>Ga0073934_10010453_pt1 | contig 11519 bp, 12 predicted proteins | sample LarsenN4metaG_FD_76834 | JGI IMG/M metagenome (GOLD analysis project Ga0073934, IMG submission 76834) | Hot spring sediment bacterial and archeal communities from British Columbia, Canada, to study Microbial Dark Matter (Phase II) - Larsen... ...
GCGCCCACGAAGACGCTCGACAATCCGTACTCGGCGAACGTCGTCGACATCTGCCCCGTCGGCGCGCTGACGAACCGGGATTTCCGCTTCCAGGCGCGCGTCTGGTATCTGGAGCGGACCGAGTCCGTGTGCGGCGCCTGCGCGAACGGGTGCAACATCGAGGTCTATCACCGCGAAGGCCAGGTCTACCGCTTCCAGCCGCGGAAGAACCTCGCGGTGAACCAGTACTGGATGTGCGACGCCGGCCGCATGAGCTATCGCGCGCTCCAGGGCGAGAACCGCCTGACGCATCCGCTCGTGCGCGGCGACATGGCGTTCGACCGCACCACCTGGCCGCGCGCGCTCGTCGCGGCGACCGGCCGCCTCCAGGACCTCGCGCGCGCGCGGCCCGGCGCGCTCGGCGTCCTCGTGTCCGCCGAAGCGACGAACGAAGAGATCGCCCTGGTCCGCCGTCTTGCCGAGCGGCTCGGCGCGCGTCTCGCGGGCATCGGCTGGTCGCCGCCCGGGGCGTTCGCCGATGACTTCCTCGTCAAGGCCGACAAGAACCCCAACACGAAGGGCCTGGCGCTCCAGGGCGTGCCGCTCGGCAGCGAGGCCGACGCGCTCATCGACCTCGCCGTCCGGGGCGATCTCCAGGCGCTCGTCCTCCACCGCGTCGACCTCACGCGCTGGCGGGACGCCGCCACCGTGCAGGCGGCGCTCGAGAAGGTGCCCTGCCTCGTGGTGCTCGGGCCGCACCAGTGCGAGGTCGCGCAGTTCGCCGACGTCGTGCTGCCGATCGCCACCTACGTGGAGACCGAGGGCACGTTCACGAACTTCGCCGGCCGCGTGCAGCGGCTGCGCGCCGCGGTGCCGCCGCCGGGGGAGGCGCGGCCGGGGTGGTGGGTCCTCGGCCAGCTCGTCGCCCGGCTCGGCGGCGGGCCGGCGCCGGCCGACGCGGCCGCGGTCTTCGCCGCGCTCGCGGCCGAGGGCGGAGCGTTCGCCGGCCTCGACCATGCGACGCTCGGCGACGAGGGATCGCTCGTCGGCGGCGCCGTACGCTGACGGCACCGCGTCGGACGTCCCGCCGAGTCCCCGGCCGCGGGCGCGTTGACTTGCGCGGAAGCGGGCGCCCATAATCCCTCTTCGCATGCGTCCCACCGTCGAGCACCATCGCGCCGCGCTCAGGGGACACGCCACTCGCGTCGAGCGCTATCGGCAGGGGCAGCTCACGGCCGACGAGTGGCGGCCGATCCGCCTCAGCTACGGCCTCTACTACCAGCTCGACCACACGAGCCACATGCAGCGGATCAAGATCCCCGGCGGGCTCGTCACCGCGGCGCAGATGGACACCATGGCGGATCTGGCCGACCGCTACGGCCGGGGCGTCGCGCACGTCACGACGCGCCAGGACCTCCAGATCCACTGGGTGCCGCTCGACGGCGTCATGGACGTCTACGAGCGGCTCCTCGCAGTGGGGATCACCACCCGCGGCGCGTGCTCGGACAGCGTCCGGAACGCCACGGCGTGCCCGTACGCGGGCGTCGCGGCCGACGAGGCGTTCGACGTCACGCCGTACCTCCTCGCACTGCACGAGTACTTCCTCTTCAATCCGCTGAACCTCACGCTCCCGCGGAAGTTCAAGCCCGCAGTGGAGGGCTGCTCGCGCGACTGCGCGCAGATCCCCGTCAACGACGTCGGGTTCTACGCGAAGGTGCGCGACGGCGTTCGCGGATTCGCGGTGTGGGCGGGCGGGGGCCTCGGCTCGCAGCCGTTCCTGGCCCAGCACATCGCCGAGTTCGTCCCCGCCGACGACATCCTCGTCTGGGCGGAGGCGGTCGTGCGCGTCCATCACCGCCACGGCGAGCGCAAGAACCGCCACAAGGCCCGCCTGAAGTACGTGATGAACCGCATGGGCGCCGAGAAGTTCCGCGCGACGATCACCTCGGAGGCGGCGGCGGTCGCGCGCGAGCGGGGCGACGAGCTGCGCGCGCAGGTGCGCGAGGTCGTCGCCGAGTATCGCGTGCCGCCGCCGGCCGCGCCCCGCCCGGCGGGCGTGGCGCTGCCCGGCTTCGACCACTGGCGGCGGACGAACGCCTCGGCCCAGAAGCAGCCGGGCTACGTGGCGGCGCGCGTCACGGTGCCGCTCGGCGACCTCACCACGTCGCAGATGCGTGCGCTCGGCCGCCTGGCCACCGAGTACGGGAACGGGACGCTCCGCTTCACGAACGACCAGAACGTCGTCCTGCCGTGGGTGGCCGAGGCGGCGCTGCCCGCCGTCCACGCGGCGCTCGTCGAGCAGGAGCTGGGCGAGCCCGACGTCTCCACCGTCCACGACGTCGTCTCGTGCCCGGGGATGGACTACTGCTCGCTCGCGATCACCCGGTCCATGGGCATGGCCGAACGCCTCCGGGAACACCTCGCGGCCGATCCGGAGACCGCGAACGGCTTCGCGGAGAAGCTCGGCGTCTTCTCGGTGAAGATCAGCGGCTGCCCGAACTCCTGCGGCCAGCACCACGTCGGCGACGTCGGCCTCACCGGCCACCTCGTCAAGGACGCCGACGGCGTCGAGCGGCCGTACTACTCCGTGCTCGTCGGCGGCGGCGTCGGCGAAGGGCAGGGCCGGATCGGCAAGCGCCTCGGACGCTTCCCCGAGGAGCGCGCGCCCGCGGTGATCGCCGCCGTCGCCCGCCTCTACGCGCAGGAGCGGCAGGACGGCGAGACGTTCCGGGCGTTCATCGCGCGCGTGGGCGGCGATCGACTCGGCGAGGTCGCGAAGGCCGCCGCCGCGGCGCCCGCGTGAGCCGGCCGCCCGAACGCTTCCCGGACGCGGGCGAGCCGCGCGACTTCCCCCGCGACGACGACCGCGCGGACCCCGTCGCGCCGCCGCTCCCCGACGACGCCCCGCGCTACTACATGGGCGTCATCGAACGGGTGTACTACGGGAGCGAGAGCGGAGTTCTCGCCAGCGAGGCGACCGGCCGCCGCTACCAGTTCCGCGTCCCGTTCGTCGACGTCCTCGGCCCGATCCCGAAAGTGAGCGGCCTCCGCGAGGGGATGCGCGTCGGCTTCGATCTCGCCTGGACCTCCCGCGGCGTCCGCGTCAGCACGATCCGCGTGTTCGACTGAGGAGGCCGAGACGCGCTTTTCGGCGGCCTGCCGGCGCCCGGCACGCCGGTCACAGGGGCAGGGAGGTGCGGAAGAGGATCAGGCGGCCGAGCAGCTCGCCGACCATCACGGCGAGGATCGCGATGTAGAAGAGCCCGGTGGCGGCCATCGTCTGTGGGATCTGGAGCGTGCGGTGGATGAGCCAGCCGAGGCCGAGCGCGGCGAGCGGGCCGAGCGTGAGACGGGTGGCGAGGAGCGCGCGATGGTCGCGCCACAGGGCGGCGACGGCGGCCGCGCCCGGGCCGTCGCCGACGCCCATCGCGATCGCGACCACGGCGAGGACGGCGACGTGGAGCAGCGTGACCGCGATGAAGTAGCGGAAGAGCCGCTCCAGGGGCCGGATCGAGAGCCCGAGGTCGATCAGGTACCAGTGGCCGAGCAGGAGCCCGGTCGCGACGCCCCCGAGCGCGAGCGCGCCGGTCAGGAAGGCGAGCGGATAGAGCACCGTCGCGAGCGAGGCGACGGGGCCGACCCGGTGGAGCGTGGCGCTCGCGGCGAGTGCGACGACGCCCAGGAGGAGCGCCCCGGGAAACGCGCGCGCGCGCCGCGTCCAGCCCTCGTCCCACAGCGAGGCGAGGTACACGGCGAGGGCCGCGGTGAAGGCGAGCCACGTCCCGAGCTCCACGACGTGCGGACCGTCGACGCCGGATCGAAACGCGAGCGTCGCCTTGCCGGCGACGAAGAGGAGCGCGAAGAAGAGGAAGACGCCGGCGCTCGACTTGTAGAAGCCGCGCCCGATCGTCGCGAACGGCGGGACGGCGAGTGCGGCGAGGCCGCCGACCGCGAGCTGTCCGAACACCAGCAGGAAGCAGTCGCTGAATTCCGACACCCGCCCTACCTAGACGACGGGTCGCGGAGCGACAAGCGCGCGACGCGGCCGCCGCCGGCGCGGATCGTCGGCGGCGGCCGCGTCGCGACTCAGAGGACGATGATCTCGGCGCGGCGGTTCTGCGCGCGGCCCTCGGCCGTGGAGTTCGAGGCGATCGGCTTGGACTTCCCGTGGCCCCGCGTCTCGATGCGGCCGGCGTCGATCCCCTGGTCGACGAGGTAGTTCTTCACCGCGTCGGCGCGCCGCTCCGAGAGCCGCTGGTTGTACGCCTCGGAGCCGACGGAGTCGGTGTGGCCCTCCACCACGACGCGGACGCTCGGATGCTCCTTCAGCTTCTGCACCGCGCCCGCGAGCGCCTGGGCGGCGCTCGGCTTCAGGTTGGCCCGGTCGAAATCGAAGTGCGCCGCGCCGACGGTGCCGAGCACCTCGCCCTTCGCCGGGGGCGCGGGCGGCGGCGGAGGTGGCGGAGGCGGTGCCTCCTTGATGGGATCGCAGATGGCGTGCCCGAGGAGCGCGCCCAGTGCCGCACCGCCGACGATGCCGCCGCCGATCGCGCCGCCGCGCTCGGCGTCGTCGCCTTCGGTGTTGTTCGCCGCGACGCCGCCCGTGATGCCCCCCACCGCCGCGCCGATGACGGCGCCGCCGACCGCGCAGCCTCCCCACTCGCGATCGCGGAGTGCGCATCCAGTGGTGCCGAGCACGAACGCGAGGCCGACGGCTGCCGTCCCGAGCTTCCGCATGCGCCCTCCTCCATGAGTGGGAAAAGACTGGCTGGCCGTAACGGAAAAGCTGCGGGGAGTCAATGCGCGGCGGGCAGCGTGCCGGGAAGAAAGGTAAGTCCGTTCTCGCGCCGACGGACGTTCCCGTGCGCCTCCGGTCCCCCCGGAGCGATGCCTCGGAAATGCGGACCCCTCGCCTTGACACCCTGATAACCCTTCACTTTAATCCTCCGGCGGGAGGTCACCGATGCGAATGACGTCGCTGTCGCTGCTCGCTGCGGGTCTGCTCGCGCTGGGTGCCTGTGGAGGCCCCGGCAACCAGGCGGACATCGAGGAGATCAAGAAGAGTCAGAAAGACATCCTCGACAAGCTCGCCAGCCTCGAGAAGTCCGTGAAGGAGGCGCCACGGCCCGCCGCCCCCGCCCGGCCACAGATCGACCCGAACAAGGTCTACGACATCCCAACGGGTGACTCCCCCGTGCGCGGACCGCGCGCGGCGAAGGTCACGATCACGGAGTTCGCCGACTACCAGTGCCCGTTCTGTGCCCAATCGGCGCCGCTCATCGACGAGGTGCTGAAGGCGTATCCGAACGACGTGAACTTCGTCTACAAGCAGTTCCCGCTCAGCTCGATCCACCCGCAGGCCCTGCCCGCGTCGAAGGCCACGCTGGCTGCGGCGAAGCAGGGGAAGTTCTGGGAGATGCACGATCGCGTCTACAAGGGCTTCCGCGAGATCTCGCCCACCAAGCTGAAGGAGTGGGCGAAGGAGGTCGGCCTCGACGTCGCCAAGTGGGAGGCCGACATGAACTCGCCCGAGGTCCAGGCGCAGGTCGACAAGGACATGGCCGTCGGCCGCAGCTCGGACGTCCAGGGCACGCCGACGTTCTTCGTGAACGGAAAGCGCGTGATGAACCGGTCGGTCGAAGGCTTCAAGGCCATGATCGACGCCGAGCTGAAGGCGAAGAGCTGAGGCGCCGGCTCGACCTCGGCACGCGCGCGGGCCCGCGTCCGGAACGCCGGACGCGGGCCCGCGTCGTTCCGGCGGCGGGAATTGCCCGCGTCGGGGCCGCCTGCTAGTCGGGCGGCATGCCCGCCTTCCTCCGCCACGCTCGCCGACGGCGGGCGTGGACCGTCGCCGCGCTCGTCGTCCTCGGTGCGTGCGCCACGGCGCCGTACACCAAACGCTCCCAACTGATCCTCCTCTCGACCGACGAGGAGGCGAAGCTCGGGTCGCAGGCGTTCGGCGAGGTCGTCTCGAAGAGCCGCGTCGTCCGGACCCCGTCCTTGACGGGTCCGGTGGAGGAAGTCGGCCGGCGCATCGCGCGGGTCGCCGACCGCCCCGACTTCAGGTGGCGGTTCGTCGTGCTCGACGACCCGAAGCAGGTGAACGCGTTCTGCCTGCCGGGCGGCAAGGTCGCCGTCTACACCGGCATGTTCCCGGTGGCGAGAGACACGGCGGGGCTCGCGGTGGTGATGGGCCACGAGATCGCGCACGCGATCGCGCGTCACGGGGCGGAGCGGATCAGTCAGGCGATGGCGGCGCAGGCCGGCGGCACGCTCCTCGGCGCGTGGCTCGGCGGCGGGCCGTCGTCGCAGGTGGTCCTGGCCGCGTACGGGCTCGGCGCGCAGGTCGGCGTGCTCCTGCCGTACGGCCGCGCGCAGGAATCGGAGGCGGACCAGATCGGCCTCATCCTCATGGCGCGCGCCGGATACGATCCGGCCGCCGCGCTCGACTTCTGGCGCCGGATGGAGGCGCAGTCCGGCGGAAAGAGTCCGCCGGAGTTCCTCTCGACGCATCCGAGCCACGGCACGCGCGAGAAGCAGATCGCCAACTGGCTTCCCGAAGCGCGCCGATACTTCCAGGCGTCGTCGCCGGCGCCCGTTGCGACGTTCGCGAGCGCGCGCTGACGACGCGCGCACCGCGGTGGTCGCGCGCGGCGCGCGACGCGCGCGCAACGACGCGTGCCGCCTGCGCCGTGAAAATTTTTCTTGCAATCGTCATGAAGCGGGAGTAAAGGAGCGCCCTCCGTTTCACGAAGCGTTTGTCGAATCCATGCGGAGCAGGACGGTTGGACGCGGTCGCATTCCCAGGATGGGACGCGACGGTGGGGTTGGGTGGTGATGGGGCCGGCGGCCGCAGCTGCGCGCGCTGGTGACGGCTTGGACTTGTCCGAGTTGTCCCCAGCTGTGGATGTGCGCGTGGTTGATCTTCTGGGACCCGACGATGGGTCGGGTGGAAGAGGGGTCGGTGGATGGAGCTCGATACCATCTGGCTCGCGACGCGGCGACGTCTTCGCGGGGAGCTGGCCGAGAAGGACTTCGAAACCTGGATCGAACCGCTGCGCGCGGCGCGCTGGGCGCCCGGTGAGCTGACGCTCGAAGCGCCGAGCGGCTTCTTCCGCGACTGGCTCCGGCGCCACTTCCTGTCCGCGATCGAGGCCGCCGTCGCCGCCGAGGCCGGCCAGCCCGTGCAGGTCGGCGTCCTCGTGAACCGCGCGCTCGACGTCCGCACCGCGCGGCCGGCCGCCGGCGCGGCGCGTTCCGCCCTCGGGGGCGAGCCGCCGCCCGCACGCTACACGTTCGACAACTTCGTCGTCGGGACGAGCAACCAGGTTGCCTGCAACGCCGCGCGCGCCGTCGTCGCGCAGCCGGGCGCCCGCTTCAACCCGCTCTTCCTCTACGGCGGCGTCGGCCTCGGCAAGACGCACCTGTTGTCGGCCGTGGCCCACGCCCTGTCCGTCGAGCGCCGCCACGGGGCGGTCGCGTACCTCTCGGCGGAGAACTTCGTCAACGAGATGATCGCTGGCCTCCGCGCCGACCGGATGGACCGCTTTCGCCGCCGCTTCCGCAACATCGAGACGCTCGTCGTCGACGACGTCCAGTTCCTCGCCGGCAAGATGCGCTCGCAGGAGGAGTTCTACCACACGTTCGACGCCCTCCACGGCCTGCGGAAGCAGATCGTGCTCGCGTCCGACCGGTCGCCGGAGGACATGCCCGGCATCGAGGAGACGCTCCGGAGCCGCTTCTCGGCCGGCCTCCTCGCCGACGTGAAGGCTCCCGATCCCGCGCTCCGGCTGGCGTTGCTCCGCCAGAAGGCCGGCGCGCTCGGGCTCGACGTCTCGCCCGACGTCGCCGGCTACGTCGCCGAGGGATGGTGCGCCAACGTGCGCCAGCTCGAGGGCGCGCTGAACCGCCTGTCGGCCTTCGTCTCGCTCTCCGGCCGCCGGGTCGACCTGGCGCTCGTGCGCGAGGTGCTCGGCTCCCCTCCGGCGTCCGCGAAGGGCGGCGCCACCATCGAGCGGATCATCGGCGAGGTGTGCCAGCACTTCCGGCTGACACGGGCCGAGCTCGAGTCCGCGCGCCGCAACGCCCGCATCGCCGTGCCGCGCCAGGTCGCGATGTACCTCTGCCGCCACCATACGGACGTGCCGCTCGCGAAGATCGGTGCGAAGCTCGGCGGCCGCGACCACTCCACGGTCCTGCACGCGCTGAGCGCGATCGAGCGGAAGCTCGCGAACGACGCCCGGCTGCGCGACTCGATGACCGCGCTGCGGGCACGGCTGGGAGGATGATCGGGTCGTCGCCCGGACGGGCCGGAGATCGGACGCTCTCGCTCGGCGAAGCCGCGCTCCGCTCCGGCCGTCGCCGCGGGCGACTCAGGGGTCGAGCGGGATGCCCGCACTGGTGAGTGCGGCCACGAGGGTGGAGCGCCAGGCGGGGAAATCGACCTCCAGGCGTGGTTGGTCCTCGGGCGGGGTCGTCGACAGGCGGACGGCGAGGGGGACGACCAGGCGGGGGACGTAGGCGAGGAGCTCGCCGGTGGGCTCGACGCGGTACAGGGGGACGGTCACGGCGGCGGCGTCGAGACGGCAGGCGATCGGCTCGTCGGGCGGCGGCTCCGCCGAGAGCACGACCGCCGGCAGCCGCGGGTCGGCGCCCGGCGCCAGGTCGTCGCCCTCGGCGACGAAGCCGTCGCGGGCGCGGGCGCGCAGCTCGGCCACGATGTCGTCGGCCGGCCGCGGCCGGCCGCGGTGGAGCCACGGGACGTACGCCCACAGCGCCGGCGGCGTGGGCGCCGGTGCGACGTCCGCGAACACCGTGGCGACCACCCGCGCGAGCGTCGCCTGATCGCCCGCGGCGTACGCCGCGACCGCCGCGCGGTACTCGTCGCTCGCTTCGATGCCGCGGAGGAGCTCGCGCACCCGGCTGGCGAGCGTGCCGGCCCGCTGGCGAAGGCCGTCGGCGGCGGCCGCGTCCAGCGCGTCGCGGTGGTGGAGGCGGCGGGCGGCATCGCCGAGCGCGTGGGCCTCGCGAAGGAGCGTCCGTCCCTCGGGGCCCGCACCGCGGGCGTAGCGACCCGCGCGGACGAGAAGCGCGCCGACGTCGGCGATCGCCGTTTCCAGCTCGGTGACGGACGCGTCGTCCATGGGCGACGTTTTTACACGGGGCCCGCGAGTTTGCTAAGGAACCGCTCGCGATGCCGACCGCCCGACCGCGGGCTCGCCGGGCGACCATCCGGGAGGTGCTCGAGACCGCCATCGAGCTCGAGAAGAAGACGATGGCGCTCTACGTGCGCTTCATGCAGACGTTCCCGCGGCCGGAGGAGGTGCGGAACTTCTGGTTCAACATGGCACGGCACGAGGCGGGCCACTGCGGTGCGCTCGCGCTCGTCGAGAGCATGATCGAGTCCGACCCGCAGCGGGCCGCCGCCGCCCGCGTCTGGTTCGATCCGAAGACCGTCACCCGCCTCCGTGCGCTCCTCGGCGCCTACCTCCGCGAGGCCCGCGGCGGCATCACCCTCGAGCGGGCGTTCGAGATGGCGATCGACCTCGAGGCGTCGGAGCTGGAGGACGTCGTCGTCGACATGATGTCGGTCGTGCGGAGCCCCCGCTGGCGGGAGCGGGCCGTGCAGCTCCTGATCCACGACCTCGGCGAGCTGTCGTACATGATCGAGCGCCACACGAAGAACGAGAAGCTCCTCGCCCGTGCCGACGCGCTCGTCGAGCGCCGCCGGGGCGGTCTCCGCGCGCGGCGGGTCCGCGACGCCGATCGCTGATGGCCCGCGACGGCCAGCCGTCGATCGTCACGGTGCCGCGCTACCTGGCCGCGGTGCGGACCGTCCACGGGCTCACGACCGCCGAGATGGCGCGCACCCTCCGCGTCGCGCCATCCGTCATGCGGCGGTGGCTCCGCGGCACGCTCGTGCCGTCGTGGCGACGCGTCCAGGGGATGACGGCCCTCTGGGGCGGGGACGCCGAGCTGCTCGCGCTCGGCGCGGCGCTCCAGCGGTACTGCCGCGCGACCGGCCTGTCGCTCGAGCAGGCGGTCCGGATGGTGCGGTCCGGACGCCGGACGGGGCCCGAGCGCAAGCGGCCCGCGCGGGTGCGGGACCGGAACCAGCTCTCGCTCCTGCCCGTGCGCTGAGCCCGCGCGCCTTGCGTGGCGGAGAGGCGGGGACTATCGTCCCGCGCCCGATGGCCGACGACGGGTCGCCGGGCGGGCTCGCGCCCGCCGCCATGGTCGAGACGGCGGAGGGGCCGGTCGCCATGCACGAGACGCCGGGGAAGGGCTTCGCCGTGCTCACCCGGTTCGCGTCCGGCCGGCTCGGCTTCCGGCAGCTCCTGAAGGTGACCACGCGCGAGAGCGCGCCGCTCGTCCGCGTCACGCTCGACACCGGCCACGCGATCGTCGCCGCGCGCGGCCACGTCTTCTTCCGCGAAGGGATGGTGGCCGTCCCCGCGGCGGAGCTCCGGCCGGGCGACCGGCTCGAGACCGCCTTCCGGTACCGGGAGGGCTACGCGCCGTCGGGGACGGTGCGGCCGGTGGCGACCGCCATCGCGGTGCGCGCGGTCGAGCCCGCCGGCGAGGGGCCGGTCATGTCGGGGACCGTTCGTGACACCCACACGCTCTTCCTCACCGCCGGGGTGCTCTGCGGCGAATGACCTCGCCGCGGTCGAGCGGCGCGTCGTCCGGTGCCGCCGCTGCCCGCGCCTGGTCGCGCACCGCGAGCGGGTCGCGCGCGAGCGGGTCGCCCGCTTCCGCGACCAGCGCTACTGGGGGCGCCCCGTGCCCGCGTTCGGGGATCCGGCGGCGCGCCTCCTGATCGTCGGCCTTGCGCCGGCGGCCCACGGCGGCAACCGGACGGGGCGCATCTTCACGGGGGACGAGAGCGGCAACTGGCTCTACGCCGCGCTCCACCGGGCGGGCTTCGCGAACCAGCCGACGTCGGTCTCCCGCGACGACGGGCTCCGGCTCGACGGCGCCTGGGTGACCGCGGCCGTCCGCTGCGCGCCGCCGGCGAACCGCCCCACGGCGGAGGAGATCGCGCGCTGCCGGCCGTTCCTCCTGGCCGAGCTCGCGACGCTCACCGACCTCCGCGTCGTCGTCGCGCTCGGGAAGATCGCGCACGACGCGTTCCTCGCGGCGCTTCGCGCGCGCGGCGAGGCGGTGCCGCGGCCGGCGCCGCGCTTCGCCCACGCCGCCGAGCACCGCCTGCCGTCGGGCGTCACGCTCGTCGATTCGTACCACCCGAGCCAGCAGAACACGTTCACGGGGAAGCTCACGCGCGGGATGTTCGACGCGGTCTTCGCCCGCGCGCGGGACCTCGCGGGTCGGCCCCGTCAGTCGGCCAACCCGGCGGCGCGGAGCGCGCCGACGTCGCCCACGTACACGTCGCACTCGACGGCCGCCCCGTCCGCCTGCACGACGACCCGCCGGCGGTGATAGAGGCGGCCGGCGGCTTCGTAGCCGTCGAGCGCCGCGACGGCGGCGGCGTCGAGCGCCTCGAGGATGCGGCCGGCGGTGCGCGCGGCGGGATCGGCCAC
>Ga0073934_10010454_pt1 | contig 11519 bp, 8 predicted proteins | sample LarsenN4metaG_FD_76834 | JGI IMG/M metagenome (GOLD analysis project Ga0073934, IMG submission 76834) | Hot spring sediment bacterial and archeal communities from British Columbia, Canada, to study Microbial Dark Matter (Phase II) - Larsen... ...
ACCTGCTGCGTCAGGTGCGCGAGGCGCATCCGGAGACGCTGGTCGTCCTCATCACCGCTCATGGGACCACCGGGACGGCTCACCAAGCCGGGCAGATGGGCGCGTACGCTTACCTGGAAAAGTCGCATGAGCTGGTCGAGGACCTGAAGTTCACCGTCGAGCGGGCGCTTGAGACGTCCCGCATCAAGGCCGAAAATCTTTCTCTCAAGCGGGAGCTCAAGAAAGACCGGGGCCTCGACAGTCTCGTCGGCCAGAGCCCGCTCATGAAAGCAGTGTACGAGCTGATCCTGAGCGTCGCGCCGACACAGAGCACGGTGCTTGTATTGGGCGAAAGCGGCACGGGGAAAGAACTCGTCGCGCGCGCCATTCACACCTACAGCCGCCGCGCCGAGCGGCCGTTCGTGTCCATCAATTGCAGCGCGTTCCAGGAAACGTTGCTCGAAAGCGAGCTGTTCGGATACATGAAGGGCGCTTTCACGGGCGCCGCGACCAACAAGAAGGGCCTGTTCGAATACGCCTCGGGCGGAACTCTTTTTCTCGACGAGATCGGCGAGACGAGTCTGCCGATGCAGGTGAAGCTGCTGCGGGCTTTGCAGGAGCGAAAGATCCGGCCGGTCGGTGGGAACGAGGAAATCGACGTAGACGTACGCCTGATCGCCGCGTCGAACCGCGACTTGCAGCAGATGGTCAAGGAGAAGGAGTTTCGCGAGGACCTCTACTACCGGATCAGCGTGATCCCCATCGACATGCCGCCGCTGCGCCGCCGCACCAGCGACATTCCCCTGCTGGCGTTCCACTTCCTGGACAAATTCAATCGCCAGATGGGCAAGACGATCAAGGGGATCACCAGCGAATCCATCCGGCTGCTCGAGCATTATCCCTGGCCGGGCAACGTGCGCGAGCTGGAGAACGCCATCGAGCGCGCCATGGCGCTCGAAAAATGCGACGAGATCACGCCGGACTCGCTTCCCGAGCGGGTTGTGGCGGGCGTTCCGTCGCTGGTCGATCAGGACGCGCTGGCGCAACTGCCGGACGACGGCCTCGACTTAGAGAGGCACATGCAGGACATCGAAAAGAAGCTGATCGAAGCCGCGCTGCTTCGCTCGAACGGCGTGCGCACGCGCGCCGCCGACCTGCTCCACATGAGCTACCGCTCGTTCCGGCACTACGCAAAGAAGTACGGGCTGTGAGCGGGTCGTGTTGCCTAACATGAATTCGTTCACAAGAGCGCTGGAAAGCGTTCAAAATTCCCAAGCAATCTTTCCATAGACTCCGCGCTGCACCTCTCGCTGAGGACCATCGGCGGGGAATTCCCTGTGGTGTTCCTCCGGGAGATTCTGATCCGTGACGGAAAGTTCGAGGTTCGGCAATGGAGTCCACCCCAGCCCGCACCAGCCATGGCTGAAGCTGGACGAGCACCTCCGCCTCAGCTCCGTAGGTGCGGCCCTCCAGCGGTACCGACGGCCCACGGCGTGTTAGTGGTAATCCTCAAACGTTTTCCCTCGCAGCGAGCTCGGCGATGCGCGGCGCTGCCTTTGGGAAACACTCGAACTACTGCCCTTCAACTGGTGTCAGCCCGGCCTTCACGATCGTCGGGGCTGCGTCGGGCGATGCGAGGAAGCGGATGAGCGCCAGAGCCGCCTCGGGCTGCCGGGATGCGGTCGTGATCGCTCCGGCGAAGGTAGATCCAGGCTGCAGCTCGGCGGGAATCGGGCCGACGAAGGTCACGCCGGGAACGTGGATGAGCTCGCTGACCTGCTGAAAACCGATTTCCACCTCGCCGCGCGCGACGACTGCGGCTACCGGTTCGCCGGACGGCGGGCCGCGCACCTTTCGGCTCTTCCCTAGCACCTGGTCCGCGACGCCGAGCTTGTCGAACAATACGGTCGAAAGATAGGTGCCGCTGCCGCTGTCCGAGTAGCCGATGGACTTCGCCGCCAGGAGCGTCTTGCGAAACGCTTCGGCGCTGCTGATATCGGGAATCGCGGCTCCGGAGCGCACCACCATGCCGACCTGCGACAGAGCGAGAAGCACCTTGCTTCCCGGGCGCACGAAGCCTTGCTTCGCCAGTTCGTCAGCGGACCCTCCATCCAGGATCACGACGTCCGCGGCCTCGCCTCGCGCGAGGCGCGTGGGAATGGCCTCCGGAGAGTCGCCCATCGAGGGACCGCGCGTCGTGATCAGGCGGTGGCCGCTCGCGCGCTCGAACGCCGGCCCCAGCTCGGCATAGACCGAATAGAAGCCCGCCGAGATCATCACGTGCAGGTCGGCGGCAACTGCCGGGCTTGAGAACAATACGGAGAGGGAGACTACGGCTAGTCTGGCTGACCATCGCGACCGTGCTTTCATATGCCCTCCAGCGAGGCGGCTGCCCATCAACAAACCGGCTTGATTCTAGCATGATACTCTCCCGGCCGGACGCAAGCACGCGCCGAGTCGTCTCCAAACCCAGGAGCTTCCTTGAGCTATGGGCGGCCCTGATCGGCGCTGCGTTCCGGGTGTTATACTGCGCTGTAGGATTCATGTGCGCGCGCAGCAAAGTCGCGGTATTAGCGCTCGGAATGCTCATCGGGGGCAGTCTGGCTCTCCCGCTTCCGCAGCGGGTTTCCACTCTATCGGCTGACCACCCCGCCATCGAATATTCGACCCGTCCGACGAACGATCCGGTAGCGAAGCTCAATCAGAGAATCGAGGCGAATGAAGCCCGGCTGTCGTTCGACGGACCCAGCGGCTACTTGCGCGCGGTGCTCGAAGCCCTCGACATTCCGGTCGAGTCGCAGACGCTGGTGTTTTCCGAAACCAGCTTGCAGCGGGAGCACATTACCAAAACGCATCCGCGGGCGCTCTACTTCAACGACAGTGTGGCTGTCGGCTGGGTGCCGGGCGCCGAAACGATCGAGTTGGCCGCGCAGGACCCGCAGCAGGGCGTGGTCTTTTACCAGCTTGCGCAGGATCCCCAGGCCAAGCCCCGGTTCGAGCGTGGGACGGAATGCATGCAGTGCCACAACACCGCGTTCACAGGCGGCGTGCCCGGCATGTTCGTGATGAGCATGCTGCCGCTGTCGGACGATCCCAACGAATACGCGCAAGGCTGGGGCGTTGACCATCGCACACCGGTCGAGGACCGCTGGGGCGGCTGGTACGTGACTGCCAGGCACGCGCCGGAGCGGCACTTGGGTAACGTGCCCGTGCATCACGTGGAGCGCTCGTACGTGCGCGCTGCAACAGCGCCGAAGCTCGCGTCCGTGGCCGGCGAGTTCGACGCGTCGGTGTATCCCTCTTCGCACAGCGACGTGGCCGCGCTGCTGGTGCTCAATCATCAGGTCGCTGCGACGAACCTCATCACGAGGCTCGGCTGGGAGGCGCGAGTCGCCGCGCATGAGGCGCGAGCTGCCCAGTCGGGTCTGCCGGAGAATGTACGCGAGACAGTGAACGAACTCGTGGATTACCTGCTGTTCGTCGACGAGGCCCCGCTGCCTTCGCGCGTTGAAGGGTCTTCGGACTTTGCGCGAGTGTTCGCGGCGCGGGGGCCGCGCGACCGCCAGGGACGCTCCCTGCGCGACCTCGACCTCGAACAGCGGCTGCCGCGCTACCCCTGCAGCTACATGATCTACACGGATGCGTTCGACGCGCTGCCCGGCGCAGCGAAGGCGGCCGTGTACGAGCGCATCTGGGAGGTGCTGTCGGGCGCGGAAACCCGCCAGGCATATGCCGGGCTGACGCTCGCCGACCGGCGCGCGGTGGTCGAGATTCTGCGGGAAACAAAACCGGGGTTGCCGCAGTATTTTGATCCCGGCCGGGCTCGGTAGCTGAGCTGGTTTAGCTGCCGGTCCCTGGCCGGTCAGCGCTCTCCGCTATCCCACCCTGTAAGCCCGCGCTTCACGCAACTCCGCGCGTTCGCCCTGCGGAGCAATCTGGATCAGCTTCTCGAAGAAGGTTCGGGCTTTGGCCCGGTCTCCCGCGAGATCGGCGGCCTTCGCCGCGCCGTAGAGCGCGTTGAAGCGGTTGGGAGCGCCGCGCAACACGGCTTCGAACTCCGCGACCGCCTTTTCGGGCTGCCCCAGCTCCAGCAACATGTCGCCAAGCAACTCGCGCGCCGGGATAACCACTCCGGGCGTCACCGGATGCTTGTCGGTTGCATCCTCGCGATCCGCGGCCAGCTTCATGCGCCGCAATGCCTCCTGCGGGTTCTTTTCCGCAAGGGCGACCCAGGCGCCGATCATCTCCTTCTGAATCTCGATCTGCCCGGTCCAATAGCTGTCGTTTGCGCTGCGCAGCTCCTCCTGCAACGAACTGAGCCGCTCGACTGCCTTTGCTGCCCCTTCCACGTTTCCGTTGCGGGCTGCGCCAAGTCCGCGCGCGAAGTGCACATTGGCCTGCGTCCAGGCAACACGCCCTCCCGGATACGTGCTGTCCGGCTCCGGCAAAGCGGCGGCCTCGGCCCAGCGGCGCCGCTCCAGAGCGTAGCGGGCGGGTATGCTGGCCGCTGCGTAGAGTCCCGCGAACTGCGACGCGGACGGGCCGGAAAGCTTCGGAAGGTTCTCCGCGATTTCCCGCGCTTTCTGGTCCTCGCCTCGCTGTAAGTAACCGTAGACCGCGTAGTCCAGCGCGTGAAGCTCTTCTCCCGTGACGCCGTGCTTGCGCGCGGCCGCAGCGGCGGCAAGATTCGAGGAGATCGACTCCTGCCACATGCCCAGGCGCGTGAAAATGTGCGTGGGCATGTGCAGTGCGTGCGGAGAATCCGGGGCGATCCGCGCGTACTGCCGCGCGGCTTCGGCGGCGCGATCGGCCAGCGCCGGATAGTCGTAACTGTGGATGATGTAGTGTGCTAACCCAGGGTGATCGGGCTGCAGGCGGAAAAGCTCCTCTGCCAGCGAGCCGGCTTTCTTCTGCCGCGCATAGCTCTTGTCCGGCGGCGATGCGGCCGCAGTGCCGAGCAGCGCCAGGGCGTAGAAAACAGTCGCTTCGCGGTCATCAGGATATGAGGCGTGGAGCCGCTCCATGGCTTGCTCGTAGGCGGCTGCCCGCGTGGCGGTGCTCTGCCGCTCGAAGTCCTTGTAGAAGTTCTCAATGGCGGCGATGTAGTCCCGTTCTCGCTGCGTTTTCGCCCCGGCCTTTTTGGCCTGCTCGACGGCCGCGAGCCCTTGTTGCAGCGCCGATAGGCTGGGAGGCTCCCACAGCGGATGGTAGTGAGTCATGGCGATCCCCCAGAACGCCATGCCGCAGGAGGGATCCTTCTGAGCCACCGACGCAAACTCCGCCGCTGCCATCTCGTACCAGAACGAGTGCAGCAAGCCCACCGCCCGGTTGAATTGCTCCTGCACCTCCGGGGCGCACGACGTGCGGAAGTCCACCTTCCCAAGCTTTTCCGGGCTGCCCGCCTGATGCTGCTCATGCTGAGCGAATACGGGGAATAAAAAGCTCGCAGCCGCCGCAACCACGACGACAGAGAGGAAGAGCCGAAGTTTCATTGTTCGCCTCCTTGCCGGTACTTTTTCCAAGAATAACAAAACAACACGGGAGCGAGCAGCCTTCCGATGCGATTATATTTTGCGTGGCTTGGCTTCGGGTAACGCAGCTGGTGATCTCCTCTTCCGTTATCACATCGCTCGCTTCTTTGGCGCTGCTCCCATCGCGGAGCGAAGAAAAGCATGCGAGCGACCAGTGGCGCGTTTCCGATGTACGCGCAAGCTGCCTATTTAGAAGCAACAACTTAGCTTCCGCTGCTAATAAATTCGAGCACCCCTGCCATGAGTTTAGCGCCAGCAGGCTGGCACCTTGCCAGTGCGTTGGCATTCCGCCTGCGCACAGAGAAAGGGGCGGGATCACTTCGCTGGGCCAACGAGACCGAGCTAGCGCATGCGAAAGTGAAGGGCGGAGCGGTTCATTCCCAGGCGCGCAGCCGCTCCGAAAAACTGCCGCTGCCGCGCCTCTGCAAAATAATCCCTCGATTGAGTCTCTTCCGGCCCTGGGACAGGTGTATAGTTGCTCGGTCTTCCTCGCAACTGTATGGCCGACGGTGAATCGTTCCCGAAGCGTGATCTTGCTCTGCTGTCGGACGGCAGCGCGCAGCGCTGGAAATGTTCTCGTTGCGGGTTTGCTCTCCCGTACGACGGGAAGCCCAGTCCGTCATACCCGGCAAAGCTCCGGTTTGAAATGCACGATTGCGAGAATTACCCGCAGCCGCACAAACCGGCGACGCAAACTTAGGACGCTGGGCGCGATTCAGTACAAACGCCTCTCCCGGATTTCAAGCCACTCCTCGCATACCGAATCATCAAGGATCATCGTGCCGGGCGGAGCGCGATGGAAGATTTTCTTGCCGGTCCAGGCGCGAGCGTACGTCTCCGGGTCGTCGAAGGTCAGGTCGATCTGGAGCGTATCGGACTCCGTGCGGCGGAAGCGCTCGATCAGGTGCAGGCCGTCGCTGTGCGAGTGGCCGAGGTTATCGAGCCAGGTGCGGGCGTGCATGGCAACCGTGTCGACTACCAGCGTGCCGCCTTCGTAGTTGCCGCCCTCATACCTTCCATCCTCGTACTTTCCTCTCTCGTACTTTCCAATGGAATGGCCCATCCGCATGCGTGCTTACTGCCCGCCTCTGCCCAGCGGATCCTCGCAGAGGATGTCCTCCATGATTCCCGGCATCGCCGCGCTGCTCGGCTGCAGCTTGAAAGCGCGCTGTCCCGTCCAGGGCCGCGTGTAAACCTTGGGGTCCTCGAAGCGGTAGTCGATCACCAGCGTGTCGTGAGCGGTGCGGTTGTGGCGCTCGGTGATGTGCATTGCGTCGCTCAGGAGATGCCCGGCGGAGTCGAGCCAGTTGTTTGTTCGCGCGCCCAGATACTTGGTGTCGACCACCAGCACGTCACCTTCCCAGCGGCCGACGGAGTATCCCATGTAACTGAGCGGATAGCCTTCGGGGAAATCCTGATCCATCCAGATCTGGCGGACGTTGTGATCGCGCTCATAGACCACCAGCGTGCGCCCCGGAACATGAAAAATCTCGAACGGCCGCGCGCCGGCAATCGCGACCCGGGGAAAGCTGTAAGGAATGCAGCGAATCTGCGGATTGACCTCATCGCGCGCGCGCAGCTCGTCGTCATAAGGCCGCAGGTTGTAGCGGAAAATCTCCTCCGCCCAGGGCTGCATGGGGACAGGCTCCGTGGTGAAGACGTCATTGTCGCCGGGCTGCCCGGGCGCCAGACGCCACACGCCGGAGAGGTCGCGCTTGGGAGCGGAGGGCACGCCGGCCTTGGGCGTGCTGGCTGGACTCTGCCCACGTGACGAAACCGCGAACGTCAGGACGATTGCCACCACAACGACTGATCTCAGCTTGCCACGTGACATCGGAATCGCCTCCTCTTTCGCGAGTGAGCCGTCCCAGATCGTTTGAACACTTACCTCTGAATGCCGAGCTTCAGCAGGCTGTCGCAGGTGTAGTCTTCCAGAACTTCGAAGCCCGGCGGCATCAGCTCGTACACCTTTTTCCCGTTCCAGGGACGCGTGTAGGCCTTCGGGTCCTCGAACACGAAGTCGATCTCGAGCCGCTCGCGCACCGGCCGCCGGAAGCGCTCCTCGACCCGCAAGGCGTCGCTGTGCGGATGACCCAGCGCATCGAGCCAGGTTTTATCGTTGAGGCCGACCGTATCCACCACCAGCGTGTCGCCCTCCCAGCGTCCCACCGAGTGACCCATCCAGGTGATCGGGTACCCCTCCGGATGCCCGCGTCCGTCGGTGTAAATGCGCCGGATGGTATTCCCCGTTTCGAAGAGGATCAGGACCAGATCGGGATGCTGCCGGATCTCGAAGGGCCGCGGAATCGTGAACACGCGCGGCGTTCCCGGCGGGAAACAGTTGTACGACGGGTCAAGCTCGTCCCGCCCGTCCTCGTAGATGTCGTCCTTGCCTTCGCGCGCCTCGCGGAACTTCGCCTCCGCCCACGGCGTCATGGGCGGCTCCTCGGCGGAAAAAACCTGCCGCGGCAGAATGCCCATACGTGCAGCGGCCACTTGGGTGAATCCTGCGCCGCTGGGCGACTCCTGCGCCGCGCCGGGACGATCCCAAACTCCCGACAGATCCACTCCCGTCGGAGCGGCCGCCGGAGCCGTCGCGCCCGGAGAAGGCATCCATTGCGAGACGACGAACATCCCGCCGGCTCCCAGGAGCAAGCCCAGAAGAACATTCCGCATCGTGGAACCCTCCTTGCGCCGCAACGATCGAGTTTACGACCTAAAAAACCTTCCGGTGAGTTTCGCCAGACCGATCCGCATACAAAATACCATAAACCCGGGTGCCTCGCGCACCCTTGTCTACGCCTCGTTCTGGGCGCGCAGCTCCGCTCCGCCGAACTCCACTCGAGCGAGGCTCGTTCCGAAAGCTCAAATCAAGCGAAGCTCGATTCGAATCCTCCATTAGAATTATGTATCGTCTAGAATTATGTATCGTCGAGCCGAGCTCGTCTCGCCGAGACCCTACCGCTTCGCACGAAGGAGACGCCATGAAATTCACCGTTCGCTTCGCCGCGCTGATCGCCCTAACGATCTCGCTGACATCCGCCCTCTGGGCGACCAAGCTCGTTACTTACAGCCACCGTGGAGAAGAGCGCCTGGGAGCCTACGAGGACAACGGCGTCATCGACCTCAACCGCGCCTACGCCCTGATGTTGCGCCAGCGCGGAACGCCGCGAGCCGAAGCGCGAGCGGCGGCTTTGGTTCCGCCGAACATGCTCGAGTTCCTGCAGGGCGAGGAGGAATCGATCCGCCTCGCCAGGGAGGCCATTGACTTCGTCAAGCAGCAGGCAGCGCGGCCCGACGGAATGGAACGCCTTAAGCAGGAAGGCGTCTGGTTTGGAAAAGACGAAGTGACCCTCAAAGCTCCGCTGCCCAACCCGCCGCATCTGCTCGCCATCGGCCTCAATTACCGCGCCCACGTGGCGGAGATTGCCCGGCCGGACCAGCAACTCATCGTGCAGCCGGGCCAGTCAACCGCAGAGCCCGAGTACCCCATCATCTTCACCAAAGAGGGCAAGATCATCGGCCCGGGCGAGACCATCCGCATTCCCGCGGTCGTCAACAACACCGACTATGAGGCGGAGTTGGCGGTCGTGATCGGCAAACCCGCCCGCAACGTCTCGCGCGCGCAGGCGCTTGATTACGTCGCCGGCTACATGACGTTCAATGACGTAACCGCGCGCGAGTTCCAGCGCCGCGTCAGCCAGTGGACGCTCGGCAAGAGCCCCGACACGTTCTCCGCGATGGGACCTTACATCGTCCTGAAAGACGAAATCCCGAACCCGCAAACGCTCCAGGTGCGGGCACGCATCGGCAGCGAAGTCCTGCAGGAGTCGAACACCGAGCGGATGATCTTCCCGGTAGCCGTGCTGATCGAGTACATCTCGCAGCTCATGACGCTCACGCCGGGAACCATCATCGCCACCGGCACGCCCGAAGGTGTCGGCGCCGCGCGCACGCCTCCGCGCTGGCTGCAGCCGGGGGAGACGATCACCATCGAGATCGACAACGTCGGAACGCTCTCAAACCCGGTGGCGAAAGAGTAGAACGCGTAGCTTTCCTTGCCCCGAAGGGGCAGCCCGTGAATAGCCGTAGGTTTTAACCTACGGGACCGGAGCACGAGATCTCCGTCAACCCCGCAGGGGTTGCCTCTGCCTCGCTTTTCCTCAGAAGCATGGTTCCAGAGTCTGTATGACAACCTCAGCTCAGGGGGGCCCTTTCCTGTGGCCCAGCGCTTCAGCGCTGGGTACGCGATCCGCAATTCCTCTTCAGCCCGCCTCGGCGGGCTTTCCGTTTTCGCGCTTGGCGCGAGCCGACTAAATCCCGCCGCGGAAGAGTTTTAGAACCGGCGCGAGAGAACTCTGCGCTATAATGCACAGCCATGCTTGAAGAAAAAGATATCCAGACTCGTTGAAGTATTTTCGGAAGTTTTTTCGCGACGAAGGCAGAACTCAAAGAGGCGAACTGGCCTCTAAAGATGATGTTGACGAAATTTTGAACGCCGTCGACGCCTACGCCAACAAGGCCGACACGTACTGGTTTCAAAAATGCTTTTCGGGATCTGAACCGTCAGGGCACGGCCTCAGAGCCTGTGTGAAAGCGTGGGTTTAGCGGAAGGGCACGGTTTCAACCGTGCCGTAAACCTACCGCAGAAATAAGAGGGGCTTCAGCCCCTGAGGGTTTTCGTTGTCAGCCGTTTTCGCCCAAAGGGGCATTTTTCGGCGCGGGAGAGGTCCTTATAGGCATCGAAGCACGCAGCGAAATTCTCGACGCGAAACAGGTGCTAGGTCAGGGCGCCTTCCAACTGTCGTCCTCGAAAATATCCCCTCAATTACAGCGTGAGCATCTTGTCCTCGCCAAGCAGCACCTCCGGAATTGCTAAAGCCCACGACGGCTGCGCCCTGTTCTACCGTTTCTATCCGCAGACGGGCAAGCCGCGCCTCGCGCTGGTGCATTCGCTGGCGCTCGACTCGAGCATCTGGGACAACACCGTCCGTGCGCTCGGCGGCGATTTGGAAATCCTCGCGTACGACTGCCGCGGCCACGGTCAGTCGGAGAAGCGCGCGGGGAAGTACTCGGCGCAGCTCTTTGCAGACGACCTCGGGGCAGTGATGGACGCATGCGGCTGGCAGTCGGCCTTCGTGGCGGGATGCTCGATGGGCGGCTGCGTCGCGCTGGCGTTCGGCGCGGCATACCCCCACCGAGCCCAAGGCCTGGCGCTGGTCGACACGAGCGCATGGTGGGGTCGGACGGCCCGGCAGGACTGGCAGGCGCGCGCCGACGGCGCGGCTAAAGACGGCCTCGGGCCGATGGTTCCCGTTCAAATGTCACGCTGGTTCAGCGACGCCTACCGCGAGAAGCATCCGGACGTAATCCAGGCCGTCACGCGCGTGTTTCTCGCGAGCGACATCGAGTGCTACCGCTCGTCCTGCGCGATGCTGGGAGAAACCGATTTGCGCGACGCGGCGCGGAGCCTCCGTCAGACCGTGGCCGTCATTGTCGGAGAGGACGACCAGGCCACGCCGCTGCACATGTCGCAGACGCTCCACGAGCTCATTCCGCATTCCACATTGACGGTCATTCCCAAAGGCCGGCACCTGACGCCGATCGAGTGCCCCGCGGAAGTCGCGGGCGCAATCCGCGGCCTCGCGCGAAGCGCGAAATCAGAGCCGCGGTTACCTTAGGGGGCGGACATGCCGAGGCTCAGCCTTTCGTGTCCGCTTAGCAAGGCACAGGCAGTCTTATTCAACGACATTGTTGCGCGTTTACAATGAGAAAACCGGTCTGTTGCCTGTGAACTTCCCGCTCCTTCAATGTCTTTATCACGGCGAACTGCCGCCCTCAATCCTGTTCACAACGTTTTCCGCGCGGAACCCATGATCAGCTGCCGAAGTCGCTGCATCTGTTCCCGTCTCTGGAACGCCATGAGCTCGCGGGACACCGGACGTTCCGGATGCCGGATCATCGACCAGGCATATCCGGACAGGATCGCCAGACCCCCTATAAGCAAAG
>Ga0073934_10010455_pt1 | contig 11517 bp, 6 predicted proteins | sample LarsenN4metaG_FD_76834 | JGI IMG/M metagenome (GOLD analysis project Ga0073934, IMG submission 76834) | Hot spring sediment bacterial and archeal communities from British Columbia, Canada, to study Microbial Dark Matter (Phase II) - Larsen... ...
CGGCCACGGCCCGGTGCAGCGCCGCCGTGCCGTTCGTGGTGGTGAACACGACGGTTCTGCCGCGAACCACATCGGGGCCATACGCAAAGGGGTTGTTGTCGAGGTGAAAGCCGTCGATGAGGATGCCTTCGCGTTCGCCGCCGAGCAGGACCGAATCGCGGGGGAATTCGCGGGCCGCCTCGCGTGCCTCGTCCACGGTGAGCGTGGGAATCACGGCGCTGGCTCCGTTCGCCAGCGCATGCACGATCGTCGTCGAGGCCCGCAGGATGTCCAGCACCACCGCCATGCCGCCGCGGAGTTCCTCCGGCTCAAACAGCGCCGGCAGCAGGTGCACCTTGATCTCGCGCATCATGGTCAGATCATAGGCCGCCGCCGCAAACGCGACAACAGAGGGCAGGAGGACGTCAAGCATGGCCACATACCGGCGCAATCGATGCGAAACGAAGCGCGGGTTGCCATGCCCGGCACAGCCGCCACCAGGGGGCCATCCCGCGAGTGTCCTGAGGTTTGCTGGTTGTTGTGCGTTGTCGGTGGTCGGCGGGGTGTTCCCGGGGGGCGACCTGACGCGCGTGGGGAGGAAGCTCCCATCGGCCGCGTCCTGCCGATGGCGTCGTGGGCGCGTCGGGCTGAGAACGCTTGCATCCGACGCGGGGGAGTGGCGAGAATCCGCGGCGATCTGGCTTCCTCAAACACAAGGACTGCATCGTGCCCAAGAAGAAGGCGGCGAAGAAAAGGACGGCATTGCCCCGGCGGATTGTGCTGCGGACCGGCGAGGCGCTGGTCGAGGGGGGCCCGGATTCCCACTGCGCGGAACCGGAAGTGGTCATCGGCGAGCTGGACGGCCCGGTGGGGATCGCCATCGCCAACCTGATCGGCAATCAGGTGCAGGGACACAGCAAGGTGTTCGCCATCCTGAACTGCGACGTGCAGGTCCGCCCGACGACCGTCATGGTCAGCAAGGTGACGGTGAAGGACACCGCCTACACGAACATTCTGATGGGAACCGTGCAGGCCGCGATCGCCAACGGCGTGCTCGACGCCGTCCGCGCCGGAGACATCCCCAAAGCCAAGGCGGACGATTTGGGGATCATCGTCTCGGTCTGGCTCGATCCGGCGGTGCTGAAGGAGAAGGTGGACCACAAGCTGCTGTTCGACAACCATCGGGCCGCGGTCGCGAAGGCGCTCCGCAAGGCGATGCGGAACGAGCCGGGGATCGACTGGTTGCTGAAGAACCAGGCCAGCGTGACGCATGTCTACCATCAGATGGGGTTGGACGGGCAGCTCTAAGCGGTCGGCGAGACTTGGCCGGCTGAAGAAAGTTGTTGCAATCGACGTGGCGGAGGCCTATACTCAGATCGTTACCTGCGCTAACGAAATGGCGGCCGGCCATGGCGGACTATGACTTTGAAGAAAGCCTGGGGTACTGGCTGACCGTCACCACCCAGGCGCTGCACCGCCGGCTGGCGGAAGAGCTGGCGCCGGACGGAATCACGTACCGGCAAACCCACGTGATCGGCTGGCTGAAGCTGCGGGGAGAGCTCTCGCAGGCGGACCTGGCCCGGTTGATGATGATCGAGCCCCCGACGCTGGTGCGGATTCTGGACCGTATGGAGCAGGCCGGCTGGATTCGTCGGACCGGCGATCCGACCGATCGCCGGCGACGCATCGTGCAACTGGCGCCCAAGGCCGAACCGATCTGGGACCGGATCGCTGACCGCGCCCGCGCGCTGCGCGAAGCCGCGGCGGCCGGGTTGACCCCGGCGGAGGTCAACCAGCTCAAGCGGTTGCTGCGGCGGGTGCATGCGAACCTTGGGGCGGAAGAATCTCTCCCTCAGCCCGTGTAATGCCAGGCGGCTCAGGGACGAAGAGCGTCGTTGGAAAGGGAACCATGTTTTCGTGTGTTCGTCTCGTGACCTGGACGATCGTGGCGGGCGGTCTCGGGGCCGCCGCCTGGGGGCAGGCTCCAGCGTCCCCCGTCGTGGTGGCTCGCGTCCAGCAGCGGACAATTGCCGAGGGGCAGACCTTTGTCGGCACGGCGATGCCCTCCAAGAGCAGCGCGGTCGGCAGCGCCGTGGATGGCCGGGTCGTCGAGTATCCCATCGACATTGGTCAGCGGGTGAGCAAGGGGCAGCCGCTGTGCCAGTTGCTGACGGAAACGATCAGCCTGCAGATTGCGGCGGCAGAGGCCGAGCAGCGGCTGCGGGCCGAGGAACTTCGCGAACTGCAGAACGGCTCGCGGCCGGAGGAGATTGCCCAGTCGCAGGCGCGGCTGGAGTCCGCCCAGGCCGCGCATGAGTTCGCCGAGGCCCGTTACAAGCGGGCGATGCTGCTCGTCAAGCAGGGACAGACGATCACCCAGGAGCAGTTGGAGGAATACCGCTCGGCCGACGTGGGCGCCGAACGGGCGGTGCAGGCCGCAGCGCAGGAGCACAAACTGCTGGTGCAGGGGCCGCGCGAGGAGCGCATTGCGCAGGCCAAGGCTCGGCTGGAAGCGCAGATCGAAGCGGTGCGGCAGCTCAAGGATCAACTGAAGAAGCACACGATGATCGCGCCGTTTGACGGGTACGTCGTCGGCAAGCGGACGGAAGTTGGCGAATGGGTCAGCCGCAGCCAGGTGGTCGCGGAGGTCGTCCTGCTGGACGAGGTGGAAATCGAGGCCCACGTGCTCGACGCGCAGATCGACTACGTCCGTCTGGGGATGGAAGTCCGGGTCGAGGTGCCTGCGCTCAATCCGCCGTTGTTCGAGGGGCGAGTGGTCAAGATCTCGCCGCAGGCCGACGTCAAATCCCGGACGTTTCCGGTGATGATCGGCGTCAAGAACGTGATCCGAGACGATGGCCCGGTGCTCAAGGCGGGCATGTTGGCGCGGGTGACGCTGCCGGTCGGCCCCACTCACGACGGGCTGCTGGTGCCGAAGGACGCCGTGGTGTTCGGCGGGCCCGCGCCGATGGTGTATCTGGTGACGCCGGGGCCGAAACCGCCTCCCGCCATCGCCACGGACACGGGCAAGCCCCTGCCGGACCAACCGCCGGCGAGTGAGGTGGTGAAGCCCGTGCCGGTGCAGCTTGGCATCTCGATTGGTTCGCAACTCGAAGTGCGCGGGGAGCTGAAATCCGGCGATCGGGTCGTGGTGTTGGGGAACGAACGGCTGAGGCCGGGGGCGCCGGTTTCGATTCTTCGCGAAGACGCGCCGCCGCAGCCGGCGGTCGACAGTGCGGCCTCGCGACCTCCCGCCACAGCGCGGTAGCCGTTTCGCGGGCGATGGAAGCGACGTTGCTCTGGCCCCAGCCCTGTCGGCAAGGTTCCAAGGCGGAATCATGAATCTGGTTGAGTCCTTTGTCGTCAATCCGGTCAAGGTGGCGGTCGGCGTCCTGCTGGTCGCCATGTTCGGCGTCATCGGCCTGTTGGCGATGCCGATGCAGCTCACGCCCGAGGTGCAGATTCCCACGCTCACCATCGAAACCCGCTGGCCGGGCGCCAGTCCGCAGGAGGTCGAGCAGGAGATCGTCCAGGAGCAGGAAGAGCAGCTCAAGAGCGTTGAGGGCGTGACCAAGCTGTCGTCCGAAAGCAAGGACTCGTCCGGCACGATCACGCTCGAGTTCGCCATCGGCACGAACATGGAGGAAGCGCTGCTGAAGGTCAACAGCCGGCTGCAGCAGGTCCCGCAGTATCCGGAAAACGCCGATCAGCCGGTGATCAGCACGTCGAACTCGTCGAACTCGCCCATCGCCTGGTTCATCCTGAGCACGCGGCTGCCGGAGGACGAGGTTCTGGCGCAGTTTCAGGAGGCGCACCCGGAGTTGTCGGAGAAACTGGCAGGGATTCGCCGCTGCCACAATCCGGGGCTGGCGATGCTGCGGCTGCGGAACCTCGCCGAGGAGCACCCCGAAGCGCAGGAGCTGCTGCCCCCGGACATCGACGTCACGAAGCTCCGCCGGTTTGCGGAGGACGTCATCGAGGCCACGTTCGAGCGCGTGCCCGGCGTGGCCAATTCCAACGTCATCGGCGGCCTCGAAGATGAGCTGCAGGTGGTCGTCGATCCGGAACTGCTTGCGGCCCGGCAACTGACGATTTACGACGTCCGCAACGTGCTGCGGAACCAGAACGAAGACACGTCCGGCGGCGACTTCTGGGAGGGCAAGCGCCGCTGGGTCGTCCGCACGCTGGGGCAGTTCCGCTCGAAGGAGCAGGTCGAGCAACAGTTGCTGGCGGTCCGCGACGGCAAGCCGGTCTATGTGCGCGACGTGGCCGAGGTGCGGGAGGGGTTCAAGAAGCCGGATGGCCTGGTGCGACGGTTCGGGGCATCGAGCATTGCCGTCAACTGTCTCCGCGAAGACGGCGCCAACGTGCTGGAGGTCATGCAGGGCCTGCGGGCCGCCAACCAGCGGCTGAACGACGGCGTGCTGGCCGGCCGACAGTTGCAGCTCACGCAGGTCTATGACGAGACCGAATACATTCATTCGGCGATCGGCCTGGTGCGCGAGAACATTTTTCTCGGCGGCGCGCTGACCATGACGGTGCTGATGTTCTTCCTGCACCTGGGTCGGCGGACGCTGGTGCTGGCCCCGGCCATTCTGGCGACCGGGCTGGCCTCGGTGTACGTCTCGCCGTGGTTCTTCGTCGTCTGCCTGGCACTCATCCTCGGCGCGGGCTTCTGGTATGCCCGCGGCGCCCTGGTCATTGGATTGGCGATTCCCACCAGCATCGTGGGCACGTTCCTCATCCTGTCGCTGCTGGGTCGCACGCTGAACGTGATCAGCCTCGCCGGGCTGGCCTTCGCCGTGGGCATGCTGGTGGACAACGCGATCGTCGTCCTGGAGAACATCTACAGCCGCTACCAGCGCGGCGAGGATCCGCTGACGGCGACGGTGCGCGGCACGCAGGAAGTGTGGGGGGCGGTCATCGCCTCGACGCTGACCACCGTCGCCGTGTTTCTGCCGGTCATTTTCGTGCAGGAGGAGGCCGGCCAGCTCTTCCGCGACATTGCCCTGGCCATCAGCGCGGCGGTGGGCCTGTCCCTGATCGTCTCCGTCATCGTGATTCCACCGGCGAGCGCGCGGATCATCGGCCGGGGCTTGCGTCGCGTCGACGGCAAGCTGAGGGGGATTCCCGATCGTCCGCGCACCACGTCCGAGCTGAAGCCCGAGTCGCCTCAATTTCGGGGCGCAGCGCGATGGGTTGCGGGCATTGGCGAGTTGTTCACCCGCATGGTCGTTCGGCTCAATTCGCTCATTCAGCGCAACACGCTGACGCGCCTGGGGACGGTGGTGATCTTCGTCGCGGCCTGTGCGGGCTTCACGCGGGCGTTTTGGCCCCAGGTCGAGTACCTGCCCAATGGCAATCGGAATCTGGTGTTTGGCATTTTGATGCCGCCCCCGGGCTACAACCTGGACGAGCTCACCGAGATGGGGCAGTTTGTCGAGAACGAGCTGCGCCCCTACTGGGACGTCGATGCCGACGACCCGAAGATCCAGGAGGGCCAACAGCCCGTCATCGGGGACTTTTTCTTCGTGGCGCGCGGACGCCAGGTGTTCATCGGCGTGCGCTCGCTCGACCCAACGCGGGCCGCCGAGCTGATTCCGCTGGTCCGCGCGATGGGGCCGAAGCTGCCTGGCACGATCGCCGTGGCGTTCCAGTCCAGCCTGTTTTCGCAGGGACTGGTCGCCGGGCGCACGATTGACATCGAGATCACCGGCCCAGACCTGCGCCGGCTGATTCAGTTGGGCGGACGCATGCTGGCCGGCGATCCTCCCGACGCCCCCAACCGCATTCCGGGGGTGATGGAATTGATGCCCACCGGCCAGGCGCGGCCGGTCCCGAGCCTCGATCTGTCCAGTCCCGAGGTGCACGTCACGCCGCGACTGATGCAGGCGGCCGAGATGGGCGTCAGCTCCGCCGAGCTGGGCTACACGGTGAATGCGCTGGTCGACGGCGCCTACGCCAGCGACTACTTCCTGGGGGCGGAGAAGATCGACCTGTCGATTCGCGGTCGGGATGAGTTCGCGCAGAAGACGCAGGATCTTGCCAGTCTGCCGGTGGCCACCCGCGATGGCCGGCTGATTCCGCTGGGAGCGGTCGCCGACATCGAATTGTCCAGCGGACCGGAGCAGATCAACCACCGCGAGCGGGAGCGGGCGATCACCATCGCCGTCACCCCGCCCGAAAGCATGTCGCTCGAAGAGGCGCTGCAGATCATCCAGGCCAGGATGATCGATCCGCTGGAAAAGTCCGGCGCGCTGGAGGGGGGCTACCGGATCGAACTGGCCGGCACCGCGGACAAACTGAAATCCACCTGGCAGGCGCTGCGGTTCAACGTGATCCTGGCGCTGCTGATTACCTACCTGCTGATGGCCGCGCTGTACGAATCGTGGGTCTATCCGTTCGTGATCATCTTCAGCGTTCCCCTGGGGGCCGTCGGCGGGCTGATTGGCCTCAAGCTGCTCGGCTGGTACCTGATGTTCCAGTCGGGGACGCTGCCGGCGTGGCCGACAACGTTCGAGGAATGGGCCAGGTTGCCGTGGCATCCCACGCCGCAGTCGCTCGATGTGCTGACGATGCTCGGATTCGTGATTCTGATCGGAACCGTGGTGAACAACGCGATTCTGATTGTGGATCAGGCGCTGCAGCTCATCCGGCAGGAGGGGATGTCCCCCCGCGAGGCGGTGATTGAGGGCGTCAGATCCCGTATTCGGCCCATGTTCATGACGACCACCACGACGGTGCTCGGACTGCTGCCCCTGGTCTTGTTCCCCGGCGCCGGCAGCGAACTGTACCGGGGCCTCGGGAGCGTGGTGCTGGGAGGCTTGTTGGTCTCGACGTTGTTTACGTTGTTCCTGGTGCCCGCCGTATTCACTCTGACCCTGGATGCCGAGCGGTTCGTGCTGCGGTGGCTGGGCCGCAAGCCCGACGGCGAGGAGGCGGAGGACGAGGACGTGCTTGCGGAACCGCCCGCCATCGTGCCAACGCCGACCGTCCGCCAGCCGGCCTAATCAACGGATCCCTCTCGAAGAATGTCGCCCTCTCGAAATATGTCGCCCTCTCGCTCCGCGAGAGGGCGACTATGCGCGGCCGAGGTACGCCTGATCGCGCGGCAGGACGATCGCTTCGAGAAAGTTGACATCGGGCGGGAGCTGCAGCATCGCCAGCGCGGCCCGGGCGATGCTGTCGACGGACATCATCGGCTCGGCATCCGAGGCCTTCGTCGTGTCCTGCCGTCGCTCGACCAGCACGTTGCCGGGATGCAGGCAACTGCACACGATGCCGTGCGGCCGGCCGTCCAGGGCCGTGGCCTGCGTCAGTCCCCAGACGCCGAACTTGGCGGCGGCATAGGGGGCAGCATGTTCGCGCGGCCGCTGGGCCGAGATCGAGCCGATGTTCAGAATGCGGCCGCCCCGCTGCGGGATCATCCGCTGGAACGCCTCGCGGCTGCAGAGAAAGGCGCCGGTCAGGCAGGCGCCGATCACGTTGTTCCAGGCCTCCAGGGACAGCGACTCCAGCGGGCCGCCGTCGAATGCGCCGGCATTGTTGACCAGAATGTCGACGCGGCCGTAGCGGGCGTCGACGGCGCGGAAGAACCGGCGAACGTCCTCTTCGCGACTGACGTCCGCCGTCTCGGCGAGGACGTCGCCGCCACGGTCGCGGATCAGGCTCGCGGTCTGTTCCAGGCGTTCAGCGTTGCGGGCGCAGAGGGCCAGGCGGCAACCGCATTCGGCAAGCCCCACGGCGATCCCCCGGCCGATTCCCTGACTGGCGCCGGTGACGACGGCGACCTGCCCCGACAAGAAAGACGATGGCATCAGTTCTGATCCCGTGTGAGAGGGGAGATGTCGCTGTCCGCAGCGGCCGCGGGCGCCTCGGACGGAAGGTGCTTGCGGACAAGTTCGAGCACTTGTTGGGAGTGATGGTCCAGGTCGGCCTTGAAGCGTCCCGGTTGGCCTCCGTGTCCCAATCGGCGGGCGAGAAACTCGAACTCGTCGCTGCGGCTGGAAGGGACCGTCAGATCGCGGGCGTCGCCACGGACCATGCGCAGGGCGTCAATCAGGCGGCGGAAGAATCCATACGCCGCCGTCAGGCGGTCCAGGTCGTCGGGAGGCAATACGCCCAACTCTCCCAGGGCGGCTGCCGCCAGCAACGTGTTCGTCGTGCGGAGCGCCGGGCTGCGATGCCCGTGTGCGATCTGCAGCGCCTGCACCAGGTACTCGAGGTCGACGAGCCCACCGGGGCTGAGCTTGGCGTGGAACGTGCCGGCCCGCACCAGTTGCCGCACCTGGCGCTCGCGCATGGCCCGGAGGGCGGCTGCATCGACCGCGTCGCCGGTGTAAAGGATTCTGTCGCGGAGCGCAGCAACCTGACGACCGAATTCCTCATCTCCGGCGATTGGCCGCAGTTTCACCAGCGCCTGGCGCTCATAGGGCCAGGCCGGACCCTCGGGACCGTAATACTGTTGGAAGGCGGCGAGGGACACGGCCAGCTGGCCGGCGCGGCCGTAGGGTCGCAACCGCAGGTCCACCTGAAAGATCCCCTCGCGGCGGGCCTGGATGGCTTGAGTAAAGCGTTCGACGATGCGCGGGAAATAGGCGCTGTTGGGCACGGGTTCGGGGCCATCGGTCTGGCCATCCGCCGAATACACGAACAACAGCTCGATATCCGAGGCGAATCCCAGTTCGCGGCCGCCGCACTTGCCCAGGGCGCAGACCGCCAGGTGCACAGGCTCCCCGGCGAGCGTCCTGGGTCGACCGTGCCGCGGACTCAGTTCGTCGAGCACAAGCTGGAGCGCGTGGCGCACGACGATCTCGGCGACGTCCCCCAGCTCGGCGGAAAAGTCCTCAAACTGCGGGATGCGGCCCAGGATGTGACGCATGTCGATGCGAAACATCTCCCGGTCCTTGAAGGCGTTGAGCGCGGCAATGCGTTCCGCGGGCTGGCTCGCCGCCTGCAGCTCGCTGGCGAGTTGCCGGTCCAGTTCGGAGCGCGGCTTGCGCTGCTGGATGGCGGTCAGGTCGCTCAACAAGGGGAAGAGGTTCGCGTGCTGCAGTCTCAGGAAGTCTTCCCACAGGAAATCGCTGACCCCGAGCAGGTGCGCCAGGGCGTCCAGCACGTCGGGCCGGTCGAGCGACGCAAGCTCTTCAAACCAGTTCGGACGATGGAACATGTCCCGTACGAACGTGCGGAAGTGCAGCAGCGACGCCTCGGGATTCGGCGACCTGGGAAGCAAATGGGTGAAGTGCTTGATGAGCACCACTGCGGCCTTCAGTTGCTCCAGCCGCACCGGGTCGACAATTCGACCGCCATGCTGCGTATCGGTCACCAGCAGCGTGTCGAAGACGCGGTTCCCCTCGCTGCGGATGTCGACCCGCTGAATGTCGACTCCGCACAGCGTCAGGGCGTTTGTCAATTCGTACAGAAAGCCCTGCGTGTCGTCGCCTCGAATGACCAGCACGGTGCCGCGCGGCGATCGCTGGTTGTCGATGAGCACTTCCAGCGGCGACAGCTTGGGGGGTTCTTCGGCCGCGCCTTCCAGGGCGGCCGCCACCCGCTTGGCCAGGCGCCCCTGGGCGTCTCCCTCCGGCCCGACCAGCAACCGCCGCTGCAGATCGCGCAGATCGGACTCGAACCGCGTCCACACCGTTCCGGGCTCCGGGATGTCCCAGGGGGGCTGCACGACGAACACGTCCACAAAGTCGCGAACGGGAAGATTGCCGCGGCTGGAAGTCACGCCCGCCCGTTCCAGGACCGGCCACATCTCGGGATGCTCCCCGGAGGTCACCGTGCCGCTGAGAATGTCGAATCCGTACACAAACAGCAGGCCGCAGATCATCGACAGGTCGCCGGGGTGGTCGACCCCCACGACGGTGACCTGCCAGCGCGCGTCGTCGAGCGCATCGGCGAACACGGCTGCCGGCCGGTCGGCCGACAGCATGCTCAGCCAGGCGGCATGCCGTCGCCGCTGGTCCTCACCGAAGGGCGTGTTCAGCGGGTCGTCGGCCGCGACCGGCACCGTGGGGGCCCGAACCGTGGGGCCGGCTTCGGAACCCAGGTGCCGATCGTAGATCCGTCGGACGGCGCGGCAGTGTCGCTCGTAGTGGGCCACAAACGATTCGCCACTGGGGAAATCGAGCCGCTGGGCCAGCATTCCCAGCTCCCGGGGGTCGGTCGGCAGACGATGAACCTGCTTGTTGTGCATCAACTGCAGGGTGTGCTCGACCGATCGCAGGAACAGATAGCCGCCGGTGAGGTGCCGGTATTCATCGGCCTGCAGCAGACCGGCATCGGTCAGCCGGATCAGCGCATCCAGGGTGTTGGGGGTCCGAATCTGCGGCAGGTGGCCGCCGTGAAGCAGTTGCAGGTATTGTGCCAGAAACTCGATGTCGCGAATCGAACCGGCGCCGAGTTTGACCTCCCCCCAGGAGCGGCCGCGGCGTTCCAGATCGGCCTCGATCCGCCGCTTGGCCGCCCGCACGCTGCGGCGGACCGCCTGCGGATCATCGCCGAAAATCAGCGGCTGGAACTGTTCCAGGACCGTGGCCGCCAGGTGCTGGTCCCCGGCAATAAAGCGGGCCTTGAGCAGCGCCTGTCGCTCCCATAGCTCGGCATCGCGCTGCAGGTATTCGAGAAAGGCGGCTGTGGAACTGATGAGCGCCCCCGACCGGCCCCAAGGCCGCAGCCGCAGGTCCACCCGATACAGGAACCCTTCGGCCGTCGCATTCTGAATGGCGCGGACCAGGCGCTGCGCCACGGGAATCCAACGTTCGGGCCGACTGTCCGCCAGAAAGACCAGGTCGATGTCCGAACTGTAGTTCAGCTCCTCGCCACCCAGCTTCCCCAATCCCAGCACCGCAAACCCGCGGTCGGTCGGCTGGCCTTCGGCCGCCAGATGCAGGCAGGCGCCGATCAGACCGTCGGCCAGCAGCGACAACTGATTGGTTGCCGCCCGCAGGTCGATCAGGCCCACATTGTCACACACGCCGATCCGCAGAATCTCCCAACGCTGGTACCGGCGCAGGGCATCCAGTGGCCCCGTCGGGTGGCTCTCCATCGCTGCCAGGGCCGCAGCGTAGAACTCCTCGCGGCTCTTGAGATCGGCGAGCTGTCGATGCTGCGTCAGCGGGAGCAGGTAGTCCGGGCTCCGCAGCAGCGTTTCCGTGAGATACTGACTGCCGATGAACACCTTCAGCAGAATCTCGATGGCCCGCGGCCGTTCATTGAGGGAGCGGAACACGGCCGCTGGATCCGCCGAGTGCGCCAGAAACCGCTCGAAGTTCACGAGGGTTGCTTCGGGCGACGGGGTGTCGCTGAGACCGGAAAACATCTTCACCAGGCAGTCGATGGCGTGGTGGCTTCCGCCCCCCTGCTGCACCATTCGCTGAATCTGCCGTCCCACCGTAATCGGATCGCCGAAACCCAGCGCCCGCAGCAGCGATTGCGACGCGGCGGAGGAGACGTCGGCGGACTGGAACAGACGGCGCAACCGATCGTGCATACAGGCAAGGTTCTTCCCGAAACGGCCGACCCGTCACG
>Ga0073934_10010456_pt1 | contig 11517 bp, 13 predicted proteins | sample LarsenN4metaG_FD_76834 | JGI IMG/M metagenome (GOLD analysis project Ga0073934, IMG submission 76834) | Hot spring sediment bacterial and archeal communities from British Columbia, Canada, to study Microbial Dark Matter (Phase II) - Larsen... ...
CGCGGATCGGACCACCCCATCAGGCGGCTGATGATCACGGCGAACGACAACGAGCCGACCAGGTAGGCGCCCAGCGCGGCGAGAAGCGGAAGCAGACCCTGCATGGAGCCGTGGAGTGGATGCGACGGGCCGCCATTCTGCACCCGCACCCGTCGCTGCGGCCCCGGGAACTGCCCGAGGCGTCAGATCAGGGGCAGCACCAGCGTGAAGACGCTGCCGCCGCCCGGCCGATTCTCGCAGCGCACGCTTCCGCCGTGGCGCTGCGCGATCTGCCGCACCAGGCTCAGCCCCAGGCCCACGCCGCCCGCCTGCTCGGCATGGCCCGGAAGCCGGTAGAACGGCTCGAAGATGCGCTCGCGGTAGGCCTCCGGCACGCCGGGGCCGCGATCGCAGACGCGCAGCTCGGCGCCCGCCGTCGAGCGCGCGAGCTCCACCCGGACTTCGCCGCCGCCGTAGCGGCGCGCGTTCTCCAGCAGGTTGCGCAGCGCGCGGCGCAGCAGGCGCTCGTCGCCCTGCACCTGCAGGGCCGGGCCGTCGACCTCGGCACCGACACGCGCCGCTTCCTCCGCCGCCAGACCGAGCAGGTCGACGCGCTCGCGCCGGTCGATCGACTCCGTCGCGTCCAGGCGGCTGGCGAGCAGCACCTCCTCGACCAGCGCGTCGAGCTCGGCGACGTTGACCTGTATCTCGCGCTTGAGCTGCGCGCGCTGCGCGGGCGCCACCTCGTCGAGCATGGACACCGCCATCTTCATGCGCGCCAGCGGCGAGCGCAGCTCGTGGCTGGCATTGGCCAGCAGCGACTTGTTGGAGCGCACCAGCGCCTCGACGCGCGCAGCCGCCTGGTTGAAGCTCACGGCCACGGCGGCCACCTCGTCGCGCCCGCTCACCTCGACGCGGTGGTCGAGCTGGCCCGCGCCGAAGCGCTCGACGCCGCGCTTGAGCGACTCGAGCCGCCGGGTCAGCCGCCGCACCACCGGATAGGCACCCGCGGCCACGGCGATGAACAGCACCGACAGGAACACCATCACCCCCAGCCCGCGCGGCAGCCAGGGCGGCACGAACGGCAGCAGCATGTCCTCCGGCGGGCCTGCGCGCGGATCGCGCCGCAACCCGGGCGGATCGCCCGGCCCCGGCGGCGGCCGCAGGCGCGGCCGCACGATCCACAGCGTACGCCCGTCGTCGAGCCGCACCGAGCTGATGCGTGCGCCCTCCTCGGCCTGGCGGCGCTGGAAGAGTTCGGTGGCGACGATGCGCTGCCCCGCCACGTCGTCGAGGGCGAGCGCGATGCGCAGGCGGGCCGACCAGTCCCGCAGCGCGTCGGCCTGCTCGTCGGGCGGCGCATCCGGGCCGGGCAAGGCGCGCTGCAACAGCTCGGCCCAGGCGACGGTACGGTCCCCCACCAGCCCCTCGACCCGCACGCGCTCGCGGTCGAGGTGGCGCTGGAACACCCAGCCCGACACCGCCGCGAACAGCAGCAGCACGGCCACCACCGTCAGGTAGATGCGCAGGTACAACGACTTCATGCGAGTTCAGGACTCGTCGTCGGCATCCTGCTTCTTCGCGAACACGTAACCCGCGCCGCGCACCGTCAGCACGCGGCGCGGCGTCTTGGGATCGTCCTCGATCACTGCGCGGATGCGCGAGATGTGCACGTCGATGGAGCGGTCGAAGGCCTCGAGCGGGTGGCCCTTGAGCGCGTCCATGATCTGGTCGCGCGAGAGCACGCGCCCGGGGCTCTGCGCCAGCACCACCAGCAGGTCGAACTGGTGGCTGGTCAGATCGCAGGGCTTGCCGTCCAGCCGCGCCATGCGGGCACCGAGGTCGATCTCCAGCCGGCCGAAGCGCAGCACCTCGTCGTCGGCCGGCTGCGGCTGGGCGCGGCGCAGCAGCGCCTTCAGGCGCGCGAGCAGCTCGCGCGGCTCGAAGGGCTTGCCAAGGTAGTCGTCGGCACCGAGCTCGAGGCCGACGATGCGGTCCAGCGGCTCGCCGCGCGCGGTCAGCATCAGCAACGGCAAGGAGCGCGTGCGAGGGCTGGCGCGCAGCTCGCGGCACAGGTCGAGCCCGTCGCCATCGGGCAGCATCAGGTCGAGCAGCAGCGCGTCGAAGCTCTCCGCGCCCAGCCGCTCGCGTCCGGCCGCCAGCGATCCGGCGGTGCTGACCTCGAACCCCGCATGGCGGAGATAGTCGCCCACCATCGCGGCGAGGCGGGCATCGTCGTCGATCAGCAGCACGCGCGGACTCATCGGCGCAAGCATAGCCTGAGGCTCCGGCTCGATCAGGGCCGCGGGCGCTCGCGCTCCATGCGCTCCATGCGCTCGCGCATCATCTCGCCGCGCTGCTTCATGCGCTCGGCCAGCTTGGCACGCTGCTCGGGCGTCAGCACCTTGCTGGCCTCGAGCGCGGCCTGCAGCATGCGCCGGCTGGCCTGATCGTGCTGCTGCAGCATCTGCTGTCGCAACTGCTCGGCGGCGGCCGCATCGACCTCGGGCGCACCGAAGATCTGCAGCCCGCGCTCGTGCAGCGCACGGCGCTGATCGCGCTGCGCGCGCAGGTCGTCCGCGGCGGACTTGTAGATCTGGCGGAGCTGCGTGCGCTGGTCTTCGCTGGCGTTCAGGCCGTCGAGCATGCGGTCGAGGCCGCGCCCACCCATCATCATGCCCGGGCCGTCCATGCCCGCATGGCCGTGCCGGCCGGGCATGGACCAGGCCGACAGCGCGAAGGTGGCCGCCACGGCGATCACCATGCCCGACAGCATCCACTTCATTCCACGCACGCCAACGAGGCGCTGGGCGGCGGTCACTCGGGGTTCCGACATCTCTGACTCCTTTCGGCGGGCGCGTTCGGCCCGTGCATCAGGATGCTTACCCGGGGGGGTGAATGCGCCATGGCGCCGGGGTAAAGAATCGTGAATGCTCCCACCCCCGGGGCGCGTGCCCCGCGTGTCGGGGAGGCGCCGAGCCGGGAGGCTTGTCCGCGGGCGCCGGCCCTGGCCAGAATGGTTCAGCCCGGCTCGCGGCCCTGTCGGCCGTGCCGTCCCGCATCCTGCCCCGCACGATCTTCGCCATGCTCGATGTGAACCGCTCCGATGTCTCGACCCCCAGCACGTCGTCCGGTATCCGGCCCTGGCAGCGTCGACCGCCGCGGCCCGCGGACCGTCAGCTGCACCGCGAGGCCACCGAGTGGGTGCTGCAGCTGCCGCTCGAGCTCCGTCCTGCCAGCACCTGCGCACGCTACCCGCGCATCGTGAACCGCATCGTCGACGCCTGGCTTCGCACCGATCAATGCCGGCAGCTGTTCGACCACCTGCTCACGGACCGACGGGCAGGACGGCGCGGATTCCCGCTGTCCGTGCGCGAGGAATTGCGCGCACTGGCCGCGCACCGGCTGGAAGGGTGGTTGCCTGCGGCTGGAGGCCGCTGAGGCGGGGGCACCGCCCCGCTGGGCGGTGTCACTGGCGGAGAAGGAGGGATTCGAACCCTCGATACGGTGAAACCGTATACCGGATTTCGAGTCCGGCGCATTCGACCACTCTGCCACCTCTCCGGTGTTCTCTGACGTTCGGCGGGTCGCTGCCGAGCCGATGATTGTAATGCAGCCGATCAGCCTGCTCAGGGCAGCGTGAGGAGCGTCAGTCCACGAAGCGCGGCATGGTCCGGCTGGCTGCGCCAGAGCTGGCCCGGCGCCATCGGCCAGGCGTCGGTGATCGTGCCGGTGGTGACCACGTCGCCAGCACGCACGCTCCAGCGCGGGCTGTGCTGCACCATCGCGTCGAGCCAGAGCCGCAGCGCGCTCAGCGGGCCGTCGAGCACGTTGGTGCCGCGCCCCGCGTCGCGCTGCGTGCCGTCGCAGGCCAGCGTCAGCGCGAGGCCGGCCAGTTCTTCGCCGAGCCGCTCGAAGCGAGCCACCGGCACGCGCGGGCCGACGTACAGCCGGCCGTGGAGCGCGAAATCGGCCACCGTGTCGGGCGCTGTGAAGCGCCAGTCGGCGAAGTGCGTGTGCACGATCTCGAACCCGTGGGCCACCCACGCCAGGCAATCCCGAAGCTCTGTCTCGTCCATGCCGGCCCTCGGCGCGCGCTCGAAGCCGAACACGATCTCCGGCTCCAGACGCGGCTGCACCAGTCCCGCCATGGACGCCTGCGCCTCGGTGCCTTCCAGCATCGTGACCGTGCTGCGCCACACCGGCGCCCAGATCGGCGCGAACACGCCGTAGCGCGGCCAGATCGTGCGGTTGGTGAAGCCGATCTTGTAGCCGCAGGGCTCGTCGCCACGGGCCATGCGGCGCTGCCGCAGCACCTCGGCCACGTCGAAGGCCTGCGCGAGCGTCAGGCCGCCCGGTCGCGAACTCGGCAGCTCGATGAGCCGGGCGCCGTCCCACGCGCCGAGCAGTTCGTCGGCCAGCGCCGCGGCGTCCACGCTCAGGCCCGCAGCACGTCGAGGCCGCCGAGGTAGGGCTGCAGCGCGGCGGGCACGCGGATCGAGCCGTCGGCCTGCTGGTGGTTCTCGAGCACCGCCACCAGCGCCCGGCCCACGGCGAGGCCCGAGCCGTTGAGCGTGTGCACCAGCTCGTTCTTGCCCTGCGCATTCTTGAATCGCGCCTGCATGCGCCGCGCCTGGAAGGCCTCGCAGTTCGAGCAGGAGCTGATCTCGCGGTAGGTGTTCTGCGCCGGCAGCCAGACCTCGAGGTCGTAGGTCTTGGTCGAGCCGAAGCCCATGTCGCCGGTGCACAGCGTCACCACGCGATAGGGCAACTCCAGCTTGCGCAGGATGGCTTCCGCGTGGCCGACCATCTGCTCGAGCGCCTCGTAGCTCTTCTCGGGGTGCGTGATCTGCACCATCTCGACCTTGTCGAACTGGTGCTGGCGGATCATGCCGCGCGTGTCGCGCCCGGCGCTGCCGGCCTCGGAACGGAAGCAGGGGCTGTGCGCGGTCAGCCGGATCGGCAGCGCGCCCTCGGCCAGCACCTGCTCGCGCACCGTGTTGGTCAGCGAGATCTCGCTGGTGGAGATGAGGTACTGCTCGCGCTGCGTTTCGTCGCCGCCCCGGCTGACCCAGAACATGTCCTCCTTGAACTTGGGAAGCTGCCCCGTGCCCTCGAGGATCTCGCGGTTGACGATGTAGGGCGTGTAGCACTCGGTGTAGCCGTGCTCCTGCGTCTGCGTGTCGAGCATCAACTGCGCGAGCGCGCGGTGCAGGCGCGCGGCCGGACCGCGCAGGAAGGTGAAGCGCGAGCCGCTGAGCTTGGCGCCGGTGTCGAAGTCCAGGCCCAGCGGGCCGCCGAGGTCGACGTGGTCCCTGGGCGTGAAGTCGAACGCACGCGGCGTGCCCCAGCGGCGCACCTCGACGTTGCCCGTCTCGTCGGCGCCGACCGGCACGCTCTCGTGCGGCAGGTTGGGCACGGCCATCAGCATCTCGGCCAGGTCGGCCTGGATCGCCTCCAGCCGCTCGGCCGAGGTCTTCAGTTCGTCGCCGATGCCGGCCACCTGCGCCATCAGCGCGCCGGTGTCGCCGCCCTTGGCCTTGAGCTGGCCGATCTGCTTCGAGAGGCTGTTGCGCTGCGCCTGGAGCTCCTCGGTGCGGGTCTGGATCGCCTTGCGCTCCGCCTCCAGCGACTGGAATCGCGGCACGTCGAGGAAGGGTTGCGGCGTCTTGCGCGCCTCGAGGCGCGCAACCACGTGCGTGAGGTCCTTGCGCAGCAGGTTGATGTCGAGCATGGGTTGCCGGGCGCGGGGCCGCGCCCTCCGGAGGTCTGGAACCTCAGGATTGTAGGCAGGCGAGCGCCTCCGACTCCCGCTCGAGCTCGCCCCTGGCCTCGTGGAGCACCTGGCGGGCGCACTCGGCGCAACGGCCGCACTGCGTGGCCACGCCGAGTTCGAACTGCAGGCATTCGAGCGTCTGCGCGCCGTCGCAGGCGGCCTGGCGGATCTGGTGCTCCGAGATGCGGCGGCAGACGCAGACGATCATGGTGTCCTCAGGCGGGGTCGCCCATCATGGATTGCAGGTAGTTGGGCAGCCCCACCTTGCCGACCAGCTCGATCTGGGTCTCGAGGAAGTCGATGTGCTCCTCGGTGTCGTCGAGGATGTCCTGCAGGATGTCGCGCGAGACGTAGTCGCGCACCGACTCGCAGTAGGCGATGCCGTCCTTGATGGTGCCCTGGGCGCCCTGCTCCAGCTTGAGGTCGCACGCGAGGATCTCCGGCACGTCTTCGCCGATCATCAGCTTGCCGAGGTCCTGCAAGTTGGGCAGGCCGTCGAGCATGAAGATGCGTTCCACCAGCTTGTCCGCGTGCTTCATCTCGCCGATCGATTCCTCGTATTCCTTCTTCGCCAGCCTGTCCAGGCCCCAGTGCCTGAGCATGCGGTAGTGAAGGAAGTACTGGTTGGTGGCCGTCAGTTCGTTCTTCAGCTGGGCGTTGAGGTGGGCAATCACCTGCGGGTCGCTTTTCATGGGAACTCCTCGAGGCGGTGGGAAGGGGCCGATTCTGATCTGCCGCAACCCTTGTCGAGAAGATCCGCCGCGGCGGGCAGGGCTGAGCGAATATTACTTGATAATCGTTCGTATTCACAATACCCTTGACGCCATGTTCCTCACCGAGCTCCCCGACGGCGGCCAGGCGATCGTGCGCTGCGTGACCCCGGCCGTGCCCGAGCTCGGCGCCGCCGACCTGCGGCGGCTCGGCGAACTGGGCTTCATTCCCGGCGAACCCTTGCACCTGCTGCGACGCGGGCCCGGCGGGCGCGAGCCGCTGGCCGTGCGGGTGGGCGACACGCTGTTTGCGCTGCGCTGGGCGGAGGCACGCTGCATCGAGGTGGATCCCGCCTGAGCCATGAGAGCGGCGTGCATCGCCCTGGTGGGCAATCCCAACTGCGGCAAGACCGCCTTGTTCAACCTGCTGACCGGGGCGCGCCAGAAGGTCGCCAACTATGCCGGCGTGACGGTCGAGCGCAAGGTCGGCACGGCGGTGCTCTCCGACGGGTCACGCATCCAGGTCGTCGACCTGCCCGGCACCTACGGCCTCGTGCCCACCACGCCCGACGAGCAGGTGGCCCTCGAGGTGCTCGAGGGTCGCCGCGCCGGCGAGGACACCCCCGACGCGATCGTCGCCGTGGTCGACGCCACCAACCTGCGCATGAACCTGCGCCTCGTGCTCGAGCTGCGCGGGCTGGGCCGGCCGATGGTGGTGGCGCTCAACATGATGGACGCGGCGCGCGCGCAGGGCCTGGCCATCGACACCGCCGTGCTCGCGCGCGAACTCGGATGCCCGGTGGTGGAGACGGTGGCCGTGCAGCGCCACGGCCACGAGGACCTGCTGGCGCAGATCGGCGGACTCCAGGTTGAGCCCCGGACCCGCGGCACCGCGCCGGCCGCGCCACGATCGCCGTCCGAACTGCAAGAGGAGGTGCGTCGCATCCTCGCACTGGCCGCACCGGCCTCGCCGCGGGTGCAGCGTTTCCGCCTGACCGTCGACGCCGTGGTGCTGCATCCGGTGGCCGGGCTGGCCCTGCTCGCCTGCCTGCTGTTCCTCATGTTCCAGGCGGTGTTCTCCTGGGCCGAACTGCCCATGCAGGCCATCGAGGCCGGCATGGCGGCGCTCGGTGACCTCGTCACCGGCGCGATGGACGACGGCCCGTTGCGCAGCCTGCTGGTCGACGGCGTGATCGCAGGGGCCGGCGGCGTGCTGGTATTCCTGCCGCAGATCCTGATCCTGTTCTTCTTCATCCTGTTGCTGGAGGACTCCGGCTACCTGCCGCGCGCGGCCTTCCTGCTCGACAACCTGATGGGCCGCGTGGGGCTGTCGGGCCGCGCCTTCATCCCGCTGCTGTCCAGCTTCGCCTGCGCCGTGCCCGGCGTGATGGCCACGCGCACGATCGCGAGTCCGCGCGACCGGCTCGCCACCATCATGATCGCCCCGCTGATGACCTGCTCGGCGCGCCTGCCCGTGTACTCGCTGCTGATCGGCGCCTTCGTTCCCGAGCGTGCGGTGGGGCCGTTCAACTTGCGCGGGCTGACCTTGTTCGGCCTGTACGCGGCGGGCGTCCTGTCGGCCTGCGTCGTCGCCTGGTGCATCAAGCGCTTCCTGACGCGCCGGAGCTATCAGCCGCTGATGCTCGAGCTGCCCCCCTATCGCCGCCCCAGCCTGCGCAGCCTCGCCCTCGGCCTGTGGGAGCGGGCCGGGATCTTCCTGCGGCGCGTCGGCACCATCATCTTCTCGCTGACCGTGGTGCTCTGGTTCCTGGCCACCTACCCGGAGCCGCCGGCGGGCGCCGTCGGCGCCGCCATCCAGTACAGCTTCGCCGGCCAGCTCGGCCAGGCGCTGCAGCACCTGTTCGCGCCGATCGGCTTCAACTGGCAGATCTCGATCGCCCTCGTGCCGGGGTTGGCCGCGCGCGAGGTGGCGGTGGGCGCGCTCGGCACGGTGTACGCCCTGTCGGCGACCGGCGACGCCGTGGCGGAGTCTCTCGCGCCGGTGATCGCGCAGGGTTGGTCGCTGGCCACGGCCTACGCGCTGCTCGCGTGGTTCGTGTTCGCGCCGCAGTGCCTGTCGACGCTGGCGGTGGTGAGGCGCGAGACCAACTCGTGGCGCTATCCGCTGGCGATGCTGGCGTACCTGTTCGCGCTGGCCTACGCGGCGGCGTTCGTGACCTACCGCGTCACGCTCTGGCTCGGGGGTTGATCGATGCACGCGCAGGCCTGGATCGCCACGCCGATCGTGCTCGCCTGCGCGGCCCACGCCGTGTGGACGCTGATCGTGCGTCCGCTGGCGCGCTCGCGACGCGACGAAGGGGGCTGCAGCGGCTGCGCCGGCCTCAGCCGAGCCCGGCCATCGACTTGTCGCCCAGGCCCATCGGCAGCGGGAAGTGGACCGACTCAGCCGCACCCGGTAGCGATCGTACGGAAACCGCCCCCAGCGAGCGCAGCCGCTCGATCACCTGCTGCACCAGGATGTCGGGCGCCGACGCCCCGGCCGTGAGGCCGACGCGCCGCTTGCCTTCCAGCCACTCGGCCTTCAGGTCGTCCGGCTGGTCGACCATGTAGGCCGGCGTTCCCAGACGCTGTGCGAGTTCCTGCAGGCGATTGCTGTTCGAACTGGTCGGGCTGCCGACCACGATCACCACGTCGACCGAAGGCGCCAGCACCTTCACCGCGTCCTGGCGGTTCTGGGTGGCGTAGCAGATGTCCTGCTTCTTCGGCTCGCGCACGCTCGGGAAGCGGCGCTTGACGGCAGCGAGGATCTCGGCCGCGTCGTCCACCGACAGCGTGGTCTGCGTGACCACGGCCAGCCGCTCGGTCTGCGGCAGCTGCAGCGCCTCGACATCGGCCACGTCCTCCACGAGGTAGATGCCATCGTCGAGCTGGCCCATCGTGCCCTCGACTTCCGGATGGCCCTTGTGGCCGATCATGATGAAGTCGTAGCCTTCCTTGTGAAGCTTGGCCACCTCCACGTGCACCTTGGTCACCAGCGGGCAGGTGGCATCGAACACCGAGAAGCCGCGCCGCGCGGCCTCCTGGCGCACCGCCTGCGACACGCCGTGGGCGCTGAACACCAGCGTGGCCCCCGGCGGCACGTCGGCCAGGTCCTCGATGAAGATGGCGCCCTTGGACTTCAGGTCGTTGACCACGTAGGTGTTGTGCACGATCTCGTGGCGCACGTAGATCGGCGCGCCGAATTTCCTGAGCGCGCGCTCGACGATCTCGATGGCCCGGTCCACGCCGGCGCAGAAGCCGCGCGGCTCGGCCAGCACGACCTCCTCGAGGCCCGCCACGGCGTCGGCCATCACAGCACCCCGATCAGTTGCACTTCGAAGGTCACCGGCCGGCCAGCCAGCGGGTGGTTGAAGTCGAACAGCAGCCAGTCGGCGCCGACCTCGCGCACCACCCCGGCGTAGTGTGCCGCTCCGTCGGGCGTGGGGAATTGCACCACGTCGCCGGCCTGGTAGGCCTGGTCGGGGTCTCCGAGCTCGTCGAGCAGCGAGCGCTTCACCCGCTGCACCAGCTCCGGGTTGCGAGCGCCGAAGGCCTCGCCCGCCGGCACGTCGAACACCGCACGGGTGCCCTCGGCGAGCCCGATCAGGCGCTGTTCGAGCGCGGTGGCGAGTTCGCCGGTGCCCAGCGACAACGTGGCCGGCTTGTCGGCGAAGGTGTTGACGATGTCCGCGCCATCGGGTCCGGCGAGGCGGTAGTGCAGGGTCAGGAAGGACCCCGGCTGCACGAGGTTCACGGCGGTGCCCGTTTGAGTAGACTGGGCCGCAATTTTACGAGCCCGCGCCGCGCGCCGCGCCCGACCGTGATCAAGGACCTGCCCCCCGATGCCCGACCGCGCGAGAAGCTGCTCGCCCACGGGCCGGCCGCGCTCGCCGACGCCGAGCTGGTGGCGCTGCTGCTGCGCACTGGCCTGAAGGGCACGCCGGTGCTGCAGCTTGCGCAGCAGGTGCTCGACGCCTTCGGCGGCACCGCCGGGCTGCTGCACGCCGACCCGGCCGAGCTGAAGCGCATCAAGGGCCTGGGGCCCGCGAAGCGGGCCGAGCTGTCGGCGGTGATCGAGCTGGCGCGCCGCTCGCTTCAACAGCGCCTGGCCGACCGGCCGGCATTCGACTCGCCCGGCGCGGTGCGCGACTACCTGCGGCTGCAGCTGTCCGCGAGAGAGCACGAGGTGTTCGCGGTGCTCTTTCTCGACGCGCAGCACCGGCTGCTGCAGTTCGACGAGATGTTCCGCGGCACGCTCACGCAGACCAGCGTCTACCCGCGCGAGGTGGTGCGGCGCGCGCTGGCACTGAACGCCGGCGCGGTGATCCTCGCGCACAACCATCCCAGCGGCGTGGCCGAACCCTCGCGGGCCGACGAGTTCCTGACGCAGTCTCTGAAGGGTGCGCTCGCGCTCGTCGACGTGCGCATGCTCGACCACTTCGTCGTCGGCCAGGGGCAGATCGTGTCCTTCGCCGAACGGGGGCTGCTGTGAGCACGCGCAAGGTCCGCTCGCTGGGCGACCTGGAGTCGCTGCGCCGCGCGATGCGCGACGCCGAGCGCGAGGCCGCGGCGGCGGCGCGCGCGCAGGCCGAGATCGAACGCCTGAACCGCGAGCGCACGCTGTTCGCGCGCAGCGTGGGGCCGGTGGTGCCGCTGCGGCCGATCGCCCGTGCCCCGACCGCGCCACCGCGGCCGCAACCCGAGCCCCGCCAGCGCCAGCGTGACGAGGCTGCCGTGCTCGCCGAGTCGATCTCCGACGAGTTCGACGTCGAGTCGCTGCTCGACACCGACGAGGCGCTGTCCTTCCGCCGGCGCGGCGTGGGACCGGAGGTGGTGCGCAAGCTGCGCCGCGGCGTGTGGGCTATCCAGGCGCAGCTCGACCTCCACGGGCTGCGCCGCGACGAGGCCAGGGAGCGGCTGGCCGCCTTCCTGCGCGAGGCGGTGCGCGCCGGACTGCGCTGCGTGCGCGTGGTCCACGGCAAGGGCAACGGCTCTCCGGGGCGTGCGCCGGTGCTCAAGGGCAAGGTGCGCAGCTGGCTGGTGCAGAAGAAC
>Ga0073934_10010458_pt1 | contig 11517 bp, 6 predicted proteins | sample LarsenN4metaG_FD_76834 | JGI IMG/M metagenome (GOLD analysis project Ga0073934, IMG submission 76834) | Hot spring sediment bacterial and archeal communities from British Columbia, Canada, to study Microbial Dark Matter (Phase II) - Larsen... ...
AGCTGCTCGGCCTGCGCGGCGAGCCCGCGCATGCCGAGCCCGCGCGCGTCCTGCTCGACGCGGTCGAGCATCGCGTTCGCCGCGTCGTGATCGCCGGGCTGCCCGCGCGCGAGCAGGAGCTGGGCCTGCCAGGAGCGCGTGCGGACCGCGAGCGCGGTGCCCCCCGCGCGCTGCTCGAGTGCCACCGCCTGGTCGAGCTGTGCTTCGGCGTCGTCCCAGCACCCGAGGGCCGTGCTCAGCATCCCCCGATACCGGTCCGCCGCACCGAGGCAGGCGAGCCCGATCATCGCCATGATCAGTCGGCCCGAGTACGGGACCAGGAGCTCCGCCAGCACTTCGGTGTGCTCGCGCGCTCCGACGGACGCCGCGACCTCGGCGAGCAGCGCCAACGCGGCACCCCGCGCGGCTTCGTGCTCGTCGTGCCGCAGCTTCTCTGGATCGATCGACTCGAGCGTCGCTCGCGCCTCGGCCGTCGAGCCGCGCTCGAGCTGCGCGACGGCGAGGAGCGCCGACAGGTAGCGACTTCCGGCGGCGTCGCTCGCGACGCTCTCGAGGAGCCCGACGAGTCCCGCGAGATCGCCCTGCTCGCGCGCGAGGAAATAGGTCTGCGCGGCCTGGATCCCGCCCACGGCGCGGTACGCGCGCGCGTACTGGCGCATGTCGGCCCAGTGCCCACGCACGTCGTCGAAGCGTCCTGAGAGCAGCGCGCAGGTCGCACGCCACTGCGCTTCGTACACGAGTGCCGGCAGCCACCGTTGTTCCTGACCGGTTCGCCCGAGCTCGGTGATCGTGTCGGCGAGCGACTCGGCGTCGCCCAGCTCGAGGTGAACACCGGCCAGCACGCGGAGCCCCTGTGTCGTCGCCATCGCCGCCCGGCCGCCTCCTGCTCGACCGAGCTCCACCAGCTCCCGTCCCAGGGCCTCGCGTTCGACCATCTGCGGGGTCGACTCGAGGCTCGTGGCGCGCGCGAAGAGCGCGGCGGTGAGCGTCGGCACGTCGCCCGTCGCGCGGGCAAGCGTGACGGTCTCTGCCGCCAGTGGTCGAGCGTCGCGGCCCGGCAGCTGATACGCCGCGTACTTGAACGCCTCCACGGCCATGAGGCGCGCACGCAGCGCGGGATGCTCTTCACCGAGCGCCTGTTGCGCTTCGTGGAGCAGCGCCTCGACCCGCTCGGGCGACGCCATCACTGCCGCGACAGGCTCGGCGAACACCGCGACGGCGCGGCCGAACTGCTCGGCCGTGCCGTGGGCGCGAGTCTCGTCAACTGCTTGCGTGGCCGCCGCAACGCCGGCGCTCTCGTCGACGAAGGTGAGCACCTCCGCGCCCTCGATCAGCACCTCGAGGCGGCGTCCCGTGTCGTCGGGCGCGTACTGCTCGAGTAGGTTCAGCGCGGTCCCGTAGATGGCGGCAGCGTCCTCGAACGCGAGATGCAGCGCTGCTTCGCGTGCCGCGGCGATCGTGTACTCGAGCGCCTTCGGTGCCGTGCCCAGGACGAGCGCCTGGGAGAAGTGCTCGGCAAGGACCGAAGCCAACGGAGCCGTCGGCTGCTCCTCCAACGCGGTGCCGACGCGCGCGTGCAGCTGGGCCTTCTGCGCCGCGCTGAGGTCGGCGTAGAGCGCTTGACGCACGAGGTCGTGCGCGAACGCGTATGCGCCGATGTGTCCCGTCCGTGCGTCGACGACGCCTGCATTGCTCGCACGCTCGAGCGCATCGAGGACGATCTCGGGGCTCCAGTCACCGGCTCGGGCGAGGAGTGTCGCGTCGAACTCGGGACCCACGACCGACGCCACGGCGAGCACGTCGGGCACGGGCTCGGGGAGCCGTCGAACCCGGCGGGTCACCACATCGCGAACGGTCTGGGGCAGCTTGAGTTCGCCGATCTCGACGTTCGGTGTCGCGTCGACCGACGCGAGGTTTCCGTTCGTGTCGAGAAGGCTGCGGAACAGCTCGACGAGAAAGAAGGGGTTGCCACCAGCCTCACGGTGCAAGGCGCGCGCGAGCGCCGTTGCGACCTCGTGCCCCGCCACGGTCGCGAGCAGCGCGGCGGCTTCGGTCTCCGACAGGCCACCGAGTGCCACGAGCTCCGTGTAGGGCTCACGCCGCAAGTCGAGGAGGAGATCGGCGGCCGCGTGGTCGTCGAGCACCTCGACGTCGCGGTAGCAGACCACGATGAGCAACGGGCTCTCGGCTGTCGCGCGCACCACGTGACGGAGCAGCAGCAGCGTCGGCCGATCGGCCCAGTGGAGATCGTCGAGCACGAGCACCGCCGGTCCGGCTGCGGCCACGCCGGTCACGAGCGACGTGATCGCCTCGAAGAGCCGATACCGGGCGGCCTCGTGATCGCCCACGTCGTCGGAGTACGGTGCGGCGCGCACCCGTCCGGCGAGGTCGGGGAACAAGCGGGTGAGCTCCTGCTCGAGTCCGTGCAATCGCTCGTGCAGCACGGCCGGGGGATACGCGGCCACGTACGGCTGCAACGCCTCGACGAACGGCTGGTACGGCACGACGGTGTCCTCGTCGCAGCGTCCGTACAGCACCGCGCCGTCCTGTGCGACGACGAGGTTGGCGAGCTCGCCGATGAGCCGCGTCTTGCCGATGCCAGCGTCACCGGCGACGAGGACGACGCGTCGGCCACCGCGGCTGGCTCGACTCCACGCGTCTTCGAGGCGCTCGAGCTCTTCGCTGCGACCGCTGAGCTCGTCGGTGACGCGCGCGAACGACGGCCGCACTTCGGGCAGGCTCGCAAACGCGTCGATCGACTGCAGCGGCGGGAACTCAGTGCGCAGCCCTGCCGCGACGAGCTGGTGCACCTGCTCGGGGCGCTCGATGCCGCGCAGGCGATGGAAGCCCAGGTCGACGAGCTCGACATCGGGAGGGAGGTCATCACCGAGGAGATCGGCCGTCGCGCCGGCGACGACGACCTGCCCGCCGTGGGCGGCGCTCATCAGCCTGCTCGTGCGGTTCAGCGCGAGACCGAAGTAGTCGCCGTCGCGTTGCTCGACCTCGCCGGTGCCGATCCCCATGCGCACCGTGAGCGGCCCGGTCTCGCCCCAGGGCTCCGCGTCGAGCGCTCGCATCGCCGCGACGGCCGCGCCGATCGCGTCGGTCGGCGTCTCGAGCACGGCATACGCGCCGTCACCGGTGGTCTTGAAGATCGACCCGCCGTGGCACGCGACCGCCTCACCGAGGATCGCGTCATGGCGCGCCAGCGAGGCGCGCATCGCGTCTGGATGCTGCTCCCAGAGCTGCGTCGAGCCCTCGATGTCGGTGCACAGGAACGTGACCGTCCGCAGCGCGGGCGAAGATGCCTCCTGCGAGCGCTCGGCATCGGGTGCCACGCGAGCCAGTCTGCTCGCTCTCGTAGCGGCGCGTCAGTGTCTGGACGTATCAGATGGCGCGGCTGCGGGTGTGCCGCCGCAGCGAGCCGATCGTCAGGACCGGCCGCTGATGAGGTCGCGGGCCTTGTCGATCAGTGCGGCTGGTGCACCGGCGAGGACGTTGCCGGGCAGCTGGTTGGGTGCCTTCGGGTGTGGCCGAGTCGGCGCGGTCGTCGGCGTCGAGCCTGTCGAGTCGCGCGAGCGCCTCCTTGAGCTGCTGGTGCTCCTTGTCGGCGATCTGACGCTTCCGCTTGTAGGCGCGATCACCGAGACCCTGGTAGGTGCCGAAGAGGTCGTTGACCGCCTTGTGGTCGGCCGTGATGACTTGCAGGGCCGTCCGCTCGACCGAGCGCCGCTGCGACCCGACCCTGACGCCGACGTCAGTCGACGAGCTCGCCGATCTAGATTCGCCCTCGTCCTGAGCAGGGGGAGCGAGAAGACGATGAGCAAGCGCATCCTTCGGCGCGCAGCCCTGGTGGCGCTGGCCGCGACCGCGGTCGTGGCCACCGGGCTGCCGGTTGCCGCCCAAGACGACGAGGAGCCGCAGGCGACCGAGATCGGCATCACGCCCGACGAGATCCGGGTCGCGGTCGTCGCCGACGTCGACTCCCCGCTGGCACCCGGCCAGTTCCAGAGCCAGGTCGACGCGGTGAACGGCTACGCCGAGTTCGTCAACAAGCGAGGCGGCATCGCGGGCCGCAAGCTCGTCGTCGACTTCATCGACTCGAAGCTCAACCCCGACGAGTCACGCAACGCGACGATCAAGGCCTGCGCCGAAGACTTCGCGATGGTCGGTACTGCCGCAGTGTTCCTCACCAACGTCGACGACATGGTCGAGTGCGTCGACATGCAGGGGAACCCGACGGGGCTGCCCGACATCAACACGTTCTCGCAGGAGATCCCGCACCAGTGCTCGCCGGTCTCCTACTCGGTGAGTCCGCCGCAGCTCGACTGCGCCACCAAGGACCAGCCGGTCAAGACGTACCGCGCGTCGCTCGGCCAGATCCGTTGGTACAAGAAGCAGGACAAGGACCTCCACGGGATCTGCGTCGGGCCCAACGACCTGAAGTCGACGTCTATCACCGGACGCGTGCACTGCGCGGCCGCCGAGAAGCTCGGCGTCAAGCTCGACGGTGAAGGCTTCTACGGCATCTCGGGTCGCGCCCCGCAGACCGCGATGACGCCTATCGTCGGCGCGGCCAAGGCGTCGAACGCGAACTACTTCAACACGCTGCTCGGCTTCGGGCAGGTGATCTCGATGCGCAAGGAGGCGAAGCTCCAGGGCCTCAACAGCGTCGAGGTCTGGGACTGCTCGCGCAGCTGCTACAGCAGGGAGTTCCTCGAGCAAGGTGGCCCCGACGTCGAGGGCCAGTACACGTTCCTCAACACGTTGCCCCTCGAGGAGGCGAAGCACAACAAGAGGCTGCGCCAGTACATCAACGCCGTCGGTGAGGACAAGGCCGACGCGTTCGGTGCCACCGCGTGGGCAGCCGCGATCCTCTTCCACGAGGCCATCGACCAGATCGTCGAGCGCGACGGCATCAACGGCATCACCCGGGCGAAGCTCCTCGAGGAGCTCTCCAAGGTCGAGGACTTCGATGCCGGTGGCATGCTCGCCCCCACCGACGTGGGCGCCCGGGTCCCGAGCGAGTGCTACTTCCTCGGGCAGGTGCAGAACGGCGAGTACGTGCGCGTGCACCCGAAGAAGCCCGGCACCTTCGACTGCCATCCCAAGAACCTCGTGACGGTCGAGATCGCCGACGAGTGACGATCATCGGATCTTCACCGGGCTGCGGGTTCTCGGTACGTTTGCGTTCGCTCAGCGAACGCAAACGTGCCGAAAAGTGGTCGCCGCCACGGTCGTGGGCGTCGCCGAGCGGCTCGTCGACGGTGTGCCCGACCAGCGGCAGCGGACCCCGTGTGCCAGGCCGGGACCGGCAGCTTCACGGACACGCTCGAGGCGCGCGACGGCTCGGGTGCGGTCGTGCTCGAGCGGTCGGTCACGTTCGCCGTGGGCTGACTCGACTCAGGATCCGGCTCGCCGGGCGCGAGCGCGCCGCTTCCCTTCGTGCATCGCCGCGACGCGTGGGATGGGAATGGCGTGCCCTTCGTCGATCAGGTCACGGGGGAGCGACTGTGGCTCGGGCATGTGCGCAGCCCATGGATCACGGCCGTCGAGCCGCTCGATGGCGGTGTGAATCGTGAAGTCGCCCGGCCGCACGTCGCCGAGGTCGTCCCATGCGACGGGGAACGAGACGGGGACGTCGGGCCGCACCCGCGGGCTGTAGGCCGCCACGACCGTCGCGCCGAGCACGCGGGTGGCGTCGATGAACACCCGATCGCCGCGGTCCTCCTTCAGGAAGGCCGTGGTGGCGAGATCGGGATCGAGCCGCTCCGCGCGAGCGGCGATCGCCCGCGTCGCCGCAGCCGCGTCTTCCGGAGCGTCGTCGAGGCTGATCGGCACGAAGATGTGCACGCCCTTCGCGCCGCTGGTCTTGACCGCGCCGTCGAGCCCGCTGTCGCGCAGCACCTGGCGCACGAGCTGTGCGCCCCGAACGGCCATGGTGAAGTGCTCGCCTTCGGGCGGATCGAGGTCGAGCACCAGGTGCGTCATGCGATCGAGGTGATCGATGCGCACGAGCGCGGGGTGGTACTCGACCGCACGCTGGTTCGCGAACCAGAGCAACGTGCGGCGGTCGTTGCAGAGCGCATACGTGACGTCGCGCTGCGACGACTCCGCCCACATCGTGATGGTGCGGACCCACTCGGGCGTGTACTTGGGGACGTTCTTCTGCATGAACGCCTCTTGGCCTCGGTGGACACGGATCACCGACAGCGGCCGATCCTCGAGCACCGGGATGATGCGATCGGCGACGGCGTCGAGGTAGTCGACGAGATCACGTTTCGTCGCGTTCGAGCCGTCGAAGAGCGGCTGGTCGAGGTTCGTGAGCGCGACGCCATCGCGGCTCTCGCGCTGCTCCGGGCTCACCACTGGACGGTACCCACCGGGCAGGGCCATCGACCGCGAACGGCGCCGAGGCCGGCTCCGCGGGCGGCGCTCATCGCTCCGGTGCTCGCGTGGGGAGGGCAGCGCGGTGGACGGACCCGTCGTGCGCGGCTATCCCGGCGGGGGCGTGGGACAGCTCCCTCCCTCGTTGTGCACCGTCCGCCCGCGTTCTCGCGTTACGTGACATATTCCACACTCTCTGTGGCCGTTTTTCGCGCTCAGCGTGGTCATTCGCGCATAGGGTGGCGATGTCGGCAGTCGTGCCGGCACTTGGGGCGAATGGGAGCGACGACCCCCGGCGGCCACAGTCGGTCACCGTTCCGACGGGGCGAGCAATGGTGAGACCGGCCCATTCCTGAACCGGGCGCGCAGCGCGCCCGAAAGGAAGGGGTCGTGATGCGTCGGTCTCGCCGACACCACCACGCTTCCCGTCGCGGCTTTCGGGTGCGGTTCGGTGCCGCACTGATCGCGACGATCGCATCGATCGTCCTGCTCGCTGGTGGCCTGCTGCCCGCCGGTGCCGACGAGACGGCACCCGTCGAGCAGGCGAGCACGGCGTCCGTACCCGAGGAGACGCCGCCGCCTCCCCCGGAGGAGACGCCGCCCCCGCCACCGGTCGAGGAGACTCCGCCGCCCGCAAAGGAGACGTCGTCGGTCGACGAGACCACGACGACGAGCTCGACCGCGCCGTCGCAGCCGCAGCTCACCGCGACCGCGTTCTCCGCGCTCGACGTGGGCACGTTGGCGACCGGTGACGAGTCGGACAGCCGTGCCACGCTCAACTCGGGCAACATCAACAGCTGCTCGAGCGGTTAGATCGAGTGGAACTCCGACGACCCTGAGACGGGCTCCTTCCCGGGCACGGCGAGCATCACCGCGTACACCAACGCCGACATCCAGGTTCCGTTCCAGATCCAGAACGGCGGAGTGCCCGCGGACGACGCGACCAAGTTCGTGATCACGAGCGTCAACCCGGGCGTGACGATCATCACTGTCAACATCAAGGGGGGCAACAACTACAACACGTACACGAGCTACGCCGGCGTGAACATGATCTCGCCGCTCGTCGGCAACAACAACCCGAAGAACGTGCCGGCGATCAGCCACGTCGTGGTCTGCTACACGAAGGTCGCCACCGGTTCGCTCGAGGTCACGAAGGTGTTCGTCGGCAACGGCGTGCCTTCGGATGGTCTGGCGTGGATCGTGAAGGTCACGTGCACGGATCCCGCATTCGAGACGACCCTGAGCTTCGCGACGAGCGATCTCGGCCCGAAGACGGTGACGGGAATCCCGCTGAACGGGTCGGGCACGAACTCGTGCTCGGTGAGTGAGACGGGCAAGGGGACGACACCGGCGAACTGGAGTCTCACCGTCACTTACAGCCCGCCGGACGGCGACAACGACAACAGCGCGGCGCAGACGGTCAGCGAGAAGACCAAGCCGTCCTTCACGGTGACCAACACCTACACGCGCCTCACGGGTTCGCTCGACGTCACGAAGGTCGTCCAGGGACCGGTGCCCGAAAGCACCGAGTTCGAGGTCACGATCGAGTGCGTCGACGGTGACGTGACCGTGCCCGGCTTCCCCGTCGTCGTGACGTTCGACGAGAACGGTGACGTCGTGCCTCCGCCCGCCCTCCCGCTGACCGGCATCCCGGCCGGTGCAGAGTGCACCGTCGAGGAGACCGGCACGGGTGGCGCGGACATCGTCACCTACTCGCCGGACGGTGGGTCGCCGACCGATCCACCGACCGTGACGATCACCTCGGGTGAGCCCGCGGTCGAGGTGACGATCACGAACACGTTCCTCGAGCCCGACGAGGGCGCGCTGAACGTGGTGAAGGTCGTCGAGGGTCCGGTGCCTCCGGGCACCCTGTTCGAGGTGACGATTGACTGCACCGTGGAGGGCTCGTCGCTCGACGGGTTCCCCGTCGTCGTGACGTTCGACGACAGCGGCGACCTCGTGCCGCCGCCGAACCTGCCGCTCACCGGGATCCCCGCCGGCGCGGAGTGCACGGTCGAGGAGACCGACAACGGCGGGGCGACGTCGGTGGCCTACGACCCCAACGGTGGTACGCCTGCCGACCCGCCGACCGTCCCGGTCGTCGCGAACGAGACGGTCCTCGTGACGATCACGAACACGTTCGTCGAGGTCGGTGGTGAGTTCACCGGCTCGGTGAACGTGGCGAAGGCCATCAAGGGCAACCCGCCGCCCGAGGGCACGCAGTTCGTGATCAACGTGCGGTGCATCGGCCCGACGGTCGACGTCGACGAGGACATCACGCTCGTGTACTCGAGCCAGCTCGACGGCAGCGTCTCGTTCCAGGCGCCGTCCGCCGAGACGGTCGCGTGCACGGTGACCGAGCGTGATCCGCTCGGTGGTGCGATCGAGGCGTCGATCGCACCCAACAACGGAGAGGTGACGCTGACCGTCACCGCGCCGTCCGCCAACGTCGTGGTCACCAACAGGTACGGCGACCCACAGGTCGAGGTTGGCGGGATCACGGTGACGCGCGGCGGCACTGGTCAGCTGCCGTTCACGGGTGGACCGATCGGCGACGTCGTGAAGGCGGCGGCCGCGCTGCTCGCCATGGGTGCAGGCCTCTGGCTGCTCGCCCGTGGTCGCCGCCGCGCGACGCCCACGCTGTAACGGCGATCCCGTTACCCCACCATCGGCCCGGGATCCGCAAGGGTCCCGGGCCGATGCGCGTCTGGTGTCCGCGCTCAGGCGCTCGTCGTGCGCACGAAGTCGACCACGACGCGCGCCAGCTCCTCCCCACGGTCCTCCTGGAGGAAGTGCCCGGCACCCTCGATCGTCGGATGGGTGAGGCCCTCGCAGCCGGGGACCTGCTTCTGGAACTGCCGATCGGCGCCACGGGTGATCGGGTCCTGGTCGCTGAACGCACAGAGGAACGGCTTCGTCCAGCGTCGCAGCACGTCCCACGCAGCCCGATTCGGTTCGGATGCCGGGTCGTCGGGACGCGTGGGCACGAGCACGGGGAACTGGCGTGCACCCTCCTTGTAAATCTCGTCGGGGAAGGGAGCGTCGTAGGCGGCGATGACCTCGGGCGCCAGGTCGGTCGTGCACCCGCTGTTGACGATCCGGCCGATCGGCAGCTCGGGAGCCTCCTGGGAGTAGCGCTGCCAGGCGAGGAACGCGTCGCCGGGGTGTCGGTCACCGGTCGGGAGATACGTGTTCGCGGCGACGACGCGCGCAAACCGCTCCGGGTGCTCGGCCACGAGTCGCAGACCGATGAGGCCACCCCAGTCCTGGCCGACCAACGTGGCGTCGCGGAGATCGAGCGCCTCGAGCCACGACGTCATCCAGTCGACGTGCCGTTGATACGTGTAGTCGCTGCGCGCCGCGGGCTTGTCGGAGCGCCCGAAGCCCACGAGATCGGGCGCGACGGCACGCAAGCCGGCCTCGACCAGGACGGGGATCATCTTCCGGTAGAGGAAGCTCCACGACGGCTCGCCGTGCATGAGCACGACGGGGGCGGCCTCGCGTGGACCCTCGTCGAGATGGTGGACGCGCAGCTCGCCGCCCTCGCCGTCGGGCACGGTCACGTAGTGCGGCGCGAACGGAAAGTCGGGGAGCGCAGCGAAGCGTTCGTCGGGCGTGCGGAGGACGTCCATCGGCCCTGTCTATCTGCTCGCCGAAGCGTCCGCCCTCAGACACCGTCGTCGGCGGACGCCTCAGCGAGCTCGCGGAGCTCCTCGGGCACGGCACCCGGATCCTCGAAGAGCACGGCCCTGTACGCCACGGCGTCCCTCCCGAAGCGGGCACGCGCCAGGTCGACCGCGCGGTCGAGCGCCCAGCGTGGGGCCCCACGCGCCGAGCCCGGCCGTCCAGCGATCGTCGTCGACCGACAGCTCGAGCTGGAGCATGGACTCCAGCACCAGGTTCGACACCGACACCCCGAGCAACGTGATCTCGCGCTCGTTCGGATGGTCACGGAGCGCGCCGCGTGCGAGAGCGACCGCGATCTCGGTGAGGGTCAACGTCGCCGAGATCGGTGCTGTGAACGTGATCGAACGAGCCACAAACCGCATCCCCGGAAAGTGGACGCGAACGGTGACGGTGCGTCCAGCGCACTCGGACGCCCGCAGACGGGATGCGACGCGGTCACACAGGTAGCCGAGCTGCGCGCGCAGCAGGCGTTCGGTTGCGAGGCGTCAACGGAACGCCGACTGCGCGCCGACCGACTTCGCGCGACGGGTTGTCGTGACGTGGCGTGGGTCGATGCGGTGCGGATGCCGCGCTCGGCGAGCCGCGCGCGCGTCGCGGCTCCGGCACCCCACAGCAGCTCGACGGGCAGGGGATCGAGGAACTCCTGTTCGCGCCCGGGCTCGACCACGACGAGACCTTCGGGCTTCGCCACTTGCGATGCGACCTTCGCCAGGTGCTTCGTCGTCGCGACCCCCACCGAGATCGGCAGCCCGAGCTCGTCGCGCGCACGCCAACGGATCTGCTGCGCCATCGCCGCGGGTGGTCCGAACAGGTGGACGGAGCCGGTCACGTCGAGGAACGCCTCGTCGATCGAGATGCGCTCGACGAGCGGCGTGTAGTCGTGCAGTACGTCGACGATCGCGTCGCCGCGCTCTTGATCCTCGCGGACATGGCTGCTGACGAAGCGGAGGCCGGGGCAGAGGCGTCGCGCGAGCCAGGCTGGCATGCCCGAGCGCACGCCGAGCCCTTCGCCTCGTACGACGCCGCGAGCACGCCGCCGCCGCCGACCGTGACCGGACGACCCCGGAACGTCGGGTCGAGGAGCTGCTCGACGGGGGCGTAGAACGCGTCGAGGTCGGCGTGGAGGATCGCCGGGTGATCGGGCCGCCGCCGCACCAAGCCAGGATATCGAACGGGTGTTCGCTCATCTATACCTTGACGGATATATATCCTGTAAGGCATGCTCGCGCGCATGAGCTTCGCCGTGCTCGCCCACGCCAACCGCCGCCGGATCCTCGACCTGCTCCGGGAAGAGGAGCGGCCGGTCGGTGAGCTGGTACGGCTGCTCGGCCTGAGCCAGCCCGCCGTCTCCAAGCACCTGCGCGTGCTCCGAGAGGCTGGGCTGGTCGAGGTGCGCGCCGACGCGCAGCGCCGCCTCTACCGGCTGCAGCCCCAACCGCTCGC
>Ga0073934_10010460_pt1 | contig 11515 bp, 11 predicted proteins | sample LarsenN4metaG_FD_76834 | JGI IMG/M metagenome (GOLD analysis project Ga0073934, IMG submission 76834) | Hot spring sediment bacterial and archeal communities from British Columbia, Canada, to study Microbial Dark Matter (Phase II) - Larsen... ...
CGTCGATGTTGAACAGGTCGAAAATCGGCCGTTCAGCAGCGTACAGATCCAGTCGCGACAGCGTACTGGGCATGTACTCCCGCGCAAACCCCTGCAGCAAGCCGAACTGCTCGCGCGAATCAACTTTGATGGACTGTGTCTGGGACCCGACCAGATCGCGCAACACGCGCTGCAACAACGTCAGGTCTTGGTAGAGCAAGGTGCCCGGCGGCTGGCGGGTGGACGAGGCCTTGATGTGCGCCCACGTCTTGCGCAGGTAGGCGATGTCTTCGGCCAGTTCCTCGTCCGAGGCGTCTTCGGCGTTGGTGCGCAGGATGAAACCGCCCCCGCCCTCGGCAGTCAGCGCCACCAGACGTTGACGCAGCGACTCCCGTTGAGCGTATGGAATTTTTTGGGACACACCGATGTGCTTGTCCTGCGGCAGAAAAACCAGGAGCCGCCCGGCAATACTCACCTGCGCCGTCAAGCGCGCGCCCTTGGTGCCTATCGGGTCCTTGAGGACCTGCACCATCAGAGCCTGCCCCTCGAAAATCTGTTTTTCGATGGGCAGCACGGTTTCCACCGTTGGCGGCGCAGAAACGGTGGGCGTGCCTTCGTCGGCCGCCTGCCCGCTGGCCACCACGGGGGCGCGGTCTTTGTTGCCGGCATGGCGCGCGGTGATGTTAGGCAGCAGGTCTGCCACGTGCAAGAAGGCCGCGCGGTCCAGGCCGATGTCGATGAAGGCCGACTGCATGCCCGGCAACACGCGCGAGACCTTTCCGAGGTAGATGTTGCCCACCAGCCCGCGTTCGAGCGTGCGCTCGATGTGGACTTCCTGCACCGCCCCCTGCTCCACCACCGCCACGCGGGTTTCCTGCGGCGCCCAATTGATCAGAATGTCTTGTGCCATGGGTGCATTACAGCAGACGCAAACCTGCTTCGCGCAGGACCTGAGCAGTCTCGAACGCGGGCAAGCCCATGATGCCGGTGTAACTGCCCACGATATGGCTGATGAAGAGGCCGCCCAGCCCCTGGATGCCGTATGCCCCAGCCTTGCCCATGGGCTCGCCCGTGGCCACATAGCGGCGGATGTCGGCTGGTGACAGTTCAGCAAACGTGACCTGAGAACGGCTCAACGCCTGCCAGACCTGCCCCCGATGCGCCACAGCCACCGCCGTGAGCACCTGATGCTTCTGCCCGGACAGCCGCTGCAGGATGCGCTGTGCATCGGCCTTTGACGAGGGCTTGCCCAGGATGTCGCGCCCGAGTGCCACGGTGGTGTCCGCACACAGCACTGGGCCATCTGGCCAGCCACGCCGCTGAAGGCGCGCTACGGCGGCTTCCAGCTTCAAGCGCGTCACGCGACGCACATAGGCGGCAGGCGCCTCACCCGTGCGAACATTCTCCAACACTTCGGCGTCTTCGTGATCGTCGGGCAGCAACAACTCGCAGCGCACACCCCACTGCTCAAGCAACTGTTTGCGACGCGGGCTCTGCGACGCAAGATAAACCCAGGGAGTCTTGGAAGACAAAGTCATTCGCGGTGATAAGGATGGTTGGCGTTGACGGACCAGGCACGGTAGAGCTGCTCGATGAGCAGCACCCGCGCCAACGCATGTGGCAAGGTCATGTCGGACAGCCGGATGCGCAACTGCGCCTTCGCCTTGAAGTCCGGGTCAAGACCATCAGGCCCGCCAATCACCAGCGCCACGTCGTCGCCAGCCATCTGCCATTGGCGCAGTTGCTGGGCTAAGGCGACTGTAGTCAACTGGTTGCCACGTTCGTCCAACACGACGATGCGGGCTCCTCGTGGGATGGCGGCTTCTATGCGCGCACGCTCCGCCGCCAACAAGGTTTCCAGCGTCTTGGAGCCTCGGGGCTCGGTCTTGACGGTCTTGATCTCCACCCGGCAATCGGGCGGGAAGCGCTTGGCGTAATCGTCGTAGGCCGTCTGCGCCCAGTCGGGCATGCGCTGCCCTACTGCGACGATCAACAGCTTCATGAAGCCTTCTTGGGCTTGGCCTTAGGTTTGGCAGCAGACTTGGCTGCGGGCTTGCCCGCCTTCGCCGCGTTCTTGGCAACGGTCTTTTTGGCGGGCACACCCACCTTGACCACCGCGACCTTGGTGGCGGCCTTCTTGGCTGGCGCCTTCTTGGCCCCTGCGGATTTGGCGACCACGCTCTTGGCTACGACCTTCTTTGCGACAGGCTTGGCAGACGCCTTGCGCACCGGTTTGTCCGACGACGGAGCGGCCTTTGCGGTCGATTTCTTGGCGGCCGGACCAGGCTTGCGAGCAGGCACAGCCGTAGCTGCAGCCTTCTTTGCGGACGTTTTCTTGGCCGGGGCCTTTTCAGGCTCGGGGGTTGCGGCACGCGCGGCCTTGGCCTTGGCATCGCCGTGTTTCATCCGAACGGGCTTCTCACCCCAGATGTCTTCGAGCCGGTAGTACTGGCGAATGCTGGGCTGCATCACGTGCACGACGGCTTGGCCGCAATCCACGATGATCCACTCGCCGTTTTCTTCACCTTCCATGCGGGGCTTGTCAAAGCCTGCTTCGCGAACGGCGTCGCGCACGCTAGCGGCCAGCGCCTTGGTCTGGCGGTTGGACGTTCCACAGGCAACGATGACCCGCTCGAACAAAGGCGAGAGACCCTCGGTGTTGAAAACCTGGATGTCCTGCCCCTTCACGTCCTCCAGGCCATCGACGATGGCGCGCTGGAGTTTCTGGATGTTCTTCTTGGCGACGGTTTCGCTGGTCATGTGGGGGTTTCGTAGAGATGGTGTTCGGAAATATAACGCGCAACGCCTTCGGGCACCAGCACGTCAAGATCGGGGAAACGGCGACTTTGCCCGTGCACGTGTGCACGCACGGCCGTGGCGCTGATGTTGTGCAGGGGCATGTTCAGCTGAACAAAAGGAACGTCCACGCCGCTCAGGTCCTGTTCGACCTGTTGGCTCGGGTCCGCGTCTGCGCCAATGTTTATGGCACGGTTGGCCACCGCGAGGGTGGCCAGGCCAAGTACCTCCTCCCAGCGGCTCCAGGTTTTGAAAGCCAGAAGCTGGTCGGCGCCCAGCACGAGAAAAAGCTGCGCTCCGGGGTATTCAGCGGCCAGCTCACTCAGCGTGTCTGCCGTGTACGACGGCCCTTGGCGCCGTATCTCCCGGTCGTCTATGCGTGCGTTGGGTAAGCCGTCGAAAGCCCGCGTGCACATGGCAAGCCGGTGTGCGGCGGGAGACAGCACGCGCGTCTTGTGCCAGGCATGCCCGGTGGGGAGGATGTGCAGGACGTCCAGCCCCAATTGCGTGAGCGCCGTTTCGGCCAGTGCACGGTGCGCCCAATGCGGCGGGTCGAACGCACCGCCGAACATGCCCACACGTTGAATTGAGTGAGTCAAGCCGTTCACAACCAGTCCCGCCGCACCAGGAACTCCTGGTACAGCCGGTGTTCCGGCGTGCCAGGCGCCGGGCGCTCGTTGTAGGCCCAGCGCACCAGAGGTGGCATGGACAAGAGGATGGACTCGCTGCGGCCACCAGATTGGAGGCCGAAGTGGGTGCCACGGTCCCAGACGAGGTTGAATTCGACGTAACGCCCACGCCGGTAAAGCTGGAACTCGCGCTCACGCTCGCCGTAGTGGGTGTCATTCCGGCGCAACACGATGGGAAGATAGGCGTGCAGGAAGGCATCGCCCACGGCGCGGGTCATGGCAAACCCGCCCTCGAAGCCCAGCTCGGAGAAATCGTCGTAGAACACCCCGCCGATACCACGCTGCTCGTTGCGGTGCTTCAGGCAGAAGTAGTCGTCGCACCAGGTTTTGAAGCGAGGGTACTTGTCTGCACCGAACGGCTCCAGCGCCGTGGCGCAGGTCTGGTGGAAATGGACAGCGTCTTCCTCGAACCCGTAATACGGGGTGAGATCCATGCCGCCGCCGAACCAGCTCACGGCCTCGCCGCCATTGACCGGCTTGGCGGTGATCATGCGCACGTTCATGTGCACCGTAGGGACGTAAGGGTTGCGCGGGTGGAACACCAGTGAAACGCCGAGCGCCTCGAACGGTGCGCCCGCCAACTCAGGCCGATGCTGGGTTGCCGAAGGCGGCAGCTTGGGGCCACTGACGTGGGAAAAGCCGCAGCCTGCGCGCTCGAACACGGCGCCGTCTTCCAGGATCTGCGTGATGCCATTGCCCTGCAAGGCTTCACCCGCAGGCTTCTCCCAAGCGTCCGACAGGAAGGCCTTGCCGTCAATCTCGGAAATGGCGGAGGTAATGCGCTGTTGCAGCCCGAGCAGGTACTCGCGCATGGCTTCGACGTGCGTTTGGATCATTTCTTCAAAGCCCGGTAACCGATGTCTTTGCGGTACTGCATGCCATCAAATGCCACGCCCGCCACCAGAGCGTAGGCGCGCTTTTGCGCGTCGGCCACATCGGCCCCCAGCGCAGTGGCGCACAGCACCCGCCCGCCGGAGGTGACTACGGCACCATCCTTCATGGCCGTACCAGCGTGGAAGACGACCGCATCGGCGCTGTCCACCGGCAAAGCCGTGATCACGTCACCCTTGCGCGGCGTCAACGGGTAGCCGTGAGCAGCCAGCACCACACCCAGGGCCACGCGGTCGTCCCATTGCAGCGTCACCTCGTCCAGCCGCTGCTCTGCCGCAGCCAGCATCACTTCGGCCAAGTCGCTCTGCAGGCGCATCATGATGGGCTGGGTTTCCGGGTCGCCCATGCGGCAGTTGAATTCCAGCGTCTTCACGGCACCGCTGGGTTCGATCATCAGGCCTGCGTATAGGAAACCGGTATAGGGAATGCCATCTGCCTCCATGCCACGCACGGTGGGCAGGATGATCTCTTCCATGGCGCGGCGGTGCACCTCGGGCGTGACCACGGGCGCGGGCGAATAGGCACCCATGCCGCCCGTGTTGGGGCCCTGGTCGGCGTCGAGCAGCCGTTTGTGGTCCTGGCTGGTGGCCAGGGCAGTCACTGTCTTGCCATCGCACAGCACGATGAAACTGGCCTCTTCGCCCTGCAGGAAGGACTCGATCACCACACGCGCGCCGCCTTCGTTGTGCGCCACGCCCAGGGTGTTGTCCACCAGCATGAAGTCGATGGCCTCGTGGGCCTCGGCCAGCGACATGGCGACGACCACGCCTTTGCCCGCCGCCAGGCCATCGGCCTTTACGACGATGGGCGCGCCCATCTGGTCAACATAGGCGTGCGCCTGGGCCGGATCGGAAAAGGTTTCGTAGGCCGCAGTGGGTATGCCGTGGCGCTTCATGAAGGCCTTGGAAAAGGCCTTGGAGCTTTCCAGCTGCGCAGCCGCCTTGGTAGGGCCGAAGATGCGCATACCGTGCGCGCGAAATTCGTCCACCACACCGGCGGCGAGTGGTGCCTCGGGGCCGACCACGGTCAGCGCAATGCCCTGCGCCTGCGCCCATTCACGCAGTGCACGCACGTCAGTGATGTCGATGTTCGTCAGACCGGCATCGCGGGCGGTGCCGCCGTTGCCGGGCGCCACGAACACCTGCGCCACGCGGGGCGATTGTTTGAGCTTCCAGGCCAGCGCATGCTCGCGCCCGCCACCGCCCACCACCAGCACCTTCATCTTGTCGCTCATTCGTCAATTTCCGCGTTGTGGAAGACGTTCTGTACGTCGTCCAGGTCTTCCAGCACGTCCAGCAGCTTCTGCATACGGGCCGCGTCTTCGCCACTGAGTTCAATGTTGTTGTCAGCACGCATGGTCACCTCGGCCATTTCCGGCGTCAAGCCAGCGGCCTCCAGGGCGTTCTTCACGGCTTCAAAGTCACCGGGCGCGGTAATCACCTCAATGGCGCCATCATCGTCGGTGATCACATCTTCAGCCCCCGCCTCCAAAGCCACTTCCATGACCTTGTCTTCAGATGTGCCCGGCGCGAAGATCATTTGCCCGCAGTGCTTGAACTGGAACGCCACCGAGCCTTCCGTGCCCAGGTTGCCGCCGTATTTGCTGAAAGCGTGGCGAACTTCGGCCACAGTGCGCACGCGGTTGTCGGTCATCGTGTCCACGATGATGGCCGCACCTCCGATGCCGTAGCCCTCGTAGCGGATTTCCTCGTAGTTCACGCCTTCGAGGTTGCCGGTGGCCTTGTCGATGTTGCGTTTGATGGTGTCGGCAGGCATGTTGGCAGCCTTGGCCTTGTCCACCGCCAGCCGCAGGCGCGGGTTGGCGGTGAGGTCGCCACCACCCTGGCGCGCCGCCACCATGATTTCGCGGATCACGCGTGTCCAGACCTTGCCGCGCTTTTCATCCTGCCGACCTTTGCGGTGCTGGATATTGGCCCACTTGGAATGCCCTGCCATGTCAACCCTCGTGAAATTCGTGTACGCTGATTCGTAAGTAACCCGCAATTGTACTTTTTGCCCACACACGGACCGCTGCCATGACCGAGCCCCTGCTGATCGCCCGCCACGCCGCCACAGAATGCCTGCTGCTGCCCGACAAGGCCAACCGGCACGGCCTCATCACCGGAGCCACCGGCACGGGCAAGACTGTGACCCTGCAAACGCTGGCTGAAGGCTTTTCACGCATTGGCGTGCCCGTGTTCATGGCCGACGTGAAGGGCGACCTTACCGGCATCAGCCAGGCTGGGAACATTGGCGAAAAAATGGCCAAGGTGCTGGCCGACCGGGGCATTGCCCTGCCCGATTCCGTGGCCTGCCCCACCACACTTTGGGACGTATTTGGCGAGCAGGGCCACCCCGTGCGCGCCACCGTGAGCGACATGGGCCCCCTATTGCTGGCCCGCATGCTGGACCTGAACGACACCCAGGCGGGCGTGCTTAACCTGGTGTTCAAGATTGCCGACGACAACGGCCTGCTGCTGGACCTGAAAGACCTGCGCGCCATGCTGCAGCACGTGGGCGACAACGCCAAGCAGTTCACCACGGAGTACGGCAACATCAGCGCGGCCAGCGTGGGCGCCATCCAGCGCGGTTTGCTGCAGATCGAGCAACAGGGTGGCGACAAGTTTTTTGGCGAACCCATGCTCGACATCAACGACTTTATGCAGACCGTTGGCGGTAAGGGGGTGATCAACATTCTGGCGGCAGACAAGCTGTTGAACTCGCCACGCCTGTACGCCACCTTTTTGTTGTGGATGCTGAGCGAGTTGTTCGAGCAGTTGCCCGAAATTGGTGACCCTGAAAAACCCAAGTTGGTGTTCTTTTTCGATGAAGCGCACCTGCTGTTCAACGAAGCGCCCAAGGTATTGGTCGAGCGCATTGAACTGGTGGTGCGGCTGGTGCGCTCCAAGGGCGTGGGGGTGTACTTCGTCACGCAGAACCCGCTGGATATTCCGGACAGCGTGCTGGGCCAGTTGGGTAACCGGGTGCAGCATGCCCTGCGCGCCTTCACGCCGCGCGACCAAAAGGCCGTGAAATCCACGGCGCAGACCATGCGGCCCAAGGCTGGGCTGGACATCGAAGCCGCCATCACCGAACTGGCTGTGGGCGAAGCCTTGGTGAGCTTCCTGGATGCCAAGGGTCGCCCCTGTGAGACCGAGCGTGTATATGTGCTGCCGCCGGGCAGCCAGATCGGCCCCATCACACCGCAGCAGCGCCAGTCGCTGCTGCAAGGCTCGCTGGTGTCAGGGGTGTACGAAAAGGTGGTGGACCGCGAAAGCGCCCACGAGTTGTTGCGTGCCCATGCGCAGGCCCAGCAGCCAGCAAACGCCAACGCGGATGCGGGCTTGACGCGCCCCCGCGTGCCCGGTGTTCCCAACCAAGGCCAGACACAGGAGGCAGGTTCAGGCAACGCGTTGAACGAACTGCTGTTCGGCCGCACCGGCCCGCGCGGCGGCCAGTACGACGGCTTGGTGCAAACAGTCGCCAAGACCGCCGTGAGGACTGTGGGCTCCAGTCTGGGGCGCCAGCTGGTGCGCGGCCTGCTGGGCAGCCTGCTTGGTGGACGTAAGTGAAATTCTTCCTTTATGCGCTGGGTGTTCTGGGCGCGTTGGCCGCGATGCTGGTTCTGGCTGGCCAGTTGGGCTGGCTTCGAGGCCAGCGCCCAACTGACCTGGGCGTAAAAGATGGGCGACTCGCTCCCCCATCCTTCACCGACAACAGCGTGTCGAGCCAGGCTGGCCTGTACCCGGATCATCCGAGCCGCCAGTTGGCGGCCATCTAGCCGTTCCCTGCACAGGAAGGTGACTTGATCGCCTCCATGCAACGCCTTTCAGCCCTGCTTGAGGCCACGCCGGGGATCACCATAATCACCCTGCGGCCCGACTACCTTCACGCCGAGGCCGAAACGCGCTGGATGCGTTTTGTGGACGATTTGGAGTTCTGGGCCAACCCCACCACTGGCAAGATCGAAGTGCGCAGTGCCAGCCGCCTCGGCAACAGAGATTTTGGTGTGAACCGCCGCCGACTTGAAGCGCTGCGCGCCAGATATGAGGCGGGTGCACGCTGAAGCCCTAGGGAGTTTCCCGCCCCAGGCATTTCACCTATGCCTCCAAGCCTATACTGGGACAAAACCAGTAAAGAAGAGCCCTAGGAGACCCGGATGATCGACCCGCTAAGTGCTGTCGGGCTGATTGTGGCCGCCGCAGCAACAGTGGCATGGTGGAACGAACGCCGTATTCGCCGCCGAATGCAGAACGGCTCAACACCCGAAGAAGTGCGTTTTTCAGAGCTGCTGGAACGCTTGGGCGTGGGACACTGGATACGCAACCTGGAAACGGGAGAGATGTGGTGGTCCCACAGCTTTCGCAAGCAACACGGCATAGCCGATGACGTTCCAGCCGTCAGAGACGAAATCCTCAAGATCGTGCTTCCGGAAGACCGCGACAATTTCGTCAAGGAACTGGAAAAAGCTTACGCCAGCGGCGAAGGCGAAACCACATACCGCTCCCTTGCCCCCTCCGGCGAGGTTCGCCACCACGTCGTGCGCATCGCGGTGGAGACCAAGCCCTCAACCGGCCAGCGCCTCGCCTACGGTTTCAATCTGGATCTCACCACCCAGGTCAACCTCCAGAGCGCGCTACAGGAGCGAACCACCTACCTCGAAGCGATCGTACGCCAGCTGCCCATGGGCTTGAGCGTGTTCGATGCGGGCCTGAAGTTGCGGGCGTGGAACGCCGAGTTCGCGAAGGTGCTTGAGTTACCAGACGAAGTGGTGCACGAAGGCGTGGATTTTGCTGAACTCATCCGCGTACCAGCCAAGCGCGGCGAATACGGCCCCGGCGACGTAGACACCATGGTCAACGAGCGCAGAGAGTTGGCGCTGCGCTTCCAGGCACACCGTTTCGAGAGGGCGCGCCCAAATGGGCGTACTCACCTCGTCATAGGCGAGCCCGTGATGGCCGAGGGCAAGGTCATAGGGTTTGTGACCACCTATACCGACATCACCGAACAGAAACGGGAACGCGAGCGGCTGGAGCAGACGCGCGACATGCTTCGCACCCTGATCGAACACATACCAGCCGGCATCACCATGGTTGACAAGGAATTGCGGCTGCTGGCCTGGAACGACCGATTGAAAGAAATTCTGGACTTCCCTCAGGAACTCTTCGAGCAACCCGTCGTTACGCTGGAGTCGCTGTTCCGCTACAACGTTGCCCGAGGCGAATACGGTGATACCGAAGACCCGGAGTCCATCGTTCAAGGGCTCGTCGAAAGGTCCATGTCCTTTGAGCCGCACGTTTTTGAGCGCACTCGCCCAAATGGGCGAGTCCTGCACATTCAGGGACAACCGCTTGCAACTGGCGGCTTCGTCACTGTTTACACCGACATTACCGAGCGCAAGCACGCGGAGGCAGAAATCAAGCGGTTGGCGCGTACCGACCCCCTCACCGGGCTGGACAACCGTGGGGCCTTCACCATCGCCCTGGCGCAGGCCCTTGCACAGGCAGAACGCAGCCGCGCGGAACTGGCCGTCCTCTTCATAGACATGGACCGATTCAAAGCGGTCAACGACTCACTTGGTCACGAAACGGGTGACGTTGTGCTGAAAGAAACCGCGCGGCGCCTTAGAGAGCGGCTGCGCGCCAGTGACGTGGTCGCGCGCATCGGCGGAGACGAGTTCGTGGTCGCCCTCACTGGCATAGACGAACCGCTGGATGCTGCCCAGGTGGCGTGTCAAATCGTCGCGACGCTCAGCGCCCCCTTCAGCACCGAACGCGGCGAAATCTTCCTTTCGCCCTCGATTGGCATCGCGCTTTACCCGCAGGACGCGCGTGAAGAGAACGAACTGCTGCGATTGGCCGATTTGGCCATGTACCACGCCAAAAGCGCCGGAGGGGCCGCGTACCAGTTCTATACAGACAGCATGAATGCGGCCGTGCAAGCTCGCATCGACTTTGAAACGCGACTGCGCCAGGCGGTGCGGGACGGCGCTTTCCAGCTCCATTACCAACCCATCCATCGCTTGGCCGATGGAATACCGCTCTCAGGCTTTGAAGCGTTGTTGCGCTGGCCCGATGGCCAAGGCGGCTACATCCCCCCCGACCGGTTCATTCCCGTGGCAGAGGAGTCTGACCTCATCGACGCGATAGGCGAGTGGGTCTGCAGAAACGCGGCACGCCAATTGAAACAATGGCGGGAAACAAACGCACATTGGCCATTCCACCTGAGCATCAACCTGTCGGCTCGCCAGTTCGATCGCGATGGACTTGCCCAGCGCCTGCAAGACATCTTCGCTGAAGAAGGCATGGGACTGGAGGGCATAGAGTTCGAGATCACGGAGGGCGCGATGATGCGCGACCCCAGCCGCACCCAGGCTCAGCTCCAAGCGCTGAGGACGATGGGTGCGCGGTGCGCCATCGATGACTTCGGCACAGGTCACTCCTCGCTCAGCTATATCAAGCATTTCGCGATCGACCGACTCAAGATCGACAAATCATTTGTGCAGGACCTGGGCAAGGACCCGGACGATGAAGCCATCGTCAGCGCCGCCATCGGGCTGGGGCACCGACTGGGCCGGGATACCGTTGCCGAAGGCGTGGACACCTTGGAGCAACTCAGGCAACTCAAGGCCTGGGGCTGCGACGCGGTACAGGGCTACTTGTTCAGTCCACCCTTGCCTCCCGCGAAAATCGCTGGCTACCTCGGCCGCGTGGCCCAAGGCGCTCACCAGCCTGGTGCGATGGACTCCGCGTAGTCGTAAAGTGCCCCCAAAATCATCTCGGCACGCTCATCCCCTCGCTCGCTGGCCTGATCTGCAAGGGTATCAATGCGCTCAAAGAGCCGCTCCAACGTCAGCGCCTCACCCTCGCCTTCCATCAAACGGGCGGCACAGTGGGCCTGCCAGCGCTCGGACTCCTCAGGGGAGAGGCTCTGAGGAAAGTTTCGCGCACGGTAACGGAACACCAACTCCGGCAGGCGCTCATCGTCAAACCCGGTTTGCGCCCAGGCAGGCTCGGAGGGATCGAGCGCACGCAGATGGTTTAGCCGACGACGGTCCGCCTGCTCGAGAAAACCGCCGTACAGATCCTGGTCCACATCGGCAGGCGCCACGGGCGCCGCCCGCTCGAACACCTCTCGCCAGATGGCGCTCATGTCTGGCA
>Ga0073934_10010461_pt1 | contig 11515 bp, 6 predicted proteins | sample LarsenN4metaG_FD_76834 | JGI IMG/M metagenome (GOLD analysis project Ga0073934, IMG submission 76834) | Hot spring sediment bacterial and archeal communities from British Columbia, Canada, to study Microbial Dark Matter (Phase II) - Larsen... ...
GAATGTTCTCAGTGCCAACAAACAGGGTGCCGCCATGGGACATGGCCTCCAAGGCATTGAGGAACAGGTTGACACATGCTTGCTGGAGTTGGACGCTGCTCCCAAACAAGCGGTCGTGCCGGGCATTGAGCTGCTGCGCCACCTGGATTCCGCGGTTCCTCAACTGCGGACCGGCCAGCGCCAGCGCGTGTTCCAAGACCGCGTGAAGGTGGAACTCGTCGCGTTCCTCAGGCGCTGGGCCGGCAAACCGGAGAGTCCCGGTGACCATGGCCTCGATGCGCGCCATTTCCCGCCGAACGAGGCCCGCCAGTTCAGCGTCCGGGTTCTTCTCCAGCAACAGGTCCACAAAGGTTTTCACGGAAACCAGGGCATTCTTCACTTCGTGCGCCATGCTGGCTGAGATCGTTCCGAGGCTGGTGAGGCGATCGATCTGAAACAGGGTTGTTCGAAAGGCAGGGGCCTCAGGGTCTGTCCGCAGGAGCAGCAGGACCAAGGGTCTGTCCGCAACTTTCGCGCAGGAAAAGGCGCAGACTTGGAGCCGCTCAGTGTTTCCGGAATCTGGCAAGGCGAGGTCCAAGGGTTGCTCGGCGGCACCGTTGGGAGAAGCGGCGGCCGCCCGGGAAACCGCAAACAACTCGCGCCCCGGCGAGGTTTGAATGTCCAGCGGACAGCCTGAACGTGCTTTCAGCCGGTCGGCCAAGTCATTGCTCACTGCGTACACAGTGGCGCTCCCGTCGATCACAAGCGCGCCACAGAAGCCTGGAAGCCGCAGAGGCTCTGCCAAACGGAGAGAGTCCCGGCTGTCAGCAGGATCGTTTAGCTGCATAGTGGCAGCGCCTCGCTAAACGGCGCCTGGTCGCGTTCGTCTGGGTCAAGTCGGTCCTGGATGCCAGAAACTAGTCGAAGACGGGCAAAGCCGCAAATGCAAACACCAAAGTGGCAGCAATTCTCATCGTGAATTTTTCATGCAAAGCTGTTCGGCGCGCTCGGAGAGACGCGCCCTACCGTTTTGCTGGGTGCGCCCCGTCCCGGCGCGCCGAGGTCTCTCAGGCGGCATACCAAAGAGGCCGAACGCGCCAAACAAACAAGAAGACCGTTCAGAGTTTAGCCCACCGGGCTATTCCACTGAATACGGCGAAGACTCGCTTTCGGAAGCGGGGCCGAAAAAAGAAGACTTCTGTCTCGATTGCCGTTCAGAGCCTATAGCCGATCGAAAACGAGAGCGCCGGGGTAAATAAACGGTAAGAGCCATTCACCGTCGGGTCACGGGCTTCATCGATCTTACGAAAGCCACCGCCGATGAGTTGACCTGCCACGGCCCAACTCCAGCGTTGGCCCTGCCGGCCCAGTCCAATTGAACCGACGTGAAGGTCCGTGTCAGGAACTAAAGGGGTATAGTCATTTTCGGGAGTAGACGCCTCGCTGAAAAAATAGCCGCAGGAGACGTAGTAGCCCTTTCCAATCTTTCGTGTTACCCCCGCATGGTAAAAGAAGCTGGAGTTCCAGTTGAGAGGCAGGGCGCCAAAATGCTCGATTTTCGCACTGTCCACCACCTCCCAATCACTCCAGTCGACGTTGACCTCAATATTCCAGTCTGGTGTGGGGCGGAACGAGATGCCGCCGGCAATAATCTGCGGGTAGTCCAGGTGGGCTTTGGTGATCGTGGGGGGAGGCAGAAAGGCGGCGGAGGGCGCGAACGAGGCGGTTCCGCTGTAGGTGGCTTCGGTTGAGGAAAAGTACTTTAGGCCAAGAGACCATTTGTTGTGTGGCTGCCACAGAACGCCGGCGTTAAAGCCGTAAGCCCATTCGTGACCCTTGAAAGTGAACCTGAATCCGGGAGCGGGCTGGCCCGTGATGAGTTCGGCCTCGGTGTAGTTGAAGGTAGGGCCAATCGCGAAGGAGAGATTCTGGCGCGGCTTCCAGGCGATGACAGGGTTGATTGTCGCGAAGAGGAGTTCGGCTTTGAGCCCTGAACTCCGGAAAGGAGCATCATCGGGCCACTCCATGGCTAGTCCGAATGGCGAGTAGACACCGAGTCCCAGGGCGAACTGCCTTCCCTCCGGTGCAAATACATAGTGCAGTTGTGGCACGGGCAGGACTTCCTGGTCATTGCTGACACGCTCGCCAGAGGGAGACTCATAATCAGCGTCAATCCCAAGGTAAAAGAGCGAGCCCACCTGCAGGTTATGCCCCTCCAACTGGGAAATACCTGCCGGGTTGTAGTAGATGGCGGAGGGATTGTCCGCCGTAGCGGCAAAAGCGTTGCCGCGACCTATGGCTTTGGCATCCTGGTTAGGTACCCGAGACCCCAACGCAACGGCGCGGTTCGGGAAACCGAACGGGATTGCCGCTACAAGCACCAGGAATCCTAGAAAACGTAAGGAAAACCGACTTTGATGGTTAGTCATCTCAAAAAAGGGATTGGCCCCGATTCCGCAGACCCACTCTCCCAGACCAGCCCCGCATACCTCAGAAGATTTCGTGCTCTTCAGTGAAGAACACGGAGCAATTCGGGAGGTCGCAAAACCGCGCCTCGTCTTGAGTCAACGCGAGGTTGATTTTTTGGCCCTCTGGCGAGCTTGCAGCGGCGATCACATCCTCTGCGCTGTCCCACCAAATCTCGGTTAGCCCATCATAGGGAGGCTTGGTGCCGCGGGGTTGCTGCACGGCAAGATTCAGCGGCGATTCGATCGTATGGCTCTGGACATACCGCCGAGCGCGCATCTTTTCAGCGAAACTCCTCACGAGCGGCCCATGGTGCTCCAGCCAGTACTTCTTGAATTCGGCAGAGCTGATCTCCGGCCGCTTGCGAACGCAATAGACAAATTTGAGCATATATATGTTTCGAGTTTGACAAAATGCCCGGCGTTGTCGAGCTGAATGACCTAACTCGGGCCTTGATCGGCCGTAACCTACGTTGACGCTTGGCAACCCAAATGCATTTATCGCCAAGTCCAAGTTGCGTACCAGCAAGGTGGGTGCCAAAGTTCCCGGCTTGAGATTGGCCCGGAACCTGTTGCACAATGGCTTTGCTAGTTCCATGACGCGCGCGAACGAACCGGGTAACACCACGGCGCCGAGCTAAAAATGCCTAACGATCCTGCCAACACTGACACCCTTCCCGGGCCAGCGATCCTCTATGAAACAGACCAGGGTGTCGCGCTTGATGCCAGCATTCTGCGTATCGCCAGGCACCATATTGCCTTCCAGGTGCATACGCCCGGAGTGACGCCGCGCCTGTCTCAAGTCTGGGAGAATTTTCGAATAGTTTTGTCAGGCAAGCAAGTCTACGAAGGCAGAGCTACGCTGCAAAGCATTGTGGACGCCGGAGCGGGGTGGATTTGCGAAGCAAAGTTGGAGGACGCGTGGCTTGACTTCCTGCCGCCGGGCAGAAATGGAGCCCAGCCCCGCAAGAGTTTTGGCGACTACATTCGTGAAAGCCAGCTTTTCAGAATACGACCGGAGTTCAAACTCGTGATCGCTGACATGCAAGCGCTGCTGCATGATCTTCGGCATTGGACAGAACAACTGGAATTGTTCATCCCGGCGGAAACGGCCCAAAGAGAGCACGCCCTGGAGAAAGAGCTCCTGCAGGGCGCGTGCCAGGAGGCGTTGCCCTGCCTTGCGGCGGCGTTTGAACGATTCGAGATCCTCGCCCATGACCTGGATCCGAGAGAGGTCCCCGCCCATGCGGCCTACGCCAAACGGCAACTGCACCCTTTGGTGCTTTGCGCACCGTTCATGTACCGAACTTTTAAGAAGCCTCTCGGTTACGCGGGCGACTACGAGATGGTGAACATGATGGTGCGCGACCCCCTGGAAGGCGCCACCGCGTTTGCGAAAGTGCTCAATGCCTTCTTCCTCAACACGCCCCCGGTGGTGGCGCACCGGAACCGCATCATGCGCCTCAAGGGGATGCTCGTCGAGGAACTGCTGCGCTGTGCTGGTGGCGGATCCCGAGTGCGGTTGTTGGACATCGGATGCGGCCCGGCATGTGAGATTGCTGAAATCGTCAAAACGAGTCCCTTGTCCAGTTCGGCGGATATTACGCTTCTGGACTTCAACCAGGAAACCCTCGACTACGCGGGCGCCCAGTTAACCGCGCTGATCAAGCAGAATCACCGTTCGACCCGCGTGCGACTCTTGCGAAGGTCGGTCACGCAACTGCTCAAGGATGCCGCAAAGATCAACCTGGGCCTTGCCCGAGAGCAGTATGAGGTGGTTTATTGCGCAGGTCTGTTCGACTACATGCCAGATGCGGTCTGCAGGGAGATTCTGTCGCTCGCCTACAAGATGCTGGCGCCGGGTGGACTGCTGCTGGCGACCAACGTGGACGCATGCAATCCGTCGCGCGGCTGGATGGAACTGGTCGTTGATTGGCACCTGATTTACCGGACGGCAAAGGAATTCCGCAAGCTCGTCCCCGCCATTGCGGACCCTGAATCGTGCCGGATCTACAGCGAGGAGAGCGCGGTAAACGTTTTCCTTGAAATTCGGAAGCCGCGAAATGTCTGAACCGACCAGCCAACCTGAGCCGAGTCTGCAGAGCGCGTTTCGCGAGTACGAACTCGGTGTGCGCATCAGCAATTACCGCGTCGCGTGCGTGCTTGCGCTGATCTTCATGCCGGCGGGAGCGATTCTGGATATTTTCACGCTGCAACCCCAACGAGGCCTAGTCTCCTATTTCTTTACTCTGCGGTTGATCTGCTCGTTGTTGCTCTTCGGGATTTGGTGGCTGGTGCGAACGCCCTTCGGACTGAGGCATCTCTGGGTGCTTGGCCAGGTCGTGGCGGGACTTCCCAGTCTTTTTATCTCGCTGATGATCTATGAGACCGATGGCGGACAGTCTCACTACTATGCCGGGATAAATCTCGTGCTGCTTGGAGCAGGTTTGGTGCTGCGATGGACGCTTCTGGACAGCATCTGCGTCTGTGCGACCGCGCTGAGCATGTACCTGGCGGCGTGTTTCTGGTGTCCCAACGTATCCTTGCGGCAGGCATGGGAGTCGGGCGAGTTTTTCAACAACCTGTATTTCCTGGTGGTCACCGCGGTTTTCGTCGTGATCGGAAACCTTCATTACAACCGAATCCGTTTCCGCGAATTCCAGTTGCGCTGGGAATTGGACCGGAACCGGGCGCAGCTCGAAGACACGAACCGGAAGCTGCTGGAGTTGGACCAGATCAAGAGCCGGTTTTTTGCGAACATCAGCCATGAGCTGCGCACGCCGTTGACCCTGTTGCTCGCCCCGCTGGAAACCCTGCTCGAACGCTTTTCCCTGTCGGTGGACCACGAAACCCGGAGCATCCTGCTGACCATGCGGTCCAACGGGATGCGGCTGCTGAAGCTGATTAACGACCTCCTGGACCTCGTGCGCCTGGAATCAGGGAAGATGGACGTCAAGCATGATGCGGTCGCCGTCGAGGAGGTCTTGAAGGGCCTGGCCAGTTCCGCCAGCGCGGTGGCCAGCGAAAAACGAATCTCCCTCACCTGCCAGGTCGATCCCCAGATTGGCAAGGTGGTGCTCGATCGGGACAAACTGGAAAAGATCGTGCTGAACCTTCTGTTCAACGCGCTCAAGTTCACGCCTGCCGGCGGGCGGGTGGAACTGAAGGCAGCGCGCCGGGATCAGGAGCTGGCGATTTCCGTGGCAGACAATGGCGTCGGGATCTCCGAAAAAAACCTGCCGTTTGTATTTGACCGGTTCTGGCAGGCCGATGGTTCCAGCGTCCGCAAGCACCAGGGTGTCGGCATCGGGCTCGCCCTGGTCAAGGAACTCGCGGAAATCCAAGGCGGCAAAGTGGCCGTGGAAAGCACGCTTGGGGTCGGCACCACCTTCACGGTCGCGTTTCCCTACCGGGGAGCCCAGGCCGCCACGCCCGCGCACGCTTCCGCCGAGAAGAACGGCGACGCCGCGGTGGTGTCATCCGAGGAGTGGCTCGCCAACTTGTACCGCCGGGCGGAGTTGTTCCCCGGAGTGCATCCGGTCCAGGAGGCGATCAAGCCTGTCGAAGTTGCCGGCTCGAACGGCAAGCCCACCATCCTTCTGGCGGACGACGAGCCGGATATGCTGCGGTTCCTGGGAAGCCAGCTCAGCGCCCATTACCGGGTGATCGAAGCCACCGATGGCGAGCAAGCGATCGAAAAATCACGCCGGCTCCTGCCGGACCTGATTGTGCTGGACATGATGATGCCGGGCAAGGACGGCCTGCAGGCTTGCCAGGCCATCCGGGAGAATGCGGCCACACGCCCGATCCCAGTGCTGCTGTTGACGGCAAGGGCGGACGAGGAAACCAAGCTGGCGGCCCTTTCGGCGGGAGCGAACGATTTCCTGGCAAAGCCCTTCTCCACCACTGAATTGTTCGTGCGCATCAAGAACCTGGTGGACGCCTATGCTTACCAATGCACGCTGGCCAAGCAGAAGCATCAGTTGGAACAGACGATCGACCTGTTGAAAGAGACCGAGACCCAACTGGTGCAGTCGGAGAAGCTCGCGAGCCTGGGCCGCATGAGCGCGGGGATCATTCACGAAATCAACAACCCGCTGAATTACGCCGCCACCGGCCTGTTTACCTTGCGCAAGAAAGGGGCCCAACTCTCCCCGAAAGACCAGATCGAGTACAACGAAATCCTGAACGACGTGGAGGAGGGCGTGGCCCGGGTCAAAACGATTGTCACCGACCTGCGCACCTTCACCCGGCCGGACGCGGATTGCCGGGAAACGGTCGACCTGGTGAGCACGGTGGCGGCCGCGCTGCGCTTCACCAGCGGCGAATGGAAGGACACGGTCCGGATTTCGCAGAGCTTGCCCGAACAGTTGCTGATTACGGCCAACCGAAACAAGATGATCCAGGTGCTGGTCAACCTGATCCAAAACTCCCTGGATGCCATGAAAGCCAAGGCTTTCGTGGATGAGACGCCCACGATCTGGGTGGAAGGAGCGGAAGCGGAGGGGACGGTCGTGCTGAAAGTGCGGGACAACGGCGCGGGGGTGCGGCCGGAGATCCGCGACAAGATTTTTGAGCCGTTCTTCACCACCAAGGAGGTCGGTAAAGGGATGGGCCTTGGTCTTTCGATCTGTTACCGCATCGTGCAAGAGTTCGGAGGCCAGATCCGCTTGCGGAGCGAAACGGGGCAGTTCTGTGAATTTGCCTTGGAATTTCCCGCCACCGGCGGGCGCAAAGAGAGCTGACGCTATGGACCAGTTTTACGATTACAAGAAGTACGCGGTGCTGTATGTGGACGATGAGGAGAGATCCTTGAAAAGCTTCACCAAGGCATTCGAGGACCAGTTCCGGATCCTGACGGCGACCAGCGCGCAAGAAGGATTGAAGATCCTGGAACAGCATTGTGATGAAATTGGGCTGCTGATGACCGACCAAAGAATGCCGGGGGAGAACGGCGTGTGGCTGCTGGAGAAAGCCCGGCTGCTGCGGCCGCGGATCATCCGCGTGCTGGCGACCGCGTATTCCGACATGGAGGCCGCCATTGCGGCGGTCAACACCGGCGCCATTTACAAGTATGTCAGCAAACCCTGGGATCCGCCCCAACTGGAAAGCACCTTGAAGCGCGGGCTGGAGTTCTTCATCGTTCAACGGGAGCGGGACCAGTTGCTGGAAGAGAAGATGTCGGTCCTCCACAACATGATGATTGCCGACCGCATTGTCAGCCTGGGCTTGCTGGCCACCGGCCTCAGTCACCACATCCGCAACTCGCTCCAGGCTGTTCGCACGTTCATTGATCTGGCTCCGATGAAAATGGAACAGGAAAAGGCCGACGTGAAGGGCCTGCGCAACCCTGACTTCTGGAAGGAATACTACCAGAACGTGCAGGCGCAGTTGACGAAGATCAACGACCTGCTGTCGAACCTTTGCTCCGCCTCGCAAAACCCGGGATTCACCTTCAGCGACAGCGTGCAACTGCGCGCCGTCATCGAAGAAACGGTGGCTGCCCTGCAACCCAAACTGGCGCCCCGCAAGGTCCGCGTGGTGAACGAGGTGCCCGAGCACCTCCCGCCACTCCGGGTGGACAAGGCAAAGTTTTACCGGCTATTCGAACTGCTCATCACAGATGAGGCGGTGAGTCTGCCGGAAAACAGTTGCGTCACGGTTTCGGCGCAGATGGCGCCCGCGCCGAGACCCGCGGCCCAGGAGATGGAAATCCTTGTTCGTGACGATGGCCCCGGGGTGCCCCGCGAGGCGTTGCGCCTGATTTTCGACCCCTTTTTGGTGCGGGCCGACACGCCGCTGGAATACGGCATCCACCTGATGGGCTGCTTTTTCATCGTGCATCACCATGGCGGCCGGATCGAAGCCGGCAGCGAACCCGGCCGCGGCACAACCTTCCGGATTCGACTGCCGCTGGACCCGACCCGGGAACCGCCTGCCGGAACGCAGCCCGATTTTCTGCAAAAAGTGCTGCTGAACCAGCCCCTTTGGGAAAAACTCATCGCCGCTGACTAGCCTCACCTTCCCGTAAAGACCCGACTCACGAAGTCAGTAATCGCTCGCGTTGTGTTTTGCGGTTGAATCTGTTAAAACGCTTCCCCAGATCCAGACCCGGTTGGCTGGTTTGAAGCGTTATGCCACGTAAAACAGCGGAGATTCTTCTGCGATTCGCCCTGGGCGATCCTGATGTTGCTTTCAAGAGGCTTTTTGCCTCTAATTCCTGTGTGGAACCAGAGCCCGAGCACGCCACCGTCATCTGCCCGACCTTGGGCCAGGAAGGGAGGCCGCCTGACTTATGAGAACCGTGTTGGTCCTGGCGCCGACGCCGGAACTAGGCGAGACCCTCCGTGCCGGCCTGAGCCCCGATCAATACAAACTGATTCAGCGTTCAAGTCTCGAGGAAGCCGAACCGCTGGTCGTCCATTCACTGGTGGACGCCGTCGTCCTGGAATTGGGCCCGGTGATCTCCCAGGGCTTGTGGCCGCTCGAAAAGCTCCGGCGCCAGGCGCCCAAGTGCCCGGTCGTTGTTTACGGCGAGCCGTCGCAGACGGACTGGGAAGAAGAAGCCTATCTCAAAGGCGCAGCCCATGTGCTGCACAAACCGGTGAGGGTCCGGATGCTTGCCACCGTGCTGGAAAGGCTCTGGCAAGCGCCCCAGAAAGCGGGCGACACGACTTTCTTCCAACCGCAGGCTCAAGTTCAAAAGCCGTTGGCGGAAGCCGGCGACCCGGCGCCGAGCGCCACCGCCCAGACCCTCACCGTGCTGCGAAGCTTTTCGGGCATCCTGACGCATTCGCTCAACGCCGAGGGAATGCTGCGGCAGTTTCTGCTGCTGCTGCGTGAAATACTGAGCATCAATCGGGCGGCGATCTTTCTGCGGCAGCCCCTGGCTTCCGTTGGGTCAGCCGTGGCGTCGGACAGCCGGCGGCTGCGGGCCGTCTCGTCGGTTGGAATTCCGTCCAGCTTGCTGGAGCATTTTGAGCTGTCGTTCGAAGCGGGGATCGGCAGCCACCTCTTCCGCCATGGCCGGATTTTGCGACGGACCAGCGAGGGCGCGGCGGCAGACCTCGAGGCGCAAAAGGAATTCGAACTTTTGGGAACCGAGGTGGCGGTTCCCATCCTCGACCGGGAGGTGGTGGTCGGTGTTGCGTTGTTCGACGGGCGCATCACGGGCGAGCCGCTGGTGAACACGGAGTTGCAGCTCGTTTTCCATTTGCTGGAACAACTCGGCCTCGCCATCAAGAACATCTGGCTGCACGACCAACTGGCCACAAATCACGAGATGATGACGGGCATCATGCGTGAACTGGCCAGCGCCTGCATTGTCGTCGGCCGCGATCTGGCGATCCTGCACGCCAACAAGATGGCCCGGCGGTATTTTGCCCCGGCGGAGCGCCGCGGGGCCGACCTGGAGTTTGCCGACCTCCCGCAATTGCTCGGCACCCGCGTTTACCAGGTGCTGAAAACAGGCTCAGCCATTATCAACTTCCGGTTCGAGCCCGAAACCGCGCGCGGAACCGCCTATAACGTCAGCGTGGTGCCTTTTCAGCGGCAATCCGACGGAATGCCAGCCTCCGCGCTGCTGATGGCGGAGGACCTCACGCAGGCGGAGCAAATCCGGCGGCTCGAGCTGGAGGCGGCGAATCTGCGGCTGGTGGAGACCATGGCCGAGCGGCTGACCAACGAAATCGGCAACGCGCTGGTCCCGCTCACGGTGCACCAGCAACTGCTTTCCGAGAAACTCGCCGAAAAGAAAGTCAATGCGGAGTTTCTCACCATGCTCGATCGGGATCTGTGCGAGTCGCTGCGGCGCGTAGGGAGGTCGAATAACCAAATGCGGTTTCTCGCCCGGCACACGCTGGCGAGCGAGGAGGCCTTTCCGCTGGCCCCGTTGCTGGAGGAGGCCTATGTGGAGGCGCGCAAGTATCAGGCCGGCAAAGCCACCGAGATGAAATGCGACACGGGCGCCAGGCCGATCTTCATCTCCGGAGACCGCGCGGCTTTGAAGCATGCATTTGCTGAACTGATGCTTAACGGTCTTCAGTCTAATCCTGACAATCCGAAGATCGAAGTTCGCCTGGAACCGGAAGCGGTCGCGAACGGAAACGGCAGCCTCGGCGTGCAACTGGAAATCCAGGACAACGGGCCAGGGTTCACACCGGAGGCCGCCGAGAAGGCGGGGGAACCGTTCTTCAAAACGAAGGTGGTCGGCCTCGGGCTGGGGCTGGCCGTCAGCCGCAAGATCATCGAAATGCACCGTGGCCGGCTGGAGATCGTGAAGGCAGGCTCGGGGCAGCCCGGCCGCGTTCGAGTCCGGCTGCCGATGCAGGCCAAGGCCACTGACGCTGCCTGACGCTGGCCGTCCAGTTCAGGCTTTTCTTTTGGCGCGCGGGTGGTAATTCTCCATCACCACTATGAACTACACAATCTCCCGCCGGGCAGCTTCGCTCTCCCCGTCGCTCACGCTGGCCATCGACTCGAAAGCCAAGCAGATGAAAGCCGAGGGCCAGGATGTGGTGGGTTTTGGCGCAGGCGAGCCGGATTTCGACACTCCCCAGCACATCAAAGATGCCGCCATCAAGGCGCTGAACGAAGGGTTCACGAAATACACGCCGGCCAGTGGCATTCCCGAGCTGCGGCAGGCCATCGCCGACAAGTTCAAGAACGAGAACGGGCTCGAGTACAAACCGTCTCAGGTGATTGTCTCCTGCGGTGGAAAGCACTCGTGCTACAACGTCATCCTGGCCACGTGCCAGGAGGGGGACGAAGTCATCATCCCGGCACCGTACTGGCTAAGCTATCCTGAAATGGTCAAGCTGGCCGGCGCGCAACCGGTAATCGTTCAGACGACCGACGCCACCGAATTCAAGATGACGCCGCAGGCGTTGCGCGCGGCCATTACGGCCCGGACGCGCCTGCTGATACTGAATTCGCCCAGCAATCCCACCGGATCGGTTTACACGCCCGACGAAATCAGGGCGCTGGGCGACATTTGCGTCGAGAAAGGGGTGCTGATCATGAGCGACGAGATCTACGAGCACCTGCTTTACGACGGCGCAAAGCACCGAAGC
>Ga0073934_10010462_pt1 | contig 11513 bp, 9 predicted proteins | sample LarsenN4metaG_FD_76834 | JGI IMG/M metagenome (GOLD analysis project Ga0073934, IMG submission 76834) | Hot spring sediment bacterial and archeal communities from British Columbia, Canada, to study Microbial Dark Matter (Phase II) - Larsen... ...
AATCTGGTTATAGGCTTCCTGGGCCTCTTTTAGGGCAATCGAAGCCTTATGCAGCTCTACGCTGGCCTGGGTGATTTCAGCTTCACTCTGGCCGTCGGCCAAATCCTGGTAACTGGCTTCGGCGGCAGCCAGCGCGGCCTGGGCCGCCGCCAGTTCGGTCGCGCTGGGGCCGGCCTGGATTTCGGCCAGATTCTCCTGGGCCGAGGCCAGGGTAGCCTGGGCCGCCGCTATCTCAGCCTGGCTGGCCGGCTCCAGCAATTTTTGGTAGGCGGCTTTGCTGGACTCGACCTCCAGTTCGGCCCGCCGGACGGCCCGCTCCAGGTCGGCGCTATCCAGGGCCACCAGCAGGTCGCCGGCGGCCACCTCATCGCCAACTTCGACGGCCACTTCGCGGATGATCCCATCCACCTGAAATACGGCTGTCTGCTGCCCGGCCAGGGCAATGTTCCCCGACGCGCTGACCTGGCTGGTATCGGTCGCGGGCCGGATAGTAACGGTGCTCTGCCCTTGTTGGGCCGCCGTATTGGTCTGAGCATTGGCCTGGCTTCCGACCAGGCTTAACAGGGAGTCGCGGAAAAAGAAGACCGTTACGGCCAGCGCCGCGATCAAGATAAATGTCCATAATTTTTTACTTTTCATCATATCCTCCAAATAATTATTCTGTCCGTAATGCCTGGATGGGATCCAGTTGGGTGGCCCGCAGCGCCGGATAAATACCAAAGATCAAGCCGGCGGCCAGGCTAAAGCCAATGGCCAGAGCCAGCGAGTCGGCCTGGATCAGCACGCTGAAGGTAAAGGCCGGTACCTGGGCCAGCAGCATCGCCAGGCCATAGGCCAGGCCCACTCCAATCAACCCGCCCAAAAAGCAGAGGACCAGCGCTTCAATCAAAAATTGGAGCAGGATATCGCTATTGTGAGCGCCGATTGCCTTGCGCAGGCCGATTTCGCGGGTACGTTCGGTCACTGAAACCAGCATAATATTCATAATGCCGATGCCGCCCACAATCAGGCTAATCCCGCCAATCGCGCCCAGGAACAGGGTCAGGGTCTGCGCAATATCGGAAGCCGTCTCCAACAAGCTGGCCTGGTCCATAACGCGGAAATCATTATCATCGTCCGCTTGCAAATTGTGCCGCAGCCGCAAGGTGGTTTCGATCTGTCGTTTAGCGGCCTCAACCTGCTCGGCGCTGGCGGCCTGAATATTGATGCTGGAAACGGTATACTCACCCCGGTAACGGGCCGCATTGAACAGCCGCCCCTGGGCCACGCCAATGGGAATGTAAGCCCGCTCATCCGGGCTGGTCGGGCCAAAGCCGCCGCTCTCTTCCAGCACCCCAACCACCTGAAACGGCTGGCCGTTGATCCGCAGACTCAGGCCGACCGGGTTTTCGCCATCAAAAAGGTCCGCAGCCAGTTCCGACCCCAGCACGACGACCTGGCTTTGCTGCTCGATTTCCGCTTCGGTCAAGAAGCGGCCCGAGGCGACTTCCAGGTTACGCACGGTGGCATAATCGCCCGTTACGCCGGTGACGCTATTTTGGCTGTTGTTGCTGCTATAGACCAGTTGAGCATTCGCGCTGTAGTCCGGCGCAACATAGGCTAAAGCCGGGTGCAGTTCGGGATCCTGCAACGCTTTAACATCCCCCATCGTCAGGGTCCCGGCCGAGCCACTTTCGCCGCTCATCCCGCCGCTGCTGGCGGCGCCGGGGCTAACCGTCAGCAGGTTGACGCCCTGGCTGGTAATCCGGTCGGTAATGTTGCTGGCCGCGCCCCGGCCAATGCCCATCGTCACCAGCACGGCAGCCACCCCGATGATGATGCCCAACATCGTGAGAATGGCCCGCATTTTGTGGGTCACGATGCTTTCAGCGGCAACCTGCAGATATTTAATGACTTTCATTGATGACCTCCTCGACAACCGCCTCGCCGACTTTTTTAGGGTTGGTTTGATCGCTCACAATCTGGCCGTCACTCAGGTTGATCACCCGCCCGGCCCGGCCGGCGACCTTGGGGTCGTGGGTCACCATAATGATGGTCAGCCCCTGGGCGTGCAGGTCATCAAACAGGGCCATCACCTCGGCCCCGGTCTTGGTGTCGAGCGCGCCGGTCGGCTCGTCGGCCAGCAGCAGGCCAGGCTGGTTGACCAGGGCCCGGGCAATGGCTACCCGCTGCTGCTGCCCGCCCGACAGCTCATCAGGGCGATGGTGAGCCCGTTCGGCCAGGCCGACTTTTTCTAGCGCGGCCTGGGCCATCTGGCGGCTTTGTTTGGCCGGCGTGCCGGCATAAAACAGGGGCAGCTCTACCTGGCGGCGGGCATTGATCCGGGGCAGCAGGTTGAACTGCTGAAAAACAAACCCAATCTCGCGGTTGCGCAGATTGGCCAGTTGGTTTTGGCTCAGGTCGCCGGCTTCGGTACCGCGAATTTTGTAGCTGCCCGCGGTCGGCCGGTCGAGCAGGCCAATCATATTCATCAAAGTGCTTTTACCCGAGCCGCTGCTGCCCATAATGGCGACATACTCGCCCGGCTGCACCGCCAGGGAGACGCCTCGTAAGGCTCGGACTTCGATATCGCCCATTTGGTAGACTTTGGTCATATTTTCAATTTGGATAAGCGGTGTTTGGTTCATAAAATCCCTCATTTTATGAGTCGGTTCGTTTTAAGTTTTAGCATTCTCAGGATACACGTTAATTGTGCAGATTTGATGCAGGAGTTCTGAAGAAGTTCTGGAATTTTAATAACGATTTCGTAACCGGCGTTCCCATCGCCAAAATAAGCAAAGGCGCTACTCTATCATCAAAGTAGCGCCTTTGTGAGCGATCAAACAAGGTATAGATTACGGCTGCCAGAACCTTTCGATCAAGGTTTGTTCGGCCTCCGCCGTCCAGACTTTGCCAGCGGCCAGTCGCCCGGCGACTTCAGGTAAAGTTTGTTTGAGTTCAGCCAGGCCGGTTAAGGGCAGGTGGCGGAGTTGAGGAAAGATGACCACTTTACCCGGATAACGCCCCTCCATCATTGCCTGAATGCCATCCAGGGCAGCTTCAAGCCCGCCAACGGCGGCAACGGAGCGGTTGGGGGAGAGTTGGCCGGTTAAGGTTTTTTGGATCACCGTCTCTTGATTGGCCAGGGTCGAGCCGGACGTGCCGGTATATTGGGCGTTGTCCAGGTAGACCGCGCTCAGGTTGAGCGGGGCCAGCGTGCCGTTGGGCGCCCCGGCAAAGAGGACCAGCATCCCATCGCCGGCCATCACCGCCGCCGCTTCAGCCATTACCTCAGCTACCGGGACCGAGACGACGACATCGTCCGCGCCGCGTCCGCCGGTCTGGCGCATAACCATATCATAGAGCGATTCCGTGGCGGCAGCCGGATTGAAGGTCAGCAGCCGCTTATGATGGGCTTCGGCCAGCCCGCTAAAGCGATTGGCCAGGGCCGCCAGCCGCATCGGGCTGACATCCGTGGCGATGATGACGGCCGGGCCAGCGGCCAATTCAATGGCTCGCTGCACGTGCATCTGGCCCATCGGCCCGCCGGCGCCGACAAAGAGGGCCGTGCCGCCCGGCCGCAAGTCGCAGCGATTGCGGCGCTCGCCATAGGAGGCGGCAATGTCGGGGCCGGGGTTACCAACATAGGCTGTGTAATCATAGTGGATGCGGCCAACATCAACCTGGACCTCACCATCGAGCGGCGTCTGCCCGACCAGGTTGAAGGTCCCGCGCCGGGCGATCAACTTGGCGGCTTCAGCTATGGCTGTGGCCGAGCGCGGATCGAGGACAATGATGTCATCGAAACCGGTCCCGGCGGTCAGTTCCGTTTTGAGGGCCGGGTAGCCGGCCGGAGCCAACCCGTTGCGGATCACCAGCTCAAGATCACGCCGGGCGGCTTCTTGCCAGAGCCGTTCCAGTAGGTCCGGCGGCGCATCGGTAACGACAATAACAGCGGGGGCTTCCAGGCCGGTTGAGAAGCGGTAGAGGGTGGCATCACCCGGACGCCCTACAATCCACATCCGGCCGCCCGTCTTGGGCGTCAGGCGGCGGCGCTGGGTATAAGCCGCTTCGACACAAGCCCACGGCTCGGTCAAAGCGGTTTCGGCATATCCCAGGTCGCCGGGCAGAGGCAACACGTAACATTGGCCGTCGGCATCGAGCAGCTCCGGGCCGATCAAATGGAATTGGGTTAAACCGCCCGGAATCATATATCCGTAGGCTGTACTCCGGCCCTGGACGTAAACATCCGGCTGGAGGGCCAGCCGTTGGCCGGAGTGGTATTGCCGGTCCAGATTCTCGCCCACCTTAACTACGGTCAGCGCCACTTCGTGGCCCAACCGGGTCGGTTCAACGGCCAGGTTGCGGCGATAGAGCTTGGGATGCTCGCCCCCATGCTTGATCAATTTTACATCAGAAAAACACATCCCGACCGCATCGACCCGGACCAGCAGTTGGTCAGGGCCTGGCTCCGGGACGGGGAAGAGTTCGGGCTGGCCACCGCGCCCGATGTTTTCAACTCCTGGACCGTACATATTCCAGGCCCAAGTTTCAGCCGGAACGGGCGGCGTAGATGAATGATATTCAGAGAAATCAGACATTCGATATCTTCTTTACTTTAGGTTAAAGGCGCTCACCTCGGTGGCAGTGGCAACTACATTTGAAGAATTTATTTAGGTCTACCTTCTGGGAAGAATTGGTATCCTCCTTCCGGTTTCCCTCGCCAGGTAATTAGATAGGATGGCTCACTTGGATTAGGCTCAATCTGTTTACGAAGTGTTGAAACCAGTTGATATAGGCTGCTATCTGTCACTCCCTGCTGGCGAAGTTCGTCAGGCCAGGTGTTAACAATGAGATCCGTTTTGGTATGGCTTATCCGAGGATGTTGGATCAAAAATGAAAGGACAGATTTCTCCAGAGCCGTAAGATCTTTCAACAGTGTCTCACCTTGATAAATCTCGCCGGTCTGTTCATCCAGCCAAATTCGACCCCGGCCACGTCCCTCAACTCTGGCGATAAAAACAGCCAATAAATCGGCCCTGATCTGCCAATCTGTCTCTATTTGGCGAAGAAGACCTTTGGTTGCTAGACCGGTTAAGATTTTAAGATGCCCTTCAATGAAACCCTGATATATTTGGTTAAAGTTTTTTGGCTTGTCGTTGGCTCTATCCTTGATGGACGCTTTCATCGCTTGTAGCTTCTGTAACTCGGAGAGGACAAACTGTTCCTCTTGAGTTAACCCCTGCCATATCTGCACCAGCCGGTGTTGAATACTGCGTTCCACAAGTAGCGTTTCTACCCAACAAAGATGAGGAGGCTTATCTTCCGTAATGAGCCACCAATTACAGGTTGTTCTTAATAAAGATGGATAGGCCCCAGTTAAAGTGATCATTGTTTTTAAATCCGTATCGGTAGGAGGATCGGAGGCAGCCGCGGTTGCTCTCTCGATAAGATTCTGCGCATCTTCACCGTCCATTGCACCTACCCAACAGATGTAATTATCTAAAAGTTCATACATTTCACCCAAGGCTGATGGATCTGGCCAGTAGGCCACTTCCTGAGTCATACCGGCAATATAAGTAATGGTATCCTTGAACTCATCACGCAGACCGCGTAAGGTATTGGCCATTTGTGGGGTGGCCATCTGGCAGAAACGATCAAATCGATTCAGGACCAAAATCACTCGAATTTGTTGAGATTGAAAGGGTAAAATTAAATCCTGAAGGGCGCTTTGAGCTAAGAAAGAGTCCTGTTCAGCCCGGCTTTCCTGATAAGCCTCAACGATCTTTTCTTGAAGATTTTGGTCAAATTGATCACGAACCCGGTAAAAGGAGCGAATGATCACCCGGTATAAGGCTGAGAGATCAGGGGCGGGCAAATTATTAAGATCAACCGGAATAACCGCTACAGAGCCAACCTGAGAGAGGAGATAATTTTGAATGACTTCAGGACGGTAACATAAAAAGCCCAACAGATTTGATCGACCGGAGCCAAGCAAGCCCACGACTGAGCCACTCTCCCCGGCTGAAATCCAACCGGCCAGCATTTTCATCTCTTTAGCACGATAAGTAGAGGGGTACGCTGCCCAAGAACGATTCGGACTCATTTTGCGTTTTCTCCCTTCTAAGAATTCTCCTAAAGTAGTGGCAACTGAGAATTGCCTGAGGTTTGACAGAGGACTTTTAGACTGTTTCTTGATATGCTATAGGCATCACCGGCAAGAATAGTTTGAATAAAGCATTCTTCGCCAAATGGGTCAAAGATTGCTCGCGAGTAGGCTGAGACATCAGCCGGGGGTACCCTCATCTCATTGGCCCTCCTAACTTTACAGAGAGGAGGTCATTTGAGATGCTGAAAAGACGTGTCATTGCCTTAGTTACCGGTATAGCGCTCCTGATAGCTGTTGGCGGCGCTTCGGCCGTCGTAGCTAAAAGCTTAGTCTCTTCAGCTACAGCAGGTGGTCAAGCCATTGCTTGTAGCGCCAGCAGTGGCTCCGGCGGCGGCTGCTAGTTGAAACTTAGCTCAATCCGCTACAGCTTGGCCGGTTCTTGACCGGCCAAGCTGTAGTGGTACTTTGTGAGCAGTGATTGTAGATAACGATAGCGAGCCGCTTTCTCTGGCGCTTGAACGAGATCTTCTAACTCACTTAATCTTACGATCGCCTGGGAAAGGTTTTTCCTGGCCAGTTCATACTCAATAAAACCTATTAGGGCTTTGATTTCACCATACTCATAATTCAGTTGCTGACAGGCTTGCAGGGCAGCCTCAAGATAATTCTGTGCGTCCTCCCACCTCGCCAAATCAGTATAAACCCTTCCTAAGTTAAACCAGGCCAGAGCCAAATCCATAGGGTGGGAGTAATGCTTAAAAATCGCTGCTGCTTGCCAGGCATAGAGTTCGGCCTGCTCCGGTTCACCCTTCAGTTGATGAGCCGCGCCTATATTAAGATATATTTTGCCAATCTCTACTTCTTCTCCAGCAAGTTGAGCGTACTGTAAAGCATTTTTTAGGGCGACAAGGGCTTGATCCAGGCCTCCCATCTCATTGTAGAGTACACCTAAGTTAATGAAGCCACGCATCAACCCATGATGATCGCCCATTGATTGCCATATCGCACAAGCCTGTTCAAGATGTTCCTGGGATCTGTCCCACAGGCCTTGACGAGTATAAAGAAAACCGAGATGATTTTCAGTATGAGCCCGGCCGTGATCACTGTTAATTGACTCAAAAATAGTTAAAGCATGACAGCACAATATCTCTGCTCGAGACCAGTGACCTTGTTCAATATAAAGATAGCCCAAGTTAGTACAGGCTCGCGCCTCTTCAAAAAGATTTCCGGTCCGGCGAGCCATAGGAATTACGCTTCGGTAACAGTTGATTGCTTCTTTAAATTTACCTTGTCGCTGCAGAAGCCGGGCCAGCAGCACCGAAAGGGTAGTGGCCCCGGCCAAATCCCCCATACATTGGGCGACCTCAATGGCGCGATCCAAACGCTGGTTCCAACTTGCCCAATAACCACGCCGCTCGATATATGAGGAGAAGCTGGTAATGAGTTCATAAACCATCGGCCACTCTTCTTGAAGTTCAAGGGCATAACCAATCGCTTTGATAATGAGGTCCCGTTCAGCATCCAGGGCCGGAATATCGGTGGCGTTATTCGCCAGATAATCTCGCCAGTATTCGACGTTAATGAGGATACGAAGTTGGAAGAACCTTGTGTAGTGTTGCGTGCCGGTTAAGGCGACAACTTCCATCTAACGACCTCTTTGAGTAAAAAAGCCTCCGTCAGTCGATGAATCCGGTAACGGTGTTGTTCGATGTCACCTCCAACCTCAACCAGAGATAGTTTCACTAAACTTTCTAAGGCTTGATCCAGTTGATCTACACAGAGTTTACTAACGGCAGTTATCTGGGCAAATGTTCCACCCTGAGCCAGTGGCATGACCAGGAGCACTTCTCTGCTGATCTCATCCAGCGTCTGCCAGGCCTGCCGATAGATATAGGTATATAGATCATCAATCGTTTTACCCTGCGCCTCTTTCAGGTTCTCAAGTACATGAGACAGAGGTAAAACATAAAGTTGTCCTACGACAAGCTTCAGGGCCAGGGGGTTGCCGCCAACGACTTCATAAATACGGGCCAGGTGGTCTTGAGATGCATCCATCAATGTGGTTACCCCGCGAGTTTCGGCTTCATACCTGAGCAGGGCAAATGTATCTGCCTGGTCAAGCTCCCGAAGGCTAAAACAGAAAACATCGACACAAGCATGTAAACTGTGGCGGCTGGTCAGAAGAAATTTAGTGGGATTAGCCAATTGGCGTAGCAAAGGTAGAAGCGTTTCATATTCGGCTACTGTTTCCAGATTGTCAATAACGATCAAATAGGGTTGTTTTTTTAAGATGCCGGCGAGACGAACCTTCTTTTCCTCAGGTGATCGGGCTAAGGAAAGGCTGGAATCAAGTTGTTCAAGGAGCGAATCGAGCAAACTACCAGTGTCTAACGCGGGGTAGTGGGTTGGTCCAAGTCCTATCTGAGGTAAAAATTCTTCTTGCTTGGCGCTAACCCAGGCGGTGTCGCAAAACCTTCCTGTGGACATGATCTCACGGGCCAGAGCAACCGCCAGCGAAGTCTTACCGATCCCGCCAATGCCATCAAGCGCAATCAGCCAGGGCGCATCGGCTTGTTCAAGAATAAGGCGAAGTTGTTGTTGCTTTTGACTTATGCCAAAGAGGCGCTGGTCCGGTAACAGGGCCAATGATTTAGGTGTGACCGGAGCGCCTGGCGCCAGAGGTGGTGATGAAGAAATTTGAGCCTTATAGGTTGGAAAAAGTTTTTGTAACTCTGACTGGCCCAGTTGATAGCCAATCAATGAAACCCAACGTTGAGATTCTTCCGGGGTCAGTAGATCGGCAAAAATTTCGGCCAGGCGAATAACCGAATTTCGATCCGGTAACCAACGCCGCCCTTTATGTTGGTAGGCGCGCTCCCAGATAGAGATCAGGTCTGTACTTGCAGCCAGTTTATGGGCCAGCCCGGCCTGGGTCAACCCACTTCTTTTTCTTAATTCTCGTAATTTTTGGCCGAATAGTTCCAGCTTCATCGGTGGCGCCCTTATGAGAACTGTACGAGTTTTGTACGGGTTTTGTATCTGTAATTGGTTGAGACTATTTGGTATGATGCAGTTGCATGAATTATTAATAGTATTTAGATGTTAGCACAATTCGTTATCTCTCACACTTATTGGGGAGTATTCCTATTATGTCGTTTTTTTGCAAATTTGCCAATGGTACTTACCGCTCAATTGGCTCTACTCAGTTCAACCGAGGCTACCGGCGTGGATGAGATTTTAACCGTTCAAGAAGTAGCCGATTATCTCAAAGTGAGCCGCAGCACCATCTGGCGCTGGTGTAACGAAGGCAAGCTGCTCGCCTTCAAAGCCGGGCACGGCTGGCGGGTTCATCGAGCGGAAGTTGAGAAGATGGTCGGACGCCATGGGCAGATAGATGTGAATATACCTGAAGACAACGGCTCAAGATCATAGCAGGAGATAAGATGACCTCATTTGATAAAGGGTACGCCTTGATCATCGGCATTGCAAATTATCAGAAAGTTCCGAGATTATCGCAGGTTGTACTTAACGATGCTGCTGATATTAGCAATCTACTCGTGAATCCAGGTCACTGCGGGTATCCTCCAGATCAAGTTAAATATTTATTGGATGAACAAGCTACCAGGAATAAGATTCTTGATGGGTTGGAATGGCTGGCCCACCAGGTTGACCAAGATGATACCGCTATTATCTTTTTCTCCGGGCATGGAGGCCGGCTCGAAGCGACTTCCAACCCTAAAAATTATCTCATTCCTATTGATGCGAACCCGGCCGATCTTAACAATACCGCTATTGAGAGCGAAAGATTAACCGAGCTGTTACAAAATATTAAAGCCGGGCGGCTGCTATTACTGTTCGATTGCTGCCATGCCGGCGGTATTGGGGAGATCAAGGAGGTATTTGATAAAACCATTCCAGGATTTAAATCCGGCCTGGATGAAAGTTATTATGAACAACTGGCCAGGGGGCAAGGCCGCGTCATTATCGCTTCCTCACTCTCGACAGAACTATCCTGGATCCTGCCCGGTATGGGTAATAGCCTTTTTACCCATTACCTCCTGGAAGCCTTACGCGGCCAGGCGCGAACCTATGACGATGGCCTAATTCGCATTTTTGATATTTTCAACTTTGTGGCTGAAGAAGTCCCGCAGCGGCAGTCAGAGCAACATCCGCTTTTGAAGGCACAGGTACAGACAAATTTTCCGGTTGCTCTTCATCTGGGTGGAAAGACACACGGCGCCGGTTTGGTCTCTAAATTGATCATAGAAGATCCTAAAAAGTTATTGCCGGCTGAAGTTGAGCCGATCTTGAGGACAATGTTTTCCGATCAGCAACGGATCATGATCGAAACAGAATTTGGCGGGGGCTTTAGCGGCGGGCGTGTTTTCCTGATCCATCCGATGAGCCATAGCTACAGACGCGACTTACCGGCAGTCGTTAAGCTGGCCTCAGTCAGTCTCATCCAGCAGGAGTGGCAGGCTTACAATACCTGGATCCGTAACCGGTTATCCAACAGTATCGGCATGAGCGACAAGCCTATCCTGCCGCCGGGGAGTGACTGGGGTGGGTTGCGATATCCTATGGCCGGCAGCGGTACCTTTGCCATTCAAAGCTTCCACAATTACTGCCGGCAGGCCAGCCTGGATGATCTTCGTTTCACCCTCGAGGAACGATTATTGACCATCATAGACCGGATGATGCGGTATCACCAGGTTAGCCCGCTCTTCTCTCTTCAGGCCAGTTATGACCATGTGCTGCCGGTCAACCTGCTGATCAAACCTGGCCCTATTCCTTCAGATATCCAACCGTATCTGCTGACGCCTGAGTCATTACCCACCTCTCCTTTGAAGCAAGGGGATTACGTGCGTTTAGAGGGCTTTGTCATCACCAAAGTCGATCTAGTAGATCGAACGATTACACTTAACCTGCCCTCTTCCTCAAAACCTGCCTCCTACTTTTTACGCTTACAGTCGGTTGGAACCATGACTTCGTACCAGGTTAACCAGGTTATCGAGCCGGTTGAAGGGGTCGTGATCGAAACGCGCCAGGAGCGCTTGCTGGCCGAAGCCCGCCGCGCCTTAGGAGTTGGCGTCGATCTGGCCGGCGAAAACTTAACCTTGCCAGACGGAACCGGGCTGCCAAACCCATTAACGCGATTACCCGCATTTTTGAATGAATATCGTGATGTGAGAATGGGCTGCATCCACGGCGACCTGAATATGGAAAACATTCTGGTCGACCCCCAGACTCGTGACGTCAACTTGATTGACTTCGCGGCTGCCCGCGAAGATCACCTGCTCCACGATTTTCTCCGTCTCGAAACAGAAGTTGTCGTCAAGCTCATTCCCGAAATTTTGGCTAAAGCGAATCTGGGAGCAGGGGTTATTGTTCCATTTTACCGGCAGGTGCATCAGGCGATGGATCA
>Ga0073934_10010464_pt1 | contig 11510 bp, 10 predicted proteins | sample LarsenN4metaG_FD_76834 | JGI IMG/M metagenome (GOLD analysis project Ga0073934, IMG submission 76834) | Hot spring sediment bacterial and archeal communities from British Columbia, Canada, to study Microbial Dark Matter (Phase II) - Larsen... ...
TGCTCGGGACAGTCCGCCGAAATCACACGCATCTGGGGAGGGGGCCCTTACGCTCCCGCCCCGATACCCAGGACCAAACCATCCCGCGCTGGCGACTCACCATCGAACTATGAATAATCCGGGGTAAACAGCGTGCTGTTTTCAGGCCCATCTCGCCCAGCGTGACGGCTACATTGTCGGAACGCCGCGCGACGGCGCCGCCTCCACCACGACCTCATGGAACAACTCGCGCAGCTTGGCCCGCGCTTCGTGCAGCAGGCGCTCCCCTTTCTTCGTGGCCCGATAGTTCCGGCGGCGCTTGCCGGCGAGAATCTCATCCTTGCTCGTCAAGTAACCGGACTCGGCCAGGTCGTGCAGAATGGGATACAGCGTGCCCGGACTGAGCTTGTAGCCGTGCCGGCCGAGTTCTTCGATCATTTCAATGCCGCAGATCGGCCCTTCGACCGCGTGGTGCAGCAGATGCAGCCGCACGAACCCGCCGAAGAAATGTTTCAGCAGATTGTCGCTTGCCATCGGGGGGGTATTCTCTGTATCGAATGGCGATATTATAACGTGCACCGTTTAGCCGCGACCCGGAGGGGAGCGATTTGCACGTCGGAGGCATCGACGCGGAGCGCTCCCCTCCGGGTCGCGGCTCAACGATCTTAACGCGAGAGTTTCATGAACCCAATCACCTTCGCCCTGCGCCGGCCGTTCACCGTGATGGTGGGCGTGGTGGCGGTCGTGTTGGCGTGCAGCGTCGCCCTGCGGCCCAAAGCGGTCGATCAGACGCTGCGGAAGCTCGGACTCGAACTGCCGCTGCAGACGATGAAGGTCGATATCTTCCCCGCCCTCAACCTGCCGGTGATCTACGTCTGCCAACCCTACGGCGGCATGGACCCCGCGCAGATGGAAGGGCTGCTCACCAACTACTACGAGTACCACTTCCTCTACATCAGCAACATTCATCACGTCGAAAGCAAGAACATTCAGGGCATGGCCCTGATGAAGCTGTTCTTCCATCCCGGGACCGATATGGCCCAGGCGATGGCGGAAACGATCAACTACGTCAACCGCTCGCGGGCCTTCATGCCGCCCGGCACCGTCTCGCCGTTCGTGATGCGGTTCGACACCGGCAGCGTGCCTGTGGGTTATCTCGTCTTGTCGAGCGCGACGAAAACGATCGGCGAAATCCAGGACCAGGCGCTGTTCAAGGTGCGGCCGATGTTCTCCGCGCTGCCGGGAGTGTCGGCGCCGCCGCCGTTCGGCGGCAGCGCGCGGACGATCGTCATCCGCGCCAACCCCGACCGACTGCGGGCGTACAGCATCTCGCCGGATGAAGTCGTCACCGCGCTGGCCGTCGGCAACGCCGTCAGCCCGTCCGGCAACCTGCATTTGGGCTCGATGTATCCCGTCGTGCCGACGAACGCCCTGGTGCGCGACATCCGCGATCTGGGCACCATTCCCATCCGCACGTCGGGCGGTCCCCCGGTGTATCTGCGTGACATCGGCACCATCGAAGACGCCACCGACCTGCCTACCGGTTATGCGCTCGTGAACGGCCGCCGCGCGGTGTACATCCTGGCAACCAAGCGGGCGGAAGCCTCGACGATGAGCGTGATCGACGAGATCAAGAACGCCCTGCCCACAATGCAGGCCGAGTTGCCCGAAGACATCAAGGTCTCGTTTGAATTCGACCAGTCGCCGTATGTCACGCGAGCCATCGAAAGCCTGTTCACGGAAGGCGCGCTGGGCGCCTTTCTGACCGGGCTGATGGTGCTGATCTTCCTCCGCGACTGGCGCAGTGCGCTCGTGGTGGTGATGAACATTCCGCTGGCGATCATGGCGTCGATCCTCGGCTTGTGGCTGTGGGGGCACACCATCAACCTGATGACGCTGGGCGGCCTCGCTTTGGCGGTGGGCATCCTCGTGGACGAAGCCACCGTCGAAATCGAAAACATTCACACGCAGTTCGAGAAAACCGATTCCATCGCCATGGCGGTGCGGCTCGGCAACGCGCAGACGGCGGTTCCGCGGTTGCTCGCCATGCTGTGCATCTTGGCGGTGTTCGTGCCGTCGTTCTTCATGCAGGGGACGGCCCGCAACCTGTTCGTGCCGCTGTCGCTGGCGGTCGGTTTCTCCATGATCGCGTCGTACATCCTGTCCAGCACGTTCGTGCCGATCGCGTCGGTGTGGCTGCTGCGGCACCTGGGAAGCCCAGGGACAGCCGTCCCTGGGTCTTCCTCCGCGCAACGCGCGGGTGTCTTCGAGCGCTTCACCGGCGCCTACGCGGGAATGGTGCAGGGGCTGGTGACGGTGCGGTGGCTGGTGCTGCCCGCGTACCTCGCCGTGTGTGCTGTGGCCATCGTGGGCCTCGGCCGACAGCTCGGCATCGAAATCTTCCCCAGCACGAACGCCAACGAATTCCGCCTGCGGTTTCGTGCGCCCGACGGCACCCACTTCGACACCACCGAGCAATATGCCCTGGGCGTGCTCGACGCCGTCAGCGGGCACGTGGGGCCGCAGAACATCGACCTGACGCTCGGTTACGTCGGCACCATTCCGTCCAGCTTCCCCATCAACGGCGTGTATCAATGGTCCCGCGGCCCCGAAGAGGGCATCCTGCGGATTGCCCTCAAGCCTGGCAGCGGCGTGGACACCGAGAAGGCCAAGGACGAGCTCCGCCGCATTCTGGCCCGCAAGTACCCCGAGGTGCGGTTCTCGTTCGAGCCCGCCGACATCGTGAGCGAAGTGATGAGCTTCGGCTCGTCCACGCCGATCGAGATCGCCGCCCGCGGCGCCAACCTCGATGAAAGCCGCGCCTACATGCTCGAAGTCCAAAAAGAGCTCACGGCGCTGCCCAACCTGCGGGACGTGCAGATTGCGCAGTCCTTGGACTATCCCACCGTGAACGTGCTGGTCGATCGGGAGAAGGCCTCGTATTCGGGTACCACGGCGTCGCAGATCGCGCGGTCGGTCGTCGCGGCCACGTCCTCCACGCGGTTCGTCGCGATGAACTACTGGCCCGATCCGAAATCGGGCATCGGCTACCAGGTGCAGGTGGAAATCCCGCAGCCGGTGATGACCCAGCCGGAAGACCTCGCCACCATTCCCGTGAACTATCGCGACGGCCAGGCGCTGCTGTTGCGCGACGTGGCCCGCATTGCCCCCGGCGCCATGCCCGGCCAGTTCGACCGTTACAACATGAAGCGCGAGATCACGCTGACGGCGAACATCAGCGGCAACGACCTGGGCGCCGTCGCCGGCGAGGTGGGACAGGTGCTGGCGAAGCTCGACAAGGACGGCAAGAAGCCCAAGAGCGTCACCACCGAGATCCGCGGTCAGATCCCGCCGCTGCGGCAGATCCTGAGCGGTCTGGGCGTCGGTCTGCTGCTGGCGATCCTGGTCATCTTTCTGCTGTTGACGGCAAACTTCCAGTCGGTGCGGCTGGCGATTGCTACCGTGTCGACGGCGCCGGCGGTGCTCGCTGGAGTGGTGCTGGCACTGTGGCTGACCGGTTCGACATTGAACATCCAGTCGTTCATCGGAGCCATCATGGCAATTGGGGTGGCAATGGCGAACGCGATTCTGCTCGTGACGTTTGCCGAGCAGTTGCGGCGGGAACTGGGCGACTCGCGGACGGCGGCGGTGCACGGGGCCGAGCGCCGGCTGCGGGCCGTGCTGATGACCAGTTTGGCGATGGGCGCGGGCATGGTGCCGATGGCCCTTGGCCTGGGCGAAGCTGGTTCTCAAGCCGCACCGCTGGGTCGCGCCGTAATCGGCGGCCTCGCGGCGGCAACGGTGGCCACGCTGCTGGTGTTGCCGACCATCTTCGCGATCCTGCAGCGCCGCGCTCCGAACCGTTCCGCCTCGCTCGACCCGCTCGACCCCGAGAGCCCACAATACCATTCCGCTTAGCCGCGACCCGCAGGGGAGCGCTCGTGCCCGATGACTCCGACGTGCGAATCGCTCCCCTCCGGGTCGCGGCTAAACGACGTTTCCATCAACGGGTGATCTCATGACACGCTTCGCGTCGATTCTTCCGCTCGCGCTACTCCTGGTGATGTTCTCCGGTTGCGATCGTGCCGGCCCGGCACGCCACGGCGACGGCGCATCAGGAGGGCTGCCCCCGATTCGCGTCACCACCGTCAAGCCGGAGCGCAAAACGCTGGTGCGCACGGTGGAATTACCCGGCCGCGTGGAGGCGTTCGAGGTCACGCCGCTGCACGCCAAGGTCACCGGATACATCGAGCGCATCCCGGTCGACATCGGCGACCGCATCCAAGGGCCGCAGGGGGACCAGCCGGGGCAGGCGTTGTGCGAGATCCTCGTCCCCGAATTGCAGGAGGAGCTCGCGGAGAAGAAATCGCTCGTGGCCCAGGCGGAAGCGCAGGTGCTGCAGGCGGATGCGGCCGTCAAATTGGCCGAGGCCAGCGTGCGCTCGGCAGACGCCAAAGTCCGCGAGGCACAGGCCGCGGTGGCGCGCGAGGAAGCCAAGTGCGCTAAGTGGGAATCCGAGTACGAGCGCGTCTCCAAGCTGGTGGAGAGCGGCGCGCTGACCAAAAAACTTGCCGAAGAAACGAAAGCCGAGCTGGCCGCCGCAATGGCCAGTTGCAAAGAAGTCGAGGCGCGAATCGCGTCGGTCGAAGCCCAGCGGCACGAAGCGGCGGCGGGACTGGACAAGGCCAAGGCCGACGCCGTCGCCACGCGGTCCAAGCAGGCCGTCGCCGAGGCCGAGCAGCGTCGGCTCGAAGCCATGTTCGGCTTCACCGTCCTCCGCGCGCCGTACGATGGCGTGGTGGTCGAGCGCAACGTCCACAAGGGGCACCTGGTGCAAGCCGGCGCCTCCAACGTTCCGCTTCTCACCGTTATGCGGATCGATCCCGTGCGGGTGTTCGTCGACGTCCCCGAAGCCGACGCCGTGCACATCCACCAGGGCACCAAGGCCAAATTGAAGACGCCCTCGCTGGCGGGCGAACCGATCGCGGGCACGGTCACGCGCACCAGTTGGTCGCTCAACGCCACCTCCCGCACGCTCACCGCCGAGATCGACATCGCCAACCCCGACGGCCGCCTGCGGCCCGGTCTCTACATGCAGGTCGAGCTGACCGTCGCCGAGCTGGAGAACGCCCTTGCCCTCCCCAAAACCGCCATCGTGACCCAGGACAAGCAGACGTATTGCTTCACCGTCGGCGCCGACGGCAAGGTCAGCCGCACGGCGGTCGATGTCGGCATCGCCGCCGGCAACGAGTTCGAAATCCGCAGCGGCCTGTCCGGCGAAGAGAACGTGATCGGCGTCAACGCCGCCGCCTTCCGCGACGGGCAGGTCGTCGACATCGCGACCCAGACACCGAAGTCATAAGAACCTCTAACACAACCGGTTGTGCACCATCAAAAGCTCCCGAACGCCTGAGAAAACTCACCTGCACAGAGGTTGTGTTAGAATCACTAAGTCGGAACTGCATGGCCACGATTTCGCACGGATCGCCACGGATGGAGAATTCGTCCCTGCACACCCGGGTGAAACTGTGGCTGCTCGATCCGCTTGTGAAAATGGTTCAATGACGCGACTCGTTCTCGCGATTGGCCTTGTTGGTGTGTGGTTCGGTCTGACCACGCAACCTTGCCAGGGCGCCGAACACGTCAATGTGGTGCTGATTCTCGCCGATGACCTCGGCTGGACCGACTTGGGCTGCTACGGCAGCGCGTTCTACCAGACGCCGCACATCGACCGCCTCGCCGCCGAAGGCGTGCGGTTCACGCAGCATTACTCGGCGTGCACGGTCTGCTCGCCCACACGGGCCGCGCTGCTCACCGGGAAATATCCGGCGCGGCTGCACATCACCGACTGGATTCCCGGTCAGCCCCCCGAGAACCCCAAGCTGCTTGTCCCCGACTGGACCAAGTATCTCCCGCACTCAGAGACCACGCTCGCCGAGGTCTTCCACGCCGCCGGATACGCCACCGCCAGCATCGGCAAGTGGCACCTCGGCACCGAGCCGTATTACCCCACCACGCATGGGTTCGACATTAACATCGCCGGCACCGACCGGCCGCAGGTGAAGAGCTTCTTCGCCCCGTGGAACCTCGCCACGCTCACGCCCGACGGCAACAAAGGGGACTACATCACCGACCGACTCGCCGAGGAGGCGGTCCAGTTCCTCGAAGCCCATCGCGACCGGCCGTTCTTCCTCTATTTGCCGCACTTCGCGGTGCACACGCCGATCGAAGGCAAGGCCGACCTCGTCAAGAAGCACCAATCGCGCCGCCGCGAAGGCCATCCACAAAACAATGCCGCGTATGCCGCCATGCTGGAGAGCCTCGACGACGCCGTGGGCCGGGTGACGAAGTCGCTGTTCGACCTGAAGATCGCCGGACGGACGGTGGTGGTTTTCACGTCGGACAACGGCGGCCGCGTGCCCACGACGTCGAACCTCCCGCTGCGCGTCGGCAAAGGCTCGTGCTACGAAGGGGGCACGCGCGTGCCGCTGATTGTGCATTGGCCGGGCGTGACCAAACCCCGCGTGGACGACACGCCGGTGATCACAATGGACCTGTTTCCCACGCTGCTGGAAATCGCCGGGCTGACTGCACCGCAGGAACACCGTCCCGACGGCCTCAGCCTGGTGCCCATTCTTCGAGGCACCGGAACGATTGAGCGCGACGCCCTGTTCTGGCACTACCCGCACTACCAGCACTACCAACTCGGCGGGACGACGCCGTACAGCGCGATTCGCCTGGGCGACGACAAGCTCATCGAGTTCCACGCGGACAGGAAGGTCGAACTGTACAACCTCCGCGAAGACCTCGGCGAACAGCGAGACCGCGCCGCCGAGCGCCCGGAGAAGGTGCAGGAGCTGCGATCGCGCCTGCACGCGTGGCGCAAGGATGTCGGCGCCCAGATGCCCACGCCGAACCCGCAGCACGACCCCTCGCGCCCCGAGCACACCCCGCCGGCGGCAAAGAAAAAGCCCGCGTCTTAGTAGCCCCCGGCGAGCCGCCGGGGCCGAGCGCTCCAAAGGGCGCACCGACTCGACACGCAACTGTCTTCGACTCTGAACCCGTCTCCGGCCGCGCCCGCGAGCGAACCGAACGCAAATCGAGGCCGAAGAGAAGTGATCGGGAGAACCCATGTCAACCTCGAACGCTACCCCCACCTATAACCCCCTCACCCCTGCCGAAGAGCGCGTCCTTCTTCACAAAGGCACCGAACGGCCTTTCTCCGGCGAATACACCACCCTCAACGAGTCCGGCACGTTTGTCTGCCGGCGGTGCAATGCGCCGCTGTACCGATCGCAGGACAAGTTCGACAGCCATTGCGGATGGCCCAGCTTTGACGAGGAGATCCCCGGCGCGGTGCGGCGGGAAACCGACGCCGACGGCTTGCGGACCGAAATCCTGTGCCGGAACTGCGGCGGGCACCTAGGCCATGTGTTCCTGGGCGAGGGGTTCACCGCGAAGAACACGCGGCACTGCGTGAACTCGATCTCGATGAAGTTCTACGCCGAAGGCCAGGAATTGCCGCCGACGATCAAGTTGGATTGAAGTTGGACCGCCTTCGATCACTTGTGGACGGGCACTCGCGAATCCCTTCCGGAAAGAGTCCGGCGAGGCGGGATGTCCGTCGTGGGCCGCGAATTGGGCGGATCCCGTTCCATGCACCGCCGAGTTCCATAGAATTCCAAGAGGGCCGAGGTGCATGGCAACGGAGGCGGAACGATGCAGGACAAGGAATCGCAACTGTTCGGACTGGTGGAGGCGTGGTCGCAGAAGTTCGACATCCCGGTGGGCGAGTTGCGGAAACGGTTGAAATGGGTCACGCCGATTGATGTGCGGATCGAGGGGCGGTCGGAGTGGCGACACGCCTACATGGAGACCGACGTCCGACGCGTGTGCGCGGACTATGTGGAGGAACAGACATAGTCGGGAGTCCGGGGGAACCGAACCTACACGTCTGCACTCGTCGAAACGGCTGTCCCGCCGAACAGGCCGGCGGACCAGATGATCCAGCCGATGGCGGCGTCCCAGCTCGGGGCGTCGTGGTTCCATAACGCCCAGGCCAGCGAGTGCAGCGGGTGGCTCCCGTCGAATTCCACCATCCGCCATTCTTCCGTCAGGTTCATCGCCAGACACCACAGACCGCTGGCGACGCCGCCCAGCGCCAGCGTGATCGCCAGCCGCCCGAGCGCCGCTGTGCCGTGACGCTGCTGGAACGCCCACACGTACAGCGCCGTCGCGACCACCGGTCCACCCTGTTGAATCAGCCGCACGGCCGCAAACAGCCATTGATCGAGCGGATCGGAAACCCAGTTGCCTTGATCCCACAGGGTGGCCTGAACGACGGCGGTCCCCATGCTGCCGGCCCTCCACGCGGCGACGGCAGCCACGAACTCCCAGACAATCCACAGCTCGTGCCGGTGATGCCGGAAGGCGAAGCCGATGAGGATTGTCGCCACCAGATGACACGCCGCCAGCCCTGTCAGCTCCAGCCACGAGAAACTGGGGACGATCACGATCGAGGTGAGGAGCATGGGACTGCCCTTCGGCAAAGAGACCCAGGGATGGCTATCCCTGGGCTTCTTGGATATCACACGCTCACGTCGATTTCGTAGCCCTTGCGCTGCTCGCGGGCGAGGAACTGGTTGGCCTGCGGGTCGCCGACGATCTGCTCCTTCTCCGCGTCCCAGGTAAGCTTGCGCCCCAGACGGATCGCGATGTTGGCCAGGTGGCAAGTCGTCATCGCGCGGTGGTGCGAGTACACGTCCGAAATGGGCTGCGTGCGGTCCGCCACACACTCGAAGAAGTTCTTCATGTGGTTGCCGGGCTGCTTCCCCTTGTAGAGCTTCACCAGCATGTCTTCCGTAATCGGCTTGTCCTTCAGGTCTTCCACCGGACGGCCCTTCATCGCGCCGCGGCTGACGTGGAACCGGCCTTCCGTTCCTTCGAACAGAATGCCGTTGCCGTCTTTGGAGTTGCTCACGATGTGCATCTCCACGTCGCCGGGGCACATCACCGTCACATCGAAGCGCGTGGCGGCGTTGTAGCGGTCGTCGGCGGTGGGGTAGCCGTCCTTGAACTCGCAGGGATGCTCGGCTTGGCCTTCAATCGTCGTGGGGCCGGTCTCGTCGATGCCCAGCGCCCAACTGGCGATATCGACGTGGTGGGCGCCCCAGTCGGTCATCTTGCCGCCGGAGTATTCGTACCACCAGCGGAACTCGTAGTGGCACCTCGAGGCGGGATACCGGCCGTTCGACGTCTTCGCGTCGCGGCTCGAGCGGTATGCCACCAGCGGCGCCTGGCCAAGCCACATCTCCCAGTTCAGCTCCGGCGGGACGGGGGCTTCGTCGATGTGGCCGCTGTCGGTGGAGCCGCCGATGTCGCAGACCACCTTTTGCACCTTGCCGATGCGGCCGTCCTTCACCATCGCCACGGCTTTGAGGAACCGCAGCTCCATTTCGCTGCGCTGCTGCGTGCCGACCTGGAACACGCGGCCGGTCTCCTGCAGCACTTTGCGGATTTGCTTGCCCTCGTTGATGGTGAGGGTGAGGGGCTTCTCGCAGTACACGTCTTTGCCGGCCCGCATGGCCTCGATGGCGATTTTGCTGTGCCAGTGGTCGGGGGTGACGATGGTCACCACGTCGATGTCCTGCCGGTCGAGAAGCTTGCGGTAGTCCTCGTACATATCGACGGTGTAGTCCTTGCCCTTCTTGGAGAGCGCATCGAGGGCACGTCGCTGGCCTTTCTCCATGTGACTGCGATCGACGTCGCACACGGCGACGCAGTCGGCATAGTTCATGGCCTGCGGGCCGACGCCGTCCCAACGGTCTCCCGTGCCAATGCAGCCCAGAATGTGGCGATCATTCACCAGTGTGTAACCCAGCGCCCGGTTTTGCGCCGTGGTGAACCAGTAGGGCAGTGTGGCCCCGGCGAGGGCGGCCGTGGTTTTGAGAAACTGGCGGCGCGACGAACGAGTGCTCATGGGAATCTCCACAAATGAAGAGAAGCGTTCGTTAGGGAGCAGGGTCTGGGCACGCGCGGCGCAGTATACCGCGGTGCATTGGCAACCCAAAATCACCGGCAACTGAGAAGCCCGGCTTTTCTGAAAGCCGGGCTTCCTTCGGTGATTCCGGGAAGCCAGGCTTTCGGAAAAGCCTGGCTTCTGGCACATCCGCCATCACGCGGCCGGACGGGCTGCATTCGATGCAACGCGGCGGTAATGTTCGCCGAGGCGGACCAGCACCTCGATCACCAGCAGGTCGGCCCGCGACAGCAGATGCTGGGACGTGCGGCCGCCCATTCCCGCCGACAACGCCGCCACGCGATCAATGTGCCATGCGAGGACGTCTGCGGGACTTCGACCGTCGGCAGCCAGGTGCTGAACGAAGTTGTCGAGCGCCGGCCCCAGCCGCTTCGGTCCGGAGAGGATCGTCGCCTTGAGCAGATCGGCGTAGGATTCGGAGCAGTCGGGCGGCGAATTGTCTGCGTCGCGCGACGATTGCAGGTTCAGCAGCAGTTCGTGCTGCAGCCGCAGCAGCGACTCGGCGTCGGTCTGCTCGCGGGACAGCCGCCGATAGTGCGTGGTCGAATGCCGCTGGAGTTCCTGACGGCACTGCCGTCGGCGAATCGCCGCCAACACGACGGCCGGCAACGCGGGGGAGTCCCACATTCGGGGGCTGATGCAGACGTCGCAGTCGCGCGCGAACAACTCGGCCACGAGCGAATCGTCGGGCAACGCCAGCAGCGCGACGGTGGCCGCACTGCCCTCGAAGGTCTGCACGGCATCGAGAAGCGCCACTCGTCCGACGCCGGCCGCCTCGAGCAACAGCGTGTCCCAGCAGTTCGTTCGGAGCTCCGCGATTGCATCGGCGAGGGTCGAGGCCCACTGGATCCGCAAACTGCCGCCGTACGCCGACTCCATTCGAACCGAGAACGCCGTCCACCGCGGCTCGCGCTCGGCGAGGCACAGCATCCGCAGCGGCACAGGGGGCGAGAACTCGGCGGCCCAGGGGGTCATGCAGGATTCCGGCGGTTCGGCGATCAATTTGCGGAAAAAATAGTTCACGTCGTAACGTCAAGTCAATACGAAGGTTGTCGCCGAGGACCTGTGCGCAAGATCAATAGGGAAATCCCTCGTTCACAGGAAATTGATGTACAGGTATTTACGATCATGGCAGTTTTTACTAAAAATCCCGTCACGAAGGCTGGAACCGCTCATCCAACGAGGGGCCAGTGGCGTAAGATTTGAGCGGCCTTCGTGGCAGAGATGATTCGGACAAGGAGGGGGATCATGCTGGTTTTGACGCGGAAGCTCGGAGAGCGAATCGAGATCGACGGTTGCATTGAGGTGACGGTGCTCAGCGTGGACGGACATCGCGTCCGCTTGGGCATTCAAGCACCGGATGATGTCACGATTCGCCGCGGAGAGCTCGTCTTCGACCTGAAAACGCCGGCGCGCGCGGAAACCGAACTGGTCGCCATGGCCTGATCGCAACGCTCAATCGCCGGAAGAATACAGATCGCGAGCGGAACCA
>Ga0073934_10010465_pt1 | contig 11508 bp, 12 predicted proteins | sample LarsenN4metaG_FD_76834 | JGI IMG/M metagenome (GOLD analysis project Ga0073934, IMG submission 76834) | Hot spring sediment bacterial and archeal communities from British Columbia, Canada, to study Microbial Dark Matter (Phase II) - Larsen... ...
ATCTGTAGGGCTTGCTTGCTCTGTACGATGTTCCCCTGTCCGTCTTTGACGGGTACTTGAATTGTCTTGCCGGTGGCCGGGTCGGTCACGTCCTGATAAAGAATTGTCGGGAATCCGCGCTCGACCATTGCGGCTATCACTTCGCGCGGTGAGAAGTCTAAATCCTCAAGCATCCCGCCTGCTGCTGTCGCCCGCGCTACCTGCTCGCGCGTCCTCGCCTCGCCTGTGCCGACTAATGAAATGACAACAGACTTGCCTTCGCTCAAAGCGGCTTCTGTTTCGGCTATCACGCTCGGCACTTTGAAGGCGCATATCACTTGTCGGAAGAAGCGTTGATGATCGCCCCAAAACTTGTTTAGCGCGACAGCGCGGGCGCGTGTTCCTCCGTTCGTGACTTGAAGCGCCGCGTCAATATCTCTGAGTACCACCTGCCAAGCTCTAGCCGCATGGTCGTACATTTCGCGCTGCTGTGGTGTCAGCCGGTGTATACGCTCTCTATACTCAACGGCTTTACCTGAATTGGGACAAATGCCAAAAGAGATAGAGCCTGACAGGTACATACCAAGTGCTTTCATATCGCGGCTGACCATTTCCATTGCGCCGACGCCGCCCTGCTCGATCTCCTGCATAAACTCCTGGAAACCGCCCGGAAAGCTCGTCCCCTTGCCCCAAAGTCCAAGCCTGGTCATATAGGCCATATTCCGCACGTCGGTTGCTCCGGTGGCGCTCGAATAGACAACGCGATAATCAGGGTTGTTCTCCGGGTTCTGTAGATCAATCACGGCCTGGCCGGTCAGCGTCGGCTCTCCCCGCCCGCCTGCTAATGCGTTCTTGGCTTTGTGTGACTCGTCAAGAATGACAACCGCCTCACTACCTAGCCAGCGCATTATTTGATCTAAACGCTTCGCCCCGTTCTTGGCTGCGGATATGAGGGATGAATAAGAGCTAAAGACAACACCGCGCGGCATGGTAATCTCTCCGGCCGCCGAAAAATCGTTGATGCGTGCAAGGGGGATTCTTCGGAGTCCTAAATCTTTAAGATCGCGCCGCGTGGATTCCAGCAGATCGTTGTTTACTGATAGCCACAACGCGCGCTGTCGCCCCTGATTCCAGTTGTCGGCAATGATTCCGGCAAGGATTCTGCCTTTGCCTACCCCTGTTCCATCTCCGACAAAGAATCCAGCGCGTGCGCCATCGGCTAATCGTTGCTCGTGGCGCTGCCCGGCATAGATTACTCGCTCAAGCTGAATGTCTGAGAGTAAGCCTTTGGTGACGATCTCCGGCGCAAGGTGCGGCCTGTAGGTTATATCCGGCGGTAAGACTGCGGCCATTGATGCAGACTCTACGATCTGCGCGGGGTGCGGCTGGCCTCCCCTGAGCTTGGCGCAAGTGTAAGGGACAAACAATGTGTTGCTCTCTGGCTCTCCATCGTCGGCCTCTGTTTCAGGTGTGGCGGCGGTAGTGCGTGTCGCCAAGTCCTCTAATGCTGCCCAAGCATCCTCTAATGATTCGGCGGCTCCCCAACGGATATTGTTTAACTGCTGCTGCCAGTTATCACCTGGCGTTTGTCCGGTCTTATCAATGACCAGAATTTGATTGTCAAAGGTCGTGCCGTATTTCCCATATTCTTTACCGTTCAAATGGAAGTTGGCGCGCACGTTATAAAGTTGCGCGATGCGCTGCCACCATTCGCTAAAGGTCGGACGCTCAAAGCTCATCCCCTCGCCTACAATGGCGACAAGCCGCCCGCCTCCTTGTAGCCTGCGGAGTGCGCTTTCGATATGCCGCGCGCCGTACAGGGTGCGATGCTGTACGACTCTGCCGCCTGTCGCGCTAAATGGCGGGTTCATCAATATGGCTGTCGGCTGAACCTCGGCGGGCAATAAGTCATCAAGAATTTCTGCGTCAACGCCGAACGTCTCAAAGCCTAATTCCTCGATGAGCAAAGCGCGGCGGCGTGCGTTTATCTCGTTGCACACAACGCGCGCACCTATTGAGTGCGGCCAGATTGTGAGGCTCCCCGTCCCTGCCGAAGGCTCTAGCACAATGTCTGATGGCTGCGGGTTCAATACCATTGCCGCGAGGTATGCGAGCGCGGGCGGTGTGGAGAATTGTTGTAGCTCGGTCTGCTCTGCGGTGCGGTCTGCCTGTCGCGGCAACCGCTCGGTGAGTGGGCGCAGATGAAAGCTGATCGCTTCTTTACCGTCCATCTGCATAAGCTCACGCGCCTTGCGTTCAAGTAAGTATTTGTTTACTGCCGTTTCTAGCGCGTCGTAAGCATCGCGCGGCGTGTACGTGCCTTGTGCTCGGCTTCCGCCAAAGTTGCGGCTTGCTATTTCTGTTAGCTTTGGATTATCAATGCGCTCTCCGGCGCTTAAGTGTTCGATAAGCTCGCGTATGAGGTTGTTTGTTCCGGCGATTAGAGCAGACGAGAGTGTAGTGGTAGATTGGTGGTCAAGCATCTGGCCTTCCTTCCTTTCGACGGTTGGGGTGGATGTGTGAAGGCTTGGCGAGTGTTGGCGCACTTTCCAGGCCGTTCGGTTTAATGCTCTCCTTCGTTATAAAGCTGTAACAATCGGTAAGCTGCGCGATGCTTACAAGGCTTATGATTGGCGAAGGCCGGGCAAAGCCCTTGTTCGGTTCTGCATACTCCGTTCACCGCATAGTTTTGGCCCGAATCGCTCAAGATCAAGAGCGTTCCGTCATCTGCCATTTGTAGGCATCGGTTACTCTGGATGAGTTCTGCGCCGCGTCTGATGGCATTAGTCCATTGCTTGTCTCCCTGCACACGCTCAAGCGCCCTTTCGACTACCTTCTGAAATACTGCTTCGTTGATAATCACCGGCCCGGTCCCTCCTGCCGCGCTGCGGAGTCAAACATTTGATAATATATACCTTAAAGATTATATTTGTCAAGCACTAACCATACCTTGCCAATCTTTATACGCTGAATATGGTTTATGCCCTGCGGTCTTCGACATTTCGATCTCCGGCTGTGCCTTCGATCAATGCACTTGCTAATGCAAGCGGCAGTTTACGACTCCGCTGTTTTCTAATTCGCCCCTGTGCCTTCTTCGTTGCCCAGATTTGCCAGTCTTTAGCCTGACGTGATGAATTGCAGGAGCGGCAAGCGGTTACTAGGTTGGTCGTCTCGTGCGTGCCTCCAAGACTTCGGGGGATGAGGTGGTCTAAAGTAACGTCAAACGGGTTGGCGTCGTGTAGATCGCGCAAGCAGTACACGCAAGTAAAACCATCGCGCAAGTAGATTGCCAGTCTTACGGCTTTGTGAATCCAGCTACCGCTTAACTTTGCCACTGCGCCCCCTCCGGCCTGTTATTCCCGCTGCAATCTGTTCGACCGCAGAGGCAAAAGCCCTCACGACAGGGCTCCCGTCAGTCAATGGGGCGCTTCGTAGTAGGCGTAACGGAGTCTGGAATGGAACGGAGTGCGGAGCTGTAAGCGGAGCGTTTACATAGTGGAATGGAAGATGGAGTGAAGCAAAGCGCCCGGCTGAAAGCCGCTTGCCATTGACTTACGGGATGTCGTGGTACAATCTTCTGCAGGTCCGAACTGATAAAGAAATAAATCTCGTGCACTGTCTGCACGAATCCTTATAGACGTCCGGCATATGATTCCTTATAGAGTGCGTAGGAAGAGACGGTGATTAGTATGCCTATAATGCGTTATGCCCCTACACGCAGGTAGTTCTTCATCACAAGTGTATTTTAATGAGTCTGATACAACTAGAGATCTGAAAGATTAAGAATTGTCATGGACCACAAAGAATATGAGGACTATGTAGAGACAGTCGTTCGCGCTTTAAGTATTTGCAAGAATGCAACTGTATATAGGAACCGAAGGTTTACAGGCGTTCGTCAGCCGGGGCGTTACGAGATAGATATTGCTTGTGAAATCAATCTAGATGATATTCTTCACTTGTTGATCATAGTTGAATGCAAGAACTGGAAAAGACCGGTTGACCGCGAGGAAATACAAAAGCTTATACAAACACGGGATGCCATCAACGCTCAGAAGGCCGCCTTTGCATCTGCAAGTGGCTTTACCAAAGAGGCAGTCGAAGTCGCTCAAGCTAATGGTGTCGCTTTATGGATTGTCGCAGAGGGTATATTCGAGGGAATTGGAGGTGGCGGTCTTGTAGCGAACATAATAGGGGAAGTATTATCAAAGAATCTTGTTGACTTTATCTATCAAGCGATTAATTACACAGGTCGCTACTTTTATAATCTTCTTGCCGGGCAACCGATTTTAATCCCATTTGATTGGCTACATGAAAACACTGATCTTTCAAGCCAACCTATATTCATCAGTGGTGCAGGCCGTGTAGCCCGGTGGGATCCAGTGATGTCTCCATTAATCGAACAAGTATTTCAAAACTTAGATTCTCCGAGTACAATAGCTAGAAATACTGCTAAACGTCTTTCTTTATATACGTCGATACTCATTTCGTCAGGTATGAAACCTGGAATGGCTCAAAAATATATGATTGAGATAAAGAAATTTGCGATATCAAGGGAGAATTTCTTTAGAGGATTTAAGGAACTTGAAAATTTCGATGAGCACATAGAGCATAAAAGTGTGAAGTTACTTGCGCCAATTGATTGGCTTGAGCAGAATGGAGCGGACTATTTTATTTCTACTTCGCCAAATGCACCAGACTTCGCGAGCGTTGAGAATAATACTGTCTGGGCGAATGTTATTTGGCTTTTGAACTCAATTGGGCTTCTTAACAAATAAAGGAAATAGCGATTGCTTGACCAAGCAGGGACATAACACGTCGTTCGACCGGAGGCCGCGAAGCGAATCTCACAGGGTTTCTTTGAGTCCCGTTCGCGGCCCGGTCAATTTGGTTGTTATGTGGCTAATGAATGCGCCCGGCCAAATGCTTACACGAAGAAGTGCACATCCTATGACGGAGTGTCTGACCGATGCCAAAAGTGAAACCATCGAAGCCAACGCCTGACTTCCGGAAGATGTACCAACTCGCCGAGCACTACTCGGAGGCGTCACGTCTTTTAGAAGAACAGGCAAAGGGCGAAGAGTGGGGATGCTCTGCGCCGCAGGTGCTTGTTGATTCTTTCGCGGTTGAACTCTACCTGAAATGCCTTTTCGTACTGGACACGAACAGCGATCCACCAAAAAAGCACGATTGGGAAACACTGTTTGATGCCCTTGCGCCCCACACGAAGGCTGCTATCCGTGACGCATTCGAGCGAATAGTGCGCTCCGATCCCGTGCTATCGCATCTCGACGTGATCAACCCGGAGGCACTCAAAGTCACGGACTTCAAGCGTTCTCTGACAGCGGCGAAAAATACGTTTGATAGGAGGCGTTACCTCTACGAGTCACAACCGACGGACGAATGGTTCTATGCGCACCTTCTTCGACAAGCGATCCGCGCCGTCACTAGCATGGATATTCGGCTCGGGGGATTGAGTAAGCCCCGCAGGTGATTAAGAAGTGATATAAGTTGGGCTACGATGAAGTATTTCGCATTAAATTCGGCAGCAAGTATCGCGCTTGTTTTAACGAGTACCTGAAATCAATAAGCACATGGGTATAGTTGAGGATTTTTCGTAGCTCTCAAAATGGTGTAGGTGGTATGAGTAGTCAGTGCAACACCATATGCCCTTGCCACCTAATGCCCAAGCGGAGTACGCATTCAGCCAATGGCGCAATTGTTGTTTACGCGGCTGATTTACGCTGAAATCTGACGCTGCTCAAAATCCTCCCCGTCGCGCTCGATCACGGCGCCTGCCGGGAATTGCATAGCCAATTCAAGCAACGCGTCGGCCTGTTCGTCGAAAACCAATTGGTCAACGCCGAGGTCCTCATAGCCTTTATTGCCACCTCTAATCAGGAGAATGTAATCATCGCGGGTCAGATCAGACTCTACGACTTTCATGGTTGTAGTCGCCCTGCCACAGAGGACTCCGACCATCGAGCGATTACACTCGCAGCCCTCGTGTAAACAGTCACAATCGCTCACGATCACAACCTCGCCCTCCGGCACGAAGTTGAAATCTCCGGGTTGCTGGCCTTGTGTCTCCCTGGTTGCAACGATGATCTTCACTTAGTATTGCTTTCCGTCCCTTAGAATTACATTGAATCTCGACGACCAACTCCGGCACTGGTTTGGGATTCTCAGCGTCTATTTACTCATCGGATTCTTCGATGAATCAACCCTTCTTACCACTACGCCGCTTCTTACTTGGTGCCACAGGCATGTTTTTTCGTAACTTGCGCTTGTACTCGCGTTGATATTCGCGTTCGCGTTCCCCCCTTTTGTTTTTCGAAGGGCCCGACGACAAAGTTCCTTCAGGACGGCCTGCGGGCCGCCGGTTTTTCTGATACTCTTCGAGCGATTCTTTAGTGATCCACAAGTCACGTCCTCGTTTCTCACCTCTAAGAACCCCTCTATAATAAAGGAGCCGGATGTGAGGAGGCGTAACGTTCAGGTATCGGGCAGCCTCTGGGGTTGTCACTTCTTCACTCGTGCTGTTGCCCATATGCTAACGAGATACACTTGTGCGTATATATTTGTCAAGCGCGTCCTGACCAGACTCTAAGTGTGAGGTTGAAATACAGCTACGTTAATTATCTATGCTCCCCGCAGGGCGGAACCACCAGCGGAACACTTTGTGGTTGTAGCGGGAGAGTTGTTTGGGGGGCGTCGGACAGTTGTTAGGAAGGGGATGAGTTGAGGCGTCCAGCTGAAGCACAGCTATCGTTGCGTCCTTCATTTACCCCCTTCGTGCGTTAATCAAGAATGGAACTCGTTCTTTTTTTGGACAGGATACTACCATTATTAAGAATCCCTTGCATCTGGCGCGGTAACTTGTAGTACAATCCTGCCGTTAAAGGCTGTGAAACTTGGCACAAGTAGTTTGAAACTACACTTTTAGATGGCGTTGTTAGCGATTTTTCCTCGCGGTTAAGCTGACAGTCGCCACGCGGCCACACTTTTTCTGAGCCGCCGATGCCGAACCGCGAATGTCCGAAAGAGATATTTAGAGACTCGGGAAGCGGCGTTTAGAACCGCAACCTGAATCCAAAAAGAAGCGCGAGTGTAAGTAATATCACGCCGACGCTAGAGTCAGCACCGTTCGTAGTTCCCTTGTCCACAGAAGTATCAGCATCACCAGGGGGTTGATCCGAAGTACTTCGGACGCTCAGCTGCCCTAAGGTGCAGCTACCGTCGCAGGGACAGTAACGGCCTGAAGCTGTAACGTGTCCGGCCAGGGCAACACTGGCAAATGGAGCCGAGTTTATATGTTTATCACCCGTAGAAGTTGACGAGAAGATCGGGAGTGTGCAGATGCAGACAGCCGTCAAAAGTAATCTATATTTCACGTCTTTTTCCTCCTTCAATCATATGGCCGATTGGATGTCGGCCATCAGAAAACCTGAACTTAATCACCAAATCTCTCAAGCACTTATCCGACTTACAAACAGGCGTCAATCGTTCGAGATCCTAGCAGCAAGACTTATAACTATCGCGGATCGAGCCTATCCATTTCGTCAGATGGATGTTGTCGAACAGGCAAGCGACATCTTGCTAAACCTGCCACTACCCCGTGAATTCAAGAGTATTGCCAATTACTATAAAGGTTTTTGTATAAAGCGAAGAGGGCAATTCGAAGCGGCTCGCGCCCTGTTTGAGCAAGTCGCAGATGACGCACCACTAAGGTACAGGGCAAGGGCGATCATAGCTCTAGGATCAATTGCCTTCGACAGCAGCGACTATCAATCAGCAATGCCTTTATACATAGAAGGTGGCCGCGCGGCACTATTAGCTCGTGAGTTCGATCCATTAGCGGCGTATTATACACAATTCATGCTTGCCATTCTTAAGAGCGTGGACGGAGATCATCGCGGCACCCTTAAAGATCTAGAAAGAATCTTTCCGCTTGTTCGCGCTATCGGGTCATACTACCCGCCGATCTATTACAATTACCTTAATAGCCTGGCGGTGGAGTTTCTGGAGGTAGGCCAGCTAACCGAAGCCCAAAATGTGAGCAAGATTGTCCTTGCGTCACCTTATGCGGCTGCGTATCCTGAATACCGCGAAACCGGCATAGACATAGCGTTGAGGGGACGCCGTTCTTCCCGGTCGGTTGTATCTTTAGCTGGGTTAAACTTGAATACACAGAATGTTCTGAGCTTGCCTTCGGCAGAACACGTCAGCGGCGGTAGTACGGTCATGCCTGCGTCCGGCGCCCAGGAGCCAGCGCGGGTACTCTGCATGCAGAAGTGGAAGGAGAAGATGGGCAACGAACCTAACGGCGATCAGAAAGACGGCAAATCCCCGAATGAGATGGCCCAGGATGAAATGCTCTACGAGATCATCCACATATTCACGGAACCGGATATGGATGCAGAGACTCGACTAGAGATGCTTGAGTCTATCCAGAAAATCGCAGCGAAGAACCGTGGTAAGAAACAGGGCAAGGATTCGAGTAAGGACCCGGATCAGGATTAGCGTGCTTTCTACCCACACTCGCGCTTTAAGAAAGGTTATCGCTTCTTTTTAGAGCTTGGCCTCTTTCGCCCTGCCGCCTGATGAGTCTCTCCGTGTAGTTTCAAGATCTTCATCATCGCTGTGCGTCCTCTCTGCGGCAGACTTACCATTCCCCTTACTGCTTCCACCAACTCCGGGTCCGCCGCTACTTTCTCAACCAAAGCTAGGAACTCCAGCACGTCCGCCAGGGGAGGCTTGCCATCGTCCGGCACGCAGCCGGTCACGGCGGTAAAGACCTCGTGTCCGTTCACGCCCAGCCCCGCGGCCAAAGCCATCATCGCATTCGCCGACGGGTTCGTCTCGACACCGCGCATGAATTTGCTGACGTGACTGCGGTCAATCTTGCTACCGGAGTTACGCTCGACATCTACTGCCTTCAATCCCTTCTGCTTCATCACCCGCCGGATGTATTCGTCAAAACCTTCTCTATTCATGGCGCTCCATCGTGCTACTATCTTCCCAAAATAAGAGAATATTCATCTTGAATTTTCCCGTAACGGGAACATTTGCCTTGACAGGGAATTTATACACAAGTAATATGGCCCACGTCCTGGAACTGTAATTCCTGTTCCAGTACCAGTTTAGGATTTATGACGGTATGCATTAGAACTATATATTCCGATGTGTCGTTCCAGGCTCGCCTACCACGTTATAAGGAAACTCAACTGCCTAAGGACGCCACGCGCAACCGGCTGAGCGATACCTGTTGCATCCCCGCCGGGTATCCTGGGAGCGAGGCACTCCCGGCTCAGCCAGTGCCCACTAGCCACATCACGAGCCTGCGGCGTCACATATTCGGTTGCGCGTGCTTTTTATTCGCTCAGGTAGCTTTTTTATCACATGGATTGGCAAGGCTCAACCGAAAGGTGATTTTCCGTGAAGCCTGAGGCTTTAAAGCTATGCGTCGTTTGTAAAGGGACGGGGGTTGAGTGCAGGGTAGGCGATTCCGGGTTAGAAGATCAAAACTGGTGTGCGAGTTGTGAAACTGGCAGGGCGAAGGCTGAGATGGTGGCGCAGATAATCGAACGTTTGATGCAGGATCGCGCAACCAGGGCAGCATAGGCTGATCTTTAATTCTTTACCTCCTCAACTTTATTAGGTCGCCGTGAAATGGTGAGGTTCGGCAGCCATGTGGAGGGACACAAAGGATGGCGGGGATACCGGCCATTTAGAATTACGGTCCCTTATCGGAGCAAAGCCATGAACTACCAAGGCTCCAACTCTACAAGGTCTCCTCCGGAGGCTGGAGGCGTGAGGTGACTCAGATTGCCTTGCTTACAGGCGATGTCAGCCTGACAGTAAGTAGGACAAAGATTCGGATGTCTCATCATTAGTTTTCTCCTTTTGTAGTTAGGACACACTTTTTCAGGTAGGGGGCGCGGTCGCCGGAGTGTGAACTGGGGAAACACGCCAGCGACCGCCTTCCTTACTATATTGACGGGGCTCATGTTGGCGAATGAGAAGCTAGGGACAAGCTTAAACTCTTCATTCGCGGATTCCTCCTTTAGCGGCTGGAGAGGGGCGAGGAGCACCGGAGTTATAACCGGGGATGACTTCATGCACCTGCGTTCCTCTCATTTTTTTGAGACGCATTGCGATTAAAGATCAGCAGCCAAGCAGAATAGGAATACGCATGTCGTGATGATACCTCGGCCTGGAAGATGAGCGAGAAGGGCGAAAGAAGGGCACCGGGACGCAGAAAACATGGTCTTACAGACCAGATGAAGGCGCTCGCCACTTCCGCGCTCTCGCAAAAGGTCGGTTACCTTCGGGTAGAGGATTTCCCCGACGCGGAGATGTTCAATGACCTCCCGACTCAGGCGTACAGTCCCAACCGGATCATACGCGTCAAGGGCGTGTTATTGCTCGTCAAACGCGGACTGGTCGAGGTCTGGCACCCACATCACGACCTGCTCGTGAAGAAGCTGACGATTGGCGCGATGTTCGGCGACATGCCGCTGCTCGGTCAGACAATGGTAGTGACTCAGGCAGTCTCTGGACCGGCGGGGGCCACTGTCGGGGTGATGAACGCAGAACGGGTGAGAGAGCTGATTAATTCCAACGTGGACTCGCTGGCCGAGAGGCTTTACCCGAGGCTGGCCTTGGCTGAAGCCGAGCACTACCGGGCGATTTTCCAGAAGGCGGATTCCAGGCTGGCGGCATTGCTTTTAGAACTCGCCGGAGAAGGCTCGACGGTCGAAGGGATAAAGCAGGCACAGCTAGGTGAGAGAATCGGCCTCATGAGGGAGACGGTTGCAGTCGTCCTCAACTCCATGAAGAAGGACAAGATCGTCGGAATTGATCGAAAGAAGACGACCATACTCGATAGGAATGCGCTCGAAAAATTGAGCCGATTGTGAATTCTCACGGGGGCATGCCAGGGTGGATGAAGCAGACTAAAGCTGCCAGCCACATGCGCGAGATACTCGGCGAAAGAGGCTTTGACATTCCCTCTCGCCGGATGACTCTAGGCGACAACCAGCAGTGGGTTGTGTTCGAGCGTGGTGACCAGCAGGTGGGAATTGATCCTGCATCCGGAATCTGGTTGAGAGAGTCCTGCGGCGAATGGCGTTGCGTGGCGGCAGTTTATTCGACGAGCGGCGCGTTTATGGCGGTAGATTTTCTCACCGGCGATAGATCTCAACTGAAATGAAGCGAGGGCACTATGGAGAGGGAAGATTGAATGACTAGGGGCGGAAGACCAGTATTGCAGGGAGTGCGAAAGCACACCCGTAGCGACAGGATGAAGGAGCTCGCCGCTGCCGCCCTTGCGCAACAGGTGGGCTACTTGAGAATTGAGGACCTTCCTGGCTCCGGCATCTTCGACAATCTGCCAACCAGGTCATTCAACCCGCACCGAATTATTCGTGGTAAGAACGAGTTATTTCTATTGAAACACGGCAAGGTCGAAATCTGGCACACCCGCTTTGACAAATTGGTGAAGAATCTGGAGGAAGGCGCATTGTTCGG
>Ga0073934_10010469_pt1 | contig 11506 bp, 13 predicted proteins | sample LarsenN4metaG_FD_76834 | JGI IMG/M metagenome (GOLD analysis project Ga0073934, IMG submission 76834) | Hot spring sediment bacterial and archeal communities from British Columbia, Canada, to study Microbial Dark Matter (Phase II) - Larsen... ...
AAATGTATAACATATTTTTCAAGCAAAGTATTAAAACTAAAACAGTACCTTGACAGTCATAGTAATGTGTCGTATAATACACACATAGAGGTGATTATATGAGTGAAAACAAAGTCACATCCGACCTGCTGCGCGGCCATACCGATACGATGATTTTACGGCTCTTATCCGAAGCTGACCGCTACGGCTACGAGATTGTCAAGCTGATTGCCGAGCGCTCGGGCGGCGAGTATGAATTAAAGGAAGCCACGATGTACTCCAGCGTCCGGCGGCTTGAGGCAGACGGTGATATCGAATGGTACTGGGGCGATGAATCTCAGGGCGGACGGCGTAAGTATTTTAGGATTACCGAAAAAGGTAAGGCTACTTACACCCACAACAAAAGCAATTGGGATTATGCAAAGCGCGTGCTCGATAACTTATTGTAAAGGAGATTTGATATTATGAATGAGAAACTGACAAACTATTTGAACGGCGTTTTTGCGCCATATGATGGGATAAAAAGCGTTGCTGAACTAAAGGCAGACCTGCTCTCCGATTTACAGGAGCGGTTTCGTGAACTCAAAGCCGAGGGCAAGGACGATGAAACGGCTTTTCAGATGACCATTGACAGCATCGGTGACATTGAGCAAACGGTACAGGAGGTTGCCAACCTCTCCCGCTCGCTGGAGCGGCAGGTGTTGACAAACTTTAGTGCGAGCAATTTGCCAAAGAGCGACTTTGCGGGCGTTATCGCTCATAAAGGAAAATTTGAAGCGAGTGCGCTGCGCGGCTCCGATTTTTCGGGCGCGGACCTGACCGGCAGCTCGTTTAAGGCCAGCGATGTTCGCGAAGCCAATTTTGATGGCGCAAATCTGACAGACTGCAACTTTTCCGCTCTTGACCTTACGGATGCGAGCTTCAACAAAACCATTCTTGTACGCACCGAATTCAGCAAGTCAGGGCTGACCCGGGCAAAATTCACCGGTGTGAAACTGATCGATGTAAAGCTGACCATGACCGACCTTAGAGAAACGATCTTTGAAAACTGTATCTTTAACGGCGTGGTTTTTAAGTATTCCGATTTGCGGGGGCTATGCCTTGACGGGCAGACCTTTATTGGCGTCAAGTTTGGCGAGGCGGCGCTGAACGAAGTTACGTTCAAGGGCGCGACACTTAAAAATGTGTCCTTTACACCGCCGTTTTCCCTGACCAAGAAATATTACCGTGCCATTAAGACCATTTGCTTTGACGGCGCGACGATGGATAAACTGACCTATGCCGCGCTTAAAGGCATGGAGGCTGATTTGTCAAAGGTTACTGTTATATAGGGAGGAGAAGAATATGCCAAACAATTCAATTCAAGTAAAAGGGCTGCAAAAGTCCTACAAAAAGCTTCATGTCCTAAAAGGCGTAGATTTCGAAGTAGAAAAGGGCAGTATTTTTGCCTTGCTCGGCTCTAATGGTGCTGGCAAGACAACGATTGTAAAAATTCTCACTACGCTGCTTAAGCAAGACAGCGGAACCGCCGTCGTAAACGGATTCGATGTTGCGTCAAAGCCTGAAAATGTAAGGCAGTCGATCAGTCTGACCGGACAATTTGCGGCTGTGGACGAGATTTTAACCGGGCGGGAAAATCTTATCATGATTGCCAAGCTGCGGCACCTCAATAATCCGCGTCAGGTTGCGGACGATTTGCTTAAACGCTTCGGTTTGACCAATGCCGCTGAGCGCAGGGTATCTACTTATTCAGGTGGTATGCGCCGCAGGCTCGATCTCGCCATGAGCCTTGTGGGAAAACCGCAAATCATTTTCCTCGACGAGCCGACCACCGGGCTTGACCCCGAGGCTCGCATCGAGGTTTGGAAGATTGTCAAGGAGCTTGCTGACGGCGGTACGACGGTATTCCTGACCACACAGTATTTGGAGGAGGCTGAACAGCTTGCCGATCGAATTGCCATTCTACATGAGGGCAGGATTATTGTCAACGGCACGCTTGCAGAACTTAAAAAACTGCTCCCGCCCGCAAAGGTGGAGTATGTTGAAAAACAACCGACATTAGAAGAGATATTCTTCGCAGTCGTCGGCAAAAAGGAGGAAAAGTAAATGGAAGCGATAAAGAAACACTTTTTCAACGATATGAGTGTTATGCTTGGACGTTCCATGCGCCATATTTTCCGCAGCATGGACACCGTCATCACGGTCACCATCATGCCGATTGCGTTTATGCTGCTGTTCGTCTATGTGTTTGGCGGAGCAATCCAAACCGGCACGGATAACTATGTGAACTACCTGCTGCCCGGCATACTGCTGATAGCGATTGCAAGCGGTATATCCTATACGGCTTACCGCCTGTTTTTAGATATGCAGCGGGGCATATTTGAGCGGTTCCACTCCATGCCGATTGCGCGTTCCACCGTGCTGTGGGGACATGTGCTGACCTCGCTGGTATCCAACGCCATTTCTGTTGCCGTAATCATTCTCGTAGCGCTCATTATGGGCTTTCGCTCGTCGGCGGGGGTACTGTCATGGCTGGCAGTAGCCGGTATACTTGCGATGTTTACGCTAGCCTTGACTTGGATTGCGGCGATTGCCGGACTGACTGCAAAATCGGTGGACGGTGCAAGCGCCTTTTCCTATCCGTTACTCTTCCTGCCGTTTATCAGTTCAGCGTTTGTAACGACCGAGTCGATGCCGTCGGGCGTTCGCGCCTTTGCCGAAAATCAACCGGTAACCTCGATAGTGGAATCCATTCGTGCGCTGTTGTCAGGTCAGTCAGTGGGTAATGATATATGGGTTGCTCTTGCGTGGTGCGTCGGGATTATAATCGTGGCTTATATCTTTGCGATGGGGGCGTATAAAAAGCGGGTGTAAGAGTGGAAAAATTTTACATAAGAGTTATTATGTTTCCCTGATCATTCGAATTAGTATAGTGGCGTAAGTGCCATTGATCATTAACATTAAATGGTTGAAATTCCCTGCGTCAATCGCTGTGCATGACTTTGACTGCCTGGACAAGCAAATAGTAAAATGAAATTGGCAATCAGAAGCTAAAGCAGTTGCGAAGATCAGACGATTGACCGCCAATTGCTTGTAAATAAACAGTTTGAATACTTTGGACGCTGGGGAGTAACTACAGATCAGAAGGTTGTGGATTCAATCTCTGCCGGGGGCGCCAAAAGGATAAGGCCTTGAAACTTTATGGTTTCAAGGCCTTATCCTTTTGATACAGAACCTTTTTAAAAGAGTTTCGACACCGAAGGCGGTGAAAGTTTCCTGGGATACTGATAGAGTCGGAAGCAGAAGAACCGTCCCTTTGCTTCACACCCATGCCTATCCCTTTACTGCGCCGGAAGTTATACCTCTTGTGAAGGTTCTCTGAAAGATTACAAAAAATATTAAACACGGGAGGATACCAAGCATTGCCGATGCGCTCTGCATAGTAACCTCTACACTGTGCTGCCCCTGTAATAAAGCTATTGACAGCGGAACAGTCTGATTTGAATTGGATATAAGGAATATGAGCGGTAAAAAGAATGGCAGATGTTTGAAAGCCTGAACTTTAACAGGTCAGCCAGCGATAATCTCAAAAGCTGAATTTCCGTCCCCTTTCGCTGACGCTTAAACTCCGAATAATTGTCTATAACAACCAATAAAGCCTGAAATAGCTTACCCGGCAAGTCTATTTCAAAAAGCTCCTGTGTTTCACAAAGCTCCTCTTCGGTATACTGTCCGTGAATCAAGCCCTTAAAAAACTTGGCTCTGAGTAAAGGAAGGCTTTCACGGACCTGTTCCATAATTTTGTCCAATCTGTCCTTTTGCTTATGTCTGTAGTCTATTTCCTCCCTTACCTCGGATAGAACCTCCGATAACTCATTTATCTGAACAGGTTTGGTCAGGTACCTGAAAACTCCCAGCACTATTGATTTCCTTGCGTAGTTGAAATCATTGTAGCCGCTCAGAAAGACAACAATGGTGTCAGGATAAGCATGTTTTATCCTTTCAGCCAGTTCAATCCCGTCCACATAAGGCATGTAAATGTCGGATACGACCAATTCAGGGCGGTTTTCACAGATAATACCCCATGCTTCCTCGCCATTGGCAGCCTGGCCTACCAGCCGGAATCCGAATTCCTCCCAACAGATACTGCCGGCTATACCCTGCCTTATGATATCTTCATCGTCTGCTATGACAAGCTTATACATTTTCTACCCCCTGCTTTGTCAGATAAGGTATGGTAACCTCAACTCTGGTACCCGTGTCTTTTTTACTGACATAGTACAAGCCGTATTTATCTCCGAAATTCAGCCTGATCCTGTTGTTTACGTTCATAATCCCAAAGCCTTTATCCCCTTGGATAAGCATAGCCCCATCGGTTTTCGCAGAATTAAGCTTTTCATTCAGGGAACTCACCTGTTCCTCGGTCATTCCGGCACCGTTGTCTATGACTTCAACTCTTATGGAATCATCATCTTTCCTGGCCCCGGTAATCTTAATTATAGAAAACATCGGTCCACAAAAGCTTCCCTTTTTCTTCAAAGGCACTACGGAATACCGGGGTATCCTTCAGTTTGTTTACATTGCTGATATCAATACTGTAACGTCTTGACACAAAATCCCTTTTCGGATTTAAAAATATAATATCGTCTATCAGGTCGTCCACATAAGTTATCCCATCTCTTTCGACCTTGTATTTATTTAGTACGATACAGTCATTGAAATACTCATATATGTCACTATCGGCAACCTCCCGGCTGTCGTCGAGGTAGTTCTGAAGACGGTAGTCTGAGGTAATCATCTGTATGGTCCTCTCAACTGCTTTGAGCCTGGAATTTATTTTTTCACTCGTTTCATTGAGAATGGTTACCTGCGAGTACTCGAAGTTCTCATTCAGAAAGTCTACTAAAAGGGTATAGGTTACAAAAGCGATTATTATCACAGTGAAGAAAATCAAGGTCCCTATGATGAAATTCAGCTGAAATTGAATAGGCTTATGCCTTACGCCATCAAAACGCCTGGAAATTGCCCCTTTAAAAAAACCGTACATATTTTCTTCCTGCCTTTATTACTTTAATCTGGCTTAACGCGAATAAACAGAGAGGCATTACTTATTTATCCTGCAAAAATGGGTCAGATCATATATCCAGAACCTTGCTAGGGTATCTTTAAAATCCTTGTCAATACATTTAACGGCGTCGACTGAAGAAATATTTCCGGTTAAAGCTTTATGAAAGTTTCTCTGCATAGAGTCGGACATTGACGGGTAAAAAGGAAACATCGGCCTGAACCTGGAAGTTTCTATCATTTCAAGCATTTCAGGCAGCCATGGGTTTTGTTCCCTCAAGGTTCTATCGTGGTAAACATCTCTCCTGGTAGGGAGGTAACCGGTCATAATACTATTTTGAACCTGCATTTCATAACCGGTCATATACTCTATAAGCTTCCAGGCTTCGTCAGGGTATCTGCTGTCAGCGCTGAGCATCAGGTTTACGCCCCCAAGGGTCCCGCCCTTACTCCTGCCCGCCCTGCTGTTTGCACTTACAGGAAGTGGTGCTATATCGAACTTGCCTTTAACCTTGGATCCCTCACTGTTGCACAGTATGTAGGCACTGGCCCAATTTCTCATGAACAAGGCATTTCCTTCGCGGAATGCGCTTTGGGAATCTTCTTCACGCCAGGTCACCACCCCTGGCGGCGCTATTCCGGATTTTACAATTTCAATAAAAGTATTTAATCCTCCGATAGTCTCAGGACTGTCTATAACAGCGTTATCCCCTTTTAATACCTCACCGCCGCTGTTCCAGATATATTCTAGTGCATTACATACCAATCCCTCATATTGATCAGCCTGGAACACATATCCATACTTCACTTTATGCCTCTTCATTCCAGCAGCTTTAATCAGCTCTTCCCACGTTTCGGGAGGCCGTCTCTCGATATCTGTCCGGTAAAACAGTACACCCGTATCGGTAAACCACGGAACAGCATAGAGTTTATCGCTTAAAGAACAGCTTTCTATTGTACTTTCAAGAAACTCACCGCGATGGTCGCCGGAAATTCTGCCGTCAAGATCTGTAATCCATCCTGCTGTCGCAAACTCAGGTGTCCAGATAATATCGCCGGCTATGACATCAATATTGTCATTTTCCGAGGACATTGCAGTTACATACGCGTTATGCCGGTCATCGGAAGACTGTGGTAAAACCTGTATTTCAATATCTATATAGGGGTACCTGTTCATAAATTGTGAGATAATTTCCTTAACACCTTTACCAAGGGTTGTTCCGCCATATGAAAAAACAAGCGTTACCGGCTCCTGCCCCTTACCGGATATGGGCGTGTAAGTTTTTTTAGAAATACTATCCGCTTTGGAGATGCCCTCATCAACAGGGCTGTTGCTGCACGATATGAGACACCCTGTCATTATGTAACTGAAAATCAACAGAGATATACATTTCCTCACACTCATAACCACAATTCCCCGAATATGGATGAATAATTACTTTTAAACATTATATCACACATAAAAAAATTTTTGTAATAGGAAACACCGGTTGGATTATAGATAATGGAAATACTATGGCGGATTATATATAAATATTTCATAACTATTCTGAGATTGCCAATAATAAAGCAAATGGTGTACAACATTCCTATTTATAAAGCTAAATAAGGCGTAATTGTACCTGAAATAATTTCGCACTTTAAGAAAAACAATAACCAGTACGGCATACAGAAAGGATAAAGTGAAGGTGGAACCATGCTTTATGTAATACAATCAATAGTTTTGTTAATTTGGCTGATTTATATTATAAGAAAAGAAAAATATTCAGCACGTGCTATGATAACTGCTTATCTGTTTTTTGTTATGGTTACGGATATACCTGAAATAACTTTTAACCAGCTTTTAGAATTCTATAAATTTCCTACATATTTGTTTGTTAATAACATTAAAGATAATCAAATGGGCATTGTTTTTAGTGATGGGATTATTCTGCCTATGACTAATATGATAATATGCCATTACGCTATAAAAACAAAGAAACCCTGGAGTGTAGCATTTGTATTTGCTGCTGTATACGGGTTACTTGAATGGATATACTTAAAGTTAGAGTATTTAATTTATTATAAGTGGAATATTTGGATTTCAATTTCCATATATTTCCTGGTATCACGTTTTATTTTTATTTTTGCATCAAAGCTTATGCAATACAAACCACCTTTACCTTACTTTATAAGAATTGGTACTTCAACATATGCAGTTACTGCATGGTTTGGAGCAATTCTCGGCGGTTCATTGGCTGGACTTTACCAATGGCGGCCTTATATTTTTCAACATGAAAGTGCTGATGACCGCTTCTCGGAACTAAGCATTAGTCTGATTTTTGCATTATTATCGGCAGTTATTATTCCTAAAACAAAACAGAAATACAGGCCAATATTTTTCACTTCATTTGCAGTTGTAGCAATCATCATTTCGTATTATTCTCGTGGACAAGGTTGGTTAATATATAATAATTGGAACAATGTATTAACAGCAATTCGTTGGATTATTCCGTTTGCTGTACTGGTATGGCTTGACCGTTGGGAATCCATGAGTCGGGGGACGGCAGACTGAGCTAAAACGGCTGAAGTTACCATTAACTTTTTAAAAAGTGGGGCTATTTTATTAAATAGGCTCCACTTTTGAGGGTCCAATCCTAAATTTATGCTATTTTGCCCTTCAAAGTGGGGCTGACACACTCGCCCAAATGAGTTTTCGCACGGTCTGCCGTCCCCCTGACTCGATTGAAGTCAGATTTTTCCTGTGATATACTTATACTATCGGTACCGGTACCGGCAGTATAAGGGGGTATTATGAAGAAAGTAACTCTGCAGGATATAGCAAGGATGCTTGGGGCATCAAAGGGTACTGTTGACAGGGCTGTGCATAACAGGCCCGACGTAAGCCCGGCTACAAGAGAAAAAGTCTTTAAGTTAATTGAACATTTTTCTACAAGCGGCTGCAACGGAATTATTATGGTACCTGTAAACAACCGGATGATAATCGACAGGATTAACCAGGTATATGATAACGGCATTGCAGTAGCTACACTTAACGACGATATCGACAGATCAAAACGGCTTTTCTACGTAGGCCCTCAATTCAGGCAAAGCGGCAGACTGGCAGGAGAGTTGACTGGAAAGTTCCTGCTTGGAAAGGGCACTGTTGCTACAATAAGCGGAAGGATTGAATCGCTTGAATAAAGGGAAAGGCTTGAGGGATTCAGGGAAAAAATACTTGAGGATTATCCGCATGTAAGCATAATTGCCAACAAAACCCATGACCATGAGACTTTATGTGAGGGTAAAAACAGTGAATTACTGGAGATTCTGGACGGCCTGTGTGATGTTGACGGCATCTATGATGTTGATGGGGCGTCACTGCTTGATATAGGACTTTTTTGAAAAGCAGGCGCAGCAGAAAAAAGACCGTGCTGATAGGGCACGAGTTATCTGAGGAAGGTATCAGGCTGATAGAGAATGGGATTATTGACGCGTGCATTAGTCAGAACCCTTATGTTCAGGGCTATTACTCGGTAAAAATGCTATCTGAATACCTGTTGGATGGTATAAAGCCGTTATATGACAGAATGTATACAAGGCTCGACATAATAATGAAAGAAAACGTGACTTGCCACGAGAGAATGATAAATCCCTATAATATAGGTTGTGTATAGCTTTCTATGAAAAAAGGATGTGTAAAAGATGGAAGTGAAACAGCTCATGATGCTATGGCAAAAGCAGTCAATCAAGGAGTATGTAATGCCTGCAGGATTTGAACTCAGAACCTACCGGGAAGGCGATGCGAAGGGCTGGATAATTGCTTGTACCGACGGGCTTGATACCGGGGCGTGGAGAGAAGAGGATTTTTACAGTAAGATGCTCAATGCGGATGGTATTGTTCATGAAGGAATTTTTTTTATTGTGGACGGCAGGGGTGAGATTGCAGGTACGGCAACGGGTATGATTAAGCCCGAGCCAGCTCACGGTTACCTGCATATGGTGAGCGTCAGGCCTGAATTCAGGGGACTGGGGCTTGGCAGAATCTTAAATACGGCAGTTCTGAAATATCTTACAGAGTATGGGTGCACAAGGGTGACTCTTGATACAGACGACCACCGTATACCGGCCATTAAAAGCTATTTGAGTGCAGGCTTCAGGCCGGTGCTGCATAGTCCCGATATGGTGGAAAGATGGAAAAGTGTTATGAAAAACACCGGGTATAAAGAAATAAACACATTTACTGAAGATGATAATACAGGGCCGGTAATAACGGTTTGAAACAGAAAAATGTAAATACTGAAATTGAGGGAAAAACATATGACACTTAAGATTGGGATAGTGGGCTGCCGCGGGTTAAGTACAGTTATGGGCTTCAACTCCATTCCCGTCGTTGAAATAAGTGCATTGTGTGACATCAATGAAGAGGTTTTGTGTGAGCAATCCAGAAAACATAACATACATAAGACATACAGGTTATTCTCTTCAGGGAACAAAAGGCTGCCATGAGGCCCCAAGGAGCTTGGGAGACGACCATAAAATATGGTTGGAGGATTTTAGGCAGGAAGGCCGGGGAGCTGAATGGAGGTCTTTGAAGGATTTTCCCGAGTATTTGCCGGATATATATAAAAAAAACATGCCAGATGAGATAAGTAAGGCAGGGCATTGGGGAAGTGATTTTTTTATAGTAAAGGACTTTGCAGATGCTGTGCTCAAAGGTGTCAGGCCGTATATCGATGTTTATGAGGCCTGTGAGTGGACCGCTGTAGCGTTACTGTCCGAGCTTTCGGTAATGAACAACGGAAAAATTATGGATATGCCTGATTTCAGGAAAACAAGGCACTATAAGGACCAGGTTATCAGGCTATGAACGTGGCTGCTGATTGTTGTTACAGTACTCCTGTTTGTGTGCCAGGCTGTTTGCTTCAAAAAGTTCAATGCTTCTTACATGAAAAACTACGTAAGTTACTTCTCTTTTAACATTTTATTGTGCGGGATTGCTTCTGGTATTTTTCCTTTTTTACAATAGGGTAAAAGGCGAAAAGACCGCACATGTTTTAAAACCGGGCTTTTTATATTGGCTCTGACAGCAGGAACCTCTACCGGATTGGGGAACTACCTGCTTTTGAACTTAAACAGCAGGCTGCCTGCCGTTATACTGTTTCCAACAACTAACGGGAGTGTAATAATTCTCACTTCAGTGGCTTCCATAGTTGTTTTTAAAGAACGTTTGTCAAGGCAGGCCTTATACGGGTTGGGTCTTGGAGTAGCGGCGCTTACCCTTATTTGCTTAAAGCAGCACAACCCTTTTAGATTTAGAAAAATCGGGGGTTTAAGGGGAATATGGTGTGAGAATTTATTAAGATAAATAAATTTACCGGAGGTGTCGAATGATGTTTATTAAAAATTTGCTAAAAGGATTTATCTGTATTGTTGTATGTCTGGGTCTGATATCAACAGGTGTTGCGGGCGTCGATTCAACCACTACGTATAAGGAGAAATACAGGCCTCAGTTTCATTTCAGTCCCCAGACAAACTGGATGAATGACCCGAATGGGCTTGTGTACTATAACGGGGAATATCATCTGTATTACCAGCACAACCCTCATTCACTGGAATGGGGACCGATGCATTGGGGGCACGCTGTCAGTAAGGACTTGCTCCACTGGGAACACCTTCCCATAGTATTCGAACCTGAGGATAATGAAACGGATTACTGGTCGGGTAGTGCGGTTGTGGATACAAACAATACCTCGGGCTTTTTCAACGACTGCGGCGGAAAAGGCATTGTTGCCATCTATACGCACCGCATTAAAGGAAAACAGACACAGGATATCGCATACAGCAAGGATAACGGGAGAACATTTATAAAGTATGACGGGAATCCTGTTTTACCCAATCCCGGGGTTGATGACTTCCGTGATCCCAAGGTATTCTGGCATAAGCAATCTAAGAAATGGGTAATGGTACTTGCCTGCTGGGACAAGATTTGGATATACAATTCCTTAAATCTGAAGAACTGGACCTTAACCAGTAAATTCGGTGGAAAGGATTTTTTCAACGGGTACTTGTGGGAATGCCCGGATTTATTTGAACTGGCGGTGGACGGAGGTAAAACGAAAAAGTGGGTTATGCTTGTCAGTAACGGGGGAGCACCCTCGGGCAACCGTGGAACACAATACTTTATCGGCAGTTTCGATGGCAAAACCTTTAAAAGTGAAAACCCAGCTAAGGCTTACCTGTGGATGGACTATGGACGGGACAATTATGCGGGAAATACCTGGAACAACATACCCGACTCTGACGGACGCCGGATTTTTGTCGGCTGGATGAACGATGGAGCCTATTCAAATGCACTTCCAACAGAAACATGGAGGGGCGCCTTGACCATTCCCCGGGAGCTTTCACTTAAAACTACCCCCGAAGGTATACGGCTTGCGCAAACACCAATAAGGGAATATGACGGCCTGAAGTCAAAGAATCC
>Ga0073934_10010470_pt1 | contig 11505 bp, 11 predicted proteins | sample LarsenN4metaG_FD_76834 | JGI IMG/M metagenome (GOLD analysis project Ga0073934, IMG submission 76834) | Hot spring sediment bacterial and archeal communities from British Columbia, Canada, to study Microbial Dark Matter (Phase II) - Larsen... ...
CCCCTCTTTTCCAAAGAGGGGGACCGGAGCTCGAATCATGCGCATTCTCAATCACTTAAAAAGAAGCGCCGCGTTTAGCAGTCCCCCTTTGAAAAAGGGGGAAACAGGGGGATTTGATTTTTTTCACAGCTCCCCTTTGCGAAAGGGCGATGAAAGGGGGATTTTCATACGCCGTGTTGTACCAACCGATATATGATTACTTTGCGGTTGCGGGAAATCAAAAGTCGACGTGGAACTCTCTTCCTGACTGGCTCTTGCAGCGGCCGAAGCCTCGGCCGGTATAGGCAGAGCCGATCAAATAGCAGCCCAGCACCATGCGCCGGTCGCCTTGCAGGGAGGCGGTCCAGTAAAATAGCGGTCCGCTTACCGACTTGGCGGGCTGGCCCGGCGCCAGGCCCGCCTCCGCATAGGCGGTTTCATGAAACGCGGACGAATTGCCGAGGAGTCCGCCGAAGGCGTTGGCGTGACGCGACAGGTCCGGTCCGTCGGCCTCGATGGTGCTCCGCCCGAAGGCTCTCTCGTAGTCTTGCACGAAGATGGTTCGATCGACACGAATGAAACGCCCGATCAGCACTTCGTTTTCCGGCCCGTAGATCTGCATGAGACCGGTGCCTTCGCGGCCGAAGCGATAGCGGCCGAAATATTTTTCACCGTCCGAAGAAACCATGCTCATGGGGTGCGAACAGGCGAAGCCAAAGAGCGCGGCCGCCAAAAGCGCGAGGACACCGGAAAACTTCATCGTGGTCAAAGCTTAACATTTTTTTAGCGAACGAGAGAAGCAAAAATTGACCATGGCAAAAGTTTTCCGGCCAAATGTATGTTCGCTTGGAAGCGCGCGAGCCCTGCCCTCGTGAATGGCTCGCGCAATCAGCTAATGAAGACAAATTTTTGCTTGCAAGCCGTGCTGCTCCTGTCCTATGGTCCGATTAAAAGTCGACGGATCGATTATGAGCATCACCAACAAAGCAGCCATCGTCGGCATCGGCGACACGCCCACGGATCGCCTCGGCTCCAAGCCCGGCGAGCCGCGCAAATCGAGCGCCCAGTATCTTTCCTGGGCGATGCGTTTAGCTTTGCAAGATGCCGGGCTGAGTCTCAAAGATCTCCAAGGCCAGGGGCTCGGCGTGACAATCCCCACGGCATACCCGCAGCCGTTTTGGCCCGAAGAGGTTGCCGAAATCCTCGGCATCACGCCCGGATTTCTCCTCGGCGGCGCAACCGGCGGCGCCGGCGCCGTGTCGATGATCGGCGGCATGAGCGCGGCCATCAGCGCCGGCTTGATCGACCTCGCCCTGGTCATCGGCGCAGCCGCGCCGTTCTCCGAGCATTGGGGCGGCGGCATCCAGCCCGGCGACATGCGAGATTGGGAAATCCCTTACGGCACCATGGGGCCTAACAGCAAAATCGCCATGGTCATGCGACGGCACATGCATCAATACGGCACGACCCTGGACCATCTCGGCAAGATCGCCGTGACCGGCCGTTATCACGCGAGCCTGAATCCGCTCGCGTACCTGCGCAAGCCGATCACCCTCGATGACTACAAAAATTCACGCCTGGTGGCCGATCCCGTGCGCCTGCTCGACTGCGTCATGCCGGCCAACGGCGGCAAGGCCTATATCTTGGCATCCGCTGAGCGGGCCAAGACTCTGAAAAAAAAGCCGGTCTTCATCAAAGGCTTCGGCGAGCGCAGCAATCCTTCTTACGGACTGCGCGCCGGTTCCGATGCATTGGTCATGGGGGTGAAAGACGCCGGACGTGTCGCCATGGAAATGGCCGGCGTCAAGCATCAGGACATCAATTTGCTCAATCTCTACGACGACTACATCATCGTCGTCTATTTGCAGATCGAAGACCTGGGGTTCTGCGACAAAGGCGATCTCAAGTATTTCGAAAGGACCGATTTTACCTTCAAGGGGCGACTGCCGATCCAGACCGGCGGCGGCATCATCAACTGCGGCCAGCCCTCCACGGCCGGCGGTGTGCATCATATCTTGGAAAACGTGCGCCAGTTGCGCGGCGAAGCCGGCGAGCGCCAGGTGCCCAACGCTAAGATCGCCTTGACCTCGGGCCTGGGCGTTCTCCCCTATGGCAAGAATCTCGGCTGCTGCGCCGTAGCGATTCTCGGCAATGAACTGTGAAAGAACAAGATTATGGCTGAACTCGACCTAAGCAAACCTCTGCCGGCGATCACCCCTGAAGCAGAGCCTTTTTGGGACGCGGCGGCGCAACAGAAACTCATGCTTCAGCGCTGCCAGGACTGCAACGCCTGGATCTGGACGCCGCGGCCAGCGTGCAACGAATGCGGCAGCGAAAAAATCCAATGGAGCGAGACGAGCGGCAAAGGAGAAGTTTATTCGTTTACGGTGATTCGGCAGATCGTCGGACGCGCCGCATCAAAAGCCTTCGAGCCCGACATCCCTTACGTCGTCGCCTGGATCGATCTGGACGAAGGCCCCCGCCTGATCACGAACATCATCGGCTGCCCGGTGGAAGAGGTGAAACTCGGCATGAGAGTCACCGTGCAGTTCGAAAAAGCCTCGGAAAAAATCTGGCTGCCGAAGTTCAGGCCGTTGAGCTGATTACTGCTTCACATATCGGTGCGTGAAGCGGTCGCTTTCGCCGATCGCCTGGTATTTCGCTTTATCCTTATCGCCGAGGCGATAGGTCGGCGGCAGCGTCCACACGCCGTCTGGATAATCTTTCGTGTCTTTCGGATTGGCGTTGACTTCGGACTTGGCGGCGAGCTTGAAGCCGGCTTTCTCAATCAGCCCGATAGCATAGTCCTCGCGCACGTAGCCGAGCTTCATTTGCGCTTCTTGCGAAATATCGTTTTGGCCGCGGTGATCGACAACGCCAAGGATGCCGCCCGGCTTCAGCGCTTTATAAAAGGCGCGCAACGCGCCGTAGATCTCGTGGCGCTCGATCCAGTTGTGCAAGTTTCTAAACGTCAACACGAAATCGGCGCTGCCCGGCTTGGCTATTTCATGCAGATCGGCGTTGAACTTGGTGACCTGGACTTTGTCGAACAGCGCCGGATGTTCCTTGAGGCGGGCGAGAAATCTTTTATGATCCTCCAGATAGCGCTGTGCCGCCAACTCGTCCCGATTGGCTGCGATATAAAGACCGCGCTCTCTTAGATAAGGAGCGAGAATTTCGAGATAGTAGCCCCTGCTCCCGGGCAGTATCTCGACCACCGTGCTGGTCTCTTTGACGCCGAAGAACGTCAGGGTTTCGATGGGATGTCGATAGACGTCCCGCACCGTGTTAGCCGCCGTCCGGTGCGGCGCGGCGAGCCAACGGGCAAGGCTGTTGTCATTGGCGATAGCGGCCGAGCTTGATAATCGGAGGGTAAAGACGGCCAGTGCGATAAAAATATTTTTGCTTAACGTTTCCTTCATAGGATCTAGCTCCGTGAAATCCTCTCAGTGAAAAGATTTTTCGTACTTTTGATTCGAAAAACCAGTACAACAAACCCCTCTTTGGAAAAGCATGTCCTGAGCTCAGTCGAAGCGAGGGGAAAGGGGAGATTTGTGGAGTCGCGCGAGGCTGGACAATTTTGTCACAGCTCCCCTTTACCGCAAACTCTCGGTTCTTTGCGGTTTAGAATGCAATCCCGAAGCTTCTTTCATTAAAACTTCATTCCACGCCCAATCCGTCATACCCGCGCGTCATTAATACTGTCAAGGTTCGACGGGTTCTGCCGTTGATAACAACCCCAGCCTGCTCTGCCAACTTGCACATGATCGAGAATCCCGCTACGGTCGAATGAATTCCACCACACCCCGAGTTTCGATGGATCGTGACGGAAAAGTATCCGCCAGCGGAAAGCGAGCGCCGCTCGGTACTGTGACACGCAGGCGTTTTTACGTCAGCGATGCATTCGCGGAATATTTTCCCGCCCACGAGTTTTCCTATTACCGCGACTTTTTTGGCCTGCCCGGCGAGACGCTAAAACAGGAGCGCAGGACGCATGTCGTGCTCGTACGCCGCACCGTCATGGACGAGGCTGACAAACACGCATGCCTGTTTGTCGTCAAATGCCATCGCTATCCGATTTTGCCGCGGCTGCGAACCGGTTTTCGTATTTCTAAGGCCGAAAATGAATTCAAAAGTCTTCTTTACCTCCGCTCTGCCGGTGTTCCGGCGGTCGAGCCGGTTGCCTTCGGCGTCGAGCGGACAGCCGCCGGATTGGTGCGCTCTTGCTTTATCGTCACGCGTTATTTAGAAGCAGCCGTCAACTTGGCCGACTGGCAATGGCACCATGCCGGCCTTTACGCAGATAGGGCGACAAGGCGAGCTGTGCATCTAAGACGTCTCGGCGCCATTTTTCAGCGGCTGCACCGCGCCCGGTTTTTTCTCTTTACCGCCAAAACAAAAAATATCCTATTGAGCCCGATTGCCGACGTCGATCCCGAAATGCATCTGATCGATACTCCCTATGCCAGGACGCTCCACTGGCTGCCGCTGGCCCGCTGGGCCCAAGGCCGTGATCTGGGATACTGTCTCGGCAGCTTTTATCCCGCCGTGACTGCGGAGGATCTTAAGTCATTTTACGAAGGCTACCTGCCGGATGCTTTAGGGGACTCGGACGAACAACTTCAGCGGCGCGTCCTTCACGCCATCTGCGTGCAGCAGAATATCACACCGTTGGCCCGTTCGGTGAATACCGTAAAGGATTATCTGCGACGGCGGCGCCGCGCTCGGCGCTTGAGATTTGCCCAACGATAAACATGGACCAAGAAATCCTCTCCCGTTACAACAGCCTAGAAGGGGCCACCGACTACGCGCACAAGTTCGAGCGCCGCTGGACCGAGCGGATCAACAACTGGCATGAACAACGCTTGTTGCGTCGCTTGCTGGGTTTGGCTGAGCTCGATAATCTTGACGGCTTTGCCCTCGACCTGCCCTGCGGTTATGGCCGGCTTTACCATATCGTGCGCGACCTTGGCCCTCGTGTGATCGAAGGCGATTGGAGCTTCCCCCTTCTTGCCACCGCCAGACGTTATCATAGCGAGGTTGCGATGGGACAGCTCCCTGCCGGTTACGTGCGCGCAACCGCGCTGCAACTGCCCTTTCGCAATCGTGCGTTTGATCTCGTCTTGTCGGTGCGCCTGTCGCATCATATCCGCGAACCGGCAGAGCGAATCCAACATCTTTGCGAACTGATGCGGGTGAGCCGGAAATGGGTGATGTTTACCCACTTCGACGTCGACTCCTTCAAGAATCGAACCCATGAACAGCGGCGCCGCTATAACGGCAAACGATCGAAATGGACGATGAGTTTAGCGCAAGTGCAAGATCTCGCCCAAGCCCAAGGATTCCGGCTCGTTCAGTCGGCATGGCTCTCGCGAATATTTTCCGGGCATCGCTATACTCTATGGCGCCGCCAAGCCATCGCCGGGACGCCTAACCCCCTCGATTGTTAGATTTTCTCGCACGATAGCTCAATGAGCCGTGAACTCCCGGACAAACTAACAAATTTGCGCGATGCCATTGCGCAGAACGTTGTCGACGGCATATCGGTCGCCATGGGCTGCGCCCTGGAATCGCTCATTCCCTTCGCCGCCAGCCATGAAATCATCCGGCAGCGGCGCAAGGCGCTGACGCTCATCGGGCCGATTTCCGACATCCAGTTCGATCAGCTCATCGGCGCCGGCTGCGTAAGCAAAATCGTCGCCTCCTGGGTCGGCAACGTGGCCGCCGGCTTGGGACACAATTATCGGCGCGCCGCCGAAGAGGGCGTTCCCAATCCGATCGAAATCGAGGAACATTCGAATTTTACCATCGGACTCGGCTTGCAGGCCGCGGCGGCCGGCCTGCCCTTTTTGCCAACGCGATCGATCCGCGGCAGCGACTTCGCCGCGGGATCGCAGTTCCAAATGATCGCTTGCCCGTTCACCGGCGAGTCGCTGCTCGCCGTGCGCGCCATCCAACCGGATGTCGCGATCGTGCACGCGCAGCGCGCCGATCGGCACGGCAACGCGCACGTGTGGGGCAATTTCGGCGTCACGCGCGAAGCCGCGCTGGCGGCGAAACGCGTCATCGTGACGTGCGAAGAGATCGTCGATCACGAGATGATCCTCCGTGACCCCAATCGAACGCTCATCCCCGGCTTTGCGGTTTCGAGCGTCGTCCACGCGCCGCTCGGCGCTTTTCCGTCGCCGATTCAAGGCTACTCGCGGCGCGACGACGAGTTTTATTTCGAATACCACCGGGCCACGCGCAGCCGCGAAGGCTTCATTCAATGGCTGGAAAAATATGTCTACGGCGTCGCGGATCATGCGGAGTTTCTCGCCATCCTCGGCGACGCGCGCGTGCAAGCTCTCAAACCGCAGGGCGATCTATTTGCCCCTTCGGTGAGCTTCAATTACTGATCGGTCAGACAGATGGATCACTAGAAGAGTGTAAGAACGGCGCGTCTAGCGTCCAGCGTCGGACGTCTGAACCGCCGAAAACGCTAAACTTCCAGACCCTAGACGCCAAACGCTCATTATGAACTTCACCCGCAAAGAACTGATGGTGGCGGCGGCGGCGCGAGAGATTCGCGACGGCGATCGCGTTTTCGTCGGCATGCGTTTGCCGCTGCTCGGTTTCGCCGTCGCCAAAGAAACCCACGCGCCCAACGCCGTCGGCATCTTCGAAAACGGCGTGATCCGCGATTGGCCCGCTCTCGAATCGATTTTCACCATGAGCGACCCGCCCAACATCGCGCGGGCGCTTTATTGCGGCGGGCTCATCGAAGTCATGCATCTGCTGCAAAGCGGCCGGGTCGATCTCGGCTTCATCGGCGGCGCCGAGATCGACCGCTTCGGCAACCTGAATACGCATTGGGTGGAGGAAAACGGCAAACGCACGCGCCTTCCGGGGAGCGGCGGCGCGGCCGACATCGCCGCGATGGCCAACCGCTGCATCATCATCATGAACCACGAGCGGCGCCGCTTCGTCGAAAAGGTCCGCTACATCACATCGCCAGGCTTCGGTGACGGCGCCGACTGGCGCGCCCGCATGGGGCTTAGCGGCGGCGGCCCGAGCAGCGTCATCAGCAGCATGGGAATTTTTTCTTTTGAACCGAAAAGCCGCGAGATGGCACTCGTCTCCCATCATCCCGGCGTCTCCGTCGAGGAGATCAAAAACGAAACCGGCTGGTCTTTAAGGATCGCCCCAAACGTAAGCGAAACCCTTGCACCTACGGAAGCCGAATTAGCCGCGGTCAGAAAATACGACCCCAAACGAGTCTGGACCGCCTAATCCCATCAATCAACCTTGATCCGACGTAATTTTCGAGTAATGAGTCGCTTACATGAGGCAGAAAGGCGGTGAAAAAAGAAGAGCGCATTGACCGAGAGTGAAATCCTCTCCCTCCACGGGAGAGGATTGAGGTGAGGGTGCTCAATTGATTCCCCTCACCCTGGCCCTCTCCCACGAGGGGAGAGGGAACTCGGCATCGATTTCGGCAGAATTGAAGCGAATTTTATTGTCGGTTTACGGTCCCCACTTCCTACTCCTCCACTCGCGCTGATTTGATCACCACCGCTTCAATCGGCACGTCCTGGTGCCCACCCTTGTTGCCGGTGCGCACCTTCTCGATACTGTGGACGACTTCCATGCCTTCGATGACGCGGCCGAAGACGGCGTAGCCGAATTCGGCCGGTGCCGCGCTGCGGTGATTGAGAAAATCGTTATTCTTGACGTTGATGAAAAATTGCGAGGTGGCGCTGTCGACTACGCTGGTGCGCGCCATGGCGATGGTGCCAAGGTTGTTCTTCAAACCGTTCGCTGCTTCGTTCTTGATCGGCGCGCGGTTGCGCTTCTCCTTCATCGTCGCATCCATGCCACCGCCCTGGATCATGAAGCCAGGGATCACCCGATGAAAAATCAATCCATCGTAGTGCCCTTCAGCGACATAGTCGACAAAATTTTTCGTCGTAATCGGCGCGTTGACCGCGTCCAGTTCGATGCGGATATCTCCCATACTCGTCGACATCAAAACCACCGGATTCTTTTCTGCCATTTTTTCCTCCTGAGAAGCTCTGCTACGGTTATCCCTGCGAAATGTGTTTGAACTTTATATTGGCCGCGTAGCGACTTAGCAAAATCCCCAATCCCCTATTTCCGACCGAGAATTCCCCTTGATAATTTTTTTCACGCCCCCAGGGAGAACGAGGGGGATTACTGAATGACGCCGATTACAATTAACACTTTTTGAAAAGCAGTGATACCGGGGTGGAATTAGGAAACTGGATGGGCTATGGATACTGGCAATTCCGATCCTCCCATCCGAAAGGAGCAATCCATGGCAAGCACTCGACCGATCGAAGGTATTCTGATGCCGATGCCGGTGGCGTTCAAGCACGACGGCGCCATCGACCACAAGACCACCGATGCGATCATCGATTTTTATCTCGATGCCGGAGTCCACGGTTTCTTTCCCTTGGGCACCCACGGTCAGGGCATGGTGCTGGAAATCGACGAGCGAAAAAAGGTCGCCGAGCAGATCGTCAACCGGGTCAAAGGGCGGGTGCCGGTGGTAATGCATATCGGTACGGCGAATACGCTTTCGTCGATCGAACTGGCCAAACACGCCGTCGGCCTGGGCGTGGATGCGGTCGGCGTCGTGCCGCCTTACTATTATCCGCACGACGACTGGGAAGTATACGCTCATTACAAGGCGATCGCCCGGTCCGTTCCTGGCACACCGATGTTCATCTATGACAATACGGAGACGACCTGGGTTGAAATCACCCCCGCCAAGGCCAACAGGATCATCGAAGAGATCGCGCCCAACCCGCTGGTCGGCATCAAAGTTTCGTTCATCGCCTACGACAAGCTACTGGGCTACGTCTACCAGCTGCCCAAATCCACGGGCGTTTTTCCGGGCGGGATTTTTTCGCTCTACACCGGCTATTCGGTCGGCGTCCGCGGCGCGATCCATCCGCCCTCGACGCCTTTTCCCGAAACCTGCGTCAAGATGTACGAAGCGCTCAAAGCCGGCGACCTCAAGGGCGCGCAAAAGGAACACGACCTGCTCACCCGCTTAATGCAGGTGGTCGGCAAATATCTCCGCACCCATGGCCGCGGCGTTTTTTGTGAATTGATGAAGCTCCGCGGCCTGCCCGTGGAGCGTTTTCCGCGCTGGGAAACAGCGCCCTTCAGCGAAAAGGACAAAGCCGATTTGAAGGAAGGGTTGGAAAAGGCGGGGTTCAAGCTATAAGGCGGGAAAATCTCCCCTACCCCTCCCTTCGACTGAGCTCAGACATGCTTTTACAAAGAGAGGAACCGACACTCGAACCATACGCATTCTCAATCACTCAAAAAGTCCCCCTTTGAAAAAGGGGGAAACAGGGGGATTTGCTTTTTCACAGCTCCGGGGAAATCAAGGGGATCTCATGACGCAGCGACCGCTCACATTGGAAATCGGTAAAAAATTTTCCCCGGCGGAAGCGAAAGCCTTTACCGATGAGATCAAACACCGCATGTACGCTCTGTGGAACGAGAGGATATTCGCCGGCGCGTTCATGCGCGATCTCTCGGCCGGCAAGCTGCCGTTCGAAACCATCAAGCTTTTCTGGCGCAACTGGTACAGCTACCCGGTAGAGGTGAACAACTTTCATCTGATTATCTATCAGCGCCATCAGGGCATCTTCGCACGCCATCGCGATCTCCTCGCTCCCTACGTCGGCAAGATCAGCGACGAGCTGGTCAATCCCAGTATTCCCGGCCACATCGAGGTGCTGATCAAGCAAGGCGAGAAATTCGGCGTTTCCATCGATGAGATGATCAACTGCCAGGTATATGCCGAATGCCGCGCGCTGACCGAATTTGCCCGCGGCTTGGTTTATGAAGGAAGCATGATCGAGTGGTGGGCGCGTTCCCTCAATGAGGAGATGTTCGGCCACTGGTCCAAACGGTGGCGCGAAGCCCTGCTGAACAAGTACGGCATCAAAGACGCCGACCTGCATTATTTTCAGGTCCACGAGGAAGCCGATCTGCACGAGCATCTGGACGGCCTCATGGCCCACGGCGAAGTGGCGCGCAGGATCTTCGAGCGCCTGCTCCAAGACGGCAACACGTGGTACCGTCCGGGCTGGGGTCCGGAATATTGCTGCCTCACCAACGCCGAATGCGTCGCCATGTTTCACGACGGCATCTACAAGCATTCCAAAGAACTCGGCCACTTTTAATAATGGATAATGAAAAATTGAAAATGGAAAATGGATAATTTCGGAGCATTTTTAGTTTTCAAATTTCCATTTAGTTGCACAAGGGCTATATGTTTCGCGCCGGCTATTGGCGCGGCTTAGGTGGCGTATCAAAGGACGATTTCTAATCAATGGAGAATGGATGATTTCCGGAGCTAGTTCCTCGGCAATTTTCAATTTTCCAGTTAGTTGCACAAGGCCCATAGGTTTCGCGACCGGCAATTTTCAATTTTCCATTTTCAATTTTCCATTATCAATTATCCATTATTTTCATGGCTTTTAACGATCTAAGAGAATTCATCGAGGCTGCGCGCCGGCTCGGCCAGGTGAAAGAGATCCACGGCGCCCACTGGCATCTCGAAATCGGCGCCCTTACCGAACTCTTCGCCTTCAAAGAACCGTCTCCCCTGGTGCTCTTCGATCGCGTGCCCGATCATGCGCCGAATTTTCGCGTCGCAGCGAACCTGATCAATACGCCGGCGCGCTCGAGCCTCACCGTCGGCATGCCGGCCGATGCCAAGCCGATGGAATTGATCGCCAAATGGAAAGAGCTGCTCAAAGGCGTGCAGCCGATCCCGCCGCGCGTCGTACCCTCCGGACCGATTTTGGAGAACATCAAGAGCGGCGCCGAAGTCGACATGACGATTTTTCCGACGCCGCACTGGCATGAGCTCGACGGCGGGCGCTACATCGGCACCGCCGACTGCGTCATCACCGGCGAGCCGGAGGAAGGCGGCTGGGTCAATGTCGGCATTTACCGCGTGCAGATTCACGATAAGAATACCCTCGGTCTTTACGTCTCGCCCGGCCATCACGCGCGCATCATGCGGGAAAAATATTGGGAGCGCGGCAAGAGCTGTCCCGTGGTCGCGACCTTCGGCCAGGACCCGTTGCTATTTTTGGTGGCCGGCCAATCGGTCCCTTACGGCATGTCCGAGTTCGACTATTGCGGCGGGCTGCGCGGCGCGCCGGTGGAGGTCATTCGCGGCGAGCTTACCGGCCTGCCGATACCGGCGAGCGCCGAGATCGCCATCGAGGGAGAAGTGCCGCCGCCTGCCGAGCAGATGGAGACGGAAGGTCCTTTCGGCGAGTGGCCGGGCTACTACGCTCATGGCGCCGCCAAGGAGCCGGTGATCAAGGTCAAGCGGCTGTATTACCGCAACGATCCGATTCTCTGCGGCGCGCCGCCGCTCAAACCGCCCTTCGTGACCTTCGGCGTGCCGATCGGCGCGGCTGCGATCTGGAATTATTTGGAAAAAGCCGATGTGCCCGACATCAAAGGCGTGTGGTGCTCCATCGGCAG
>Ga0073934_10010472_pt1 | contig 11504 bp, 13 predicted proteins | sample LarsenN4metaG_FD_76834 | JGI IMG/M metagenome (GOLD analysis project Ga0073934, IMG submission 76834) | Hot spring sediment bacterial and archeal communities from British Columbia, Canada, to study Microbial Dark Matter (Phase II) - Larsen... ...
AACGCGCGCCCAACCCTTCATAGACCTCCGTCCTCCGGCTTCGGCCCGGGCCTTCGCCGCGGCGCCGTCCCTACCGTCCTCAATCCGGCGTCAATCGTACGTCAATAGGCGTCCTTTAATTTGCCACCGTGACTGCGGTGGACAAGACGGCCGCTGCGGCCGAGGCCCCGGCGCGGCCGTGGCGGAGCGCCCTCGAGCAGCTGGACGCGGAGCTCGAATGGCTTTCGCTGCGTCTCCGCGTCGTCGTCGAGCGCGGCCGCAGGCGCCGCGCCCTCGGCCCGCCCGAGTCCTACCGCGGCCTCTACGTCGCCGACGAAGAGGTCGAGCATCTCCTCTCCCCGGAAGCCCGCGCCGCCGCGGCGGACCTCGGTCCGATCGTCCAGCAGGCGGCCCGGCTGCGCGCCGAACTCGACGCCGGCTCCAAGGCCGCCCTCGCGGCCGGCAGCGAATACCCGATCGACCGCGTCACGCGCATCTTCGGCCTCCGCCCCGAAGAGCGCAGCGTCCTCCTCGTCGCCCTGGCGGCCTCGATTGACTCCGGCTACGAGAAGGTCTTCGCTTACGCCAACGACGACATCACCAGGCGCCGCCCGACCGTAGAGGTCGCGCTCGGCGTCATCGCCGAGGACCCGGCGGCGGCCGTCTCCTTGCGGCCGCTCTTCTACGCCGACGCCCCCCTTCTCCGCCATCGCCTCCTCTCCACCGCCGAGGAACCCTCGTCCTCTTCCTCGGGCCTCCTCAGCCGCAAGCTCGAAATCGACGAGCACGTCGCCGAAGTGCTGCTCGGCGCGGCCTCCGGCCTCGACCCGCGCCTCGCCCAGGTGGCCCGGTCGACCCCCGCATTCGACGACGATCTCGAACCGGAGCTGGCGCGGGCGCTGGGCCGCCTCCTGGCCGGGCGCCCCGAAGCGCGAGTCTACCTCGCAGGGCGCTGGGAGCTGGAGAAAGAGGCCGCCGCGGCCGCCGCCTGCGAAGCAGCCGGCCTCCGCCTCATTACCGTGGACACGCCCGCCCTCCGCCAGGCGGATGCCCCCTCCGCCCTCCTCCAGCTCCTCGTCCGCGACGCCCGCCTCCTCCAGGCCGGCCTCCTCTTCAGCAGCTGGGACGCCTTCGCCGAAACCGAACCGGAGGCCCCCCGCCTCGCCGTCCAGCTGCGGGCCTTGATCGAGGCTCACCCGCTGCCCGTGTTCTTCGGCGGCGTTTCTGAAAGCCCGCGTTCCGTCCCCTGCGAAGTCCAGCTCCAGGCGGACATCGGCCATCCCAGCTACGCCCAGCGCTTGCGGGAATGGCGCCGGGCCGGCGCCGCCCCGGAAGACGTCGATCAGCTCGCCGCCACCTTCCGCCTCGGCGCCGGCGAGATCCGCGCGGCAGTGCGCATGGCCGGGAGCATCGCCCACGCCCGCGGCGCCGCCGGGCCCTCGTTCGACGACCTCAAGACTTCCGCGAGGCTCCAGTCCCAGCCCCGCCTCACCAGCCTCGCCCAGCGCATCGTCCCCCACTTCACCTGGGAAGACATCGTCCTGCCGCCGGACCGCCTGGACCAGCTGCGCGAGATCGCGGCCCAGGTCCTCCACCAGCACGTGGTCTACGAAGAGTGGGGTTTCGGCTCCAAAGTCTCCCTGGGCCGGGGCGTAACCGCGCTGTTCGCCGGCCAGTCGGGCACCGGCAAGACCATGGCCGCCGAGATCATCGCCGGCGAGCTCGGACTGGAGATGTACAAGATCGACCTCTCCGGGCTGGTCTCCAAGTACATCGGCGAGACCGAGAAGAACCTCGCCCGCGTGTTCGACGAGGCCGGCGCCAGCAACGCCATCCTCTTCTTCGACGAGGCCGACGCCGTCTTCGGCAAGCGCACCGAGGTGCGCGACTCCCACGACCGCTACGCCAACATCGAGGTCAGCTACCTGCTGCAGAAGATGGAGGAGTACGACGGCATCGTCGTCCTCGCCACCAACCTGCGCTCCAACCTGGATGAGGCCTTCCTGCGCCGCATGAAGGCCGTGGTCGAGTTCCCCTTCCCGGAGGAGGACGACCGCCTCCGCATCTGGCAGCGGACGCTCACGTCCTCCGCGCCCGTGGCCGAGGACGTAGACCTGCCCTTCCTGGCGCGCCAGTTCCGCATCGCCGGCGGCAACATCAAGAACATCGTCCTCCTCGCCGCCTTTCTCGCGGCCGAACGCCGCCAACCGATCCGCATGGTCCACCTCATCCGGGCCGCCAAACGGGAGTTCCAGAAGCTGGGCCGCCTCATCGCCGAGTCCGACTTCGGCCCCTGGTACGACGAGGCGCGCAAATGAAGCGCCCTGCGCTGGAAGCAGCCGGCCGGCTAAGAGCCCCGCGCCGGCGCGAAGCCACCGGCAGCGGGCAAGGCATGACCGGCTGGCAGCACATGCCCGCGGCCCGCGTCGCCGGAGGCGGAGGCGGGCTAGCCGCCAGAGTGATAGCCCTGCAGCGCAGCCTCGGGAACCAACGCGTCATGGGCCTGCTCCGCTCGCCGAAGGCCCAGGCAGTCGAGCCCGCGGCGGCGCCGAGAATATCCAGTACGACTATTCGACCAACTCCCGCGGCATCGCCACGCCGGTGGAAATCACGGCCGTGTTGTTCACGGAGCTGCCCGTCTGGCCGGCGCGCGCCAGCCAGCCGCCCGCCGTCCGGCAGGAGTGGGACCGTATGCTCGCTGCCCTGCGCGCCCACGAAAACCGCCACGTGCAGATCGCGCGCTCCCGCCTTAGCGCGATGGAGACGGCGCTCAGGGGCCTGCCCGCCGGGGATTTCGCCGCCGCCTGGGAGGAGCAGATGACCGCCCTTCGCGAAGCGCAGGACGCCTACGACGACGAGACGGACCACGGCCAAAACGAAGGCGTAAGCCTGGACCTCAGCGTCGTGCCGGAGGAGACGGAGGACGAGGAATGACCCGAGAGCGCGCGGCGGCACGCGTCCCCGCCCTGGACCAGCGCGCGCCAAAAGCCCCCGCGCTCGCCCGCGCGGCGCGGCGGACGCCGGCGCGCGGCGCCCTCATCCTCTCCCGGTGGCCCGTGGGCTCGGACGCCCCTACGCTGCGTCCCGCGGCGGTCCGGGAGGCGCTCCGCCTGCAGGCGAGCCTCGGCAACGGTCGCGTCCGCGACCTGCTTTCCAAGCCCCGCCCGGCGGCAGTCCAGCGTCAGGACTGGGAGGCGCCCAGCCCCGACGGGCCTTCGCTGCTGGAAGGCGAGGGCCTCACGCTCGACCCCGAGCTCATGGCGCAAATGCGGGCAATGCAGGCCGTCAACGAGCTGCTCGACCCCGCCGCCGTGCGCCCGCGGCTCTTCGACATACCCGACACGCTCGGTGAAGCGCCCGCGCCGGACATCCTTTCCGGCCCCGCGCCGCCGGAGCCGGTGCCGCTGGTCCCCCGCGGCAGCGGCCCCTCCAGACCCCGGCCCGCGGAGCCGGGCGACGTGCTCGAAGCCGTGCTCGCCATCCCTACGATCGACTCGGCGATCGAACGGCTGCGCGGCATGGCGCTCGAACGCGTGACGGGCTTCTACCGGGGGCTGAGCACGGAAGGCAAAGCCGGCGTCATCACCAGCCTCGCCGTCGTCGGCGCCGGCACGCTGGCCGGCGTCCTCGCCACGCCCGCGGCCCGCGAGTTCGCCCTCGACCAGCTCAACGGTCGCGTGCTGCCCGTGCCGGGGCTGGACGGCCTCGCCGTCGAACTGAACACGGAGGGCGAGAACATCATGTTCGGCCTTCATCTGGACGTCGGGCGCCTGCTGCCGGAATCGCTGGGCTTCGGGCCGTCGGAGCCTTCGCCCATAGGCGGGCCGCCGGGGAGGCCGTGATCGCGCCAGCGACGGCGCGGACCGGGCCCCAACCGCGGACTGGACGAAAGCACCTGGTTGGAGCGGGCAAGGATCGGGATCGGGGTGGCCGATGAAGCAGACAGGCAAACGGATCAGTCAGGGCCGCAAAGGCGTCCGCCAAGCCCAGCGCGCCCGCTCTCCCGCCGCCGAGGCCGCGCGAGACACGCCGGAGCGATCATGGCCTCTGACCGTAGCCTTGCCCGGCAGCCACAGCATCGGCCGCCTCCAGCGGGCGATGGGGAATCAGGCTTTCAGCAGGCTCCTCCGTGAGGACGCCAGGGACGCGGTCCCGGCGGTACAGCGCCAGCGCAGGCGGCGGCCCACGGTGGCGCCCGAGGGTCCCAGCTTGCAGCTCATCCGCGACGAGCCCGACGAAGAGATCCGCGACATCCACAACAACTTCCACCGCCAGATCGGCTATTTCCACGACCGGTGGGCGAACGGGCTTGCCGCGTTCCTCACCACCATGCAGTTCTCTTCCGCGCAGGAAGCGGAGGCGAAGTTCGACGAGGCGATCGCGGGCGCCGTCGCGGAAGGCCTCCTGGACCTGGGCATCAGCCTCGTCGGCCAGATCCCGGTCGTAGGCCAGGTGACCTCCGCCGTGCTGTCCATCGCCAAAGCGGCGGGGAAGGCGGCGTTCGAGGAAGCGGAACGCAGTTCCAGGGCCGGAGGCGAGCGGCAGATCGCCGTCTACGTCAACCGCCTCAGGACGGCCATCCAGCGGTCCAAGGAAGAGATGGGGAATTCGCATGAGGCCAACTTCGAGCGCATTCTCGATCAATACCGGGCCGCGGCGTCCTCCAGCCCGGACCCGCAGGGCGGCAATGGCCGGCCGGCGACGGTGTTCGGGCCGGCCGCGACCTGGATTACGCGCTACCGTCAGGCAGCCGAGACCTTCGCGGGCAACATGCCGCCGGAAAGCCGCTTCCAGCAGATGATCACGGAGCGTTTCGCGCTCACGGGAGAGCCCGTGGGCTACGTCACCCGGGGCACGTTCCGCGGTTCGGGCACCCTGTCCATCTCCATGGAGGTGCGGATCGACAGCCGGGGGCAGTGGCATGTCGAGGACATCGACGACCATTGGACGCTGGGCACCAGCGCCCCCAACCCGGAAAGAGTCGCCCAGAACCTCCTGGACTCGCTCGGCGATTTCCCCATCCTGACCCACGCCAACCTGCCGAAGCAGATATCCATCGAGATCGAAAACGAGCAGCCGGGCGCCGACATCGAAGAGACCTCCGTCGTCCTCACCATGCCCATCGGCCGCGGCGAGCTCTACGTCGAGTCCCGGGGCGACCGTTCCATCGGCCTGGCAGCGGCCCGCAACCCCACGGTCGCCCTGCGGCTCCTCGACGTGACCGATATCGAGGGGAGCAGCGATTGAGCCGCGCGCTCGCGCCGTTCGCAGGGCCTTGACCCCGCCTGTAATCTTTGGGGGCGGGACCCAGGAGGAGGCACCAAAATGACCGCAGGCGAGTTCCAGAACGAGGAGCGTCTCAACAAGCTCGAGCGCAAAGCCCCTGCGGCCCCGCGAGCCGACCGCCCTCATCCCCTGGGCCGGGCGGCGGCCCTCGGCAACGCCGCCGTGCAGCGGATCCTCCGCGCCGCCGTGCATAGAAGCGCCGGCGACGGCTCCGGCCGGCTCGACGACTCGCTCGCCTCTGCCATCCAGGCGAAGCGCGGCAGCGGCCAGGCCCTGGACGCCGGGGCGCGGGCGAACCTCGGCGCCGCTTTCGGCGACGACTTCTCCGACGTGCGCATCCACGACGACAGCGAGGCCGACCAGCTCAACCGCGCCCTCAAGGCCGACGCCTTCACCACCGGCGCCGACATCTTCTTCCGTTCCGGCAAGTACAGCCCCGCCAGCAGCGAGGGCCAAAAGCTGCTCGCCCACGAACTGACCCACGTCGTCCAGCAGCGCGGCAGCGCCACCGGAGGGGGCGAGACGACGGTTAGCAGCCCGGACGACGCCTCAGAGCGGCAGGCCAGCAACATAGCCGAACAGGTGACTGCCATCGCCTCCGGCGGCGAGGCAGTCGCGCGCCAGGAAGCGCCCGAGGAGGAAGAGGAGCCCATCGCCATGTCCGCCGCCCTCGGCCGCCAGGAGGCGCCTGAGGAGGAAGAGGAGCCCATCGCCATGTCCGCCGCCCTCGGCCGCCAGGAAGCGCCCGAGGAGGAAGAGGAGCCCATCGCCATGTCCGCCGCCCTCGGCCGCCAGGAAGCGCCCGAGGAAGAGCAACCGTCCTTCTAGAGGCGCTCCCCGAGATGCCGGCTCCCGTCCTTACCCAGACAGCTACCATCTCCTGTCCCCACGGCGGGCAGGCAGTCGTGGTCCCTCAGAACGTCACGGTCCTCATCCAGGGCGCGCCGGTGCTGGTCATCACGGACGTGTTCACGATCGCGGGCTGCCCCTTCAACATCGCCGGCAGTCCGGCGCCGTGTGTCAACATCCAGTGGACCGCGCCGGCGGTGAGCTTCGCGGTCAACGGCGTGCCCGCGCTGCTCGCGACCAGCGTCGGGCTCTGCGTCGGCGGCTCCGGAGCGGTGCCCGCGGTGGTCGTCCCAGGCCAAACGGCAGTGCTGGCGACCTAGGGGCACGCCCTCGGCGTCCAATTTCCTGGACGGCCGATCTCTCCTCATTTCGGCGTCTTCGAGGCCGAAGCCGGCGCCGCCGGGTCTGCGCCGCCGCCACGGCACCCGTGACCCCCTTCCAGGGCGGCTGCCGCCTGGGCGCCGATTCAATTCCCCTTCAATCATTCCTCAATCGCTGGTTCCTAGAATCGGCGCCGACCGATGCTGAACGAACTCGACCTGAGCCTCAGGGCCCTGCTCATCGAGGACCTCCCCCGGGTCGTCGAGCGGATCGAGCCCGACGGCTTCGACATCAGCTTCGACGTGCCCAACCGCGACTTCCGCTCGCGTCTGACGAAGCCGACGCTGAGCCTCTACCTCTACAACATCCAGGAGAACCCGGACATGCGGGGCCAGCCGTGGGAGAGGTCACGCAGCAACGGGTCCGTGACCGTGCGCCGGCTGCCCGTGCGGCTCGACTGCACGTACATGATCACGGCCTGGTCCAACGAGGTGGAGGACGAGCACCGCCTGCTCACGGGCGCCGCCCGGGTCCTCTTCCGCCATCCCGTGCTCCCCAACTCCGTGCTCCAGGGGTCGCTCGTGGACGGGATAGAGATCACCACGGAAGTCGCCCAGCCGGAGAACTTCAAGGACATCGTCGATATCTGGAGCGTCCTCGACAACGACCTCCACCCGTCGGTGCGGGTGAAGGTGACGCTGCCTTTGGAGCTGGACGTCGACTACACGTCGCCGCCGGTCCGGAGCATGGGCGTGAACATGGATTCGCCCACGTGGTCGCCGCCGCCACAGCGGCCGATGCGGGTCAGCGGCCGGCTGGAGCGGGGCGGCCAGCCCGTGGCCGGCGCCGTCATCCGCGTCGACTACTCATCGTCGACGACCAACGAGCGGGGCGAGTACGTCCTGCGCCGCATAACCCCGGGTGTCAAAGACGTCTACGTGGACTACGAAGGCGTCTTCTATCAGCTGGAAGCCACGCTGCCGGGCGACGACCCGTTGCAGCTGCCGGAGCCGCCGCGGCCTGAAGCGGCGGCCGCCCCCGAAGGCGGCAGCGGCAACCAATCGGGCGAGACGCCACGCAGGCGGTCGCGGCGCAGGGACGAGAGTTCGTCCGCGGAAGGAGGAGGCTAGTGCCTACAACCTATCAAGCACCGGGTGTCTACGTAGAGGAGGTCCCGAGCGGAAGCCGCCCCATCGAGGGCGTCGGCACGGCCGTTGCCGCCTTCGTCGGCTTCACGGAGAAAGGCCCCACGAATTTCCCCGTACGCGTCACCAACTGGACGCAGTACCAGAACACGTTCGGCGGCTTCATTCGCAACGGCTACACGCCCCTGGCGATCTACGGCTACTTCGCCAACGGCGGCGGCAATGCCTGGGTGATCCGCGTCGGCGGCGAAGTCGTCAGCCAGCCGGCGGCGCTCGCCCTTCCCGGCCGCGCCGCGACGGCCGTCGATTCCCTGCGCGTGACCTCGCTCCTCCCGGGCGCCGAGGGCAACGACATCACGGTCGAGGTCGCCGACGTCGAGGCGCCACCCGCGCCCGAAGGCGGCGAGTCCGGCGGCGAAGCCGAAGGCGGCCGCTTCCGCCTGACCGTCAACGCCCCCGGCCGCATGCCCGAGGTCTTCGACAACCTGAGCCTGCGCCGCGGCGACCCGCGCAACGCCGTGGACGTGGTCAACAACCCGGAGACGGGCTCCAAGTTCATCCGCCTCGAGGACCTGGCGCCGCGCGGCGTATCCCTGGCCGAGCGACGCCCCGCCCCCCAGACCTATCAGCTCGCCGGCGGCAGCGAGTCCATGACGGCGCTGGTGCCGGCGGACTTCCAGGGCGACGTCGCCAGCCGCAGCGGCATCGAGGGCCTGGAAGCGCTGGACGACGTCACCATGGTCGTCGCCCCTGACATCATGAAGGCTTACCAGGACGGCCTCCTGGACATGGAGGGCGTCATCGGCCTTCAGAAGGCGATCCTGGCCCACTGCATGCGCATGGAGGACCGCGTCGCCATCCTGGACTGCCCGCCGGGCATGAACCCCACCGAGGTGGACGACTGGAAGATGAAGGTCGCCAACCTCGTCTCGGACGGCGGCTACGGCGCCCTCTACTACCCCTGGATCAAGGTCGACGACCCAGCCTCCCGCCAGACGGTCTTCATACCGCCGAGCGGGCACATCGCCGGCCTTTGGTCGCGCACGGATGACCGCCGCGGCGTCCACAAAGCCCCCGCCAACGAAGAGCTCCTCGGCGTCATCGACCTGGAGACGCACCTCACGCAGGCGGAGCTGGGCAACCTGAACGTCCACAGCATCAACTGCATCCGGGCGTTCCCCGGCCGCGGCATCCGCGTCTGGGGCGCGCGCACCCTGGCGGAGGCGGCCTCCGAGTGGCGCTACATCAACGTCCGCCGCCTGTTCAACTTCATCAAGGAGTCCATCGACCAGGGCACGCAATGGGTGGTGTTCGAGCCCAACGACGAGAGCCTCTGGGCGCGCGTCCGGCGCGACATCACGGCCTTCCTCACCCGCGTCTGGGGCACGGGAGCCTTGTTCGGCGCGACGACGGACGAGGCCTTCTACGTCAAGTGCGACCGCGAGACCAACCCGCCGGAGATCATCGATGCCGGCATGATGGTCTGTGAGATCGGCATCGCCCCCGTGAAGCCGGCGGAGTTCGTCATCTTCCACATCAGGCAAATCACGCCCGGCGCCACCGAATAGGACGGGCGGAGCAGGCTGCAGAAAGGAGAGCTAAGCAATGCCGAGAGCTGCACTCGAAGGTCTCAAGGACCCGCAGGTAGTCCATCATTTCGCGCTCGAAATCCAGGGCCTGGAAGAAGCGACCTTCCGCGAGGCCTCGGGTTTCGAAAGCAGCCACGACGTCATCGAGCACCGCGAGGTCGACAGGACCGGCAAGCAGAAGATCGTCAAGCAGGCCGGCAACCTGAAGTGGGCGGACATCGTCCTCAAGAAGGGCCTCACGGACTCCCTGGACCTGTTCCGGTGGCGCCAGCTGGTCATCGACGGCAAGATGGACGAGGCCCGCAAGAGCGGCTCCATCGTCCTCTACAACTCCGCCAACGAGGCGGTCGCCCGCTTCGATTTCGTGCGCGCCTGGCCCTCCAAGTGGAAGGGCCCGGACGTGAACACCACCAACAACGCCGTCGCCATCGAAGAGCTGACGCTCACTCATGAAGGGCTGAAGAGGACGCAGTAATGCTCCAGACGGAGTTCGACTTCATGCTCCCCCGGGGCTACGTGGACCGGGCGGGGAACCTGCACCGCAAGGGGCGCATGCGCCTGGCCACCGCCATCGACGAGATCGCGCCCCTGCGGGACCCCCGCGTCCGCCAGAACAGCGCCTACCACACGATCATCCTCCTGACGCGGGTGATCACCCAGCTCGGCACCCTGCCCGTGATCGACACGGGCATCGTCGAAGGCCTGTTCACGTCGGACCTCGCCTTCCTCCAGGAGCTGTACCGCCAGAAGAACGAGCTCTCCCCGGACGAGACCGGCATGGTCCGGTGCCCGTCCTGCGGCGAGCGCTTCCAGCCGGTTGACCTGGGCAGCGAAGCGGAGGCCGTGGCCCCTTTAGCGTGAGGCCCGGCGGCGCCGCCGCCGGCGACCGGGAGGAGGAGGACGGGCTCCCCTTCCGCCGTCTCGGCAATTCGTGGGAGCCGCTCGTCTACCCTGACGAGCGGCTCCACGAAGAGGTGGCGTTCATCGCGTACCACTTCCACTGGCCGCTCGAGCAGATCCTGGCCATGGAGCACGGCGACAGGCGCCGCTGGGCCGAGGAGATCAGCCGGATCAACGAGCGGATGAACGAAGAAGAAAGCTCGATGGTGGTGATCTAAGTGGCAGACGAATCAGCCTCCCCGCTCCCGGCCCACAACCCGGCCCCGCAGCGCCCCCTCACGCCCGCCGAGATCGAGGAGCTGGCCCGCAAGGTCTACCGCCTCTTCCAGCGCGACGCCATGCGCCTGCAGGAGCGCCGCGGCCGCTCCGCCGAGTCCTGGAGGTAGCCGATGGCGACGCTCGCGGGCCCTCACAGCTTCGAACCGCTCGCCACTACCCCCCGCTTCACCGTCGAAGTGGACGGGACGATCATCGCTTCCTTCTCCGAGTGCAGCGGCCTCAGCGCCACGATCGCCACCGAGAAATGGGAGGAGGGGGGCTCCAACCACACGACTTACAAGTTCCCCGGCCGCGCCGACTACGGCAACATCACCCTCAAGCACGGCGTCACCCACTCCACGGAACTTTACGATTGGTTCCTTAAGGTCCTCCGCCGCGAGCCTCGCGTCCGCAAGCCGGTGACGATCAAGCTCGTCGACGCCCAGCTGCAGGAAATCCAGAGCTGGCACTTCATCGATGCCTTTCCGGTGAAGTGGAGCGGCCCCTCCCTGCAGGCCACCGCCAACTCCATCGCCATCGAGTCCTTCGAGCTGGCGCACAACGGCTTTCTGAGGATCTAGGATGGCGGACGAGCCCGGCAGCCGGAACGCGATGGGCCTGCGAGACTGGTTCGCCGAGTCGACCAGGCGTCTGCAGCGCTACGTCCCCCGCACGGTGACCTCCCTGCGCCCGACCAAGGTCGCCTCCGGCTTCACGCTGGGCGTGCTCCTCCAGCGCCGCGGCGCCCGCGCCATCCAGCGCGTCTCGCCGAGGGGAGCGTCCCTGCCCTACAGCCCTCCCCTCGTCCTGCGCCGGAGCCTCGCGGCCCAGGCCCCGGCTGAGCCGCTGCTCACCGTCCAGAGCCCTCTCCCCGCCTCCCGGGCTCAGGAGGCGGCCGTTGCGCCGCCGGAGCAGGCGCTCAGCGCCCTGGCCGGTGTGGAGGTCCCGCCGGAGCTTCCGGCCGAGGAGACGCTGCCGCGCGAAGCTCCGCCCTTCCCCCCGCCGCCGGCGGGCCCCGGCCTCGTCACCCGCGTCTTCCGCCGCATCTTCCAGCGCGAAGAAGCCCCCGAGACCGAGGCGCCGGCGCCTTCCCCGGCCCGCGCTCCTCAGCCGGCCCTCGAAGCCATCGAAGCCATCGCATCGCCGCCCCCGGCCCCGTCCGGGGCGCCGGACGCCT
>Ga0073934_10010473_pt1 | contig 11504 bp, 6 predicted proteins | sample LarsenN4metaG_FD_76834 | JGI IMG/M metagenome (GOLD analysis project Ga0073934, IMG submission 76834) | Hot spring sediment bacterial and archeal communities from British Columbia, Canada, to study Microbial Dark Matter (Phase II) - Larsen... ...
ACGCCCCGCCAGCCCCCGACTCCGACCGCGCGCGCCCCGGAGCCGAGCCGGGGTCCCACCCGGCCCGAGCAGAAGCCGAGGCACGCCCCCCTCCGGTTCCGGCTCCGACGAGCAGAAGCCCTCAGCGCGAAGGCTCGTACCCGAGGTTCGGCCGCAGCCAGCGCTCCGCCTCCTCCACCGACATCCCCTTCCGCCGCGCGTAGTCCTCCACCTGATCCCGCCCGATGGCGCCCACGGTGAAGTACTTCGCCTCGGGGTGCGCGAGGTAGATCCCCGACACGCTCGCCGCCGGCATCATCGCGAAGCTCTCGGTCAGCGTGATCCCGACCTCGGGCGCGCGCAGCAGCTCGAAGAGCTTCCGCTTCTCGGTGTGATCCGGGCACGCCGGGTAGCCGAACGCCGGCCGGATCCCGCGGTACTTCTCGTCGATCAGCTCCGCGTTGGAGAGCTTCTCGTCGCGCCCGTAGCCCCACTCACGCCGCGCGCGGGCGTGCAGCCACTCGGCGCCGGCCTCGGCGAGGCGATCGGCCAGGGCCTTCACCAGGATCGCGCGGTAGTCGTCGTGCTCCCGCTGGTAGCGCTGCGCGAGCTCGTCGGCGCCGAGGCCCGCGGTGATGGCGAAGGCGCCCAGGTGGTCGGGGAGGCCGCTCTCGCGCGGCGCGACGAAGTCCGCGAGCGAGCGGTGGGGCTTCCCCGGCTCGGCCGGGCGCTGCTGGCGCAGCATGTCGAAGCGCAGCAGCTCCGTGCGCCGTCCCTCGTCGGTGTAGAGCACGATGTCGTCGCCCTCGGCGGCGGCGGGCCAGAAGCCGTAGACCGCGCGTGCGCGCAGGAGCCTGCCGCGCACGATCTCCTGCAGCAGCTCCTGCCCGTTCTCGAACAGCTCGCGCGCCGCGGCGCCGTGCTGGGGATGGTCGAGGATCTTCGGGTAGCGGCCCTTCAGCTCCCAGGCGGAGAAGAAGAAGGTCCAGTCGATGTACGGGATCAGCTCCTCGAGCGGCACGTCGTCCAGCACGCGCCGGCCGACGAACTCGGGCGCCGGCACGTCCTCGGCCTTCCACGCGATCTTCGTGCGGTTCGCGAGGGCCTCCGCGTACGGGACGAGCTTCTTCTCCTTCTTCCCGCCGTAGATCGCGCGCAGGCGTTCCTGCTCCTCGCGGTTCGTCTTGTCGAAGGCCTCGCGCTGCTTCGCGTCCAGCAGGGCCGACACCACGTTCACGGCGCGCGAGGCGTCGAGCACGTGCACCACGGGCTTCCCGTACTCGGGGGCGATCTTCACGGCCGTGTGCTGCCGGCTGGTGGTGGCGCCGCCGATCAGCAGCGGCAGCGCGAGCCCGCGCCGCTCCATCTCCTTCGCCACGTGCACCATCTCGTCGAGGGACGGCGTGATGAGGCCCGAGAGGCCGATCATCTGCGCGCCCTCGGCCAGCGCGGTGTCGAGGATCTTGTCCGCGGGCACCATGACGCCGAGGTCGATCACGTCGTAGCTGTTGCAGCCCAGCACCACGCCCACGATGTTCTTGCCGATGTCGTGGACGTCGCCCTTCACGGTGGCCATCACGATCTTCCCGTTGGACGAGCCCACGGTGCCCGCGCGCTGCTTCTCCTCCTCCATGAAGGGCGTGAGGTAGGCGACGGCGCGCTTCATGGCGCGGGCGCTCTTCACCACCTGGGGCAGGAACATCTTGCCCGCGCCGAAGAGGTCGCCCACCACCGACATCCCGGCCATCAGCGGCCCCTCGATGATCTCGAGGGGCTTCTCGTATTTCTGGCGCGCCTCCTCGGTGTCGGCCTCGATGAAGTCGACGATGCCGTGGACGAGGGCGTGCTCGAGGCGCTTCTCCACCGAGGCCTCGCGCCAGGCGAGGTCGAGCTCGCGCTTCCTGCCCTTGCCCTTCACCTGCTCCGCGTACTCGACCATGCGCTCGGTGGCGTCGGGCCGGCGCGCGAAGAGGATGTCCTCCACGCGCTCGAGCAGCTCCTTCGGGATGTCCTCGTACACCACGAGCTGGCCGGCGTTCACGATGCCCATGTCCATGCCCGCGCGGATCGCGTGGTACAGGAACGCCGAGTGGATGGCCTCGCGCACCACGTCGTTGCCGCGGAACGAGAAGGAGAGGTTCGACACGCCGCCCGACACCTTCGCGCCGGGGCAGGCCTGCTTGATGATGCGCGTGGCCTCGATGAAGTTCTTCGCGAACTCCTCGTGCTCCTCGATGCCCGTCGCGATGGCGAGGATGTTCGGGTCGAAGATGACGTCGGTGGGATCGAAGCCCACGACGTCCACCAGCAGCCGGTAGGCGCGCTGGCAGATCGCCACCTTGCGCTCGACCGTCTCGGCCTGGCCCTGCTCGTCGAAGGCCATCACGACGACGCCCGCGCCGTAGCGCTGCACCTTGCGCGCCTTCTCGAGAAAGTCGGCCTCGCCCTCCTTGAGGGAGATCGAGTTCACCACCGCCTTGCCCTGCACGCACTTGAGGCCGGCCTCGATCACGCTCCACTTCGAGCTGTCCACCATGAAGGGGACGCGCGCCACCTCGGGCTCGGTGGCGAGGAGGTTCAGGAACGTGGTCATGGCCTGCTCGGAATCGAGCATCCCTTCGTCCATGTTGACGTCGAGGAGGTTCGCGCCGCCGCGCACCTGGTCGGCGGCCACCGCCACCGCCGCCGGGTAGTCTCCGGCCTTGATCAGCTTCGCGAAGCGCGCGGAGCCCGTGACGTTGGTGCGCTCGCCCACCATCACGAAGCTCACCTCGGGCCGGAACGCGAAGGGCTCGAGGCCGCTGAAGGTGGTGACGCGCTCGATCTCCGGCACGGCCCGCGGCGGCAGGCCGTCCACCGCCTGCGCGATGGCGCGGATGTGGTCCGGCGTGGTGCCGCAGCAGCCGCCGAGCACGTTCACGAGGCCCGAGGCCGCGAACTCGCGCAGCAGCGCCGAGGTCTGCTCGGGCGTCTCGTCGTACTCGCCGAAGGCGTTGGGGAGGCCCGCGTTCGGGTAGGCCGAGACGCGCGTATCCGCGATCTCCGCGAGCGTGGCGATGTGCGGCCGCAGCTTGTCGGCGCCGAGGGCGCAGTTGGCGCCCACGCTCCACGGCTTCGCGTGCCGGATCGAGTGCCAGAAGGCCTCCACCGTCTGCCCCGAGAGCGTGCGCCCGCTGGCGTCGGTGATCGTGACGGAGATCAGGATCGGGACGCGGTACCCGCGCCTCTCGAGCTCCTCCTCGATCGCCACGATGGCGGCCTTCGCGTTCAGCGTGTCGAAGATCGTCTCGACGAGCAGCACGTCGACGCCGCCGTCGAGGAGGCCCCGCACCTGCTCGGTGTAGGCCTCGCGCACCTCGTCGAAGGTGACGCTGCGGAACGCCGCGTCCTCCACCTTCGGCGACAGCGAGAGCGTCTTGTTCATGGGGCCGATGGCGCCGGCCACGAAGCGCGGGCGGTCCGGCGTGCGCTCGCTCCAGAGGTCCACCGCCTCGCGCGCCAGGCGCGCGGCCGCCACGTTGAGCTCGTACGAGATCGCCTCGAGGGCGTAGTCGGCCTGCGACACGCGCTGGGCGTTGAAGGTGTTGGTCTCCACGAGGTCCGCGCCGGCCTCGAGGTAGGCCTCGTGGATGCCGCGGATGATCTCGGGCCGCGTGAGGACGAGCAGCTCGTTGTTGCCCTTGAGATCGCCCGGGTGCTCCCGGAAGCGCTCGCCGCGGTAGTCGGCCTCCGTGAGCCCGTGGCGCTGGATCATCGTGCCCATCGCGCCGTCCAGGACGAGGATGCGGCGGCGGGCCTGCTCCTCGAGCAGATGGCTGCGGGCGGCGTGCTGATGGGCGTCCATGGCGTCTCCAGGAAGGATGGGCTCGCGGGGGATGGCGGCCCGGGCGTCGACCGGGCCTCGTCGGGTCCTATCGGCCGGCCGGCCCCCGCGGATGCATCAGTCTATCCCGATGAACGGATGAAGTCTCCCCTCCCCGGCGCTGCGCGATGACCCGGGGAGCCCCGCGGGGATAGGGCAAGCCGGCGGGCGTCGAGCGCTCGGCCCCAGCGGCTCGGTCCCAAGGGTCCGGGGGCCGGGCCGCAGCCGGTGGCCCCCTAGCGGCGATCGATCTACCCGCCGCTCACGGCGAGGCCGGCGCGCAGGCCTGCCGGATCCTCGCCGACGGCGGGCGGAGCAGCGCGCGGCGTACGACGACGGCATCGGCCGCCGTGCACCGGCCGTTCCCATCGGCGTCGCAGAGCTCGGGCGCCGACATCGTCGCCGTCGGCGGCACGAGGAGCGCGCGCTGTATCACCACGGCGTCCGCCAGGGTCGCTCGGCCGTTCCCGTCCACGTCGCCACACTGGCAGGCGTCGCCGACTCCGTCCGGCAGCGAGCCCGCTCCGACGCCTCCCGTGTCCTGTTGATCGGGATCCGAGGAGAAGGGACAGACGTCGCATTCATCGGTGACGCCGTCTCCGTCGGCGTCCACTCCGGCCTGCTCGCACAGCCGTGCGATCCAGACCTGTCGCGTGCCGTCGGGGGCCACTCCTTCTCCGACGATGACCTGGCCGCTCGCGGAGACGTCCGTCGCCGGCCCGAGCTGCCATCCCGCGACGTTCGCGCCCAGGCCCGCGAGCACGTCGGCCAGGATCCGAACGCCGTGATCAGGGTCCCACAGGAAGGCGGACGAGAGCGAATCTCCGCCGTGGCCCACGACGATCGAGCCGTCGGCGTTCGTCGCCGACGCTGACATGAAGGCACCCGAGAAAGGGTCGGGAGCGCTCCGAAGAACCTGCACGCCCTCCGCCGCGGTCCAGCGGAACGCATCGGCGTGTCCCACCTCGTACGCGAGGCCCACGATCACCTCGCCGTCCTGGGAGACATCGTGGGCGAAGCTGCTGGAGAACGGCCCCGCCGGAGCCCCGAGATCCTCCATCCCCGCGCCGGCGGTCCATCGGAACGCCACGCGCTGGCCACGGGTTCCGTCGCTCGTACCGACGATCACCGCCCCGTCCGCCGACACCGCGTTGGCGTGGCCGAAGCCGGCGCCACCGGGGAGATGCCCGAGGCCCACCATGCCCTCGTTCGCCGTCCATCGGAAGGCCTGGTAGACGCTCCGTGGCGAGATGTCGTAGCCGACGATCCGCGCACCGTCCGGTGTCACGTCGGTCGCACCGCCCGCATTCCCACCGCTCAGATCGCCGAGCGAGGTCGCTCCCTCGTCCTCCGTCCACCGCGCCGCCTCGGTGACGAAGCCCACGACCACCTCCCCATTCGTCGAGACCGCATGCGGAAGGATCGGCAACGGGACGATCCCCGTGGAGGCGCTCCACCGGAAGTGTCCGGACGGGAAAGCCCCGACCACGAATCCACCGTCCGGAGAGAGCGACGGGTCGGTGCCGGTGTCGGGAGCCACCGCATGGAAGAGGGCGTTGGCGCCGAGGGCGGGCCCAGCCCCCGAGCCTGCTCCGAGGAGAACGGCGAAGACCAGGCGGGCCGTCCTCAACGTCGCCGCCCCGACCCGCTCGAACGAGGCGAAACGCATCGCGGTCCGGTGCATGGAATCCTCCCTCTCGCACCGCAGGTCGCACGGACCGGGAACAGGATCGGGATGCGCCAGCGGAGGAAGCTCGCTTGCGACAGGCGGGCGTCGCGCCCACGACGCTGCATCAGCCGTGCCCGCGCGCGGGGCGCCATGAGAGGGTGGGCGCGCCCGACGGCCCACCGAGCGAGGCGCGGCGCCGCGCGGCGAGCGCGATGGAGGCGCAGCGCGCCACACGCGTCCCGCGCGCGCTTCAGCGCCCGGAGGAGCGCGCCGCAGCCTGCAGCGCGGCGAGCCCGCGGTCGATCACCGCGCGCGAGCCGCCCCGGCGCGCGACCTCCTCCTGGAGCCGCGCGATCCCGCGCGGGTCAATCCTCCACACACCACACCTCGCGGACGGAGCTGCAGGGCTTGGTGGTCACGAGCCAGGGGCTCGCATGCGTGGCGGGATCGGACGGCGTTCCCGTGTAGCTCTCGAACAGCCCGGCGTAGGTGCCGCTCCAGCTCGGATCGTTGGTCGACCAGAAGCTGCACTGCGCGAAGCCGGGCGCTGCCCCCGTGCTGTCGGACGGCGCGCCGGTCCGGATCCATCCGCCGTACATCACCGGCGGCCCCACGCCGCCGGCGACGGAGCGGCCGAGGCTCTGGTCGTAGTCGAGGTGCGAGGGCTCGTGCAGCTCCCAGAGCGACGCGAAGTGGAATCCGGCCGCGCACGCCGTGGGCGCCCCCGTCGGCTGGACGACGGTCCTCGTCAGGTAGAACCGCCGTCGCGCGAGGTTCGGCCGGCAGAGGCCGTCCTCGCACACGTTGCCCCCCGTCGCGGTGCCGCCCACCACGGACGCCGTCTGCCCCGCCGAGTTGCCGAGGCCGGTCTGCGCGATCACGTTGCGCTCGAAGAGCGCGCTCGTGCCGGTGAAGCGCAGGCCGCGGTAGAGCGTGCGCAGGATGCGCACGCCGACCACGTGGCTGCGCGCGCCCACGACGATGCCCTCGCCGCAGCTCGACACGTCGACGTTCTCGATGCGCGCCTCGGCGCCGAGCAGGATGCACGCGCCGCTCAGGCCCGTGATGCGGCCGTTGCGGACGGTCACCTGGTCGCCCTCGCCGACGCCCCCGAGCAGCACCCCGTAGCCGACGCCGCCCGCCGCGCAGGCGCCCGGCGCGCACGCGTACGGGCCGCGGAGCGCGAAGCCGTTGAGGTCGATCGTCACGCCCGCGCTCGTCTTCACCAGGATGACGGCGTCGTGGATGCCCGTCACGACGAGGTCGCTCGTCAGCCGGTAGCTCCCGGGCTGCGAGAGGGTGACCGGCTTGCCGGGGCTGTCGCCGGGCGTGATCCCGCCCGCGTCCATGCGCGCCTGGTTGATCTCGATCACGCCGTCCGAGGCGGTGGCATCGAGGGGCGTGGCCGCGACGAGGAGCGTCGCGACACACACGAGCAAGATCGGGGGGAATCCGGTGCAGGTTGCGCGGCGGCTGCGCATGGCGTGGCTCCCGTGCGGCGCGTCGGAGCGCGCCGGCCGGCGCGCATTCTCTCACGGCGGCGCACGCATCGGGTGCTCGAGCGGGGCGACGCGGCGGGCGATCCCTCGCACGGATCGCACGCACCGGCGACGAGGCGCTGAGCCAGCTCACGGACCCGGGCGCATGAGACGAAGCTCTCCCCTATTGGACCAACGGATCCCGAGGCAGGCCCAGCAGCCGCTCCCCGATCTGGTTGCGGAGGATCTCGGAGGTTCCACCGCCGATCGTGGCGGCCAGCGTGGCCAGGAGCCACGTCGCCACGTGTCGCTCTTCACCCTCGCGCACCGCTGCGGCGGTTCCGATCATCCGCACGGCGAGCGCGGCCTTGCGCTGGACGAGCTCCGAGCCGAGCAGCTTCGTGACGCTCGCCTCGGCGCCGGGCTCCGCACCTTCGACGGCACGGATCACGCCGCGGAGGTTCATCAGGACGATGGATTGGCTCTCGGCGAGCGAGGCGCCCACCTCCCGGGCGAGCCCCGCGTCGCCGGGCGCGTATCGCTGCTGGAGCGCGAGCAGGTCCGGCCCCCCCGCCATGCCGCCTTCGGCCCCGCCGCCGAGCGAGATCCGCTCGTTGCCGAGGGTGCTGCGCGCCACCGCCCAGCCGTGATCGACGGGGCCGACGACGTCCGCGTCCGGGACGAAGACGTCGTCGAGGAAGACCTCGTTGAAGTGCGCGTGCCCGGTGATCTGGCGCAGCGGCCGCACCTCCACGCCGTCGGCCTTCAGGTCGATCACCATCATCGTGATGCCCTGGTGCTTGGGGACCGCGGAGTTGGTTCGCACCGTCGCGAACCCGTGCGTGCAGCGATGAGCCAGGCTCGTCCAGACCTTCTGGCCGGACACGCGCCAGCCACCGTCGACCCTCACGCCGCGCGTCTGCACGGCGGCCGCGTCGGACCCGGCGCCCGGCTCGCTGAAGAGCTGGCAGAGCTCGATCTCTCCCAGGAGGCTCGGCCGCACGAGCCGCTCGAGCTGCTCGGGACTCCCGTGCTGGGCGATCGTCAGCGTGTTCCACCCGCTGATCGAGAGATCCGGACGCCCCACGCCCGCGAACTCCTCCTCGATCACGAGCTGCTCGATCGGCCCGGCATCGCGGCCCCAGGGTCGCGGCCAATGCGGCACGAGGTAGCCGCTCTCGAAGAGCGCCTTGCGGCGCTCCTCTGCGGGGAGGGCCCGGTAGCGTGCGACGAAGGTTCGCGCCTCGTCGCGGAAGCGTTCGCCCTCCGCGGGCAGCTCGATCGTGGCCTTGGTGCGGACGCCGCGGCCCATGAGGCGGGCGACGTCTTCGCGCGCGGCGTCCACGGGGCCGAACAGCGCCTCGAGCGCGATGGCGCGGCGGACGAAGAGATGCGCGTGGTGCTCCCAGGTGTAGCCGATGCCGCCGTGGACCTGAACGTTCTGCCTCGCGCAGAACACGAAGGCGGGCAGCGCGAGCGAGCAGGCGACGGCCGCCGCAAGCTCGGCCTGCGCCTCGTCGAGATCGGGGCGTGCGGCCCCCCAGGCGCCGGCGGTGGCCTGCTCGGTCGCCACCCGCATGTTCGCGCAGTGATGCTTGACCGCGCCGAAGGTGCCGATCGGGCGGCCGAACTGCTCGCGCTCCTTCGCGTAGCCGGTCGCCATCTCCGTGCAGGCCCGGGCACCGCCCGCAGCCTCGGCGGCGGACAGCACCCGGGCCAGGCGCTCCAGCGTCTTCCCCGCGCCCTGCAGCAGGTTCTCCGCAGGGACCTCCACGCCGTCGCACGTGACCGCCGCCACCCGGCGGCTCGCGTCGACGTTCTTCTGCGCCTCGATCGCCACCCCTGGCTGGTCCGGCGTGACGAGCACGACGTCGTTGCCGACCCGCAGCACGAGGAGCCCTGCGAGCTCGGCGCCGAGCACGAGTCCCGCCGAGCCCGAGAGCCTGCCGTCCGTCCCCAGGGCGAGATTTCCGTGCAGGCCGACGGCGCCCACGAGAGACCCATTCGCGAGCTCGGGCAGGAACGCCCTGCGGGCGGCGACATCGCCGCGCTCGGCGAGCAGCGCCGAGGCGAGGGTCGTGGGCAGGAACGGGCCGGGCGCCAGCGCATGGCCGAGCGCTTCGAGCACGATCGACAGCTCGGTGAGCCCGAAGCCCTGGCCCCCGAACGCCTCGTCCACGTGGAGACCCATCCAACCGAGGGCCGCCATGTCCTTCCAGAACCCCGGCAGGCGATCGCTCGGCGCCTCGAGCCGGGCCCACGCTTCCGCCCGCGCCCGGCGAGCGTCGAGGAACGAAAGCGCGACGCGGGCGAGCTCCCGGTGTTCGTCGGTGAGGGCGATGGACATGGGGCTCCCTGGGCGATCTTCAGGGTTCCGGGAGCCGGAATACTATGATACTAGTTAGCCGCTGGTCAACGGGCGCATCGGGAGGCGTCGATCCGTGGGGACCCAGGTGAGCACCGGCGAGAGCGGGCCGCGCGCGGCGATCCGCATCGCCCGCAAGCTCGTCAGCGAGATCCGGCGCCGGCGCCTGCGGCCCGGTACGAAGCTCGATGCCGAGCACCGCATGGTCGAGGACCTCGGCGTGTCTCGTGCGACCGTGCGCGAAGCGCTCCGCTTCCTCGAGCTCCAGGGGGCCCTCCGCATCAAGGCCGGCCCCGGCGGCGGCCCGGTCGTGAGCGTTCCGGGCGCCGATCACCTCGCGAGCGTGCTCTCGCTCCACCTCCAGTTCGCCGATGCATCGTTCCGCTCCGTGGTGGATGCGCGCTGCTCGATCTACCCGGTGCTGGCAGCCGAGGCCGCGACGAACGCGAGCCGCGAGGACGTCTCGATGCTGCAGGAGTGCATCGCGCGCATGCATTCCGGCGCTCACGATCCGGAGCTCTTCACCCACGAGGCCCGGCGCTTCATGAGCCTCGTGGCCCGGGCCTCGCGCAATCGGGTCCTCGCGCTCCTCGTCGACGCGCTTCACCGGATGTCGGAAGGCATCGGCGAGTGGGAGGAGCGCCAGCGACGATCGGCGCTGCGCAGCTACGAGAACGTGGTTGGAGCGATCGAGCGAGGGGAGGCCGACGAGGCCCGGTCGATCATGGCGGAGTCGCTGGCGGCCGCGGTGCGTCATTGGGAGCGGGCGGCCCCGGATCAGTTGAAGCGTCCCGTCGCGTGGATGACGTCCGACCGATGAGCGCTCCGGCCCTTCGCCACGACGTCGCGACCGGCCTTCGGCCCGGCGACGTGGATCTCTCCGACCCGAGGACCTTCCTCGCGGGGGTCCCCCACGCGTACTTCCGCGTGCTCCGGGAGCAGGACCCCGTGCACTGGCAGGAGGAGTGCAGGATCCCTGCCTTCCTGCCGGGCCCGGGCTACTGGGCGCTCACGCGGTACGAGGACGTCGCGTTCGTGTCGAAGCACCCGGAGATCTTCTCGTCCGCCGCCCGGAGCTCGGCGCTGAGCGAGCTCCGCCCGCGCGAGCTCCGGCTCGCCCGCGAGCAGCTGATCCAGATGGACCCCCCGGGCCACACCGAGCTGCGGGGCCTGATGAACGCCCCGTTCAAGCCTCGGGCCGTAGCCGAGACGGAAGCGCACATCCGGAAGATCGTGTCCGAGACGCTGGGCCGCCTCGAGGGGCGATCGGCGTGCGACTTCGTGGGTGACGTCTCGGGGCCCAGCTCGCTGCGCGTGCTCACGAACTTCCTCGGCGTGCCGGACGAGTACACGGCCCGGTTCTACCGCTGGACCAACGAGGTCATGCGTTTCGCGCAGCCCGGGCCCTTCACGCTGCTCCGTGCGCGATTCGCGCTGGCGCAGATCTTCCTCCAGTCGTCGCTGCTGGCTCGGGAACGCCGGAAGCGGCCCCGCGCCGACGTGTTCTCGAGCCTGGTGAATGGCACCTTCCAGGGCGCTCCTCTCACTCGCACGATGACCCAGGTGAACTTCTTCCTGCTCATCATCGCGGGCAACGAGACCACCCGGAACGCGCTCTCGGGGGGCATCCAGGCGCTGTGCGAGCACCCCGAGCAGTGGGGCCGCCTGCGCCGCGACCCCTCGCTGCTGCCGCAGGCCATCGAGGAGATCCTCCGCTGGGTGTCTCCGGTCATGCAGTTCCGGCGAACGGCGATGTGCGACACCCGGATCGGTGACCAGGAGATCCGCAAGGGCGAAAAGGTCGTGATGTACTACGGCGCGGCGAACCGCGATCCCGAGGTCTTCGACGATCCCGAGCGGTTCGACATCGCCCGGAGGCCGAACCCGCACGTCGCCTTCGGCGTCGGCACGCATTTCTGCATGGGGAGCCACATCGCCCGGCTCGAGATGCGCGTCACGCTCGAGGAGTTCCTGCGCCGTTTTCCGAACGCGAGCCTCGCAGGCCCGGCTCGGCGGTTCCTCTCCAACTTCATCAACGGGATCGACCGGCTGCCGCTCGCGCTCGCCTGAGAGCGGCCGCCAGCAGCCGCCAGACAAGGAGGCTCTCATGGAGCGATACGACGGTCCTCTCTTCGACTGCGACAACCACTA
>Ga0073934_10010474_pt1 | contig 11503 bp, 4 predicted proteins | sample LarsenN4metaG_FD_76834 | JGI IMG/M metagenome (GOLD analysis project Ga0073934, IMG submission 76834) | Hot spring sediment bacterial and archeal communities from British Columbia, Canada, to study Microbial Dark Matter (Phase II) - Larsen... ...
AATGGCGGCGAGGGCGCCGGCATCGGCGGCACCGGCACCGGCGGCGCGGCCGAGGTGTTCGGCAGCCTTGGCGGGACGCTGACGGCCAGCCGCCTCGATATCCTTGCGCAGGGTTCCGGCGGATTTTCGCCGCTGGGAACCGGCGGCGACGGGTTCGGCGGGGTTGCCGAGATCGAGGTCGACGGCATCGCGATCCAGATCAATGGCAACCTCGTCCTCGACGCGAGCGGATCGGGCGCTGCGTCGGACGATGGAGCCGGCGGCACCGGTCAGGGCGGCGAGGCCTATATCGGCCAGGTCGGGCCGGGCATTTCGGGCATCCTTACGGTGACCGGACATACCCAGGTCTTCGCCAACGGCGTGGGCGGCTCGACCCTCACCGATTTCGCCGGCGGCGACGGTATCGGCGGGCATGCCTGGGTCCGCTCGCAGGGCGGCAGCCGCAAGACCTTCGGCTCGATCCAGGTCGCGGCGGTCGGTCGCGGCGGTTCGGCGCAAGCGCATCGGGGCGGCAACGGCACGGGCGGTCTGGTGCAACTGCAGTCCTTCGGCACCGGCAGCAGCCTCGTGATCCAGCGCAACGTGCCGACCGCCTTCGCCAGCACGCTCGGCGGGGCCGCCATCTTGAATGCGAGCGGCGCCGGCGCCGATACCCGCGGCGGCGACGGCATCGGCGGGACGGGCGACGGCGGCACGGTCGAGCTCGTCGCCAACGGCGGCGGCAGCCTCAATCTGCCGACCAACGTTGCCACTGATCCCGACAGCGCCTCGTCGGTGCTGCTCGTGACTGCGGGCGGCGTCGGGGGCGGCTCGGCCGTCGAGGGCGGTGCGGGCGGCGATGCCTTAGGCGGCTCCGCGCTGATCGAAGCCAATGGCGCCTCCTCGAGCATCGTGATGGGCGAAACCGTCCTGTCGGCATTCGCGCAGGGCGGCAACAGTCTCGATACCACCCTCAATATCGGCGGCGGGCGCGCCTTCGGCGGCAACCGCCGGATCCGTGTCCTCAACGGCGCCTCGGCGACCCTGGGGCTGAGCGACGGCACATCCGGCGGCGAGGGCGGCGATGGTTCGGGCACCGGAAATGGCGGCAATGCCTTTGGGGGCCTCAACCGGGTGGAACTGATCGACGGCACCCTCAATATCGTCGGGCTGATGTCGCTGAGCGATCGGTCCACCGGCGGCAACGGCAATCGCGGGGGCGACGCGTTCGGCGGCGGCGAAGGCGGCGGCATCAGCTTCAGCGCCAGCAATTCGACCGTGACCTTCACCCCTGACGCCTCCGGTCAGGCCGGGATCGCGCTTGGCGGTATCTCGCAGGGCGGGCAGGGCGTTGTGGCTGGCGGAAATGCACAGGCGCAGGGCGTATTCTTCAGCCTTGTCGACACCGACCTGAATGGCGGCACGCTGGTGATCAATCCCGTCGCGCAGGGCGGAAGCGCATCCGCGGCCAATGGCGTGGGCGGCGATGCGCTGGGATCGCCCATCTCCGCGACTGTGACCAATTCGACCCTCGATCTGGCGGGCGAGAGCCTGATCGCGTCCGATGCGCGCGGCGGATCGGGTGGGACGGGCGGGACTGGCGGATCGGCGGCGAGCGGTGCGATCGACGTGAGCTTCATCGGTGCTGCCATTGCCATCGCCACCGACGCCAACGGCAATCCGGGCATCCTGCGCCTGCGTTCGCGGGCCGATGGCGGTGAGGCGGCGACGATGGGCAATGCCACCAGCGGCCGGGCGTTCCTCAATCTTGCGGGCACGACCCTCGATGCCGCGCAGGTCTCGGTCGAGGCGCGCGGCTTTGCCAGTGCCAACAGTGCCGGCCAGACCGGCGGCAATGCCATCGGCGGGCAGGCGCTGATCAACCTGTCGGGCGACAGCGCGGTCACCGCCGGGCTGATCGAGATTGTCAGCAATGCGGAAAGCTCGGCCGGCGGCACCACCGCTGCCGGCACTTCATCGCTGCAGGTTGCGGGCGGCAGCACCGCGACGGTCGACGCCGACACGATCACCCTGCTGGCCGATGCCTTTGGGGGCGGTCTTGCAACCCCGGCCAACGCCGCGGGCCAGTTCTTCGTCAACATCGGCGGGGGCAGCGTCAATGCCGGATCGCTGTTCGCCTCGGCACTCGGGGACCTGATCGCGGGCGATCCGCCGGCCTCCGAACTGGTCGCCAGCGGCGGCAGCCTCAACGTGTCGGACAGCCTCACCGCGCGGGCCTTCGACGACATCCTGATCCGCACGGGTTCGGGCGGGATCATCGGCGGCCCGCGTGCGGCGGCGACCACCACCACTGTCCGGATCGACACCCAAGGGGAGATCACGATCGAGGGCGACAATCCGGCCGCGATCGGCCTTGGCGGGGATTCGATCAATCTCAACGCGCGCGATGTCGAGATCGCCAACGGGGCGCGGATCGGGGCGGACCGGGTAACCATCACCTCGCTCGATCGGGCCCAGACCGCGATCCTCGGCGGCAATACCCAGGGCGACGGCTTCACGCTGACGGGCGACGAGATCGGCCGGATCAACGCGCGCGAACTCTCGCTCAACATCCCCGGGCTCGCCAATCCGGCAACGCCCAACCAGACCGATCTGCTCATCCGCGATCTTTCGGTTTCGGGTTCGCGCGACAATGGCCTTGCGCTGCTGCGGATCTTCGTCGGAAGCGATCTGCCCGACGGGATCGTGCGGGTGGAAGGCACGCTGTCCTATATCAGCGCGGGCGCCGATGATCGGCTGGCGATCACCGCGGACCGGCTCGAGGTGGTCACCCCGGGCGGCATCCGGATCGAGGAGTCCGATGGCGTTCCGGGCGGCATCCTCGCGCTCGCCGCGCGCGACATCTGGGTCGCCGATGCCGATACCATCGCCCAGCTCCAGGCCGATCGCGGCTTTGCCGGCCGCGACGCGCTGCTGGCGGCGGCTGCGGCGGGGAGCGACGATCCGCTCGGCTACCTGCGCGCCCGCGGCGTGACGCTCGATGTCGGCGCCAGCCTGCTGGTGCGCAACACCGGGGTCGCGCTTGAAGGCGGCGGGATCCTTGTCGGCGACGGCGGCCTGTCGATCACCGGCCCCGGCGCGAGCCAATCGGGCCCGGGGGGCGAACTCGATGTCTTCGCCCATGGCCGCCGCCGCGCCGCGGACGGCAGCTTCGTGCTGGGCGAGGATTTCTTCGACGAGGTCAATTTCAACCGCGTCGCGCCCGGCAGCACGCTCTATCTCGATGCCGCCGCCTTCAACGACTGCATCATCAATACCGGCGAATGTCCGCAGCCGCCGCCACCGCCCGAGCCGCCGGTGGAGCCGCCCCCGCAGATCAACAACCCGACCGTGGTGTTCGACCCGGTGGTCGCGGGTGACGAACCGCGGATATCGCACGAGGAAGAGGAAGACAGCTTCGGCATCGACTTCCCCGAACAGCCCGATGCGCCGCTGATCTCCGAAGACCCGCTGCTCGACGATCCGGTGACCAGCGGGGGCGATGCCTCGCTCTATTCGGGCGGCGGCGCCGTGGCCCCGCGCGGCGAGGACGAGTGAGATGAGCCAGCATCTGCGCACCGTCCGCCGCGCCCTTGCCGCTGCCGCGCTGCTCGGGATCGGGGCGATTGCCGCGAGCGTGCCCGGGGCTGCGCGCGCACCGATCGAGACCAGCCTAAGCCTGCGCGACACCTTCCCGATCGGCTCGAACGGGCTGTGCGAGGCGCAGATCCTCGCGCCCGAACCGGGGAGCGGGCTGTTTGACCGGCGCTATGCGATCATCTGCCGCGATGCCGCCCTGCCGGTCGGCACGCTCTGGGTGGTCAAGGGCGAGGGTGACGCGGTCGCCCCGGCGCGCTTTGCCGGCGCGGGCGCGACCTGCAATCCCGGCACCACACCGGTCGCCGATCTGCCCGGCCTTGCCGGGGCGCAGCGGTTGGCCTGCTCGCGCGAGGGCAGCATCGTCCGCAGCGACCTGCTGATCGGCAGCCGCGGCTCGCGCACCTATGCGGCGAGCGGGCTGACAGCCTATGCCAAGGCGCTCGAACTCGGGCTCGCCTCGCTGGTCAACGACCGGGTGATGCCCGGCACGGTCGAGATCCCGCTCACCAGCACCACCGACGATCTGGCCTTCGCCCGCCAGCAGGCCGAAGCCATCGCCGCCGATCAGGCGCTGGTCGAGGCCTATCGCCGCAGCAATGCCGGCAATTTCGCCGAAGCGGCGGAATTCTTCGCAGTCTCGGCCGCAGCGCTCGCCGGGCCGGGGGCGGCCGAAGCGCAGCTCAACAGCGCCCTGCAGCAATCCAACCTCGGCAATTTCGCCGAGGCCCGCCGCCTGTTCGCCGCCAGCCGCAACGATAGCCTCGCCAGCCCGGTGCTTGCCCGGCTGAAGCGCAATTACGAGGCGATGGATGCCCTGAACCAGCGTCGGCCCGAAGCCGCGCTGGCGATCCTCGAGACGCCGGTCACGGCGAGCTTCTCCGATGCCGCGGACCTGCGCGAAATGCGCCTCGGGCGTTCGCTGGCAGGCCAGCTGGCGAGCGAGAACGAACGCGTCACCGGCAGCTTCAGCACCGCCCTCACCCCGCTCGAACGCGCCTGGCTGCTCGATGGCCAGCACGCCTATCTCAAGGCGACCACCCTGCGCCAGCTGGGCCGCACCGGCGAGGCCGAAGGCCTGCTGCGCGAGGCCGCGGCGATCCTCGGCGAGGTGCGCGAAGGGCGGGTGGTCTCGGTGGCGTGGCTGCGCGCGCAGGTGCTGGGCGAACTGGCCGAGGTGGCCGAACGCTCGGGCCAGGGGGCCGAGGCCGAACGGCTCCACCAGCAGGGCATCGCGCTGCTCGCGGCGGTCTATCCCGGTTCGCCCGCGCTCGACAGCGCCCGCGCGCAGCTGGCCGGCTTTTATGCCCGCAGCGGGCGGCGCGAGGATGCGCTGACGGTCTATCGCGAGGTCGTCAGCGGCGCCAAGGGGCGCCCGATTCCCTCGCTGCGCAACCTTCTGACGCCCTATTTCGCGCTGCTCACCGACGGCCAGACCGGCAACGCCGAAGCGGCCGGCGATCTGTTCGTCGCCAGCCAGCTGCTCCAGCGTCCGGGCCTTGCCCAGACCCAGGCGGTGCTGGCCCGCGAGCTTTCGGGCGGCAGCGACGAGGCCGCGCAGCTGTTCCGCACCGCCACCAATCTCGGGCGCGGGATCGAACAGCAGCGCATGGCTCTGCTCGAACTCCAGTCGCTGCCGGAGCCCACCAGCCAGCAGGCCGCGCTGATCGCCGATCGCCAACAACGGCTCGAACAGTTGCAGCTCCAGCAGGCCGAGGTGCTCGAACAACTCGCCGCCTATCCGCGCTACCGGGCGGTCAGCGAAAGGTCGATCGCGCTGGCCGACCTGCAGGCGACGCTGGCGCCGGGCGAAGCCTATGTGAAGCTGGTGACGCTCGAACGCGATTCCTATGTGATCTTCGCCACCGCCGAGGAAGGACGGGTGTGGCGTGCCGATGCCACCCCGGCGCAGCTCGACGAACTGGTCGGAAAGGTCCGCGATAGCATTGCGGTGATCGAAGGCGGGCAGGTGCTGACCTACCCCTTCGACATCGAACGCGCGCGCGAGCTCTATGTGCGCCTGTTCGCGCCGGTGGCCGACAGGCTGGCGGGTTTCGAGCACATCGTGTTCGAGCCCGATGGCGCGCTGCTCAAGCTGCCGATCAATCTGCTGGTCACCGACGATGCCAGCGTTGCGGCCTACAAGACGCGGATGGCGGGCGCGAACCCGGACGAGTATGATTTCCGGGGCACCGCCTGGCTCGGACGGACGGCGCGGATCAGCACCTCTGTCGGCGCATCGGCCTTCCGCGACGTGCGCAGGGCGCGGCCCTCGGATGCGCAGCGCGCCTATCTCGGCCTTGGCGAGAACGCGCCGGTGGGCGAGGCCACCCGCGGCGCGGCGCGCACCCGCGCCGCGCTCGAGGGTGGCGAGCGGTGCCAGTGGTCGCCCAATATCTGGGCCAATCCGATCCGCGCCGACGAGCTGCGCGAAGCGGCCACCCGGTTCGGCGGCGCGGCGCGGGTGCTGACGGGAACCGAGTTCACCGACAGCGCGATCCGCACGCTTGGCGATCTGGGCGAATACCGCATCCTCCACTTCGCCACCCACGGCCTCGTCACCGCGCCCCAGCCCGAATGTCCGCCGCGCCCGGCGCTGCTGACCAGCTTCGCCGAGGACGCCGATTCGGACGGTCTGCTCACCTTTGCCGAGATCTTCGGCCTGCGCATCGATGCCGATCTGGTGATCCTTTCCGCCTGCGACACCGCCGGCAGCGCCACCGTCGGCGCGACCCGCGAGGCGGGGGTGACGAGCGGGGGCGAATTCGCGCTCGACGGCCTCGTGCGCGCCTTCGCCGGGGCGGGCGGGCGCACGGTGCTGGCAAGCCACTGGCCGGTGCCCGACGACTTCAACGCCACCGGGCGGCTGATATCCGGTCTGTTTGCCGCCGATGGCCGCGCCACTGCCGAGGCGCTGCGCCAATCGCAGCTCAGCCTGATGGACGATGCCGATACCTCGCATCCGTTCTACTGGTCGGCCTTCGCGGTGGTGGGCGACGGCGCAACCCGTCTCGCCCGCTGACCGGCGAGGCAGGGGGATGGAACAGTCGGTCACGTCGGGGGTCCAGCCCTTCGTCTGGCTGCGGCGCGGTTGGCGCAATGTCCGCGAGGCGGGCGGCGTCCAGCTCTTGGCGACCTTGCTGGTGCTGCTGCTCGCGCTGTTCATCGCCCGCTTCAGCTGGGTGCTGCCCGGCGGCAATATCCCCACCCCGCTGACCGGGGAGGCCGAACGCGCGTTCTATGATCTGCGGGCCTATTACGCGGCCGATCTGGTCGAACAGGATCCGCGCATCGTGCTGGTGGTCTATACCGATCAGACCCTGATCAACGCCCGCAAGCGTTCCCCGCTCGATCGCGGGATGCTGGCCCGTGCGCTGCGCAATCTCGACACGATGGGCGCCCGGGCGATCGGGATCGACATCCTGTTCGACCAGCCGCAGGACGAGGACGCGGAACTGCTCGAGACCCTGCGCAGGATGCGGACCCCGGTGGCGGTGGCCTATGCCAATCTCGCCACCAACCGCGACGATATCGTCTACGAGCAGCAGCAATATCTCGAGGCGTTCCAGGCCGAACTCGCCGGCAGCCGGGCGCGCCCTGCCAGCATCCGGCTCGACAATACCTTCGGCGCGACCCGGGTGTGGCCCAATATCGTGCCGGGCCTGCCGCCGCTGCTGGGCCGGGCGATGCTGGCCGATGCGGGCGCGGCCGCGCCGGCCTTCACCGGCTACGAAGGCGCGATCGACTATCGCCGCCCCAAATTCGTCGATGCCCCGCTGTTCGCCGCGCTCCAGATCGATCTGCTCGCCGATCCCGATCCCGAGGTGCTGCCGTTCCTCGCCGAACAGATCGCCGGCAAATATGTGCTGATCGGCGGCGACATCGTCGACTATGACCGGGTCGAGACGACCTTCACCTCGGTCAATGGCGAGGTTCCGGCGGGAATCGCGGTCCACGCCGAGATCATCGCGCAGATGCTCGACAACCGGATGCTGACGCCGATCCCGACGTGGATGCTCTGGGCGATGGCGGTGCTGGTGGTGCTCACCGCCGCGCTGACCGCGCTGCTCGAATGGCCGGCGCGGCGGCTGGCGCCGTTCCTGGCAGTGTTGTTCGCCGCCTTCATCGGCATCCCGGTGTTCCTGCAGGTGCGCAATATCGACACCTATGGCCTGCCGGCCTTCGGCTGGCTGATCGGCTGGGTCATGGCCTTCACCGCCGTCACCGCCGCGGCGCGCGCTTCGGGCGCGGTGCAGCGCAACTTCGCCACCGGGGCGCTGGGCAAGTACATCCCGCGCGACATCGCCCAGGCGATCATCGACAAGCCCGAACTGCTCAGCCTCGGGGGAGAAAAGCGCGCGATCTTCGTGCTGTTCAGCGATCTTGAGGGCTTCACCAAGATGAGCCACGCGATCGCGCCGGAAATGGTGGCGAAGCTGCTCAACCGCTATCTCGACCTGCTCAGCCAGGTGGTGCTCGATCATGGCGGGGTGATCGACAAGTTCGTCGGCGATGCGGTGGTGGCGTTCTGGGGCGCGCCGATCAGCCGCCCGGACGACGGGACGCGTGCGGCCAAGGCCGGCTATGCATTGTGGCAGGCAGGCGAGGACTTCCGCCGCGAAGTCGCCGCGATGGATGCCGCGCTGCCCCGGATCGGCAAGACCCGCGTGGGCCTCCATTATGGCGAGGCGGTGATCGGCAATTTCGGCGGGGCGACGCGGATCCAGTACACCGCGCTCGGCGATTCGATGAACACCGCCGCACGGCTCGAAGCGGCCAACAAGGCGCTCGATTCGGCGGTGATGGCGAGCCGCGAATTCGCCGAAGCCTCGGGGCTGACGTGGTGGCGCGCCATGGGCCGGGTGCAATTGCGCGGCCGGGCGCGGCCGGTTGACCTGTTCGAGCCCGCGCCCGATTTTCCCGATGACGATCGCGCCGCGCTGGCGCAGGCTTGCGCGCTGGCTGCCAGCGACCGCGATCAGGCGCTCCGGCTGGTGCAGAAGGTCGCTGATCGTCATCCGGATGATTCAGCCTTGCGTAATCTGCTAAAGCGGATGCAGGAAATGGATGAGGGAGGAACCTATGTTCTCGGCTAGTATGAAACGGGCGATTGCGGCGCTGGCCCTGGGCGGTGCCGCGTTGGCGCTGCCGGTGGCGGCGATGGCCGGGGTGGTGGTCAAGTCGACCGGCCCTTCGGCAACCAAATACCCTGTCGGCACCAAGCTCGACGACAATGCCAGCATCACCTTGAAGGCGGGCGACGTCGTCACCGTGCTGACCGCGGAAGGCACGCGGGTGATCAAGGGCGCGGGCACCTTCCGTGTCGGCGATCGGCCGCAGGTGGCCTCGGATCGCTTCGCCTCGCTCACCCGCAAGCGCGCCGCCACCCGGGTGCGCACCGGGGCGGTGCGCGGCGATACCGACGAGACCGCGACCAATCCGAGCCTGTGGTATGTCGATATCACCCGCTCGGGCACGATCTGCCTCTATGACCTGGCCACGGTGCGGCTGTGGCGTCCGGGGACCGAGGGCACCGCGACCTATCGCATCCTTGCTCACGGCGCGACCGAGACCCAGGCCGAAGTCACCTTCGACGACACCGTCACCGTGGCGGCGCTCGATCCGGCGCGCCTGCCGATCGTCGAGGGCGGGCACTATGTCATCACCGCGCCCGACGGCGCCACCAGCGCCGAGCTCAATTTCGTGCTGCTGGCGGGGGAATTCGAGGCGCCCGATGCGCTGGCCGAGGCGCTGATCGCCAAGGGCTGCTCGGTCCAGCTCGAAGCGCTGGCAAGCTCGCTCGAGGCGTCGGCCGAAGCTGCCAGCTAGGCTCGTGCGAAGCGCCATGCGTCCGGCTCCGGCGGGGACGGGGCGGGCCGCGGACGGGCGGATAATTTGCCGATTGCCTGTTGCATCCCTGCGCCAAGCTTGGGACAAGAGGCCGTCGGCCTGACGGGGGAGTCGGCACCCAGGCGTGCGCCTGAAGCGGCTCCCCGCGTGCGGGTGCAGGCGCACTGCTAGCCTGCATCCGGTCGGGGCGGTTTGGCGGGAAGGCATCTCGGGGGGGATGGGATGACGGGAGTTGTCGCGAAACGGGTCGCTGGTCTCATCCGCAGGCCGGGATTCGTGCGGCTGCTGGCGGTGATCGGCCTCGCCGCGCTCTATCCGGCCTCGGGCGCGATCGGCAATGGCACCTTCGAAGGTGTGGCCAGCTGCGCCGGATCGACCTGCCATGGGCGCGCCGAAGGCAATGGCGCGGTGGTGCGCCAGGACGAGATCGCCACCTGGCAGGAACCTTCATCCCCCAGCGGTGCCCATAGCCGCGCCTATGCCGTGCTCGGCGGACGGCGCGGCCAGCAGATCGCCGCGAGCCTCGGGCTCGGCGATGCGCAAGCGGCCCCGGCGTGCCTCGGCTGCCATGCGACCTATGCCCCCGCGGCCCAGCGCGGTGCCAGGTTCACCCTCACCGACGGGGTCGGCTGCGAGAGCTGCCACGGAGCCTCGGGGGGCAGCTGGCTGGCGGAGCACTATGCGCTGCCCGCGACCCATGCCTCGAACGTCGCGGCCGGCCTCACCCCGCTCGACAATCCCAAGGCGCGCGCGAACGTGTGCCTCGATTGCCACTACGGTTCGGCCAAGCCCGGGCAGTTCGTCACCCATGCGATGATGGCGGCGGGGCACCCGCGGGTTTCGTTCGAGCTCGATCTGTTCAGCGCGCTCCAGCAGCACCACAACATCGATGGCGACTACACCCGGCGCAAGAGCGCGCCCAATGCGGTGCGTTTCTGGGCGGTGGGGCAGGCCGAGGCGGTGCGCCGCGCCACCAGCCTGTTCGCCCAGCCCAAATTCGCGATGGAAGGCGCCTTTCCGCAGTTCTATTTCTACGACTGCCATTCGTGCCATCGCACCATCACCGATGGCCAGCAGCGCAAGCTGACCTTCGAGACCAATCCCGGCCGGCCGATCCCCTTCGGCAACCCGCCCTTCAATGACGAGAACATGATCATGCTCTCGGCCGTGGCGGGCGCGCTGGTGCCGGGCGAGGCGGCGGCGTTCCAGGCGGCTGCGCGCGATTTTCACAGGGCAATGGGTGTTGGCCCCGGCGAGGCGCGCGCGGCCGCTCAGGCCCTGTCGGCGCGGGCCGGGGCGCTGTCGGACGCGCTCGCGGGCCGCAGCTACGCCAATGCCGATGCCTTCAAGGTGATCGCGACGATCGCGGGCGAAGCCACCGCGCCGCGCTTCACCGACTATGCCGGATCGGTGCAGGCGGTGATGGCGATCGACACGCTGCTCAACGCGCTGGTCAAGGAAGGCCGGGTGACGCAGGGCGCCGCCGCGGGCATCCGCGCCGATATCGCGCGCGCCTACAAGGCGGTCGAGGAGCCCAATGCCTATCGTCCCGCGGAATTCCGCGCGGCGCTCAAGTCGGCCTCGGGCGCGATCGGCAGGCTGCAATAGCCATGCGCGGGGGGATGAACACCGGCTGGATCGCGGGCGCCGCGCTGCTGCTCGCCTCCTGCGGGGGCGGGGACAGCGGCAATGGCGGGGCCACCGGCGGCGGACCGCCACCCCCGCCGCCGCCGCCGCCCGCAGGCGGGGTCTATTCGATCCCGCCCGCCGAAAGCCTCTCGGCCAGCGAAGTCGGCACCATCGTCGCCCAGGCCGCTGCCGAGGCGCGCGCCCGCGGCGCGGCGGCGACGATCGCCGTCACTGACCGGGTCGGCAATGTGCTGGCGGTCTTCGCCATGCCCGGCGCGGCTGCCAACGCAACCATCTCGAGCGCGCCCAACGGCCAGAACATCGATGTCCAGGGGCTGATGATCCCCAGCGCCGGAGCGGCGATCGCCAAGGCCATCACCGGCGCCTATCTCTCGAGCGGCGGCAATGCCTTTTCCAGCCGCACCGCGAGCTTCATCGTGCAGGAGCA
>Ga0073934_10010475_pt1 | contig 11503 bp, 9 predicted proteins | sample LarsenN4metaG_FD_76834 | JGI IMG/M metagenome (GOLD analysis project Ga0073934, IMG submission 76834) | Hot spring sediment bacterial and archeal communities from British Columbia, Canada, to study Microbial Dark Matter (Phase II) - Larsen... ...
GCGGTTACAGCGGTTTTGGGCGGTTAGGGCGAGGAATTCGACGTGCCGCGCTCGAAAAAAGAGCCGGGAGGTTCGTACCCACTCCCGGATTTTTTTGGCTGTGCGCTTAGGCGAGGATTTGGGCGGCCGGGCGGCCCTTGACGGCATCGAACCTCGCACTAGACTCTAGGATGGTTTGTTCCTGTGATTCCGGGAAGGCGCCGGTAAGCTGCGCATGAAATCGCCCTCGGTTTTGGTTGTCTTCCTGACCGTGTTCATCGATCTGATCGGGTTCGGCATCGTCGTGCCCCTGGTCCCGGTCTACAGTCGCCATTTTGGCGCGCAAGGATTCGTCATCGGGCTGATTATTGCGTCGTTTTCGGCGATGCAATTCGTGTCTTCGCCGTTTTGGGGGAGGCTTTCCGACCGGGTTGGCCGCCGCCCTGTGCTGCTGATCAGCACTGCTGGCGCCGCTTTGTCCTATGTGCTGTTTGCGGTGAGTTCAGGTCTGGAAAACCACTCGCTGGCGTTGTGGCTGATGGTGGTCTCGCGCGTTTTCGCGGGCATCTGCGGCGGAAATATCACCGTGGCGCAGGCGTATATTGCCGACATCACTGCCCCGGCGGATCGCTCGCGGAAGATGGGGCTGATCGGGATGGCGTTTGGGCTCGGCTTCATCTGTGGCCCGATCCTGGGTGGCCTGAGCTTGCGGTATGCGGGGGACAGCGGCCCCGGGTGGGTGGCCGCGGCGTTATGCGCGGCGAACTTCGTGCTGGCCTCGGCGGTCCTCGTGGAAAGCCGAAAGCCCGGGAGCACGCCGGCGGTGGAACGGCCGCACCTGCAGCAGTGGGGGCATGTCTTGCGGCAGCCCAAACCGGGCCTGCTGGTCTGCGTGTTTTTTTTGGCAACGTTCTGTTTCAGTTGCTTCGAGAGCACGCTTCCCCTTTTGGTCAGCGACAACTTCAGGCTGGACATTCAGACGGATCAGACTTCGGCCACCACGGTGATGTACCTGTTTGCCTACTGCGGGATCATCGGCGCGTTTATCCAGGGGGGCGCAATTGGCGCGCTCGTCAAGCGCGTGGGTGAGCCGCGCTTGATTGCGGCCAGCCTGGTTCTGACGGCAGTGAGCATGGCGCTGGTTCCGTTCATTAAGGGGGACTCTCGCCTGAGTCTCGCTGTTTTGGCCGGGCCCGGAGGGCTTCCCTGGTGGTTGATGCTTGCCGCGCTGGGGGTGCTTTCAATTGGCACTTCGCTGACGCGGCCTCCTTTGTTCGGCATGCTCTCGAACCTCACCGCCGCCGACGAGCAGGGATCCACGATCGGCGTGGCCCAAGGGGCCGGCAGTCTGGCCAGAATTCTCGGACCGGTGTTTGCGACCACCACGCTGCAGTACCTTCCTCCTCTTCCCTATCTGCTGTGTGCGGCGATCTTGCTGGCGACTGCCCTGTTCGTTGTTCAAAGGCTCTGCGCGGCTCCAGTGCCGCTGGCCGGCGCAGCGCGGCCGGCTGGCTCGTCGGTGCGGCTCTAGCGCTTGCTCGAGCGCCGGGCGGCGGATTGCTGAGAACTGGCTTTTATTCTGGCGAGTGTTCGGCGGGAGGGACTGCCGTTTCGCGCGGTGACGTTCTTGCGTATCTTTCCAACCTGAAAGGCCAGCTTTTGCTCCACCACTTCGCGCCAAACCTTCCGGCACTCACAACTCTTGTTGGGGCACGCTTCCAGTCTGGCAAGTTGAGCCCGGCGTTGCCGGACAAGCGTGTTTAACCTCAAAAGCTCAGCTTCGAGATCGGCAGCTTCACGACCTTTACTTTTCATTCCTGTAAGATTGCGCCAAGCAGGATAACCTGTTCAATCGCGCTTGTCACTTGGTTCCTTCTTCAGGTTTGGTTTTCCTTGAATCAGGTCCGTTTATCACATGAGGACCAGGATAAGCGGATCTGATTGAAGGGGTTGCCGGCCACTCCAGCGCTGCCTTGGGAGTGTGCGCCGGGCGCCAATTCACTCGTTCACTGGATCAGGTCGTCGAGCCTTCCGGCTTGACCAGGGTCAGGAGCATGGAGAACTGGCCGACAGCCTTGACCGCGTGCGGCACGTTAGGAGGCATATAGAGGAAGTCGCCGGCTTTGAGCAGGTGCGGTTTTCCAGAGACGCTGAATTCGCATTCCCCGGAAAGGACTTGAATAAAAGCGTATTGCGTGGAGGTGTGTTCGGTGAGTTCCTGGCCTTCGGAAAATCCGAAAAGCACAGTGCGCGAAACCGGTGTCCGCAGCAGTGTCCGGCTTACGATGCCGTGGCTGGCGAACTGCGTTTCCTGAGCCAGTGAGAGAACGCCTGAGGTCTTGGGATCCAATAACGGTTTTTCACTCATAGATAATTGCCTGCCGGGGTTTCTTGCCCGCGCCAGGTCGCATGCAATATTCCCCAAAAGCGCGTCCGCGCTTTGATGAAAATCAAACTGTGTTCGAGTTGCCTCTTGGGGACAGCCCTGGTCCGGAACGGTTCAGCCCTCCGCGCGGAGTGTTCCGCCGGCTGTTGCTTTGCCCGGGACTGGCTCGCATCGCAGGTGTCCTCCTTACTTCAGGCGCACGCGCTCCACCCGGCCATCGAAGTATAAGGCGTTCTTTCCCATCCACACTCCTCCGGGCCGGTGCACCGTGCCCGCGTCGCCCGTGATCGGTGTCTCCGCCCGGCTCCCGAACAATTTGTTCACAATCACCAGCGCCTCATTGGTGTAAATTGTCGCCCATTGCGGCGCTGAATAGGGGGCATCGTTCAGCCAGAAGTTCCATTCGTAGCTCGTGTTTTCTGTTGGGAAGAATTCCCGGTCAGAGGGACACTTGAACAGCCGGTTCGTCGGCTGCCCGGGGAACAGAGTCGTCATGATCGGCGGCAGGTTCGATTGTTGGCTGGGCAGGTAACCGGCGCAGATCGGCAGCCGATCCCGGTTTTCGCCCACGTAGACTGTCAGCGCGATCCCGATCTGCCGCAAGTTGCTGACGCAGGCGATCGACTGCGCGTGACTTTTCCCGCGGCTCAGCGCGGGCAACAGCATGCTCGCGAGAATCCCGATAATGGCCATCACGACGAGCAACTCGATCAGGGTGAACGCGGCGGAGACCCGATAAGTTCCCGGCAGAAAAGCTCCGAGCGCTTTTGAACGCGGAAACGCAGCGCCGGCTTCGAACGCGGCCAGCGGGCCTGGTTTCCGGCCGCTTGCGATCGGCGCGGTCTCCTCGAATCCGGTTGCCCTCATCTCTTCCTCCAGCCTACTGCCCTTGTTCCACCTCGTTCAGCGTCCGCAACAGTTGGGAAATCACCCCCGCCGTGCTCCCGCGATATCGCACGTCCTGCGAATTGTATTGGGCCGTGGCGCGCCGCAGCAGGGCCTGTCCTTCCGGTGTCCGGAAGCGGGAAGCCAGCGCCATCCGCTCCTCGGCCGTCAACGATTCCCGGTATGCCTCCACCCACCGGGCCATGGCGTCCACATTCGCCTGCCGGTGCTCCCTGGGTGAATGCGCCACCAGGAACTGCAGCGCCTTAATCCGCTCGACGTTGAAAAAATCGACAAAGACCGCTTCCCGGTTCGTCGGGTCGGACATCGAGCCGTATCGATTCTCCAGGTATTTCAGCAGCCGGGCATCCGGGTCCTGGAGATGCCGGGCGGGCAGGCCGGCCTGGATGTCTTTCAGCAACCCGGGCGGCACCCGTGGGCGCACGACTGCCAGCCAAATCAATCCCGTCCCGGCCAGCGCCACAAGCACAAGCCCTATGCCCAGCACGAGCAACTTCCGTTTCATCACAGTCATCGGCAACACAGTATAGACCTCCTCAAATCCAAAACGTGTCACTACATCGAACCCGGAGTGGCCGCTGATCGCGTTGCTGCTTAGGGTTCGTACTTCATTGGGAGGTAGGCAGGGTGCCACATGGCTTTTGACAGACGCTCTTCCAGACCTGACAGGATCTCCTGGCTCGCCAGGCCGTCGGCAACCGCTCTGCGAACTACCGCGCACGCAACCGTGTGTGAGCATTCGCGGATTCGCTTCAGGGCGGGGTAAACGGCCGTCTCCGCCAGATCCGCCTCGGTTACCCGCGAGGCCAGAGCTTTCGCCGCATCCAGGAACATCGCATCGGTCACCCGCCGCGCGCCACACGTCGTCACCCCCAGCCCGACGCCGGGAAAGATGTAAGCGTTGTTGCCCTGCCCAATCCGGTATCGCCGCCCCTCATACTCCACCGGTTTCGACGGGCTGCCGGTTGCCACGATCGCCCGGCCGCCCGACCAATGAATGGCATCCTCCGCGCGACACTCCGCCCGCGACGTTGGATTCGACAGCGGAAAGATGATCGGACGCAGGTTTTCCTCGGCCATTGCGCTGACGACCGACTGATCGAAAGTGTTCGGCGTTCCGGAGGTGCCCAGCAACACCGTTGGACGCGCGTTGAGGATGGCTTCGGGCAGCGTGATGTGCGCGCGGTCGCGGCACTTGTAGTCTCCCAACTCCGCGGGGTCGCGGGCGCAAGCCGCCTTGAACGGCTCCAGGTTGGGGCGATCCCGCGTCACCAATCCTTTGCTGTCGTACATCCAGATCCTTCGACGGGCTTCCGTGGCGGACAAACCGTCCTCGCGCAACGCCGCCACGATCAGGTCCGCGATGCCCTGCGCGGCGGCGCCGGCGCCGGCAAACATAATCCGCTGTTCACTGAACCTGGCGCCCGTGATCCGCAGCGCGGCGTAAAGTCCGGCGACGACAACCGCCGCCGTCCCTTGAATATCGTCATTAAAGGTGCAGAGCCGGTCGCGGAATCGTGCGAGCTGGCACAAGGCGTTGCCTTTGGCAAAATCCTCCCACTGGAGCAGCACGTTCGGAAACACCGCTTGCACCGCCGCGACGAAGCGGTCCACAAATTCCTGGTAACGCTCTCCGCGTGTCCTGGGCTGGCGCAATCCGAGGTACAACGGGTCAGCCAAACGTTCGGCATTGTCGGTCCCGGCGTCGAGCATGATGGCCAGAGTCCGGTGCGGGGGAATGCCTCCGCAAAGCGTGTACAGGCACAGCTTGCCAATCGGTATCCCCATCCCGCCCACGCCTTGGTCACCGAGCCCCAGGATGCGCTCTCCATCCGTCACGACGATCACCAACGGGTCGGCTTCCGCATTCCGGAGAATCTGCTCGATCCGGTCCTGCTGGTTGATGTTGATGTAGAGCCCCCGGGCGCGCCGGTAGATGTGAGAGAACCGCTGGCAGGCCGTCCCGACGGTCGGCGTGTAGACGACCGGCACCATCTCGTCCAGATGCTCAAGCACCAGACGGTAAAACAGCGTCTCGTTCCGGTCCTGCAGGGCCGTCAGGAATATATACTTTTCGAGGTCATCAGGTTTCGACCGGTAGTTGTCGTAAACCCGCGCAAGTTGTTGCTCCAGCGTGCAGACCGCCGGCGGCAGCAGGCCGTGCAGTCTGAGCTCGTCCCGCTCCTGGTCGGTGAAGGCCGTTCCTTTGTTCGTGGAGGGGTTGATCAGCAGCGCCCGGCCTCGCACCCGGACGGCCATATACTCGCGCCCGCTTTCCGGGTCGGTTTTGATGGAGAAATTCACAGCAGTTCAGCGTTTCCCGCAGGCATCCAAACAACACGCGGGTTCACTGGCAATTCTAATTTATACCAGGTGGTTTGTGCAGCAGTTCTCATTCTAAGCCCGCCGGCGGGGTGGCATGGCCGAAGCGACCGTGTTTTGCGCAAGGCCGGGCGTTTCGGCGAAGCGTCCCCACCACCGCGCTGCAGCGGAATGAGCCCCCCTGTTTGCATGACACGACAGCAATTCTCAGTTTGCGCTACCCCCACCGAGGCCAAAATGAGCAATCCAAGCGCTGTCGCGCGTGGCAAGGCCAATGAACTTCCCCAAGTCGTTGCGACGGAGTCACTCGCATGTACTAACAAGAGCGTGGGATAGAACTACAAACGCAGGTAGGGCGCGTCACTCCGTGCGCGCCGTCGTGCCCGCTCCCCAAGCCCCGTGCGCGTACGGAGTGACGCGCACTACCTGCTTGGGTGTGTTCAATCCCACTGACTCCTCAGTAAGTTCATTGGAAGCAATCCAAGCGCTGTCGCGCGTGGCAAGGCCAATGAACTTCCCCAAGTCGTTGCGACGGAGTCACTCGCATGTAAGTTCATTGGAAGAATCGCTGACGACACGATGCTCTCATCCCTGAACTTGACCGGGGCGCTTTCACGCAAGGCGCCGTTTTTCGGCTCCTTTTTGCGTCTGCATACGGCGCCCTGCCATTGAGGCCCGGCGTTGAGCGCTACCTGTCTTTGCCCATCTGCTGCCAGTATAATTCCTTAAAGGGATTCACCTCCGGGCCGACGGCGTTCTCGTTGACGAGATCCGGCTGGATGGACTCCCACCACCGGTCGTAGGCGCGGTCCAGGTTTTCCACAACGTCGGCATGCTGTGCGGCGACGTTCACCTGTTCACCAGGGTCTTGCCGCAGATCGAACAGTTGCCACCGTCTGGCTGAATCCACGTTCACCATGTGCCAGCGCGTCGTGCGCACTCCCACGTTCCTGTATTTTGCGTTTGCCGCCTGCCCCCGATCCCAACGGCCCACGTGAGTAAAGAGAATGCGGTCAGGCCACGGGGCGGCTGGGTTGAGCAGCAAGGGCACAAGACTGCGCCCTTCGACCTGTGACTGGAGCTGCGCAGTGCTCTTGACGCCTGCCAACTCGGCAAGCGTGGGGAAAAAATCGATGTGCGCGGTCAGCGCCCCGACATCCCCAGGTTTGAACTTGCCTGGCCATCGCCAAAAAGACGCCGCGCGAGTTCCTCCCAGCCACGGAGTGCCCTTCTGGCCGCGCATGCCGGCGTTAAAGGTCTTCACCCCAACCGTTCCTCCGTTGTCGTTCATGAAGACGACGACCGTATCCCGCTCCAGATCCCATTCTTTCAGCCGGTCCAGGACACGCCCGACATTGTCGTCTATGTTGGCAATCATCCCGAAGAACTTCGCCGTGTTCGTGTCAACCCTGCCCGCGTAGCGTTGCTCATCTTCCGGACGCACCTGGAGCGGCGCGTGCGGTGCGTTCAGGGCAATTTGGGCGTAAAAAGGCTGCCGGCCTTTGATTTTGCCGATCCACTCCAGGGCCTGCGCGAAGAACACATCTGTGCAGTAACCGCGGGTCTTCACGAATCGTCCATTGTGCAGAATCGCGGGATCAAAGTACGTGTTGCCCGGCGCATCGCCACAACTGCCAGGATAGGTCTGGCCAATGCCGCCGGCGCCGTGGATGAAGACTTCGTCAAAACCGCGCCGGTCAGGCCGGTATTCGGCTTCGTCGCCGAGGTGCCATTTGCCGAAGATGCCAGTAGTGTAACCAGCCGTTTTCAACGCCTGTGCAATGGTCACCGCGCTCAGCGTGAGCCGCTCGCGCTCGTTGATCGTGTGCGTGACGCCGTTGCGAAATTCATGGCGGCCGGTCATGAGCGCCGAACGGGTCGGCGCGCAGGTGGGGCTCACATGGAAATCAGTCAAGCGGACACTCTGCGCGTGGAGCCGGTCCAGGTTCGGCGTCTTGAGCACCGGGTTGCCGTGGCAGGAGAGATCTCCGTAGCCCTGGTCATCGGTAAGGATGAACAGAAAATTAGGCCGCTGTTCCGGGCGAATCTTCCGGGTGGCGCCCTCGGCGGCCGCCACATCCGGCGGTTCGGGGAACCGGCCCTGGTCGTCTGTGGCTTCCATCCAGTTTGCCAGAACCGCCCTGAGTTCTCGCAGTTTTTTCGCGTGCGAGGCCTTGCCTGACGAGGCCAGGTTTCTGATTTGCCAGGGGTCTTCTTTGAGGTCGTACAGCTCTTCCTCCGGCAGCCGCGGGGCGCAAAGCGCGGCCTGGACGGGATTGAGCCTGCCCTCGGCGTTCAACTGTTTCAACAGGTTCCAGACGGGGTATTGCTTCTCTTTGTACTTGTTGGGGGCGAGCAGCGGAGTCTCGGGCGTGAAGTTCCGAATGTAGCGGTAGCGGTCGTCGCGCACGCTCCGGATGCGCATGACGGTTTCGTCGCAGCGATCTCTGGCCCCGAAAACGTAATCGCGCGCCGGTTCGGCCTGCGGCCCCAGGAAGATCCGGCCCTGCATCTTTGGCGGTTTCGGCGCGCCGGCAAGGGCAAGCATAGTCGGGGCAAGGTCGATCGTGTGGAGCATCCGGTCGTCCACCGAGCCCGGCTTGAACCGGGAGGGCGGAGCATGTCCAGGCGGCCAGCGGATAATCAGAGGCACGTGCAGCCCCTCTTCATAACAGAACTGCTTCCCGCGCACGTGCGATTGACCGTTATCGGCGAAAAAGACCACCAGGGTGTTGTCGGCCAGTCCGTCCAATTCCAGTTGCTGCAGAACGCGCCCGATTTTCCGATCCAGCTCGCTCGCCGAGTCCAGGTACTTCGCCCAGTCCTCCCGGGTGACGGGGTGCTCCGGGTAATAAGGCGGGATGACAACTCGCGCGGGGTCGGCAAGTTTGGGGGCCCGGTAGGGCCGGTGTGTTTCGCTGAAATTCAGTTGGGCGTAGAACGGTTGATGTTCTTTCAAATCCGCCCAGTCGGAGGAATCGAACGGCTTGCCTTCGCAGGTGAAATTCCAGTCGGTCTTGCCAGTCCCTTTGAACCCGCACCCGGCCGGAAGCTTGATCAGGTTGGCGGTAAAATAACCCGCGTCCCGCAGCCAATCAGTGAGCAGACGGACGCCGTCTGGCAATGTGTAGCCGTCGTCCCGATGGGAGCGGTGGTTGTGGGCGCCGATCGTGGTGGCGTACATCCCGGTCATGAACGCGGATCGAGCCGGCGAGCAGACCATCCCCGAATAACAGCGGGTATAACGCACCCCTTCTTTGGCGAGCCGGTCCAGGTTGGGCGTCCACACCTGCCTGGTTCCATAACAGGCAAGGTCCGGGCCCAGGTCTTCGGCGACGAGCCACAGAATATTGAGTTTTCGCTCAGCGGAAGCAACGCCGCTCGCACTGAGGATCAGCAGCAGAAACGCGCAAGCCCAGGTGTTCATGACGGCCGATGGTAAAGCGGGCGCTCGGCCCGGAGAAGACAATACGCGCCAAGGCGCCCGGGCGGGACGGTCGTCCCTCTCCAGTTCCGGGGCGATGCGCGGTTCGCCAGCGTCGCCGGGGATCGCGGCCCGCTATCTTGTCCACGGGGTCAAACCCACACATTGCGAGATGGTGCGGCTCGAGCGCCGCAGGTTTGCAGCACGAACTGCCAGAGCGTCGCGCAAACTGGCCGAGGATTGGGCGCGAGCCAACATAGTAGGGGAATACCGCAACGCAGACACGGGCTGGCGGATCGCAACTTCCCGGAACGGAATCAGCAAGGCCCTGAGTCAGCCGAGAGATAATCAAGAGGATCATCTGGAGGCTATCGCTGCGGTGCCGTCGCTGTTGGAGATGGGCGAATTGTCGGAGAGCAGGCCAGGTCGCGCAGGGGATCCAAGTATCAAGGCCATCCACATTTTCATAGCCCCGCTCGAGATTGAGGGGCGACGCTACCAGGCAAAGCTGACAGTGAAAGAAACCGTTGAACGAAAGCGGTTTTACGATCACTCCATATTGCAGGGGCCCGCTGGAACGTCCACGGACGATGCCGATGGCAGCGCGCCACGTGGTCCACAGACCGGGCCCACATCAGAATTTACAGCTTCACCACTTGGGTGGCAAGAGCGCACAACCGGCCAACCGGCCAGAGGATCCAGGCGAGCCCGGAAAGGTGTCAGTCAATGATCATGTCATATTCCGGGGGTTGGCTGGTTGGCTGGAAGTTCGGGCTGCTTTCGGTGTTTTGGAGCAAGTGCATCAGATGGCCTCTTGTTCCCCTGCAAAGGCGCCGGGCGATCCATTCCACTGTGACCGTGGTCTGCTCGCGTTACGGAGTGCGAGCTCGACTTTGACGGGGTGCCCTTTGCGCCAGGCAGTCAACTGGTCCAGGGTAATCCCCTTCGTCGTCAGGGTCTCCCGAATCCGACGCTCGGCTTTGACTTCGCCGGACTCGCTCAACTCCGAGCCGTAATGCCATTGGCCTGATTGGGTCTCGATGTATTTCAGCATCGCGACCCGGAACTCTGCGGACCCCACGCACCATCCCCGGCGCAAGGGTTTGAATTCCTCTTCCAGTTCCGCTTTCCGGCGCGCCTCTATCACCGCCTCAAAGCGCCGCCCGGCACCCGGCTGATACGCAGCCACACCGGCTTCGGACAATCGGTGACGCAAAGCGGAAAGCTGCTCCAGGGGTAAGCCGCCAGCGGTTGCTCGGGGTGGAGCAAACCGCGCGCACCGGGTTGAGATGCACGTAATCGCACACCGTCTTGAGGTAGCCGTTGCCGCTGCCCTCGACCAGCAGCGCCTTGTAGCCCCTGCTGAACAGATGGCCGAAGACCTGATGCCGCGAGTTGAAACGTTTGGTATAAATCCCAAGCAACCATTTCATGCCCTCGACCAGGTTCGCGTTGGGAGTCTCCAGCACCGGATGAAAGTGGTTGGACATGAAACAGTAACCATGGATCTGCCAGCCCGTCTTCTCACACGCCTCTTCCAAAGTGCTCCGGAACAACCAGCGGTTAGTGTCGCTCCGAAAGATGTCTTCCCGATGATCCCCACGGTTCATGACGTGGTCAATCGCTCCGGGAAACTAGACGCGCACCTGTCCGAGCCATAGGAATGACCAGAGTCAAGCACCTGCCGACGGCAAGGTCGAGACAAATGTGACAATGTCATTGACTGACACCTTTTTCTGCCTCAGCCAAACGAAAGGCCGCCCACTCTGCTCCCACAGAACCAGTGATCCGGCCCTGCCAACCGCCAGCACCTCGCTGAAGACTCGGCTGGCGTACCGCAGGAAATCCGCTCCCCACAGGTCGCAGTTACCGACGAACCCCTTCAACTGCTCACCGCTGACAAGGATCGGTGCCCTTCGAAAGATCAGGTCGAGGTATTCCTCCAACGTCCGCGCCGTCGCGCCAAAGAACGAAGCGCGCGCCTCGTAAGCCGCATAACTCGTCGTCGTTCTGCGAATCTAGCCGCGGCAGCTACTTCTCGCCCCCCGCCTTCACCGCATCTTTCCCCGCCAGCACGTCACGCGCACGGGTCCAGCATGGAAGCGCTGCGTCATATTCAGGATGCGTCGAATTCGCTGACATCGACGCCACCATAGCATCGGTTTTTCTGACAAAACCGATGCCCTCCGACCTCCACTGTCACCCGCTGCCAGCAACTGCCTCCGACTGCCACGCGTTGCCACTTTTTCCGAAAAACTCGTTTGACGAGTCCGCGCAGCGAATCACCCGTTCCAAGGCTCCAACGCCCGAGTGGAGGAAGCCAGCCGAATTGAGCGGCAGTCTAATTTTGAACAGACCTGCGCTGGCCTTTTCTAGAGATATGACCGAAAGTTGTGGACGGCATGGGGCGGTGAAAGGTGCATCCTGCGAGGCAAATCTTCTTAAGCAGTTTTGGTTTTGTCCGTCAACGCTTCGCCGTCAGCAAA
>Ga0073934_10010476_pt1 | contig 11503 bp, 5 predicted proteins | sample LarsenN4metaG_FD_76834 | JGI IMG/M metagenome (GOLD analysis project Ga0073934, IMG submission 76834) | Hot spring sediment bacterial and archeal communities from British Columbia, Canada, to study Microbial Dark Matter (Phase II) - Larsen... ...
TATGTACTCTATGACTCGTTTTCTCAAGTCCAGACTATAAGCCATTCTGACCCCTCCCTCATGATTCTTCTCAATTTTAGCACATCTGGATTCCCTCTCACTCTTATTTGAAATGACTATATACTTAATTTCACCCAAATTTACTCCTCTCTTTCCCCCAATAACTCTTGCCCTACTCCCCCAAAAATACCACAGCCCCGGAACCGATGAGATCGGCGCCGGAGCTGTGGCGGTAAGGTAAAGTCTATCCCTAAAGCAGAGAGTTTTTAGGTGAATTGCTGACTCAAAGCTACGGGATTGTGGACAGTAATCTTTTTCTTGTGAATCGAAATCATCTGTTCTTCGCGCAGCTCACCGAGGAGTCGCGTCACCGTCACCCGCGTAGAACCGATCGCCTCCGCGATCGCCTGATGGGACAACTTCAAATCAATCGTAATCCCATCCATACTCGGCACCCCGAAATCGCGACATAAAATCAGCAAAAAGCTGACCAAACGTGACCCCATATCGCGATGCGCCAAAGTCTCAATCATCATCTCGGTTTGCAAAATCCGAGACGATAAACCCCGCAACATAAACATCGATAACTCCGGGTCATTTGCCAAAGCCTTCTCCACTTGGTCGATCGGCACCGAGAGCAACTCCACCGGAGTAAACGCTACCGCATGGTAAAATCGGTCAGAGCGGTGTCCCGTAATCAGAGACAACACCCCAAACACCGTATTCTCCCGCAACAGCGCCACAGTAATTTCCTCTCCCGCCTCATAAACCCGCGAGAGCTTCACCGCACCTTTAATCAAAAAGTAAACCCTTTCCGCCGGGTCCCCCGGAAAAAATATGGTCTTCCCCCGCTCGAAGTTTTCCACTACCGGCGGAAAAGAACCCGTCCCCATTTGCCGCAGGATAGCCGCTAGCGGTTTATCTTGAGCCATCATATCCATTCTGTTAATGCGAGCTTTGATAGTTTTTTGTCAACACCAGCTAGGTTTGTGTAGCCGATGCTAAGGCGACACCGGAAGGCGATCGCGCACCGATTATAAGTTTGTTATCACCTTTACACTTCAAAAAACTTAACCTCAATTCAAGTTGTTTTTTTGTGCCAGTAGATACAGAATCTAGAGGGTTCCGTCTTTTTCAGACGCTCCACCTCGGGGAGGGGGAGACCAGGTGACTGGGAGACTAGGGGAAGTGTGGGGAGTGTGGTCAGGGTGGGGAGTGTGGGGAGTGTGGGGAGTGTGGGAAGCAATCTTCCTCCCCCTCCTCCCCCTCCTCCCACCCCTCCGAGTCACCCCGTCTCCCCATCTCCCCGTCTCCCCGTCCCCAACGGTTGGCAGTAAGCTAAGTCAAGCAAGCCCGATCGCCGATGGATTACTTATAGGATAGAACCCAATGATAGATTTGACAGGAAAAAATGCTCTCGTCACCGGAATCGCCAACAACCGCTCGATCGCCTGGGGCATAGCCCAACAGCTACACCAAGCAGGCGCCAACCTTGGCATCACCTATCTCCCAGACGATAAAGGACGGTTCGAGAAAAAAGTTTGGGAAGTGGTAGAACCCATCAAACCCAGCCTTTTCCTCCCCTGCAACGTCGAAGACGACGCCCAGATTCAATCCGTGTTTGAAAGCATTCGCGAAAAATGGGACAAACTCGACATCCTCATCCACTGTCTCGCCTTTGCCGATAAAGACGGGCTCAGCGGCGACTTTTCCACCTCGCCGCGCCAAACCTTCAGCAAAGCTCTCGACATCAGCGCCTACTCCCTAGTCGCTCTCAGCGGCGCCGCCAAACCCCTAATGACCCAAGGAGGCAGCATCGTCACCCTCTCCTACCTCGGTGGCGTCCGCGTCATTCCCAACTACAACGTCATGGGAATCGCCAAAGCCGCCCTAGAAATGAACGTTCGCTATCTTGCCTCCGAATTCGGACCCCTGAACGTGCGGGTAAACGGCATTTCCGCCGGTCCCATTCGCACCCTGGCGTCCTCCGCCGTCGGCGGGATCCTCGACATGATCCACCACGTAGAAAAAACCGCCCCCCTGCGCCGCACCGTCACCCAAACCGAAGTCGGAAACGCCGCCGCCTTCCTCTGCAGCGATTTAGCCACCGGTATCACCGGACAAGTGCTATACGTTGATTCCGGCTACTCCATTATGGGGATGTAATTTCATAGTCATTTGTCCTTGGTCATTTGTCCTTGGTCATTTGTCATTTGTCCTTTGTCATTGGTAAAGGAGCAAATGACAAGGGACTAGGGACTAGGGACTCTTGGACAAATGACTCAGGCAATAGGCTGGATTTAGAGGCGCTGCGTCTCTACCCATAAATCTTCCTGCCAGAAGTATCTCTCTGCTGCCTTCTCATCTTCATCGTCATCAGGCAATTTATCCAGTTCAGCCGAAATAAGTCCCTGAAATTTGGCATTACAATGGACATTCAAATGGATTGCTGCTGCCAGCAATTGCGCCAGAATATCAGTTTGTTGTTTACCAGTGATTGCTGGTGACTTAAGCTGCTCTATTAGAGCCGTGACATTTTGGCATTCTTCTCCTAACTCAGCAATTAATACACTCAGAGTGGAACTGGCCACGGTGAGAGAGTTTTGAGAGAGAGAGCTTTGTTGGATTTCCATAATTATTTCCTCAATCGTTTTAGGGCTTGCTGAATGCTTTTTTCAAATGCCCTTGGTCATTTGTAATTTATCATTTGTCCTTGGTAGGGGCACGGCATCATAGAGATTCTGGTTTAACGAGAAATCTTGATGATGCCGTGCCCCTCCAGATTATCTTGGTCATTTCTAACTAGCAAACAAATCATACGCCCCAGTGTCCGTAACCGCGAAAGGGTTAGCATTGCCCGTAATCAAATCCTCAACTTGAGCAGGGGTCAAATTGGGATTAGCACTTAAAATCAAAGCCGCCACCCCCGATACTAACCCCGTCGCCATAGAAGTACCTTCCCAAAAACTATAAGTATCAATAGGCAAAGCCGAGTAAATATCCACCCCAGGAGCCGCCACATAATCTATAGGGGTAGTGCCAGCACGATTGGAAAACTCCCCTAATTCGCCCTTACTGTTGACTGCTCCCACGGAGATGCCAAATTCAGAAGCAAAACCGGCAGGATATTTGACATTACTAAAGCGTTTGCCACCGGCGAAGTTAGTCAAACCGTCATTACCCGCAGCCATCACCACTACCGCGCCTTTTTCCACCGCATAGCGAATCGCTTCTTCTTCCGGTTCGCTAGGAAGGGAACCACCTAAACTGAGGTTGATAATATCAGCACCATTGTCGGCGGCGTAACGGATCCCAGCGATGATGGGCTCTTCCGCACCGCGAAACACGCCGATCGTCCGTACCGGCATAATTTTCGCACCTGGTGCCACACCCGTCACCCCCACACCATTATTTTCCCCCGCGATCGCCCCCGCCACATGGGTCGAGTGACCCGCCAACTCCTCAAAATTGCGCGGGTCGTTATCCTCATCCCAAAAATCCCATCCCCGCACATCATCGATAAACCCATTGCCATCATCATCAATGCCATTTCCGGGAATCTCATCCTCATTCACCCAGATATTATTATCCAAATCCGGGTGAGAATAATCTGTACCATCATCCACCACCGCCACCACTATCCCATCACCAGTATAACCCTGACTCCAAACCGCTGGCGCCTTAATGGCATTCAAAGCCCAATCTTTCCCCGCCAAAGGTGCCACCGCTGGAAATTCTGACTGACCCACCGCCTGCGCCACCGCCGCCGCCGCATTCACCAAACCATAACCAGAAGCGCGGCTAAAATTCCCTGGAATTACGCTTAAATCATAATGGGTATTCCCCACCGCTTGCGCCACCCAAACGTAATATTCCCCTGCAGGTAAACCGGGCAAAGAGATTTCCTCCGCCGTCGCTCCTCCTTCCACCGACAGCGCCAAAATCTCCTCCGGTTCAATTTGGCCATTGCCATTATCATCCCGAATTAACCGCAAATCAGCATTACCGCTCATGCCATCTAAAAATAGGCTCAAATCTCCAGGAGTTTCTAACCGGAATTTATAGATATCGTGAGGGTCAGCCGGATCCACAACCCCGCTGGCGGTTTGAGGAGTATTCAAAGCTCCCAGGTCGAGAGCTACGGGTAAGGCATTACCCGCCTCTGGCGATGGCGCCACAGGAGCCGCCTCCAACCAGATACTGTAGTCAGTATCCGCCACAGCGTGGGTAGCTGCCAGAAAATAGTTACCCGGTAACAAGACCCGATCGAGCTGCTCCAACTGCGCCCCTTTATTCTGAGAAGCCGCAATCCTTTCCTCCGGTTCCACCAACCCATTGCCATTCATATCCTGAATCAGCTCTAGTTGGGCATTCCCCGTCATATCATAGAGAAAAGCGCTGATTTTACTGGTTTCATTCAACTGAAAACGATAAAAATCTGCCTGGTCATCCTCGCTCACCCAGTCTCGCCGAATTATCGGCTCACTACCAGGAATTCCCAAATCTGTAGCTCCACTCAGACCATTGCCCGCATTATCTGGAGGTTCATCATTATTCAGGAAATCCACCTCTAGAGTATAAGCCGTGTTATCTTTTACCTTCAGCACCCCCACATAGTAAATACCCTCGCCAAAAAACCGGGTAACTTCCTGATTAGCACTCCTTTCCGAGGGCGGAAAAGCAATAATTTCGTCAGAGGTGAAACCATCATCCTCATTCAAATCCCGCACCACAACCAAATCCGCATCAGCATTATGTCCCTGCAGGCGAATCGTGAGATTTTTACCCCGACCCAGCTCGATCGCATAAAAATCATAAGGGTTAGCGTGACCCACAAAATCTGTCACATTCACATCTGTATTCGTAATCTCACCCAAATAACCCCAAGCAAAAGGAGTGCGATTCCCCGCTCCCGCCGCTGGAGCCGCCGGAGCCAGAGTTTCCATATGGAGCGTATAACCCGTATCCTGATTCACCCGGGCAACTTCAATCAAATAATTGCCGGGGAATACTTGGGGAGCCAGAATCGCATCCGGGTGCGGAATATCTGGGATAGTGCCATTAAACCAATCCACAGTTTCCGAGAAATCAATGATACCATTCCCATTACTATCCACCGGTTCTTGAGGATTAGGACGGGTAGCCACCTCTTCCCCCGCATCCACCAAACCATTCCCATTCATATCGTGAAACAACCGCAAATCAGTCACCGCACTTGCCCCAGCCAAGCTAACGCGGACTTCTGACGGATAAACCAGTTGCACCTGGTATAAATGGCGCGGACTAGCAGCAGTAATCGCATCCCGAATCGCTGCGGTAGTCCCCACTTGACCCAGATTAACATTTCCGGCCAAATCGCGAGCCGGATTAGGAATTTCCGCCGCCCCAGCGAATAAACTCAACTCATAACTGCTATCTGCCTCTTCCCGTGACACCTTGACAAAATAGCGACCGGGTGCCAGACCAAAGGTTTCTAAAGCGGTAATATGTTCCTTGTCGGCAACCAAGCCAGATTGTGCGGTCAACTCATCGGGTAAACCGTTATTATTCTCATCGCGAATTAACCCCAAAACAGTATTGCCAGCATCACCTTTCACCGTCACGCTCACATCACTGAGAGAGGCAATACCAAAGGGGAAGAAATCCTCCCGATCGCTCTGTCCCACAAACTCCGATAATCGGATTGGTGATGGGGGGTTAACCCGATCGAACCCCACCACCCCCAAATCTGCGCTCAGAAAAGTCCGCCCCTCGGGAATTCCCCACAACAGCAAATGATTGAGCAGCGAGCTACCGTCACCGCCAAACACCGCCTGCAAGTCTGGGTTAGCGGTGAGATAATAGTTTAAATCGATAACTTGGGAAAAAGAGCGCTTTTCCGCAATACCATTAGTTTGCAGATGTTGCCACCCCAGTTCTTTGTCACCCCCAGTCGCCAAAGCCACATCAGGGTTTTGGCTGAAGTAAAAATCCAAATCCACCACAGGAGAGAACGGGCGTCCCTCCTTCACCCCATATCTGCGCAAATGTTCGAACAAGTCCGCATTGGAGGTTAACCCAGCCCCCGCCAAGTCGCTGTTACTGCGGCGGTAAAAATCTAAATCTACCAGAGGAGAGAATTTCCTCCCCTCCGACAATCCCGCTGTGCGGAAGTGTTCCCACAGTTGCTGGGCAGTATTTATTCCTGCTGCCGCCAAGTCAGGATTAGCAGTAGCATAGAACCTAGCATCAAATAAATCTACAGACATCGCAAGTAACTCCAGATTTAGGGACGTATGGGGCAGGGGAGACGGGGAGCGGGGGAGGGTGTCTTACCCCCCATTCTCAAGGTAGGGTGGGGGGGACTTGGACCTGATATTGGTTCACGAGTTTATTTTGATTATGTCATCTGTTTTTGATCATGCCCTTACCTGGGGACGAGAACCAAGCCGCCTCACCAGTATAAATACCCTGGACTCAAGACCGGGACAACTCCCGCATCTCTCCTCACCCGGTCACAATTCAGGGCAGGTAAATTAATTTTAAAAAAAATATATGTAATGGTTGGTTAAGTATATTTAATATTGTTAAGCAGAAATTGCCAAAATTAGGGGTGACACCCTGGATCGGGGGGAAAGCAAATTAAGTGATGTTAAGTAAAAATCCCGATCGCACGATGGGACTATGGGATGGAAACTATTGTAAAGATTCGGTAAAGATAGGGGTAAATACTTGCCTCAGCCGAAGCGGAATGTAAGAATATATGTGGATATACAGAAACTTGCCTCTGGTCAACCGCTGGGAAAGGCAACCCATATGGGACGCCGAGAGAGCGTGAGGGCACAGAGGTAAATATCGTAAACGCCAACAGGCATTCAGGAGCCCCCCGTTCCTGCAGGGAAGTTATCGACCCCAGCAGAAAGTACCAAAAAACCGCGTCTTAGTAGTTTTGACAGGCATAAACTAACCCTAAGTTAGATTTAGACAAAGCTACCCGAAGTCGTTGGAAACAGAAAATTGGTAAAGATGTGGAAGAATAACAAAAAAGCTGCAACAGGGAAAATAGGGTGATTCGGGAATCTTACTGGCCACAGATCCAGCTTCTGATAGCCTGGAAAATTAAAAGGATTTTAACAATCCTTCATAATCAGGGGTTTGCCACAAACAAGCAAAAAATGTCATAAATAGGGATGAGAATAATGCTTGCAAAATCCAGCGCTAACAACAATGAAACATTACCTCCTAGATTGGGCAACGCCAGTCCGAGAGAAATCAGGAATATGGCTGTGATGTTTTCCGAGGAGCAAGCATCTGGCAGAACCGGAGTAGCTAAGGTTAAGTTCGGAGCCTCTGTAGGAATAGCTATAGCGGCGGCGATCGGCTTGGGCTCCCCGTCTTTAGCAGCGACTTTCAAATTTGAATACCTACCAGGCACCTCTTTGCAAGAGATGGTGGGCTTTGAAATGGCAGGAGCAATTTGGTCGCAATTCCTCACGGATGATGTCACGGTGAACCTCAAAGTGGGGGGGGTAAATTTTAGTAGCCAGTTCGGTAGCGACTACAATAAAGTCATCAGTATGGCGTCGCCAGAAAAAATGTTGGTTGACGCTGCTGCTGTGGCGGCATTGGGCAATCTGCAACTAGATGGCAATGGCTATTTTGATATCAATGTTGATGGCCAAACTGTGAAGCAAAACCAAGTCACCCTCTCTACAGCCAATGCGAAAGCATTGGGTATTGGTGGTTTGGGGAACAGCTTTGATGGCACCATCCTGACGAACAATGCGGTGGGCTGGGACCTGGATTACATTGGCACGGCTCCTGACGACAGCAGCAAATTTGATTTTCTCAGTGTGGTTGTCCATGAAATCGGTCACGCTTTGGGCTTTATCAGCGCTGTGGACGATAACCAATGGTATGCGAGTAACGTTAATTCTGACCCCGACAGTAACGATAACGGCAACACGATCGTCACAGCCCTGGATTTATTCCGCTTTTCTGCTGAAAGCAGCAATCAAGGGATCCAGGACTTGTCTGCAGGGGGAGAGAAATACTTTTCCCTTGATGGCGGACGCACGGTAGCGGCCAAATTTGCCACAGGACTGGAAGGGGATGGTTTTCAAGGCAGCCACTGGAAAGAAGCCGACGCCAACCAAGCGATCGGCATTATGGATCCTGCCATAGCCAAAGGCGAAAAAAGCCAAATTTCTCAGTTCGACCTCCTCGCCTTAGACGCTCTCGGCTGGAACCTAAAGCGCAAAGGCAATGGCAACCTGCATTCATGGAATGACCTCAACCTCAACACCATCAAGCAGCAGGCACAGAACCGAGTCTTCAGCTCCTTAATGGCTCAAATTTTAGGAGACTTTGACGAGAGTCGAACCTACCATCGTTGGGCGAACACCAACCGATCGAGGTTTTGGCAAGTAGGATATTTTGCCACCGCTGATGACGAGGAACTATTCAACCAAATCGCCGCCGCTGGATACTTTCAGACAGCCGATACCGACCCGAACCAGCCCCAACCCGCCTCGGTTCCCGAACCAGGTGTGACTCTGGGACTGGCCAGCTTAGGTTTGTTTGGTCTAGTTTCCCGGCGGCGTCGCCCTCAAGCATAATTGCTATGTTCGTAGTAGGGCTTCAGCCCGATTTCATCAGTTCTTAGTAGGGCTTCAGCCCTCTAAAACTTAGATTTTTTTTGGGCTTCAGCCCAACTACAAACCCCCCCTTTATCCCCCCCTACCCCCCCTTTGAAAGGGGGGAGTTAGAGTCATAAATGTTTTGTTCACGCTTGGTAGGGGGGATGGGCTGAAGCCCTAGGCAGAACGTTTGGAGTTATAGAATTGGATGAGAAACCCAGTTTCGATTAGTATTTGCCTTAGCCTTCTCGCCACCACTCCGGCTGTAGGGCAAATCCTACCCGATGCCACTTTGCCAGTAAATTCGGTGATTACCGAGAATGGCAACATCACCACCATCAACGGCGGCACTACTTCCGGCTCTTACCTATTCCACAGCTTCCAGGAGTTTTCTCTCCCTACCGGGGCATCAGCATTCTTCAACAATGCTCCCGATATCCAAAACATCATTACTCGCATCACTGGCGGGGGAATCTCTAATATTGATGGCATCATCAGTGCCAATGGCAGCGCCAATCTATTCCTCCTCAACCCGGCGGGCATTATCTTTGGTGCCAATGCTCAGCTCAATATTGGCGGCTCGTTTCTGGCTACCACTGCCACAAGTATCAAATGGGCGGATGGGAGCGAGTTCAGCGCCACTGACCCCACCAGAGATAATGGGGGTGTGCCCCTACTCACGATTAATGTGCCTGTAGGTCTTCAGCTTGGCTCTAGTTCGGGAAATATTTTGGTAGCAGGGCCGGGAAATAATTTGAGCATTGACCCAGAAACCTCTGCCACGATCGGGGATTTGCGCCCATTGGGACTGGAAGTTACCCCCGGTCAAACTCTGGCGCTCATCGGTGGGGATATTACCCTTAATGGGGGCAACCTCACGGCTCCGGGGGGGACGATCGAACTCCACGCCATTGCTACCGGAGAGCTAGTGGCGGAAAGTAGCACCGGCCCAATTACCATTAACCCCCCAATTACCCCATCTGGGGCTAACATCCAACTCCTCGAAGCCGCTTCTATTGATGCCAGCGGCGCCGGGGGCGGCCAGATCCGGCTCCAGGGACGCCGCATTGAAATGCGCGACGGTGCCGCCATCTTAACCGATACCCTCGCCGACGAGCCCGGAGGCAATCTCACTCTCCGTGCCACTGAAAGCGTGGAATTGACTGGCATCAATGCTGATGGCACATTTTTTACTGGCTTATTTGCCGATGTCGCCCCAGATGCCACGGGAGCTGGAGGCAGTTTATTGGTAGAAACCGGCAGTCTGCTGATGGCCGACGGCGCCCAAATCATTGCGGGCACCTTCGGAGAGGGGGATGGGGGGGAATTGACCGTGAGAGCCAATGCTGTAGAAATCAAGGGCAGCAGCCCCGACATCCCCTTTCCCACCGGCTTGTTTGTTTCCTCGTTAGCTACCGGGAATGGCGGCAACCTGACCGTGGAAGCCCAAAACCTGCTGGTGACAGAAGGCGCCCAAATTGTTGCTAGCACTTTTGGGGAGGGTAATGCGGGTAATATCACTTTGCGGGCTAACTCCTTTCAGCTAGATGGCATCTCGCCTACGGCTGAGTTTGTCACCGGTGTTTTTGCTGATGTGGGTATCGGTGCCACTGGTAACGGCGGCAATATCACGATCGAAGCTCAGAGCCTCCGCCTCACTGCAGGCGCCCAAATTATTGGTAGCACCTTTGGTGAGGGCAAAGCAGGGGATATCTCTGTGGTGGCGAATTCCGTAGAAGTGACGGGCGCTTCCCCTCTTGGTCCGAGCGGCTTATTTACTTCTTCGGAAGACACAGGCTCTGGGGGCAATTTAACTTTACAAGCAGATTTCCTGCGCTTGAGTGAAGCGGCGCAGATCGCAGCGGGTACGTTTGGCTCTGGTAATGGTGGCTCTTTGGTGATATCGGCTCGCACTATAGAATTGACTGGCGCATCAGCGGCTGGTCGGACTGGTTTGTTTGCTAGCGCGGTATTCGGGACTGGTAATGGTGGGGATATTGTCGTGATGAGCGATCGATTAACGGTTAGAAATGGTGCCCTCATCAGTGCCAGCAACTTCTCGAGTAATAATCCCGATATTCCCCCTGGTTCTGGCGCTGCGGGTAACATCAATATCCAGGCGGCAGAGTTGCTTTTAGACCGGGGTGGGACTATCTCAGCCGACACCGCCGGAGGCGATCGGGGCAACATCTCCCTCACTGGGTCCAATATTCAAATGCGCCGGGGCTCTCAAATCACCACTAATGCCACTGGAACTGCAACCGGGGGTAATATCGCGATCGACACCGAAACTTTATCTGCCCTAGAAAACAGCGATATCACCGCCAACGCCGAAGCCAGTTTCGGGGGGCGCGTAGTCATTAGCGCTCAAGGCATCTTTGGCACCGCCTTCCGCCCAGACTTGACTCCCCAGAGCGATATCACCGCCAGTTCCCAACTAGGTGCCGAATTCAGTGGCACTGTGGAGATAAAAACCCCTGATGCTGACCCCAGTTCTGGGTTAGTGCCTTTACCAGATAATGCCGTTGATGTGGAAAATTTAGTTGCCCGGAATTTGTGCGCTAAACCCGAGTTAGCACGCAGTTTCTTTGCCATCACCGGGCGCGGTGGTTTACCCCCCAATCCCTCCGCCCCCCTCACCTCTGTGCCAGAGACTCTCGATTGGTCTTCGGCTGGGAGAGGAGACGGGGTGACGGGGAGACGGGGTGATGGGGGGACGGAGGAGAGAGGGGGAAGAGGGGGAAGAGGGGGAGGGGTGGGAGGAGGGGGAAGATGGGGAGGGGTGGGAGGAGAGGGAGGAAGATTGCTTCCCACACTTCCCACACTTCCCACATTTCACAAAGTCCCCACATTCCACACACTCCACCCACTCCCCACACTCCCCA
>Ga0073934_10010477_pt1 | contig 11502 bp, 7 predicted proteins | sample LarsenN4metaG_FD_76834 | JGI IMG/M metagenome (GOLD analysis project Ga0073934, IMG submission 76834) | Hot spring sediment bacterial and archeal communities from British Columbia, Canada, to study Microbial Dark Matter (Phase II) - Larsen... ...
CCTTCTCGCCGGCGGCGCGCGCGGCGCGCAGAAGCGAATTCGGCCCGGTGACCGTCTCGCGCTGATCTTTTCGCGTCCATGTCGCCGGCTTTTCGAAAATGTCGGCGAGATCGTTCATCAAATCCTGCGTGCGGCGCGCGTCGCCCGAGACGAGGACGTCGCGCGGCAGCGCCGCGCGCTCGGCGACGCCCCTCACCTCCCGCTCGAACAGATAGCCGCCCTCGCCGTCGGCGGCGCCCTTCCAGCCGCGCTCGAATTCGTCGGCGATGATGTCGAGCCGGCGCGCGACCTTTTCCGCCAGCGCCTGGGCCTCGGCCATATCCGCCGGCGCCTCGTGAAGCGCGCGGGCGAGCGCCGCCTGCACGATCGCGTCGCGCGAAAAGCGCGCCGGGAATTCGTCGATCGCCTCGCGCACCTTTCGCGCTTTCGCGACGATGTCCGCAAGGTCGGCGCCGGCGACGATTTCGCCGCCGTCGAGGATGAGCTGGGCCTCAGCGACCCCTTCCGTATAAAGATAATCCTCAAGGCCGCGGTCGTCGAGGACGTACTGCTCGGACTTGCCGCGCATGATCTTGTAGAGCGGCGGCTGGGCGATATAGAGGCAGCCCTTCTGGATGATCTCCGGCATCTGCCGGAAAAAGAACGTCAGCAGCAGCGTCCTGATATGCGCGCCGTCGACGTCGGCGTCGGTCATGATGACGATCTTGTGGTAGCGGAGCTTTTCGACGTTGAAATCGTCGCGGCCGATCCCCGTTCCGAGCGCGGTGATGAGCGTGCCGATCTCCTGGCTCGAAAGCATCTTGTCGAAGCGCGCGCGCTCGACGTTCAAAATCTTGCCCCGGAGCGGCAAGACCGCCTGGTTTTCGCGGTTTCGCGCCTGTTTCGCCGAGCCGCCGGCCGAATCGCCCTCGACGATGAAGAGCTCCGATTTCGCGGGATCGCGCTCCTGGCAGTCGGCGAGTTTTCCCGGCAGCGAGGAGACGTCGAGCGCCGATTTCCGGCGCGTCAGCTCGCGCGCCTTTCGCGCCGCTTCGCGCGCCATCGCCGCCTCGACGATTTTCTGCACGACCTTCCTCGCCTCGCCGGGATTTTCCTCGAACCACTCGCCGAGTTTTTCGGCGCAGACCCCTTCGACGACGGGCCGGACTTCCGAGGAGACAAGCTTGTCTTTCGTCTGCGAGGAGAATTTCGGGTCCGGGACCTTGACCGAGAGGATGCAGGTCAGCCCCTCGCGCGCGTCATCGCCGGTGAGCGCGATCTTCTCCTTCTTCGCAAGGCCCGATTCCGCCGCGTATTTGTTGATGATGCGAGTCAGCGCCGCGCGATAGCCCTGAAGGTGCGTGCCGCCGTCGCGCTGCGGAATGTTGTTGGTGAAGCACAAGACCTTTTCGTGGTAGCTGTCGTTCCACCACATCGCGACGTCGACGGTTATCCCGTCGCGCTCGACTGTGAAGGAGATCGGCGCCTCGATGAGCGGCGTCTTCGATTTGTCGAGATAGCGGCAGAATTCGACGAGGCCGCCTTCGTAGTGAAGGCGCTCCTCTTTGACCTCGACGTGCCGCTGGTCCTTGAGGCGGATCGACACGCCGGAATTCAAGAACGCCAGCTCGCGCAGGCGATGCTCGAGCGTGTCGAAGTCGAAGTCGACTTTGGCGAAGATCTTCGTCGACGGCAGGAACGTGACCTCGGTTCCCTTGTCCTTCGTATCGCCGACGATTTTCAGCGGAGCTTCGGGAACGCCCATGCGGAAACGCATGAAGTGCTCCTTGCCGCCGCGCCGGATTTTCAGGTCGAGCCATTCCGAAAGCGCGTTGACGACCGAAACCCCGACGCCGTGCAAGCCCCCCGACACCTTGTAGGAGTTCTGGTCGAACTTTCCGCCGGCGTGGAGCTGGGTCATGATGACTTCGGCCGCCGAGACGCCTTCGGTCGGATGGATGTCGGTCGGAATGCCGCGGCCGTTGTCCCTGACGCTCGCCGAACCGTCCTCGTTCAACACGACCTCGATGTCGTCGCAATAGCCGGCGAGCGCCTCGTCGATCGCGTTGTCGACGACTTCGTAGACCATGTGATGAAGGCCGGACCCGTCATCCGTGTCGCCGATATACATGCCGGGGCGCTTCCTGACCGCGTCGAGGCCTTTCAAGACCTTGATCGCGTCGGCGCCGTATTCTTCGGAGCCTTCGTTTCTTATCGCGGCGTTATTCGCCATATCATTCGTATCCTGACGTTAAATCGGCCTCGCCGAGCCGCCGGCGATTTCAAAGATTTCCGCTCTCGCGCCCCAGGCCCTGAACAGCGACGCGTCGGCGCCGGTCATGAAGCACTGGAACTCAAGATCGTGGAGAATGTCGAAGAGCGCCGCGCGCCTGTCCGCATCAAGATGCGCGGCGATCTCGTCAAGGAGCAGAATGAGCGGCGCGCCGGAGGGCTTCAAGGAGAGCGCCCGCGCATTCGCAAGAACGAGCCCGATCAGGAGCGCCTTTTGCTCGCCCGTCGAGCAAAGACGCGCGGCGCGGCCCTTGGCGCGGTGCGTGACGAGAAGGTCGCTTTTGTGCGGCCCGATCGTCGCGCGCCCCGCTTCGGCGTCGATGCGCCGGGCGCCCTTGAGCCTTGCGCAGAACGCTTCTTCGACCTCGGCGGCCGGCTGATAGGCGAGCATCGCCTCGATCTCGCCCTCAAGCGCGAGATCGGCGGCGGGAAAGGCGCCCCCGTCTTGCGCGGCGTCCTCGATCGCGGCGGCGGCGAGCGCGCCGGCCGTCGCGCGCCGCGCCGCGGCGAGCGCGACGCCGCTTTCGGCGATTTCGAGCTCAAGCGCCGAAAGCCAGGCGTCGTCGCGGCAATTCTCGTCGAGGAGACGCTGGCGCTGGCGCAGCGCGGTTTCGTAATCCGACGCCGCGCGCGCCAGTGAGGGGTCCTGCGCCATCGCCATGCGGTCGAGGAACCGCCGGCGTTCGCCGGCGCCTTCCATGAAAAGACGGTCCTGCGCCGGCGTCAGCCAGACGAGGCGCAGCCATTCGGCGAAGGCCGAAGGGCCCGAAGCGGCGCGCCCGTCGATGCGGCAAACGCGGCGGTCGCCGTCGCCGTCCGCGCTCGCCGCTGCGCCGCCGACGCCGAACTGGCGCTCATCGCCATCCGTCACGACGCGCGCCGAGACGGCCCAGCCGCCGGCGCCGCCGATGCGCGGCAATTCGTCGAGCCGCGCTTGCCTGAGGCCGCGGCCCGGTCCGATGAGCGAGATCGCTTCGAGAAGATTGGTCTTACCGGCGCCGTTCGGTCCGGCGAAGGCGACGGGACGGCCGTCGAAATCGAGATCGATCCGCTCATAGGAGCGAAAATCCGTCAGCGTCAGGCGGCGAACGCGCGCGCGTCCGCCCGGCGCGGGCGCCGCCCATGCGTCATCGTTCCGGACACGGATCGTCGCTTCTCTCAAACTTTCGGCCCTTCGTCAGACGCGGAGCGGCATCAGCACGTAAAGCGCGCGCGGATCGTCCTCATCAAGGACGATCGAGGGGCTCGCGGGATCCGCGAGCTTGAACGTCATCGTCTGGCCGTCGACCTGGCTCGCGATGTCGAGGAGATAGCGCGCGTTAAACCCGATCTCGATGGGCTCGCCCGAGTAATCGACCGACAATTCCTCAAGCGCGCTTCCCGCTTCCGGATTGTTGACCGTGAGGCGCAGGCGGTCGTTTTCGACCGCGAGCTTGATCGAGCGCGTGCGGTCGGCGGAGATCGTCGCGACGCGGTCGACGGCCTGCGCGAAATCTTTCGTCTCGGCGCGCATGACGTTCGGATTGTTTTTCGGGATGACGCGCTCATAATCGGGAAAGGTCCCGTCGATGAGCTTCGAGGTGAGGCGCCCCGCCCCGTAGCCGAAGCGGATCTTGGTTTCGGAAACCGCAATGCTGACGGTCTCCTCCGCATCGGCGAGGAGCCGCCCTATCTCGGCGACGGCCTTTCGCGGCACGATGACGCCCGGCATCTTGTCGGCGCCGGCTGGAAGCGGCGCTTCAATACGCGCAAGACGGTGCCCGTCGGTCGCCGCCGCGCGAAGCTGGCGCGCCGCGCCGTCGACGAAAGCGTGCAGGTAAACGCCGTTCAGATAATAGCGCGTTTCCTCCTGCGACATCGCAAAGCGCGCCTTGTCGAAAAGGCGGACGATGTCGGCGGTCGGGATCGAAAACTGAACGCCGAGATCGCCTGTCGCAAGGGTCGGGAAATCGGCTTCGGGGAGAACGGCGAGCGCGAATTGCGAGCGCCCCGCCGACACCTGCAGCCGTCCCTCCTCCTGTTGCAGTTCGAGCCGCACCTGCGCGCCCTCGGGCAGGCGCCGGACGATCTCGTAAAGCGTCAGCGCCGAGGCGGTCGCCGAACCCTTGCGCGAGACGTCCGCGGGCGCCGTCTCCGAGATCTCGATGTCAAGGTCGGTCGCCGTCAGCGTCAGCCCGCCGCCCTCCGCCTGAAGCAAGACGTTCGACAAAATCGGAATCGTGTTCCGCCGTTCGACGACGCTTTGAACGTGGCCGAGCGCCTTGACGAGGGCGGACCGTTCAATCGTGACCTTCATGCGATCTTGCTCTTCCAAAGATGCGGGCGGCGAGGGATCGAAGCGCTTTGCGGGCGCTCGTCAACCCTTGCCGCGGGATGCGAGAGACGGGCGACTTCGCCAAGCGTCGGCGCGCGCGCCGCCGCCAGCGTTTCCGACCGCAGATTCGAGTATCGAATTATAGGCTGAAACGCCCGCCCAACGCCAGCGACGGGCGCCATTTCGCAGCCGATTCCGTGGACCCGGCGGGCGCCGTCAAACCCTTGAAAGCCCGGCCTGATTGAGGGCGATTTCAACGCCGATCGCGATCTTGACCGCGTTGACCGCGGCAAGGAACGCCTTGTCCCGGGTAATCAGGGCTTCGGCGCGGCGAAGCGAGGAAATGGCGGTCGTGTGGTCCCGCCCGAGGGCCCGCGCGATCCGCGGGAAACTCTCGGAAAGGACGGTGCGCGCGACATAGACGAAAGCGTGCCTTGCGCGCGCGATCCGCTGCGGCTGCGCGCGGCCGCGGATTTCATCGGGGTTAAGGTTGAAGGCCGTCGCCGTCGCCGCGAGCGTTTCTTCAAGCGAGGCCTTGCGCTTGCGGTCGCCGAGCCGCGCCTGCAGCGCCGCCATCGCTTCATTCGGACCAACCTCGACCGCCTGGTCGCGATAGACGAGCATCAGCTGCTTTAACGCGCCGATGCATTCGCGCATCGACGAGCCGAAAAGGCGCGCGACTAGCCGCAGCGTTTCGTCGGGGATCGCGCAGCGAAGTCCCGCGCCGTCGCGATGCTTTCTGAGGACGTCGAAGCGAAGGCTTTCGCCGCCCGGCGCGATGCGCACGGCGAGGCCGCCGGCGAGACGATCGGCGAGCCGGTCGTTGACGCCTTCCTTGGCGAGCGCGGACGGCGGCAATTCGCCGGCGACGATGACTTGACGGCGCGCGCTCGTCAGCGCGTTGATGAGGTTCAGCACTTCTTCGAGCGTGCGCTTCTTGCCGGCGAGAAGGTGTATGTCGTCGATCATCACAAGATCGCTGGACAGAAAGTCCCGCTGGAGGTTCAAGGTCGAATTCGACAACAGCGCGCCGACGCAGCCGCTCTGGATGTTGTTGTGCGTTAGATAGGCGGCCTTGCCGCCGGGACGGCGCTTCAGCCATTCATTGGCGCAGGCCTGCAGGAGATGCGACTTGCCGACGCCGGACTGCCCGTAGACGTAAAGGATGTCGCGCGCGGCGTCGGTCATGAAAATCTGGCGGGCGGCAGCGTGCGCGACGCCGTTCGTGTCGTCGACCGCGAACGTCTCGAACGTCATGCGCGGATCGATCGGCGTGACGATCTCTTCAAGCGTCGGCTCCCAGCGGTCCGAACGGCCATTCGCTTTCGCCTTGCCGTTCGCCGCGGGCCGCATGTCCTTCGCGGCGGGAAGATCGCCGAACAGCGTCGGCGCCGCGGACGGCGCGAGGCCGTTGACCCGCGACGCGTGGGCGCTGAGATGCCGCTTGACGATCAGCACCCGCCGGATCGGATAGACCGTCTCGCTCCAGGTTTCGCGAAGGCCGAGCTTGAACTGCTGGTCGAGGCGGTCGCGGCGAAGGTCCGATTCCGTCGACAAGGTGATCGAATCCGCTTTCGCGTCATCCAGCTCAAGATCTGAAAACCAGGTCCTGTAGACCGTATTGCCGTAGCGTTTGGCCAGCGTTTCCCTGAACAGCGGAAAGCTCTCCCGCGCCGCATCGGCGTTGTCGTTCGTCATTTCTGGAAGCCCCAATTCTCGAAGTCCGCCCATCGGCCGACGGCGCCGGACGAATCCGTCCCGGTCCGCCGACCCCACCATCAATAAACGCCGCCGTCCCGAGGCGGCGCCTTCGTTATCGTGAAGCCGAGGCTGAAAACGAAATTTCGGAAGATGAGACTGACGCAGCGACCGCGACGGCATGATAGATGCGTTTGGCGTCAGAACGGCTCATCTGCGGCCCCTCGTACTTCCCGAGCGCGATCAGGCGCTCTTGTTTTCAGCGAACCTGCGCAAGGCGCGCAGGGATGAGAGCATTACTCAGACAGAGTTGACGCAACAGCAAACGAAAATTCATCCGTGTTCGTCTTATTTCAAAATATTAGAACCGCGAGATGCGCGTTGCAAGTGCATTGAGTGCGATTCTTCTCCGATTTTTTGCAAGCTCGGACATTGACTTTCAAGGTCGCGCGGCAAAACAAAAACTTATCGGCGAGCGCAGCGCGAATTCCGTGGAAAACTTAATCAAAAACGCCGCGCCCCGATCCCGCTTCGCCCCCGCATCGGCCGGCGGATTTCTGAACCGCGCGCGCGAGAAGATCAATCGCCGATGCGCCGGCGCGAAAAATTTCGCCCCGCAGGCGGGTCGCGCGCGCGGGGCGAATTTCGCGATGATGATTGTTATATCAGATCAGGCGGGAAGCCGTTTCACGCGCTGCGCAAGGCGCGACAGCTTTCGCGACACCGTCAGCTTGTGCGCGACGCCCTTCGTCGCGGCGCGATGGAGTTCCGGCTGCGCCTCCTTAAGCGCGGCGGCGGCCGCCTTTTTATCGCCGGCGGCGATCGCTTCTTCGACCTTGCGCACGAATGAGCGCACGCGGCTGCGGCGCGCCTTGTTCACTTCCGTGCGGCGCGCGATCTTGCGCACCATCTTTTTCGCCGATGACGTGTTCGCCATGTGTCCTCAGGTTCGATGCCGCTAAGGCGGCGGAATTTCTCGATAATCGCCCGCGCCGAAGGTCAAGGCGGCGAGCGAGGCGCGGCTTATAGCGACGGGGCGAGAGCCCGTCAACGACGCGCCCCTCCTGGCTCGAGGCCGCCGTTTTCCCGGCTTTCTCAGCGCTGGCATTTCCCGCAATAAAAGGTCGAGCGCCCAGCCTGGACGATCCGCCGGACGCGCGCTTTGCAGACCGGGCAGGACGCGCCCTCGCGGTCATAGACCTTGAACCGGTGCTGAAAATAGCCGAGCGCGCCGTCTGAGGCGGCGAAATCCCGAAGGCTCGACCCGCCCGCGAGGATCGCCTCGGCGAGGGTTGCGCGTATGGCGCCGTGCAGACGCGCGATGCGCGTTTGCGACAGAGTCGACGCAGGCCGGCGCGGCGAGACGCCCGCCGCGAAAAGCGCTTCGCAGACATAGATGTTGCCGAGACCGGCAATGACGCGCTGATCGAGAAGCGCGGCCTTGACCGGCGCGCGTCGCGCGGCGAGCGCCGCCGCCAGCATCGCCGGCGTGAAGCCGTCTTCTGTCGGCTCCGGTCCCATGTCCTTGAAATGGCTTGTGCTTGAAAGCGCCGCAGACGCCGCAAGGTCCATGAAGCCGAAACGGCGCGGATCATTATAGTCGATGCGCAGGAAGCCGCCCGGCCCGTCCATCAGGAAGGCGATATGATCATGCGCGGGATCGGTCGCGGCCGCATGATGAAAGGCGCCCGGACGCGCACCGGCTCCCGACGCGGCGATGGTGAAGCGGCCGGACATGCCAAGATGCATGATGAGGGTCTCACCGGTTGAAAGCGCCGCCGTCAGATATTTTCCGCGCCGGCCCAGCGATTGCACCGTTGCGCCGACAAGCCGGCCCGCAAATCGCGGCGGCAGGGGAAAGCGGAGATCGGGCCGCCGCGTCTCGACGGCCCTGAACACCGCGCCGACCATCGCCGGTTCGAGACCGCGGCGCACCGTTTCAACTTCCGGGAGTTCCGGCATCGGGGTCTTTTCGCCTGACCGAGAGAAATGGAATTGACGCGCCGCCGGGAAGGGACGACCATTAACGCATCTTAATACTGAGGGGGAGGCAATGGAACAAACCGAAGAACATGGCGGCGTCTTGACCGATGCAAGCCTTGCCGGCCGCAAGTCGAAGCCGCCGGCTGAACTTGCGGTTCGCAACGAGTCCCGGATCGGCGCGATGCTGTGGATCGGGTTTTACACGTTGCTCCTCAACATTCTGACGCTGACCGTCTTCCGGTTCTGGGGCCGCACGCATTTTCGCCGCCGGCTCTGGTCCGACACGCGGGTCGGCGGCGAGCCGCTTGAGTACACCGGCCGCGGCATGGAGCTATTCATCGGCTTCATCATCGCGATCTTCACGCTGATGGCGCCGACGATCGGCGCGATATTCGCGGCGCAGCTTTTCCTGCCGCCGCCGCTTTTCATCGCCGTCATCATCCCGGTTTACCTCTTTCTCTTCGTCATCGTCGGGGTGGCGATCTTTCTCGCCCGCCGCTATCACCTCTCGCGCACGCGCCTGCGCGGCATCAGGTTCGCGCAGACGGGATCGGCCTGGGGCTATGGCTGGGCGAATTTCGGCTACATGCTGCTCGCCGCGCTGACTCTCGGATGGTTCGGACCGGCCGCGCAGATCCGTCTGTCGCGCCGCCTCTGGTCGAACGCCTGGTATGGCGGGCTCCGGTTCAAATTCGAGGATACGCCGGAAGCAAAGCGCGAGCCCGTCTATTTGAGTTTCGCCGTCGCCTGGATCGGCGGCGTCCTCGCCTATGGCGGCTGGGCGGCGTTCCTGTTCGGCAGCGGCATGATGTCGGGGATGGACGCCGTGCAGCCGGACCTCGAGGTCCTTGGCATGATCTATCTGTCGATGATCCCGCTCGTCATCGTCGTCGCGCTCGCCTCGGCCTGGCATTTTGCGGTGATCACGCGGCGCATCACCAAGAGCCTCAGCGTCGCCGACGTGAAGTTCAGCTCGCGCCTCAGCGTCTTTGACATCATCGAACTCGCGATCACCAATACGCTGCTCATCGTATTCACCCTCGGCATCGGCGTCATGGCGGCGCAGATGCGGATGTGGAAGCGGCTCGCCAACCGCCTCGCGCTTTCGGGCTCGATCGACTTCGCCGCCGTTGAACAGTCGACCGTCGACGCGCCGAAACAGGGCGAAGGCCTCGCCGACGGCCTTGATCTCGTGTCGAATTTCTGATGAGCGCGCCCCTCGTCCTCGCCGGCCGCTATTTCGACGGCAAGACCGCCGTCGCGCATGAGGTTTCCGTGCGCCTGACGGCGGCCGGCGTCGCCATCGACAATGAACATCTCAGCGCGTTCTGGCCAGCGGCGCGGCTCGTCCTCATCGAGCGGACCGCTTCGGAGATCCGGCTCGGAGATCGAAACGACGACCATGCCCGGCTTGTCCTCGACGCGGAGGATGCGCAAGGACCTCTATTGGCCCTGTGGCCCGACCTGATGAGCGGGCGGCGCGAGCGCCGGCGGATGACGGCGCTCATTGCCAGCCTCGTCATCGGAACCGGCGTCATCGCGGCGGCGATCTTCATCGGCGCGCCGGCGGCGTCCGGACCGCTCGCGCGCGCGACCTCGAAGGACCTCGAAATCCGCATGGGCGAGAACCTCGCCGCGCAGATCAACGTCGTGCTGCGCCCGTGCAGGAACCAGGAGGCGGCGGCCGCGGTGCTGCAGCCGGTTCTCGACCGCTTCGCCGCGGAAAGCGACGTCGGCTTCCCAATCACGTTTCGCTTCGTGCAATCGGCGACGCCCAACGCTTTCGCGCTGCCGGGCGGGCAGGTGATGGCGACGAGCGGTCTTGCCGGAGCGCTGGCGAACGATCAGGAAGCGTTTCTCGCCGTGATGGCCCACGAGCTTGGGCATGTGAAGGCGCGCGACGGACTTCAGGCGATCTATCGCAACGCCGGGATCGGCGTTGCGCTCGACATCATCACCGGCGGGTCCGGCGCCGCGCAACAGGCGGTCATTCTCGCCGGACAGATGAGCCAGCTCCGCCATTCCCGCGAGCAGGAATCGCGCGCCGACGAGACCGCCGCCGACATCTTGCTGGCGGCGGGGCTCGATCCGGCGGCGCTCGCCCGGGCGTTTGACGCGATCCGTCTCAGCGACCCGGAAGACGATGAAAACGCGCGCGATGATCAAGCGGAAATCCCCTCCTGGCTCTCCAGCCACCCGAACACCAAGGCCCGCGTCGCTACGGCGCGCGCGCGGGCTCGGCCCGGCGGGCCTCCCCCGCTCCCGCCGGAAGAATGGGCGCGCGTGGCGTCGGCTTGCAGCCGCTGACGGCGACCCCGGCATGAATTTTTACGGCGAAGGCTTCAGCTTCGGCGCCAACATCGCTAGGCTTGCGCCGGGGCTGAACCCGTGGGCGAAAAGAAATTCAAGGCGTTCATCAGCTACGCTCATGCTGACGAGGAATGGGGCGCGTGGCTGCAGCGTTCGCTCGAGCGCTATCGTCCGCCGCCAGAGCTTGCGCGGCGGGGCGGTGCGGCGTCGGCGGCGCGCCTCGCGCCGGTCTTTCGCGATCGCGAGGACCTCCCTGTCGCCGGCAATCTCAGCGACGCGATCCGATCGGCGCTCGCCGACAGCGAGTTCCAGATCGTCCTATGTTCCCCGAGGGCGGCGCGATCGCGCTGGGTCAATGACGAGATCAGGCATTTCCAGAAGCTCAACGGGCCGGGCCGGACCTTCGCGCTGATCATCGCCGGCGAGCCCGGCGCCTCGTTCATCCCGCGGCGCGAAGATGAGGAATGCTTTCCGCCGGCGCTTCGCTTCGAGCTCGACGCGGACCGCAATCTCACAAATGTCCCGGCCGAGCCCCTTGCCGCCGACGCGCGCAAGACGGGCGACGGCAAGCGCTACGCCTTCCTCAAGATCGCGGCCGGCATGCTCGGCGTCGGCCTTGACGATCTCATCCGCCGCGACGCGCAGCGGCGGACGCGGATCGCGACCGCGACCGCCATCGCCTCGACCGCCGGCGCGGCGGTCCTCGCCTTTGCGGCGGTCGCCGCGTTCACCGCCCGCAACGAAGCGCGCGCCATGCGCGCCGAAGCCGAAGGCCTCATCGAATTCATGCTCGGCGATCTCCGGGACAGGCTTGAACCGGTCGGCAAGCTTGACATCCTTGAATCCGTCGCCGACCGGGCGACGGCCTATTATTCCGGCCAGAACCCGAAATCGCTCGACGATGCCGCGCTCGCCCGCCGGGCGCA
>Ga0073934_10010478_pt1 | contig 11501 bp, 10 predicted proteins | sample LarsenN4metaG_FD_76834 | JGI IMG/M metagenome (GOLD analysis project Ga0073934, IMG submission 76834) | Hot spring sediment bacterial and archeal communities from British Columbia, Canada, to study Microbial Dark Matter (Phase II) - Larsen... ...
TCGAGGATCTGATCGCCGAGGAGGATATGGTGGTGACGCTGTCGCACGCCGGCTACGTGAAGTCGCAGCCGCTCAGCGCCTACCGCGCCCAGCGCCGCGGCGGCCGCGGCAAGACCGCGACCACGGTGAAGGAAGAGGATTTCGTCGAGAAGCTGCTGATCGCCAGCACCCACGACACGGTCATGTGCTTCTCGAGCCGCGGGCGGGTGTACTGGCTCAAGACCTACGAGATCCCGCAGGCCGGGCGCGGCGCGCGCGGCAAGCACATCGCCAACCTGCTACCGCTCGCCGAGGGCGAGAAGATCACCGCGATCCTGCCGGTGCGCGAGTACGAGGAGGGCAAGACCGTGTTCATGGCCACCTCGGACGGCACGGTCAAGAAGACCGCGCTCACCGAGTTCTCGCGCCCGCGCCCGAGCGGCATCATCGCCATCGAGCTGGAGGAAGGCAACCGGCTGGTCGGCGTCGGTGTCACCGACGGTACGCGCGACATCCTGATGTTCAGCTCGGCCGGCAAGGTGGTGCGCTTCCCCGAGGACGAGGTACGGCCGATGGGCCGTCAGGCGCGCGGCGTGCGCGGCATCACCCTGCAGGAGGGTCAGTCGGTGGTATCGCTGATCATCGCCGGCCTGGCCGACGAGCAGTCTGCGGTGCTCACGGTCACGAAGAACGGTTACGGCAAGCGCACGCCACTCGCCGATTACCTCAAGCACCACCGTGGTGGCCAGGGCGTGATCTCCATCCAGGTCAACGAGCGCAACGGCGAAGTGGTCGGCGCCGGGCTGGTCGGCGACGAGGACGAGATCATGCTCATCACCGACGCCGGTGTTTTGATACGCACGCGTGTCAAGGAGATCTCGGTGGTCGGGCGCAACACCCAGGGTGTGCGGCACATCGACCTCGGTGAAGGCGAGAAGCTCGCCGGCGTCGAGAAGGTGGCGGAGTCGGACGAAGAGTAATTCATTGACGGCCCAAGGCGAAGACGCAAAGGATAGTTTTTTGAGAGTGAATCCGGGTTTCTTTTCGTCTTGGCGTCTTTGCGCTGAGTTTTTCTGAATATTCAGGTGAGGACAAAAATGTCGCGAGTGTTCAATTTCAGCGCGGGCCCGGCGGTGCTGCCGGAGGCGGTGTTGCAGCAGGCCAAGGACGAGCTGCTCGATTGGCACGGCAGCGGCTGCTCGGTGATGGAGATGAGCCATCGTGGCAAGGAGTTCATCAGTATCGCCGAGAAGGCCGAGGCCGATCTGCGCGAGCTGATGAACATCCCGGCCAGCTACAAGGTGCTGTTCCTCCAGGGCGGCGCCTCGGCGCAGTTCGCGATGGTGCCGATGAACCTGCTGCGCGGCAAGAAATCCGCCGACTACCTCAATACCGGCGAGTGGTCGAAGAAGGCGATCAAGGAGGCCAAGCTGTTCGGCGCGGTGAACGTCGCGGCCAGCGGCGAGGCCACCAAGTTCACCACCGTGCCGGCGCCGGCCGAGCTCAGGCTCGATCCGAACGCCGCCTACGTGCACTACACCCCGAACGAGACCATCGGCGGCGTCGAGTTCAGCTATGTCCCGCAGACCGGCGACGTGCCGCTGGTAGCGGACATGTCGTCCACGATCCTGTCGCGGCCGATCGACGTCATGAAGTTCGGACTCATCTACGCCGGCGCCCAGAAGAACATCGGCCCCTCGGGGCTCACGGTGGTGATCGTGCGCGAGGACCTGCTCGGCCAGACTGTGCCCGGCACGCCGTCGATGTTCGACTACAAGGTCCACGCCGACAACGGCTCGATGTACAACACCCCGCCGACCTACGCCTGGTACATCGCCGGCCTGGTGTTCGAGTGGCTCAAGAAACAGGGCGGGCTCGCGGGCATGGCCAAGATCAACGAGCGCAAGGCAAACAAGCTCTACGACTACATCGACTCAACCGGCGGTTTCTACCGGAACCCGGTGGAAAAACCGAGCCGCTCGTGGATGAACGTGCCGTTCACGCTCAGGAGCGAAATGCTCGACGAGCCGTTCCTCAAGGGCGCGAAGGCCGCCGGCCTGGTGCAGCTCAAGGGCCATCGTTCGGTCGGCGGCATGCGCGCCTCGATCTACAACGCCATGCCCGAGGCCGGCATCGATGCGCTCATCGCCTACATGAAGGACTTCATGCAGAAGAACGGCTGAGCCATGTACAAGATCCTGACGCTCAACAACATCTCGCCGCTCGGCCTCGCGCGGCTGCCGAAGGACAGGTTCCAGATCGCGGCCGACATCAAGGATCCGGACGGCATCCTGCTGCGCTCGTTCAAGATGCACGACATGGCAATCCCGGCCTCGCTCAAGGCGGTCGGCCGCGCCGGCGCCGGCGTCAACAACATTCCGGTCGAGAACCTCACGCGGCTGGGCATTCCGGTGTTCAACGCCCCGGGGGCCAATTCCAACGCGGTGAAGGAGCTGGTGATCGCCGGCATGCTGATGGCGATCCGCCACATCGGCCCGGCCTGGCAGTTCGCCCAGGGCCTCACCGGCACCGACGCCGAGATCAGCAAGGCGGTGGAGGCCGGCAAGAAGAACTACGCCGGTTTCGAGCTGCCCGGTCGCACGCTCGGGGTGATCGGCCTCGGCGCCATCGGCCGGCTGGTGGCGAACACTGCACTGGCGCTCGGCATGAAGGTGATCGGCTTCGATCCCGGCCTCACCGTGGAAGGCGCCTGGCAGCTGTCGGCGGACGTGAGGAAGGCCAACAGCGTCGAGGAGCTGCTGCGCCACGCCGATTTCGTGACCTTCCACGTGCCGCTCATGGACCAGACCCGGCACCTGATCAACGCCGAGCGCCTCAAGCTCATGAAGGACGGCGTCGTGATCCTGAACTTCGCGCGCGAGGGCATTGTCGACGACGCCGCGGTCAGCGCCGCCATCAAGGCCGGCAAGGTGTACGGCTACGTTTGCGACTTTCCCTCCAACCTGCTCAAGAACCACGAGCGCGTGATCACGCTGCCACACCTCGGCGCCTCAACCGCCGAGGCCGAGGACAACTGCGCGATCATGGTCGCCGAGCAGGTCAAGGATTTCCTCGAGAACGGCAATGTGCGGAACAGCGTGAACTTCCCGGACGTGGCGGCACCGCGCGAATCGCCACATCGCCTGATCGTGGCGAACGCCAACGTGCCGAACATGCTCGGCCAGATTTCTGAGACGCTCGGTCTCGCCAGGCTCAACATTCACGACATGGTCAACCGCTCGCGCGGCGACTACGCCTACACGATCGTGGATCTCGACAATCCGGTGCCGGAGGCGGTGCGCCAGAAGGTGGCGGGCATTCCGGGCGTGCTCATGGCGCGCGTGCTCTGAGCATGAAGCCCGGCAAGCGCAAGGCTCCAGTGGCTTCGCGGCTCAAGGCGCTGCGCGACCGCATCGACCGGCTGGACGAAAAGCTCCAGCAGCTCATCAGTAAGCGCGCCAGCTGCGCCCGGGAAATCGCCGCGCTCAAGCAGGCCGCCGGCGAGGACAATTTCTACAAGCCGGAGCGCGAGGTGGACGTGCTGCGGCGCGTGATCGCGCGCAACAAGGGTCCGTTGTCGAGCGAGGAAATGGCGCGGCTGTTCCGCGAGATCATGTCCGCCTGCCTGGCGCTCGAGAAGCCGATGAAAATCGCCTTTCTCGGCCCGGAAGGCACCTTCACCCAGGCCGCCGCGCTCAAGCACTTCGGCCATTCGGTGGCGACCGTGCCGCTCGGCGGCATCGCCGACGTGTTTCGCGAGGTCGAGTCCGGCACCGCGCACTTCGGCGTGGTGCCGATCGAGAATTCGACCGAGGGCGTGATCAACCACACGCTCGACATGTTCATGAACTCGCCGCTGCGCATCTGCGGCGAGGTCGAGCTGCGCATCCATCACCACCTGCTCGGCAAGGGCCGGTCGCTCAGGGGCGTGAAGCGCGTGCTCTCGCATCAGCAGTCGCTCGCCCAGTGCCGCGAATGGCTGGACGCCAACCTGCCCGAGGTCGAGCGCGTCGCGGTGGCCAGCAACGCTGAGGCCGCGCGCCTGGCAAGCCGCGATGCGCAAGCAGTCGCGATCGCCGGCAGCTCGGCCGCCGAAATCTACGAGCTCAATGTGTTGGTTTCGAACATCGAAGACGAGCCGGACAACACGACACGCTTTCTGGTCATCGGCCGACTCGATCCGCTGCCGAGCGGCGACGACAAGACCAGTCTCCTGATCTCCGGGCCGAACCGTTCCGGCAGCCTGATGGGCCTGCTCGCGCCGCTCGCGCGCCACCAGATCAACATGACGCGCATCGAGTCGCGGCCGTCGCGCCGCGGCTTGTGGGAGTATGTGTTCTTCGTCGACATCGACGGCCACGCCCAGGACGCGCGCGTGCGCAAGGCGCTCGCGGAGCTGGAGAAGGGTTCGTCGTTCATCAAGTGGCTCGGATCCTATCCGAAGGCCGTGTTGTGAATGAACCGCAAGACCAGCCACAGATGAATGCAGATATTGAAGAGCCGGTGTGTTTTGATCGGTGTTCATCTGTGGCAGGTTTCTTCTCTGTCGAGTTCTTATGGATAACGACATAGTTAATCTTGCGACTCCCGGCGTGCGCGGCCTTACGCCCTATGTCCCCGGCAAGCCGGTGGAGGAGCTGGAACGCGAACTGGGCGTGACCCACGCCATCAAGCTGGCGTCCAACGAAAACCCGCTCGGTCCCAGTCCCAAGGCGCTGGCGGCGGCGCGGAAGGCGTTGCCCGAGGTCGCACGCTATCCGGACGGCGGCGGTTTCGCGCTCAAGCGTGCGCTGGCCGCAAGACTCAAAGTGGAACCCGGACAGATCACGCTTGGCAACGGTTCGAGCGACGTCATCGAGTTCGCGGCGCGCATCTTCGTGGCGCCGGGCGACGAGGTGGTGTTTTCCCAGCATGCCTTCGCCATGTACCCGATCCTCACCCAGGCGATCGGCGGCCGCGCCGTGGAGGTGCCGGCGCGCGACTGGGGGCATGACCTCGAGGCCATGGGGCGCGCCGTCACGGCCAAGACCCGGCTCACGTTCCTGACCAACCCGAACAACCCGACCGGCACCTGGTTCGATCGCGCGAGCCTCATGCGGTTCCTCCGGGCGATTCCGCCGCAGGTCATCGTAGTGCTCGACGAGGCCTACTTCGAATACGCCGACCACCTGGAATACCCGGATGGGCTCACCCTGCTCGGCGAATTCCCGAATCTGATCGTCGCGCGCACCTTTTCCAAGGTCTATGGCCTGGCCGGCCTGCGTGTCGGTTACAGCGTGTCGAGTACCACGATCGCCGATCTGCTCAATCGCATCCGCCCGCCATTCAACGTGAACAGTCTCGCGATGGTGGCCGCCGAGGCGGCGCTTGCCGACGACGACCACCTGCGCCGGACCGTGAGGCTCAACCACGACGGCATGCGCCAGCTCACCGACGGTTTCCGGAAGCTGGGACTTTCCCATATCCCTTCGGCTGGCAATTTCGTGTGCGTCGAGGTCGGTGACGCCGCGTGCGTCAACGATGCGCTGCTGCGGCAAGGCGTGATCGTGCGACCGATCGCCAACTACGGCATGCCGCGGCATCTGCGAGTCACTGTCGGGTTACCCGAAGAGAATGAACGATTCCTGAAGGCTCTGGGAAAGGTGCTGCGTCGTGAGTGCTGAGCTCCGAGTCTAAAGACAAAAATGATTGCGCTGGCAACTGCAAGGAGTCAGGGTTTGACGTGTTGGGCTCAGCACTCGGCACTCAGCGCCCGGGACGATGATTAATCGACTCACCCTCATCGGCGTCGGCCTGATCGGTGGCTCGCTGGCGCGCGCCTTGCGCGATGCCGGGCATGTGCAGGAGATCGTCGGCTACGGCCGCGGGCTGGCCAACCTGCAGCGTGCGGTCGAGCTCGGCGTGGTCGACCGCATTGAGACCTCGCTGGCGGCGGCGGTGAACGGCGCCGACATGGTGGTGCTGGCGACCCCGGTCGGAGCCATGGCCGAGATCCTCGGGGCGATCGCGCCGTACCTGGCAAAAGACGCGGTAGTGACCGATGTCGGCAGCGTCAAGGGTGCGGTGGTGACCGCCGCGCGTGCCGCGCTCGGCGGAAGATTTTCCAATTTCGTCCCCGGCCATCCGATCGCCGGCACCGAACGTTCCGGGGTCGAGTCCTCGTTCGCCAGCCTGTACGTCGGGCGGCGGGTGGTGCTGACGCCGCTGCCCGAGACCCGGCCGGAGGCGCTGGCGCGGGTGCGGGCCATGTGGCAGGCGGCCGGCGCCGATGTCGTGGACATGAGCATCGAACACCACGATCAGGTGCTGGCGGCCACCAGCCACCTGCCGCATCTCCTGGCGTATGCGCTGGTCGACATGCTCGCGCAGCTCAATGACCGTCACGAGATTTTTTCCTACGCCGCCGGCGGCTTCCGCGACTTCACCCGCATCGCCTCCAGCGATCCGGTGATGTGGCGCGACATCAGCCTCGCCAACCGCGACGCGATCGTGGAAATGCTGAAGCGCTACCGCACCGAGCTGGATGGGCTGATCAAGGCCGTCGCCGCCGGCAATGGCGGTTCTTTGCAGGAGCTGTTTGCTCGTGCCAAGGCGGCGCGCGACGCCTTGATGCAGAACGATCAAAAGAAAGACTGAGGTTTCCAGAATCCGTGAGCAATCGTATCGATTACCGCGTCGCCCCCGGCGGCCTGCTCAAGGGCCGGCTGCGCGTCCCGGGCGACAAATCCATTTCCCACCGCTCGGTGATGCTCGGGGCCTTGGCCTCCGGCGTCACCCATGTCACCGGCCTGCTGGAAGGCGAGGACGTGTTGTCGACGCTCGCCGCGTTCCGTGCCATGGGCGTGCAGGCCAAGGGGCCGGACCAGGGCAAGCTCGCCATCCAGGGGGTCGGTCTGCACGGGCTGCGGCCGCCGGCCCAGCCGCTCGACATGGGCAACTCCGGCACGGCCATGCGCCTCATGGCCGGCATTCTCGCCGGCCAGGACTTCGATTCGGTGCTGATCGGCGACGAGTCGCTCAGTAAGCGGCCGATGAAGCGCGTCAGCGATCCGCTCGCCGAAATGGGTGCGCACATCGAAACCAATGAGGGCGGTCGGCCGCCGCTGCGTATCCACGGCAAGCAGAAACTGCACGGTATCACCTACCACATGCCGATGGCCAGCGCCCAGGTGAAGTCCTGCCTGTTGCTCGCCGGTCTGTACGCCGACGGCGAGACCGCGGTCACCGAGCCGGCGCCGACCCGCGATCACACCGAACGTATGTTGCGCGGGTTCGGCTACGAGGTGCAGGTCGACGGCCCGACTATCCGCGTGCGCGGCGGCGGCAGGCTCAAGGCCTGCGACATCGACGTGCCGGCCGATATCTCCTCGGCGGCCTTCTTCCTGGTCGGTGCCGCGATCGCCTCCGGTTCGGAGCTGGTGCTCGAGCATGTCGGGGTCAATCCGACGCGCATCGGCGTCATCAATATTCTCAAGCTCATGGGCGCCGATCTGGTGCTGGAGAACAGTCGCACCGTCGGCGGCGAGCCAGTCGCCGACCTGCGCATTCGCAGCCGCCGGCTCAAGGGTATCCGCATCCCCGAAGACCAGGTGCCGCTTGCGATAGACGAGTTCCCGGCGCTGTTCGTTGCCGCCGCCTGCGCCGACGGCGAGACCGCATTGACTGGTGCGCACGAGTTGCGCGTGAAGGAGAGCGACCGCATCGCGGTGATGGCCGAGGGCCTGAAGCGTCTCGGGATCGCGGCCCGGGAGACGCCGGACGGCATCGTCATCCAGGGCGGTCAACTCACGGGCGGCGAGGTGGACAGCCACGGTGACCACCGTATCGCCATGAGTTTCGCGATGGCGGCACTCGCTGCCTCCGGTCCGATTGCGATCCGCGACTGCAAGAATGTCGCGACCTCGTTCCCGGATTTCGTCGAACTGGCGCAGCGCGCCGGCCTGGGGATTGAGGTTCTGAACAAGTAAATGGCAAAGCCCAAACCGCCTGTTGTGACCATCGACGGTCCAAGCGGATCGGGCAAAGGTACGGCCGCCCAGATCCTGGCCGGCCGGCTCGGCTGGCATTACTTGGACAGCGGGGCGCTGTACCGGGTATTGGGACTTACGGCCCAGCGCCGGGGACTGGCGCTGGACGACGAGCCAGCCCTGTGCCGTCTGGCCGAGGCGATCCGCATCGATTTTCAGCCCCAGCCGGATGGTACCCCCGCCCGGGTCAGCGTCGATGGCGAGGACGTTGGCCGGGAACTGCGTACCGAAGCGACCGGCGAGCTGGCCTCGCGGGTGGCGGCGTTGCCGGACGTGCGTGCCTCGCTCCTCAGGAAACAGCGGGATTTCCGGCAGTTTCCCGGCCTGGTGACCGACGGTCGCGACATGGGCACCACCGTGTTTCCGGACGCCATACTTAAGGTATTTCTCACTGCTAGTGCCGAGGTGCGCGCCGAAAGGCGATATAAACAGTTGAAGGAAAAGGGATTCGATGCTAATCTTTCGGCGATTTTGGGTGAGATTCATCACCGCGATCGGCGCGATACCGAACGCAGTGTCTCGCCGCTGAAGCCCGCCGACGATGCCTGGATTCTGGACGGCTCCGCCTTGAGTATCGACGAGGTGGTGGTGTCCGTTTCCCGCCGGCTTGCGGAGCGACTGGGCACCGCGCCGGCAACGGTCCGGTAGGCCGCGGCAGCGAATCTCGTGTCAACCACAACCCCGCGTCGTCATCGCAATGATGGCGCGGGCCCGGGAAACAGCCCCCCTGTATTCCCGTAACGGAAGGTCAATTTCTCAATGAGTGAATCGTTTGCCGAACTGTTTGAACAGAGTCTGAAGGGCGTCAAGATGCAGCCGGGTGGCGTCATCACCGGCGAGGTGGTGCGCATCGGTGACGACTATGTGGTCGTGGATGCCGGACTCAAGTCCGAAGGCATCATTCCCGTCGAACAGTTCAAGGACGGCCGCGGCGAGGTCACCGTCAAGGTCGGTGACACGGTCGAGGTGGTCGTCGAAAACATGGAGGACGGCTACGGCGAAACCCGCCTGTCGCGCGAGAAGGCGCAACGCGTCAAGGCCTGGGACGAACTGGAGAAGGCGTTCGAGGCGCAGTCGATCGTCAAGGGCGTCATCACCGACAAGGTCAAGGGCGGCTTCACCGTGCTGGTCGACGGTGTGCGCGCGTTCCTGCCGGGTTCGCTGGTGGACGTGCGCCCGGTGCGCGACTCCACCTACCTCGAAGGCAAGGATCTCGAATTCAAGGTCATCAAGCTCGACCGCAAGCGCAACAACGTGGTGGTGTCGCGACGCGCGGTGGTCGAAACCGAAATGTCGGCCGAGCGCGAATCGCTGCTCGCCAACCTGCAGGAAGGCCAGGTGGTGAAGGGCGTCATCAAGAACCTCACCGACTACGGCGCGTTCGTCGACCTGGGCGGCATCGATGGGCTCTTGCATATCACCGACATCGCCTGGAAGCGCGTCAAGCATCCGTCCGAAGTGCTCAAGATCGGCGACGAGATCGAAGCCAAAGTGCTGCGCTTCGACCGCGAGCGCAACCGCGTGTCGCTGGGCTTGAAGCAGCTCGGCGACGACCCGTGGGTCGATCTGGCCCGCCGCTATCCGGAAGGCACCCGCCTGTTCGGCAAGGTCACCAACATCACCGACTACGGCGCATTCGTCGAGATCGAGCCGGGTGTCGAGGGTCTGGTGCACGTCTCGGAGATGGACTGGACCAACAAGAACGTGCACCCGACCAAGGTCGTGCAGCTCGGCGACGAGGTCGAGGTCATGGTGCTGGACATCGACACCGAGCGCCGCCGCATCTCGCTCGGCATCAAGCAGTGCCAGCCGAATCCGTGGGAAGAGTTCGCCGCCAACCACAACAAGGGGGACAAGGTGCGCGGCCAGATCAAGTCGATCACCGACTTCGGTGTGTTCGTCGGGCTCGAGGGCGGCATCGACGGCCTCATCCACCTTTCCGACCTATCGTGGAACCAGCCGGGCGAAGAGGCGGTGCGCAACTTCAAGAAGGGTGACGAGGTCGAGGCCACCATCCTGGCCATCGATCCGGAGCGCGAGCGCATCTCGCTCGGTATCAAGCAGCTCGAGGGCGACCCGTTCAACAACTATGTGGCCGAGCACAGCAAGGGCGCGATCGTGAAGGGCAGGGTGGTGAGCGTCGACGCCAAGGGCGCAGTCGTGAACCTCGGCGCCGACATCGAGGGCTACCTGCGCGCCTCCGAGCTGTCGCGTGACCGCGTCGAGGACGCGCGCAGCGTGCTCAAGGAAGGCGACGAAGTCGAGGCCAAGATCACCACCATCGACCGCAAGAACCGCAAGATCTCGCTGTCGATCAAGGCCAAGGATCTCGAGGAAGAGACCGAGGCCGTGCAGGAGTACTCGCGCAAGCGGGCCTCCGCCGGTTCGTTGCTGGGTGACAAGCTCAAAGAAAAACTCGTCGGCAAAGACAACTGATCGCCGTGATCAACCCGCCCCGGTTACCGGGGCGGGTTTGACGGAGGACTGCGATGACCAAGTCGGAACTGATTGCCCAGCTTTCTGCCAAGCAGCCGCAACTCGACTACCGGGACGTGGAGCTGGCGGTGAAGGAACTGCTCGAACAGCTTTCGGTGGCGCTCGCCTCCGGCAGGCGCATCGAGGTTCGCGGTTTCGGCAGCTTTTCACTGCACTACCGCCCACCGCGCGTCGGCCGCAATCCCAAGACCGGCGATACCGTGCACGTGCCGGACAAGCACGTGCCGCATTTCAAACCGGGCAAGGAACTGCGCGAGCGTGTGGACAGCTGATCGATCCGGCTCCGGCGCCTCAAAAACGGCATGCGGATTTCCGCTGCCGTTTTTTTTCGCGGCTGGGTTGGCAGTGTCATAATCCTTCTGGACTACATGAAGCGGGAGGCCGCTCGTTCGGGGGTCGCATGAAACGCATCGTATACGCCGTTCTGGCCGTGGTGGTGTTCGTTCTCGGCATCACCTTCACCTTCAAGAACGCCCAGGTCGTAGAGCTCAATTATTACTTCGGCATCCATTGGCAGACGCCGCTGTCGTTCATGATCCTGACCGTGCTGACCGCCGGTATTGCTTTCGGACTTCTGGCAAGTCTCGCTATCCTGGCGCGCATGCAGCGCCAACTGTTCAATGTGCGGCGTGAAAACCGGCAACTCGAACAGGAGGTCAACAATCTGCGCGCTCTTCCGATTCGGGATGCACCCTGACGCGCCGGAATCATGAATCTCGCGTGGCACGATCTGTTATGGCTGTTGCTGCCACTGGCGGCCGCTTCCGGATGGTACGCGGCGCGCCGTGAACAGCGGCGCTCGCGAATGTCCCCGGAACGGAAGTTTTCATCCGACTATTTTCGCGGCATCAACTTTCTGCTCAATGAGCAGCCGGACAAGGCGATCGAAGTCTTCACCCAGATGGTCGAGGTGAACACCGAAACGGTGGAGACCCACCTGGCCCTCGGCAGCCTGTTCCGCCGGCGCGGCGAGGTGGAGCGCGCCATCCGCATCCACCA
>Ga0073934_10010479_pt1 | contig 11500 bp, 11 predicted proteins | sample LarsenN4metaG_FD_76834 | JGI IMG/M metagenome (GOLD analysis project Ga0073934, IMG submission 76834) | Hot spring sediment bacterial and archeal communities from British Columbia, Canada, to study Microbial Dark Matter (Phase II) - Larsen... ...
CAACGGTATCGCGCCCATCAAATGAGCGGCACCAAACAGCCTTACGAGATCGGGCCGATGCACCTTCCGATGCGCCGGCTGTCGCAGCGGTCACGTCGGGCTGACGCCTCGACGCTCGCCTTGACGTCTCAGAAACCTCTCCGTTCCAACGAGCCGGTCACGCAAAACGACAGGCTCGACTCCCGGCGCGCCGGGATGACGGTGTTCCGAAGGCGAACGCCGGACGAATCGAGACCTGCGTGCACTCGGGGCGACTTTCTTCAGCACCGAAGGTGCGAAATATCAAAGCCCAGGGCGAAGCCCTGGGGGCGACGACGCAAATAATGGCAGCCCTGAAAGGGCGAAATAACCTTGGCAACGTCTGGTCAATACCGCCCTTTCAGGGCTTCGATCTTTCGGTTGCGGATCACCCAGGGCGCTGCCCTGGGCTAACATGTTGCGCACCTTCGGTGCAAAGACAGTTCAACGCCTTGCCGCCGTGGATGTCACGTGCTGCCGAACGACTTTTGGCGCGGCCTGAGTAGCGCAAAGACAGTTCAACGCCTTGCCGCCGTGGATGTGCTTCATGGCCAGGGCGTGGCCGAGCACGAAGGGGATGCGTTTTTCTTCGCAGAGATCGGCGAGCCAGTCCAGCAAACAGGCACTCTCAGCTGTCGACCCGGTTGTTGTGAAACGGCTTGACGGCGTCAGCAATCGCACTTGCACGTTTTTCCGGCCTGCGAGTAACATTGCACTCTGACGACGGTCCGCTTCCCAGGGAAGGGAGAAAACATGCGGCGTTTGCTATTGATCGCGCTTGTCGCAATTTTTTCATTCGCCGCGGCCCACACGACCAGCAGTCCGCGGGCGGAGCCGGCGACGGCGACGTTGGAGCGCATCTCGTACACGGAACTGGCCGCCCGAGTGAAGAATCTCAAGGGCCAGGTGGTGGTTGTCGATTTTTGGGCCGATTATTGTCCGCCGTGCAAGCGGGAGTTTCCGAGGCTGATGGCGCTGCATCGGAAGCATCAACAGGCCGGTTTGACGGTCATCAGCGTGAGTCTGGACGATCCGGCCGATTCGGACGCACAGGAACGAGCGAAACAGTTCTTGGACAAACAACAGGCGACTTGCGTAAACTACTTGTTAAACGAAAAGCCGGAAGTCTGGCAGGCGAAGCTCCGGACCCAAGGCCCGCCCTGCGTATTTGTCTTCAACCGCCGGGGCGAGTTGCTGAAGGTCTATCGCAACGGAGTCGATTACACCGATGTGGAACGGCTCGTCGCCGATGCATTGAAAGAGTAGGCCCACGTTGACTCCCGATCCCGACATTGCGGCCGCTTTGGGGCGAATCCCCAGCGGCCTTTTTGTTTTGACCTGCCGGCGCGAGTCGGTCGAAGTCGCCATGCTGGCCAGTTGGGTGCAGCAATGCTCGTTCGACCCGCCGCAAATCACGTTTGCCGTCAAGGAAGGCCGCGACGTTGCCGGCTGGCTTTCGCCCGATGCGCCGTTTGCCGTCAACATCCTGGCGGAAGGCCAGAACGCGATTGTGGCTCATTTCGCGCAAGGCAAACCACTTTCGGAATTGCCGATTGATGAAAGCCCGGTCGAACGCGGCGACAACTTGGCGCCGGCGTTGACGAAGGCTCATGCCGTGCTGCATTGCCGCGTCGTGGCCGACGTTCCCGCCGGCGACCATCGGCTTTTCATCGGCCGCATCGTGGGCGGCCGCGTTCATACCGACACGAAGCCGTGGGTGCACATCCGCAAGAGCGGGATGAAGTATTAGTGACCGAGACGGAACGCTTTTCGTCGATTCCAGCGAAAGTCAACCGGGCAACCGAGAACCGAGAACGAAAATGTTCAGGTTTTTGGGCACTGATCGACTAACAGCGCCAGAAACGGGCGAGAGAGCGGGTCAGGAAAAATGCCTGGCCGCGGGCGACGAGCCAGCTTTTGGCCGCCTTGTCGCGCCGGCCTGCCAGACGCCGGCCGAGGAATTCGAAAAACTTGGCGGAAAGCTGCAGTGGCGCGTCCAGGGTGACCATCAGTTTGTAGAAGCACAGGGCAGCCGACGACGTTCCTACTTTGCGCAAGTACTGCACGTAGCCCATGGCGACGCTTTCGGTGCTGAAGCCGACGTTAAGTCGCGAACTCACGCGGCCATGATGCGTGATTTCGGCATCGGGGCAGAAATGGACTTCGTGGGTACGGCCGACGCGAGCCGCCAGTTCGAGATCCTCGCCGCCGAAGGCGAAGTCCTCATCCCATCGACCGCAAGCGAAGAAGACGTCGCGGGGCAACAACACGGCGGCGCCCATCAATAGATCGATCGGGCCGCGGTGATACGGATCGAATCCGCCGCGGCGGTACTCGCGATACGATCGGCCAAAGAACCGGGTCCAGCGCCAAAGCAGCGTGCGATGGAGCAGGGCGGGCACCGTGGGACGTCGGCGATACGAGATTTGAAACGCGCCGTCGGAATCGCGCAAACGCGGGCCGATCATGCCTGCGCGGGGATGTTCGCCGGCATAGCGGAGCAGCTTGGCCAGCGTGTTCGGCGGAATCTCCGTGTCGTTATTCAGAAAAAGGAGATACGCGCCGCGGGCGAGTGCAGCCGCCTGGTTGCTGGCCTTGGCGAAGCCGCGATTTTCGGCATTGCGAATCAGGCAAACCTCGGGGAACTCGCGGGCGACCATTTCATCCGCCCCGTCTTGGGACGCATTGTCCACCACGATGACTTCCAGCGTCGCGCCTTGCGGCTGGCGCAGAAGTGAGTGGAGGCAGGATCGCAGCATGTCGCGGCAGTTCCAATTGGCGATGCAGACCGATATTTGGGGGTTTGGGTAAGATTCGGTGGTCATGGCAGGCTCTTTTACAATTCGGGCCGGCATTTCCGCCCGCACAACCTAGCAAAGGTTCGCAAACCGGCCAAGACGGTTCGTTTCGCATTGACCCGCAAATTCAAATCCGATAAAAGGCCATCCCATTGGACGGGGGGCTTCGGAACGGAACCTGTCCCTCCCGGCGCGCGTGCCGGTGCGACTCATGGAAGAGGAGAGGAACGTGAAGAGATTTGCTTTTGTCCTGGCGGGATGCACTGCCCTGGCGGCGGTCGCATGCTTTGGACTGCGCGGCGGCGCACAGGAAGTGAAGCCGGCCAGCGCGACATCGTCGTCCAAGATCGGCGTCATCAACCTGGCGCTGGTGCTGAAGAAATTCAACCAGGCCAATTACCTCGGCGATCAGTTGCTCGAAGAAGCGCAGAAAGAAGAAACGCGCCTGAAGAGCGAACGAGCGGCATTGCAGAAAAAAGAAGCCGAGTTGCAATTGATCCCGGAAATGGCCAAGCGTGAGGAAGAGGCCAAGAAACTGCGGTTGCAGCAATCCGCACTGCAGGAGCAGGAAATCGAAGCGCGAAAGAAGTTCGCCGATCGTCAGGCCAACATGGCCAAGGACGTATACCAGAAGTTCAATGCGGTCGTGGACACGGTGGCGAAAACCTACAATCTCGAACTCGTGCTGACCTATCCGGATGCGACGTCGAAGGAAGAATCCGAGTCGCCGGCTCAGGCGTTCCGCATGCTGTCGGCGCCGGCCGTGATGGTGGCGTGGAAGCATCCGAGCCTCGACATCACCGAAACGGTGATCAAGTATCTGAACCATAACTTCAGGGCGCCGGAAGGCTATACGCCGGGCACAAAGACGCCGAATCTGACGCCGATGAAGTGAGTGGAACGGTAGGCCGCGGGATCGAGGGACGACCCGCGGCGTGATTTTTCGGCCGGAGACAAGAAGACAGGCCAGGCGGGAGATGGCAGGGCATTTTCGCGTCCGACACTCCCGGACCGCGGCACTTCTTGTCTCCATTGTCTGCGCAGCTCCGCCACGGAAGGTGGGACCGCGTGAAAAAGCTGGGTTATCGACAACAACGGACATTGCTTGCCCCGGCCCAGATTCGCGGCCTCGGCTTGCTCTCAGGACGACCGGTCCGGCTTCGCTTCCGACCAGCGCCGCCCGACACCGGACTCATTTTCATCCGCACCGACCTGCGGCCCGCCCGCTACATCCCGGCCCGAGCCTCGCTCGTCACGGATACGCTGCGGCGAACGACGCTCGGCGAATTGCCGATTCAGGTCACCCTCGTCGAACACGTTCTGGCCGCTCTTGCCGGGCTGCAAATCGATAACTGCTACATCGAACTGGACGCGCCCGAACCGCCCGGCCTCGACGGCTCGGCACGCGAATTCGTGCTGGCGCTGCAGGGAGCGGGCATGTGCGAGCAAAACGCTCGCCGGCCCATCTGGACGGTTCGAGCACCCTGTACGGTGCGGCACGGCAACGCGACCCTGAGCCTGCAACCCGCCGACGAATTGTCGATTCAATTTCGCCTCGACTACGGACTCGATGCGCCCATTCCGCGTCAACGGGCCCAGTTTACGATCACCCCGGAAACCTTTACGCGCGACCTGTCGGCGTGCCGGACCTTCGTGCTGGAAGCCGAGATTCAGGGCTTGCACGCCCAGGGCATCGGCCAGCATATCACGCCGTCGGACATTCTCGTCTTCGGAGCCGACGGCCTGGGCGGGAATAGTTTGCGCTACGACAACGAACCAGCCCGGCACAAGGTGCTCGATCTTGTCGGCGACTTGGCCTTGTTCGGCAGAGACATCCGTGGCAGACTAACGGCCATCCGCTCCGGACATCGACTCAACGTCGAACTCGTGCAGGCGCTGCTCAAGCGCCTGGCACAGCAACGGCCTTTGTCTCGCATGCGCGGCTTCGCGGGAATCCTCAGAAAGAGGCATGGATGCGTCGGTTGAAGGTCGGCGTCATCGGTGTTGGACACCTGGGCAAATCACACGCACGGATCTTCGCAGGCCTACGTGACGTAGAGCTCGCGGGCATCGTCGATATTAATCCCCTTCGTGCCGCCGAAATCGCCAATCAACACGGCGCTGCCGTATTTGCCGATCATCTCGCGATGGCCGATCACGTCGATGCCGCCAGCATCGTCACGCCGACCATCCATCATCATGAAATCGCCTGCGAATACTTAAGACGCGGCATCCCGGTTCTGGTGGAAAAGCCGCTGGCCGTCAACCTGGAGCAAGCGAACGAACTGGTCGAACTGTCGCAGCGAACCGGCACGATGCTGCAGGTCGGGCATATCGAACGCTTCAACCCGGTCTACGAAGAACTTCGCAGGCTGCCGATCAATCCGAAATTCGTCGAATGCGAACGGCACGGCGCCTTCACCGGGCGATCGACCGACATCGGCGCCGTTCTCGATCTCATGATCCACGACCTCGACTTGCTGCTGGATCTGGTCGGCGGCGAGGTCGCGCATGTGGAAGCGGTCGGCGCCGCGATTTTCGGCGGGCATGAAGACATCGTCAATGCTCGCGTCAAGTTCGCCAGCGGCTGCATCGTGAATCTGACGGCGAGCCGGATGAGCCCGACGCCGAAGCGAAAAATGCGCATCTGGGCGCCCGAGGGCTACGCCGGCGTCGATTTTGTGAAGCGGCGGCTGACCCTCGTGCAGCCATCGCACGAACTCCGAACCAACGGCATCCCCGCCGATCCCGCTTTCCTGCCGATGTTCAAGGAACAGGTGTTTGCGAAACTCTTGCGGATGCGCGAAGTCGATTTGAACCACGGCGACAACTTGACGCGGGAGCTGGAACACTTCGTGCATTGCGTTCGCACCGGCAGCGCTCCGCGCGTGCGCGGCGAAGAAGGCCGCGACGCCATTGCGCTCGCCACGCGCATCCTCGACAGCCTGAACCAGCATTCGTGGGAAAACCGCGTCCATGGCCCGACCGGTCCCGATCAACTTCCGAATCCGCTCGGCGACCTGGTTCCCGATTCCATTCGCCGGGCGGCGTAATCGGTTGAAGTGAGCACAATTCCACTGGCTTTGCGCCGGCGTATCGTTTAGCCTCATGGCCTGAAAATCCTGCCGCGCGTTTGAAAAAAAACGCACTTGCGATTCGTAAATCTGACGATCCAATCTCCTTCCACTCGTGGATTCGATAGCCATGCCCATCATCGTCCAGTGTAGTTGCGGAAAGCGCCTGTCCGCCAAGGATGAATTGCGCGGCAAGCGGGTGAAGTGTCCGGGCTGCCAAACGTTGCTCACCGTGCCCGCGCAGGGCGCGTCAAACGAGGCGATAACGACTGAACCGGCGGCCGATGCCTATGCCGCCAAGCAAGACGCGGCGAAAAAGAAATCGGAGTGGAAACCCATCCAAGAAGACGAGGCGGGCGAGCGCTATGTCATGGAAGGCGAAGATGTGCCGCGTTCAAAGGCTGCCAAGTCTCGCGCTGAGCGCATCGAAGCTTCCATCCGCAAGCGCAAGAAGCGCAAATTAACGTTATGGGACAAGGGCCTGCGCTGGATCGGTCTGAAGCCGAAACCGATGAACTATGAGGTTCGCATCGGCAACTCTGAACTGACGATGAACGCACGCATGATGGCCGAGCAATTGGTCAAAGGTGAACTACATCTCGGCACGGAGGTCAAACTGCTGGACCCCAACGCCGGCGAGGAGGACCGCGATTGGACGACGATCGAAGACGGCCCCGCCCGGAAGAACTTTTTCGTTCGGCGCTTGTACGATCCGATCGGCGCCTTTGGAGCCCATGGGGCTCAACTCGGAATGGCGTATGTTTCCATCTTTATGTGGATCATTGCGCCGTTGATTCTGTTCACGGCTTCTTCCATCGCTGAGCATGGCGCGATCGGCTTGCTGTATGGTCCGTTGATCGCAGTCGCCTATGTCGGCATTACCTTCCTGGTCGTGGGCGTGAGCCTTTGGCTGATCTCGCAGGACAACCAAGCCGTTGTGATCATCATCTACCTGCTGTTTGGCTGCGCGCCGCTATTTATTGTGCTCGGTTTCGTAATCACACAGGCGATCTACATGGGCATCGGCTTCGTCATGGGCTGGGCTGTCGGGGCAATTATCGGCGCGATCCGGCAAAGTGAATTCCGCCGGCCGGGGACGTGAACGCGATGCTATCGCTTCAACGCGATCTGCGCTTCGACCGTGAGGAGTCGTTCGGGCGGGCCGGCGGCGAGCTTGCGGAGCAGTTCGCGGGATTCCGGAGTGCGGATGCGTTCGAGCACTTCGAGCGCCCGCCATTGCCGCAGCTTTTCGCCGCGCAGGTTGTACGGGCCGGTCCTCTCTAAAAGGTCGCGCAGCCGGCGGGCGGCTTCGGCCGTCGGCCTGCCGGCCAGGGCCTTGCGCAAATAGGGCGCGGCATCATCCCCGAGCCGCGACAGCTCGATCGTCGCTTTCTCGCGCGCTGAATAGCGGGGATTGTCGAGATCCTCGATCCAGGCGGCGAGCCTGGTCACATCCAGTTTGGGCGGCGGCTTGAGAAGTTCGGCCGACATCCACGACAATGCAGCAGGTTGCGACAGTCGCTCGATCGCCGCGTACGCCGTTTCGGCATCGCTGTCGAGCAGGCGCTTCCAGTCAGCGCGAAAATCGTCGTCCGTTAGCCTTCGAACTGCTCCGGAGGGCCGGGTAAATTTCGACAGGTCCCAGATCAAGATCGTCGTGTCTTCGCTTCCCGACGCGAGCCGCTTGCCGTCGGTTGAAAATGCGAGACAACGGACGCGGCCGCGGTGCCCTGGTAGCACCGCGATGCGCTTGCCCTGCGCAATGTCCCAGATGCCGATCCTGCCGTTGAATTGTGCCATGGCGACCAGAGCGAAATCCGGCGAAACCGCAATGGCCGGCGTGGCGTCCCAGGTATCGAATTCGGCGCCCAGGATCGACTCGATCTCGATGTCGAAAGGATCATCGATCGAGTCTTTTTTGCCCAAAAAGCGTCTTAGCTGGCCGGTCGCCACTTCATAGAGCGCGAGTTGTTCATCGCCATATTGGATCAAAACTGTTCGGGAGTCGGGCGAATAGCACATGGCATACGGAGTGAATTCTTCCGGGATCGTGATTTGACGCCAGCTTTTGCCGGTCTCCAGGTCGATCAAGTCGAGATTGAACTCTTCCGAGGGCATCGCAAGCCAGCGGCTGCACGGAGAAAACAGGCCGCCAAACGTCATGGCATCGAATGCGGCATTTTCGCTGAGCGTGATGGAGCGAATCTCCTTTTTCGTAGCGACATCAAAGAGGCGAGCCCGCGCGGATTCTGCATACTCGAAGACGACCAGGCGTGTGCCGTCCGGCGTAAAAGCGACGCTATCGAAGGTCGCATTGGCTTCGGGACGAATCGCGTGCAGGCGCTTATTGCCGGCCAGTGTGCGCAATTCGAGATTGTCGCCGTTTCGTGTGTAGGCGAGCAATTGGTTGTCGGGCGACAACGAAATCGCGGCGCCTTCGCCCGTGCGAACACGAACGCTGGTCTTGCGATCCGCGGCGTCGACGTCCCAGGTTTGAATCGTTCCCTCGCCGCCGCCGGAGATCAAAGTCTTTCCATCCTTGCCGAAGCGCAACAAGCGAATGCCTGCGGTGTGATCGCCGGTGGGAGAGATTTCCTTGCTGCTGGCGAAGTCATAAAGTCGGACGGCTGCATCATCGCCGGCGACCGCGAAAATCTTACCATCCGGAGTGATCGACAACATCGACGGAATGCCGGTTCCATTGTCCTGAGCGGCAACGCCGATTGATGAACGCCGACCGGGAACGCGTCGCAGGATCTTGCCGGTTTCGAGATCCACCACGCTGAGTCTGCCTGCTTCCGCCGACATCACGATGGCCTGTTTGCCCCCTGGATGCACCGCCATTGCCAGAGGATGATTTCGCGTCGTGACCCGCTTGCGAATCTTGCCGCTTTGGGCATCAATAAGTCGAAGACCATCCATTCCGCCGCAAATCAGCGTCATATTATCGGGCGTGAACGTGCAACAATTCATGAACAGGGTCTCATCGAATTCCGAACTTGCCCGTTCTTTTCCCGTTGCCGCATCGAACAATCGAATGGCGGCCTTATCGTTGACGAGAGCGCTCCACGCGATCGTCTTTCCGTCCGGCGAGTACACGGCCGACATGATTTGAGCCCATTTGCCGACAATGGGAGCGTACATCGGCTTGCCGGTGGCCGCATCGACAATCCGCAGGTTGGTCTTCTCGTTTGCTTCGCCGCACAACAGCGCCAGTTGCTTTCCATCCGGCGAGAGTACGCATTGCTGAAATTCCGGCAGATCGAGTTGCGGGCGGATCTGCACCTTATGCTCGCGGATGAGCTTGCCGGTCTTCAGGTCCCACAGCCGCATCTTGCCGTCGTGATAATCCATGCTGACGGCCCGCGATCCATCGGCGGCAACGTCGATGCGAAAGAAACTGGATTGTCGCGGAATCCCCATGTCGGCGAGCGCCGACATTTTGACCGGCGGCGGCTGCATGACGCGCACTTCCGCGCCAGTCTTGACGTCCCACAGGCGAATCGCCTGGTCGTTGCCCGCTGTCACGAGCAGCTTGCCGCCGTCCACAAACGCGACGCAGGTCGTGCCGCCGGCATGACGAAAGCGCGTCGTGCCGAGCCGGGCCACGGCATGCTCGGGCAACGGTTGCGCCAACAACGGAAAGCTCGTCGCGACGGCCACGCAGAAGCCAATAATGCGCTTCATATCACCACCCTATAGTCGACCGCCTAACCGACTGCAAACTGAAAAACCTCGGGCTTCGCGATCCGCAGATAATCCGGCGTCGCGAGGATCAACGAATCGGTCAGCGAACCCGCGTTGAACGCGATGACAGCGTTGGCGGTGATCGACGGATCGACATACAGCGGCAAGTTGAGAATCGGCGGTCCAAAAGGCGGCACCGAGCCGGGAACCAGTCCGGTCAACTGCAGCAGTTCGTCGCGATCGGCGAAACGGGTTTTCTTGACGCCGAAATGCGCCTTCACCGCGTTCGAGTCGAACTTGCAGGCCGCGCTGAGCACGAACAGGCGAAACTCGTCGCCGACCTTGACGACCAGCGCCTTCCCGCCGACCTGCACGCTCTCGCCTCGGGCCCGTGCCGACTCCTCGGAGGTAAAGGTCGGCTCATGGCGAACGTGGCGATAGGGCACATTTTCGCGCTGCAGCCAGGAGAGAATCGATTCGAAGATGGGCGTGGACATAGGTGGCGCTTTCGCCGAGTCAGCCAGCCTTGGCGACTGTTTGACTCGCATGATGAGTCAAGTAGTCAAGTACTTCGCGTTGCATCTTCTCCACTTCGGCCCGGTATCCGCTGGCGACCAGAGGAAACTCTTCGGGCCGACTTCGGACGCGCAATTCGGCCAACAATTCAAGAAAGTACTGAATGCGTTCCTGCGTCACGCATAGTTCACGGTCATTTTGAATCATGTCTCGACAACCTCAACGATCCCGCGCTTTGTGCCGTCTCGCTTTGTTTGCCAGTTTATCACAAAGTCATCCAAAGTAATGCCAATAAGCATTCCTGGTCGGATCCAGAATATGCTGGCGCCGAGGATTTGAGTCGCCCGTTGGTGATCCAAAAGAATTCTTACATCGCCTTGCAAATCGTCCGTTCGAAATTGGTCCTTCATCATGAGCACCACATCTACGTCATTCGGTTCAGGTTTTGCGGTGACAAAACTTCCGTAGATCAGGAACCGATCCAGTGCCCCAGTCGATTTGGCCAGATGATAAATCCTTTGCAGGCGTGCTCCGATTTCCTTTCTCCATTCGGAATCAGAGCCAAGTCGGTCGATCACTTCCCTGAGCGTGGCTTGGTGCAAGCCGATCGGCAATCCCCGGACGGTTCAAAATCTGGTAGTGGCATAACTGGTCAAAGCGAGGCATTAAAGCGGTTCATGCAATTAAATCATGAAAATGCAATCGACGCCAAGCCAAAACCGAGGTGCAATCGCAAAAACCGAAGGCCTTCCGTTCCTGAGGAAGGGAAGGCGCTTCGGACATTGAATGCTCCTATTTCTTCAAATAGCTGCGATGCAGCACGGCGTCGCCCTGCTTGTCGCGCGATTCGACGAGCACGGTTTCTTTGGCTTCTTGCCGTATGATGCGCGTGCGCAACTTGGCCGCTTCGACGGCGGATCCTGGCTGAGCGACTCGCGCCGGCGCATCGTTGGCATTGCGAGATAGTTGCTGTTGTGAATGCGAGGCGACCAGAGGCTGCATCTCCTTGGCGGGCGCGGCGGCAACTTCCGCGAGGAACGATTCGACCTTTTTCGTCGTGGGAATTTCGAACTTCTTCTTCGCATCGAACTCGCCCAGGGCATCGACGGTTGCCGCCTGCAGGAGTTTGGGCCACAGTTTCAAGAACAGGGCCGACGATGCATAGACGTCCGCGGCATCGACGTTGCCGTTGATGACGACGACCAGACCGATCGCGTCCTTGTGTTTCTTGACGATGCCGGAAAGCGCCTTGTCGTACGCGGCCAGTTTTTCGACGAGCGCCTTGTCTTCCAACGTGAGTTGCAGGCTCGACGGCGACGCGTTTTCGTTGACCTTTTGGCCGACGTTCTTCGTCAATTTCATCTGGGCTTTTTTGACGCGATCCCACACATCGCTGGTTATAGCCGA
>Ga0073934_10010480_pt1 | contig 11500 bp, 8 predicted proteins | sample LarsenN4metaG_FD_76834 | JGI IMG/M metagenome (GOLD analysis project Ga0073934, IMG submission 76834) | Hot spring sediment bacterial and archeal communities from British Columbia, Canada, to study Microbial Dark Matter (Phase II) - Larsen... ...
AGCGTCAGCGCCTCGTCGAGCTCGGCTGCGACGAGGTCCAGGGGCATCTATTCGCCGGTGCGATGCCTCCGGCCGACCTCGTGAATCTGCTCGAGAACGGCCGGCACGGTTCCGCACCACCGCCGCGCCGCTCCCGTGCTCGGGCGGGTCGCTGAGACGTCAGGCCGCGCTCGCAGGAGACCGAGAGCCCGTCGTCGTGAACCCGAGGCCGTCGCCGCTCAGCGGGCGCGCTCGTGCATCGCGCGCAGGATACGTGCTCTGCGAGCTTTCTTCTTCGCGACGACGGGGGCGCAGCCGCCCGACATCCAGCCCGGCGGGTCACTCGCCGGGAAGGACTCCCGCGAGGCCTCGTCCACCTTCTGGTCGGGCGTGAGCTCGGGCCGGGGATTTCGGGCCTCCCGCGGCCACGCCCACCGCCCACGCTGAAGCTGTATCATCGTTCGGAAGATCGCTCTCGGAGCCGAAGGTCACCGCACGTTCCGAAGGAGCCGGGATGCAACCTCCGTACCCGCGCCAGCGGGCGGGCGCTGCTCACCCTTCCCGTGATCCCCCGGGGTTAGATTGGCGGCTTTCCATGCGCCGACGTGACGTCATGCCCGAGCTCCTCGTCAGGATCAAGAAGAAGCCCGACGGCGACGCGGCCCTGAGCTGCGTGCGCGCCGACGGCTCTGTCACCTGGCAGCGTCAGGAGGGACGCCATGGACGCTTCTTCCCGCTGCACGATCTGACGCACTACGCGGTCGAGACCGAGCTGGGACACCGCCGCGGGTTCTTCGGGATGTTGGCCGACGGCTGGGACATCGGCGACTTCGGTGCGCCGTGGCCCAAGGGGCCGATGCCGGCCGACATGGATCCGAGTGAAGCGATCGTGGGTCTGCTCGATGCCGAGCGCTATCAGGGGATCCGCATGACGGTGGCGGAGCTGCACGAGGTGAGTGGACACCCGGTGCGCGACGCGCTCGGCGACATCACGGACGCCGACCTCGACAGAGTGCGAGCGCGCCGTGCGGAGCTGTTCGCGATGTGGGAAGCGCTGGCCCCTGGCGACACGCTCGAGCTGCCGTTCGATGTACCGCCTGATCGAGGAACGTGACGATGCTGCAGAGGCGGCACCCAGCGCGTCGCGTCGTGAGCGAGCCGCGTCGATGATGGTCCACGCGCTCCTCGGCACGTGCTGGGGGCTGCTGGCCGCGCTGCTCGGCGGCCGTGCGCTCGGGCCCGCGATCCTCCATGGAGTGTTCGTCTCGCCGCTGATCGGCATCGTCGTCGGGCGCCTCATCCACCCGCGCTTCGTGCGGTCCTCGGGTGCGTACCGCGCGCTGATCGCGTTCGCGAGCCTCTACGCTTCGGCGCTCATGTTCGGGCTGGCCATCGGTCTGGGAGAGCTCGTGCGCGGCGGAGGAGCGGAGGGCGCGGAGGTGATCTGGCAGGGGGTCGCCTCGGTGCTCTACGGGACGAGCCTCTTCGTGATCGCTCTCTGGCCGCTGGCCTACCTGACGCACGTCCTCCTCGCGATGGACGCGCCGTGGTGGCGCAGGCCTAGGTGACGGCTCCGAACCAGCGCTCGACGCGGCTGGAGCCGAAGTAGGCTTTCTCGGCGACCAGCTCCTCCTGGGGCGGCCGGAAGGTCCCGGTCGGTTTCGGTCCGCTCAGGAAGTTCACGTCCACGCGCCCGACCCGTCCCCGGCCCATCTCGATGTAGCACGCACCGGCCCCGTCATAGGGAGCGGGATGCTCCCCGCGCCGGATGCGGGAAACGAGGATCTCCGCGGCGACACGGGCGGCGCCCTCCGCGAACACGCCCGCCTTGGGGGTGCCGACGCTGTTCACGTCGCCCACGGCGTAGACCCCGGGGAAGCGCGTGGCGAGCGTCCGGGGATCGACGGGGATCCAGCCGTCCACGGCCAGGCCCGACTCGATCACCACGGCGGGCGCCCGGTGCACCGGAACGCCGAGGAAGAGATCGAAGGGCATCTCCGAGCCGTCACTGAGCACGGCGACCTTCCGTCTCGGGTCGATGGCGCGGACCAGGTTGTCCTTGACGAACCTGATGCCGCGCTCCGCGAACGCCTCGAGGATGGCCTTCGAGGTCTCCGGCGAGGGCGGGATCGGCGTTCCGAACGGCATCACCAACGAGATCTCGGTGCCGCCGCGGCAGCCACGCACCTCGAGATGGTCGTGCAGCATGAGCGCGGTTTCGCTCGGCGCCGGAGGACACTTGAACGACTTTCCACACACCCCGACGATGGCCGCGCCGCGCTCGAAGCCGGCTATCACGTCCCGCAGGGCCACGGCCCCGTCCATCGAATAGAACTCGTGTCCGCCCTCCGCGAGCCCGGGCGTCGCGGCCACGTCGTAGTCGGCACCGAGAGCGACCACGAGGTAATCGGCATCGAAGCCGCCGGCGTCCGTCTCCACGTGTCGCGCATTCGGATCGATGGATCGCACCGTGGTCTGGACGAAGCGCACGCCGGGCTTCGCGATGTCACGGTAGTAGTGTCGCACCTCTTCGGGGCGCCTCCTGCCGAACATCACGTCGAGCTTCGCGAACCCGAACACGAACGAGTCCGCCTTGTCGACGAGCACGACGTCGATGCCGTCGCCGAACGTCTCCGACAGGATCGTGGTCAGCTCGAGCCCGCCGAAGCCCGCACCCAGAACCACCACACGTGATTTCATCCGCGGAGACTAACGTGATGCGTTCGCCAGGGAAGTGGCGTAGCTTGCGCGCGCGATGACAGAGACGCTTCCCGAACCATGGCTGCGGGGTCCCGTCGAGGGTGTGCCCGCATTGCTCCAGCCGGCGGCGCACGCGCTCATCATGGCGGTGGAGGACGTGGAGCGCGCGACCGAAGGCCTGCACCCGGACGACCTCTGGGTCGAGCACGGCGGGGCTGCCTCGGTCGGCTTCCATCTCGCCCACCTCTCCGGGGCTACGGACCGCCTCCTCACGTACGCGCGGGGAGAGCGCCTGAGTGACGCGCAGAAGCGGCAGCTGGCTGCCGAACGCCCGGACGCGGCGGCGAGGGCCGACCTCCAAGCGCTTTTGCATCAATGGCGTACGACCGTTGCCGCTGCCATGCGACAGCTGTCGCAGACGGGCGAGGAAACGCTTCTCACACCACGCTTCGTGGGGCGAGCCCAGCTCCCCTCGACGGTTCTCGGCCTCGTGTTCCACGCGGCGGAACATGCGTCGCGGCACACGGGGCAGCTCGTGACGACCTGCAAGATCCTCCGTCACTTACGGGGGCCGGCCACGTAGAGGTAGGCGAGCTACGGAAGGGTAGCTTTTCTCGACGCGGGACGAGGCGTGTCGCGGACGATCGAAGCGCTTACCCGGCCTGAATATTGCGGCACTCGAAGCGGACCGCGACGACCCCCCTTATCTTCAATGCGGTCCTCGCCTCGGTCCTTTTTCGGTTCTCACAGTCGAAACTCCAGTCGAACCCTTCATGAGAGAGCGCGGACAGAAGATGAGCGCACGGCTAAGTGCCTTCGTGGAATCACATCCGACCGGCTGGAATCACGACGAATGGCTCGCGCTGCTCGCGGACCTGGGCCAGGGCGGGACGGACGTGAGCAACCCCGACCTGATCGGGGCGGAGCTCGAGAGAACGCGGGTGATGTGGGAGCTGCGCAGGCGGAACGTGCCCGGCCTCGGCCGTAAGCGCCTGGAAGCCATCGCGAATCGCTTCGCGACCGTGTACGAGCTCCAGAACGCGACGATCGAGGAGATGGCTCGCGTCCCGGGAATGAACCGCGGGTTGGCCGAGAAGGTGTTGGGAAGCCCGGTACCGAACGGTCACAGTTGACGCGCGCTCACGGTCGGGGGCGCGGCACTTCACACGTTCCGGACCTCGCGCGAGATTGACCGCTCGCTGGTCCTAGAACGCCTGCGCATCCGCCTCCCTCCATGCCCGCGGATTCGACCAAGATTCCCTACCTGCCCGAGCCGATCGCCGGACTCGAGCGCCTCTCGCTGAACCTCTGGTGGCGCTGGGATCGACGCGCCCGGGCGCTTTTCCGCACCATCGATCCGGCGATCTGGTCGGCCACGCGCCACAACCCCGTGGCGACGCTGCGCATGGTGGATCCCAACCGCCTGGCGCAGCTGTCGCGGGACAAGAAGTTCCTGGCCGAGTACTGGGCGGTGCTGGGTGGGCTCGACCACGCGCTCGACCCGGAGACCGGGTGGTTCCGTAGCACCTTCACCGAACTCGGAAGCGCGTGCTTCGCGTACTTCTGCGCCGAGTTCGGTCTGCACAACTCCATCCCTATCTACTCGGGAGGCCTGGGCATCCTCGCCGGCGATCACTGCAAGTCGGCGTCGGACCTGGGAGTGCCGTTGGTCGGTGTGGGGCTTCTGTACTCGAAGGGTTACTTCGACCAGAAGCTGAACCACGACGGGTGGCAGGAGGACTCGGACGAGCTCTTCGACCAGCGCGTCATGCCGCTGCAGCGCCTGCAGGGAGTCGAGGACGACTCCTACAGCATCGCCGTCGTGAACACCGCCGGCCGGCCGGTCCACGTCGGCGCATGGCGACTCGACGTGGGACGCGTGAAGCTCTACCTCCTCGACACCAATCTTCCGGAGAACGACCCCGCGGACCGCGAGCTCACGTACAAGCTGTACGGCGGGGGGCAGGAGCACCGGCTCAAGCAGGAGTGGATTCTCGGAGTCGGGGGTGTGCGTGTGCTGCGTGAGCTCGGCGTCTCTCCGGGTGTGTGGCACGCCAACGAGGGACACGCGACGTTCATGATGGTGGAGCGTGTTCGCGAGCTTCTCGCCGAAGGGCTCGCCCTCGAAGACGCGATTGCCCAGGTACGCAGCTGCTCGGTGTTCACGACGCACACGCCGGTCCCGGCGGGTCATGACATCTTCCATCCCGAGCTGATGGATGCGGTGTGCGGGGACTACTACGACGACTCCGTGCTGGACCGTGCGTCGTTCCTTTCGTTCGGGCGCCATCCGGCCATGGACCACGGCGCGTTCCACATGACCGCGGCGGCTCTCCGCCTCGCGAGGCATCTGAACGGCGTCTCGAGGATGCATGGAGCGCTGACGCAGGAGCTCTGGACGCCGCTCTGGCCCGACCGCGAGCCGGCCGAAGTGCCGATCGAGTCGATCACGAACGGCGTACACCTCGCGAGCTGGATGTCCGAGCAGATCATGTTGCTGCTCGACGAGATCTTCGGTGCCTATTGGGAAGTCGATCCTCCCGAGGGCGAGGCATGGGACAAGGTCCTCCAGCTCGACGACGCGCGCATCTGGCACCTCCATTATCAGCTCAAGACGTCTCTGTTCGGGTTCTGCCGTGAGCTCGCTCGGGACCGCTGGAAGACGTATTGGAAGGACGCGACGCACCTCGTGGGTGCCGGTCCGCTGCTCAGCCCCGGGCCGCTCACCATCGGCTTCGCGCGCCGCTTCGCGACCTACAAGCGGGCGAGCCTGATCTTCCGCGACGAGGCACGCCTCCGCAGGCTGCTGACGGACCGGCACCGGCCCGTGCAGCTCGTCTTCGCGGGGAAGGCCCATCCCGCCGACAACGAGGCGAAGCACATCCTGCAGCGCGTCTGGCGGGCGTCGCGCGATCCGAGCTTCGAGGGAAGGATCGCGTTCGTGGAGGACTACGACGTGCACGTGGCCCATCGGCTGGTGCAGGGTGTCGATCTCTGGCTGAACCTGCCGCGAGTTCCCCTCGAGGCGTGCGGGACCAGTGGCATGAAGGCGGGCTTGAACTTCGTACCGCAGCTGAGCACGCTCGACGGATGGTGGGCGGAGGGCTTCAACGGGGAGAACGGCTGGGCGATCCCCACCTCCGAGCGCGAGGGGGACGCCCAGGACGAAGCCGATCACGATGCCCTGTTCACGTTGCTCGAGCGGGAAGTCGTGCCGACGTATTACGAGCGTGACGAGCGCGAGATACCGGCGGCATGGGTGGCGCGCATGAAGCAGGCGATGATCGTGGCGGCCAAGTCGTTCACGACGCACCGCATGGTGAAGGACTACACCGAGCGCTTCTATCTACCGGCGTTGCGCGGGACCACGGAGCACGACGATCCGCCCACGGATCGGCCCGTTCCCAGGGAGCCCAAGCCCCAGCTCAGCGCTCCGGCTTGAGCACCACGGCCGCGAGGCCGGGGAGGGGAAGCTCGAGGAAGTGCTCGCGTCCGTGCAGCTGGCCGGGGCGCGAGTCGAGGACGGGGGGCACCAGGGCGCCCCAGCCGCCGTACACGGGCGCATCGGTGTTGAGCAGCACGCGATAGCGGCCGGGCCAGGGCACGGCCAGCCTGTAGTCGCCTCGGTGCACCGGCGTGAAGTTCGCAGCGACGAGGACCGGGTCGGTCCAGCCGGGCGCCCAGCGCATGTAGGAGAGCAGGGTGCTGTGGGGGTCGTGGCAATGGATCCACTCGAACCCCTCCGGCCGATGGTCCTGTGAGTGCAGGGCCGGCTCGCACCGGTAGAGGCGGTTCAGGTCGTGCACCAGGAGCCGTACGCCCCCATGCGGCTCGAAGCCCTCGAGCGCCCAGTCGAGCTGCGCCTCGACGTTCCACTCCGCCCACTGGCCGAACTCGCCCCCCATGAACAGGAGCTTCTTGCCGGGGTGCGTCCACATGTAGGCGTAGAGCAGGCGCAAGTTGGCGAACTTCTGCTCGTACGGACCCGGCATTCTGCCGATCAGCGAGCCTTTGCCGTGCACGACCTCGTCGTGGGAGAGCGGCAGCGCGAACCGCTCGGTGAAGGCGTAGACGAGGGGAAAGGTGAGCCTGTCGTACTTGTACGATCGGTAGATCGGGTCGGCGCTCATGAAGTCGAGCGTGTCGTGCATCCAGCCCATGTTCCACTTCAAGTCGAAGCCCACGCCCCCGCGGTCGGTGCCGTGCGAGACCTGCGGCCACGCGGTCGACTCCTCGGCGATCATCAGAGCGCCGGGCGCTTCCTGGTGCACCGCGTCGTTCAGCTCTCTCAGGAACTGCAGCGCGTCGAGGTTCTCGCGTCCCCCGTACTTGTTGGGGGACCACGCACCGGGCGCGCGTGAGTAGTCGAGATAGAGCATCGACGCGACCGCGTCCACGCGCAGCCCGTCGAAGTGGTAGTCCTCGAGCCAGTGGATGGCGCTGGAGATCAAGAACGAGCGCACGGCCGGCTTGGCGAAGTCGAACACCAGCGTCCCCCAGTCCGGGTGACGCGCCTGCGTCGGGTCGGGGTGCTCGTAGAGCGGCGTCCCGTCGAAGACGGCGAGGCCGTGACGATCGGAGGGGAAGTGTCCGGGGACCCAGTCCAGGATGACCCCGAGCCCGAGCTGATGCGCGCGGTCCACGAAGTGACGCAGATCGTCCGGCGAGCCGTAGCGCGAGGTCGGGGCGAAGAACCCGAGCGGCTGGTAGCCCCAGCTCTGGTCCAGCGGGTGCTCGAGCACCGGGAGCAGCTCGATGTGCGTGAAGCCGTGCTCGCGGACGTAGGGAAGCAGCTGGTCGGCCAGCTCGCGGTACCCGAGCCACCCGTGGTGGCCCTCGCCGGGACGGCGCCGCCACGATCCGAGATGCACCTCGTACGTGGCCACGGGCGCGGCGTCCGGCTTCCAGCTCGCGCGCTCGTCCATCCAGGCGGCGTCGCCCCACTCGTATCGCGCGGATTCCCACACCTGCGACGCGGTGAGAGGGCGCAGCTCGGCGGCCCGGCCGCAGGGGTCGGCGCGCTCGATCTTCACTCCGTGGGTCACGACCTCGTACTTGTAACGAACGCCCGCGCTGACACCGGGCACGAACAGCTCCCACACGCCGGTGGAGCCGCGGGGGCGCATCGGATGACAGCGCCCGTCCCAATGGTTCATGTCGCCCTTGAGGTTCACCGCGTCGGCGTGCGGAGCCCACACGGCGAAGCGTGTACCCTCCACGCCCTGGTGGACCATGGGGTTGGCACCCAGCTCCTCGTGGATGCGGCGCTCACGGCCCGCGAGGAAGTCGAGCACGCGGGCCTCGTTCACCGCCGGTCCGAATCGGTAGGGGTCCTCGATCTCCCACACCTTACCCGCGGGATCCTCGACCCCGAGTCGGTACGCGAACGGCTTCGTCTCGCGCGGAAGCTCCACGACGTAGAAGCCACTGGCGTGGAGCCTCTGGAGGGGTGTGCCCTGCAGGCCTTCGCGGAGGAGCGTCACGGAGCGCGCCCACGGAATGAAGGCGCGCACGACCCATCCGCTCGGCTCGAGCGGGTGCAGGCCCAGCACGTCGAACGGTGCGCGGCAACGCCCGGCGGCCAGCGCCTCGATCGCCTCGCGAATGTGATTCTGTCGTGCGCCAGAGCTCACGGCCGGCTCCCGGCATGCGGTTTGAACGAGCGGCGCGGCACGGGCGCTTCGCACCCCTGCGATCCGACTCGTATGTTGAGGCTCGCCAAGACCATCGCTTACGTCTCTGCCCACGTCCAGCGCCGACCCCCAGCACGCATGTACTCGCCGCCCGCCCTTCCGCCGCCTCCCGAGGGGCTGCCCGACCTGCGTTACGACGAGAAGGTCGCGCACTTGGCGACGGAGTACTGGCCCTACGCGCGCACGGGAGGCCTCGGCGAGGCGGTGCGCGGGATCGCGCGCTACCAAGCGGAGAGCGGAGCGGCGAAGGTGGTGTTCATGCCTCTGTACAAGAGCGTGCGAGCCGCCTTCCCGGACGTAACTCCGGCGGGCGAGCCGTTTTCCGTGACGGTGGCGGGCCGCCACGAGACGGCGAGGGTCTACTACAACCCCACGGGGCTCGACAATCCCCGCGTGCTGTTCATCGAGCACGACGGGTACTTCGGCAGGGATGGGATCTACGGAGATGCGCACGGCGACTACGCCGACAACCACATCCGCTTCGCGTTCCTCTGCCGCGCCGCTCTCGAGTGGCTGCCGAGAGTTTCCCCCAGCGAGACGATCCTGCACGCGCACGACTGGCATACGGCGCTCGCGTCGGTGTACCTGCGCACCCAGCTCGTCGGCGACCGCTACTACGACGACGTGGCGACCGTGCTCACGGTGCACAACGCCGGGTATCAGGGGCACTACGGTCCCAACGTCATCAACGAGCTGGGGCTCGACTGGTCGCTCTATCATCCCGAGCGCATGGAGTGGTACGGCAAGACGAACATCCTCAAGGGCGGGTTGGTCTACTCGGACATGGTCACGACCGTCTCTCCCACCCACGCGCGCGAGCTCCGCACCCGCTCCGGCGGGTTCGGGCTGCATGACAGCTTCTCCGGGCTCCACGATCGCTTCGTCGGGATCCTGAACGGGATCGACTACTCGATCTGGGATCCGGCGAAGGACCCCTTCATCGACTGCTGCTTCGGGAGCGACAGCCTCGAGCGGAAGGGTGCCTGCAAGGACGCGTTGCAGCGCGGTTTCGGGCTCCCCGCGGCTCCGGACGTTCCGCTCTTCGGCATGACGGCCCGGCTGGCGGAGCAGAAGGGCTTCGACATCCTCCTGAAGACCGAGATGTTCTCCAAGTTCGACGCCCAGTGGGTGTTCGTCGGCGAGGGCGACAAGCGTTACGAGGACGCGCTGCGCCGCCTGACCGTGCAGTACCCGCATCGGGTCGCCGCGACGTTCCACTTCACCGAGGAGCGCGAGCATCGCCTCCTGGCGGGGGCCGACTTCCTGCTGATGCCCTCGCAGTACGAGCCCTGCGGCCTCACGCAGATGCGCGCCCAGCGTTACGGTGCGCTCCCGGTCGTGCGGCGCGTCGGCGGGCTGGCCGACACCGTCGAGGATCGCATCACCGGGTTCCTCTTCGACGAGTACGCTCCGTGGGCCCTGGAGGAGGCGGTGCGTTACGCCATCGAGTTCTACCGAATTCGTGCCGACCGGGAGAAGATGGTTCGCGAGGCGATGTCGCGGGACTTCTCCTGGTGGCCCATCGTCCAGAGGTACCACGACGTGTACCAACGCGCCGTCGCCGTACGCGCTGCCGCGCGCGCGGGCGGGGCATGAGGCGGCGCTCGGTCGTCATCCACGGCCACTTCTACCAGCCTCCGCGCGAGAACCCTTGGACGGGTCGGGTGCCGCGGCAGGAGTCCGCGGCGCCGTATCACGACTGGAACGCGCGCATCCACGACGAGTGCTACCGGGCCGTCGTCTCGGCGCGCATTCTCGACGACAGGGGCCGCATCGCGCACGTCATGAACACGCTGACGTGGATGAGCTGGGACGCCGGTCCGACGCTCCTCGAGTGGCTGGCGCGCGAGGAGCCGGAGACCTACGAAGCGTTTCTCGAGGCCGACCGCCTCGCGGTGCAGCGATGGGGTCACGGAGGCGCGCTCGCCACGCCCTACCACCACGTCATCCTCCCCCTCGCGTCGCGGCGCCAGAAGACGACGGAGGTGAGATGGGGGATCGCGGACTTCCGGCGTCGCTTCGGGCGGGATCCCGAGGGCATGTGGCTGCCCGAGGCGGCGGTGGACACGGAGACGCTGGAGGTTCTGGCGGGCGAGGGGATCCGCTTCACCGTGCTCGGGCCGACTCAGGTGCGCTCCGTTCCAGAACACGGCTCGCTTGGACGAGTCTCCCTTCCCTCGGGGGAGTCGATCGCCGTCTTCGTGTACGACGGGCCCCTCTCCCACGACGTCGCTTTCGGCGCGGTGCTGCAGAACTCGTCGCGGTGGCTCGACCGGCTGCTGAAACCGGCGGCTGATCGCGACCTCATCGCGGTGGCGATGGACGGAGAGACGTTCGGTCATCACCACAAATGGGGCGAGATGGCGCTCGCCGCCACGCTCGCCGCGGCGGGAAGGCGGCCGGAGCTGCGGCTGGACAACTTCGGGACGTTCTTCGCACGCCATCCTGCGCGCGAGCCGATCGAGATCGTGGAGCCGAGCTCGTGGTCGTGCGCCCACGGGGTCGACCGATGGCGCGCGGCGTGCGGGTGCAAGATCGATCCGTCACGGCCGACGTCGCAGGACTGGCGTGCGGTGCTGCGCGATGCGCTCGAGTGGCTGGCCGCGAACCTGCACGCGGTCTTCGAGCGCGAGGCTCCCGGTCTCCTCCGTGATCCCTGGGAAGCGCTCGACGCTTACGGGGGCCTGATGGACGGAGGGCGTCGCCGGACCGACGAGCTCCTCGAACGACACGCCGTGCGTCCCCTCGACGATGCCGCCAGAGCGCGTGTGCTCGAGCTACTCGAGATGGAGCGCGACGTGCTCCGCATGATGACTTCCTGCGCCTGGTTCTTCGACGATGTCGCGGGGCTCGAGCCGCTGCAGAACCTTCTGTACGCGGCCCACGCGCTGGATTTGGCCGGGCGGGAAGCCGCGGTTCTGGAAGTGGAGCTCGTCGCGCGCCTGGAGCGCGCACGCTCCAACGACCCGGCCGAGGGGACTGCCGCCGACGTGTGGCGTCGCGAGGTGAGAGATGCCGGAGCCCGTTCCGCGACGGATGCGGTCGAGCGCGCTCCGGTCGCGCCGCTCACAGCCATGCGGCTGGTCGCCGAGCCGTGGGAGAGCCCGCTCGAGCCCGCCTTGGGCGAG
>Ga0073934_10010481_pt1 | contig 11499 bp, 10 predicted proteins | sample LarsenN4metaG_FD_76834 | JGI IMG/M metagenome (GOLD analysis project Ga0073934, IMG submission 76834) | Hot spring sediment bacterial and archeal communities from British Columbia, Canada, to study Microbial Dark Matter (Phase II) - Larsen... ...
AAGAGACCAATAAACTGGTTAAGGAGAATTACATTACCCAGTTGGTGGGGAAGATCAAAGCGCCCCGGGGGGATGACAAGATCGAAGTGTACAGCGTGGTCAGTAAGGTTTTGTGAAGCCGAACCCTTTTAATGACGGGCCTATAGAAATTTTTAGGTTGGAGGCTATCTATGAAAGTCCAGTTGTCCATTATTGAAGGACCCCGAAAAGGTGAGCGATTTGAATTTGATCAGCCAGACTGTTTCTTAGTCGGAAGGTCCCTTCAATCCCATTTTCAACTAAGTCAAGACGATCTGTATGTATCGAGAAACCATTTCCTTTTGGAGATAAGGCCCCCTTATTGCTATATCAGGGATAACAAGAGCACCAATGGGACCTTCGTGAGAAGCAAAGGAGATGTGGAGTTCAAACGGGTGAGCCAGGCCCAACTCCATGATGGGGATCTGATCAAAATAGGGAAGACGGTTCTGAAAATTAGTGTGATCCAGGAAGATGTAATCCCTAAGGTGGAAAAGATTTCTTGCGTACGGTGCGGAAAAGACATCACCGATACGGTGGAAGGTAAAGGGGTGACCGAGTTGAGTATCTCCGATTATGTTTGCAAGGACTGTAGGTCAAAAGAGTTGGGACAACTGAAACCTCTTCCCGTCTCTTCCAAGGGAAAATTTACCTGTTTCTACTGCCATAAAGATGTATCCCGGGCAGCCGACGTAGACGGCAGAGCAGAGGAACTGGCAGACGTTGTTTTCCATGTTTGTGAGGATTGTATTTCCAGGGAACAAGAGGTCGTGGATATCCCTGAGATAAAGGACTACCGGATCTTGAAAGAACTTGGTAGAGGGGGGATGGGGGTGGTTTACAAAGCGTGGCATAAACCTACCCATCGCATTGTGGCTTTAAAAAAGATGCTGCCCGGGGTAGCTATGGATGAAAAAGCCAACAAGCTCTTCCAACGCGAGATGGCGGTGATGGGCAACCTGATCCATCCTAATATTGTTCGTCTCATCGATCAAGGGATGATCGGCAAGGAACATTATTTCGTTTCAGAATATTTGCCGGATGGGGATACCGATGATCTGGTCGTCAGGGTCTATAAAGGACCTGTCCCTATCAAAGAAGCCTGCCAGATTATATACCAAGCCCTGGAAGGACTGGAGTTTGCCCATAAGAAAGGTTTCATCCATAGGGATATCAAACCCCCTAACATCCTGCTTAGCAAAAATAGAAACGGAGAGCAGGTCGCCAAGTTAACCGACTTTGGGCTCTCTAAAAATTATGAAAAGGCCGGACACTCCGGAATGACAGTAAGAGGTGAAACGAGCGGCACGCCGTTCTTCATGGCCCCCGAGCAGTTTACTAACTATCGGTTCGTAAGGCCCCCTGCCGACGTTTACTCTATAGGGGTAACGCTTTATTATCTGTTAGCTGCCAAATACCAGTTCCGGTTTCCTTCTCCCCTTGATCAGGTCAAAGGCCTTCTGAAAGAAGAGAGACCTAAGGATCCCATTTTGATTATCCTCGAAGACCCTCCTATCCCCATCCGAGAGCAGAACCCCCGTATCCCGGAGGCTCTGGCAGAAGTGGTCGATAAAGCTATAAAAAGGGATGAGAAGGAGCGATTTCAATCCGCAGGGGAGCTGAAAGCGGCCATAGAAGGATATTGTAAGGGATGAAAAAAATTCAAGAAGTCCTCAGTAAAATTGAGCCAATCGATTTAGAACTCATGGAAAAAGCCCAGGTGAGGCTGGATAGCCTCACCAAACCCCCTGGAAGCCTGGGAAAGCTGGAGGCGTTTGCTAAAAGGATCGTCGGGATGACCCGTCAGCTACGGCCCTCCTTGGAGAGGAAGGTCCTCTTTATCCTGGCCGGTGACCATGGCGTCGTCCGGGAGGGGGTTAGCGCGTATCCTCCGGAGGTGACTCCGCAGATGGTTTATAACTTTCTGCGCGGCGGCGCCGCGATCAATGTCTTAGCGCGGCATGTAGGGGCCCAGGTGGTCGTAGTCGATATGGGCGTTGCCGTCGATCTATCACCTCAGCCCGGCCTGGTCATCAAAAAGATAGGGTACGGCGCCCGGAATATCGCCGAGGGACCTGCCATGACCCGGGAAGAGGCCATCAAGGCCATTGAAACGGGGATAGCTGTCGTAGAAGAATGGGAGAGTGGGAGAGCTATCGGCCCATCTCCCGCTTTGATGGTCGGCACGGGAGATATGGGGATCGGGAATACGACCCCTAGCAGCGCTATCATTGCCTGCCTCACAGGGATCGAAGTCAAAGCGGTGACCGGAAGGGGTACCGGACTGACAGACGCACAGCTAGCCCATAAGATCCGAGTCATTGAAAAGGCTCTGGAGGTGAACCGTCCCAATCCCCAAGACCCGATAGACGTTCTGGCAAAGGTAGGGGGCTACGAGATCGGAGGCCTGGCGGGCGTGGTGCTGGCAGCCGCCGCGCATCATCTCCCGGTCGTCGTCGATGGGCTGATCTCAACCGCCGGAGCTCTGCTGGCCTACCAGTTGGCTCCGATGGTCGGTCAATATCTTTTCGCCTCCCACAAATCCGTGGAGATCGGCCATAGCATTACCCTGGATAAAATGGGGCTATCTCCGATCCTGGACCTCAGCCTGCGTTTAGGGGAAGGTACAGGCGCTGCCCTCGCTATGGGGCTCTTGGAAGCCGGAGTCAAAATTTATAATGAAATGGCCACGTTTGAAGAGGCGGGAGTTTCCCAACGAGATCCTGGCAGCAGCTAGGTGTTAATGGATACGTGCCCGGAAATCCATTGCCCCTCGAGTTCTCCTTCTCGCCATCATCAATGAGATAGCACCTCGATGGCCTCTAATCGCATCCATAACTACTGGATCGATTTTTTTTATCCGATTCAAAGCTTCACCTAACATCTCAAATTGTCTTTCTACGGCTGAACGCAAGAAATCATCCTGATTGTACTCCTCGAACGTTTTCCCTTCGACAAAGCGAGCAATTTTGTTTGCTGGTTGAACAGCATCATACACATGCTTTAAAATCTGCTCATCCATATAGGCGAATCTTCTCTCGTTCTATTGATTTTTTCAGGTAGGGATTCTTTATCGCTCGAGGGGTCAGAAGTCCTTTAGCGAAAACCGGCATCCAGTAGGGATTTACAGAAGCTTACGAAAAGTTACTTTCGAGAGATCGCCGTGTGGTGTTAAATTTGCAGTGGGCTGGAATTAGTTGATTTATCAGATATTTTACTTGACTTTAGACCTGAAACCCGGCTAGAAATTTGAATATACAAAGGATTCTGGCCGGCTTGTCATCGTCCATGGTTTGATGTAATTTGTAAGAGGGAGGCGTTTGAGTTTATGGCAGAAGACAAAACCAGAGAAATTCCTGAAGGACACCCTTTACGGCAGTTATTTCAAAAATTAACCGAATCCAGTTTAGAAAGTACCGGACTTAGGGATGTAGAGCTGACGGTTTATATTTCCGATTTACTGATTCGTTTTGTTCATACGGATAATCTTTATAAACTTAGAAACGCTGCGGGGGAGCGTCTGGTTTATATTGTGGATATGCTCTTAGCAGCCAGTGAAGGAGATTTTCAGCGAAAGCGGGAGGTACGCAAGCATATTGGGGATTACTCTTTATTTATACTGGGTCTCTTCCCGGAGAGTCTCCTGCGGCATCGCCGTCCCGTTAGTCCAGAGTACTATGTGGAGCAGGGTAAGGAATCCTATCTGGTTGTTGCGGAATTGGATCGATACAAGCCTACCGCTGCCTTATTCAGGAAGTTATCCGATAAGTTTGAGTACTGTATCAACGCTTTAAGCCTGGAGAAGGAGTACCTGCAGGATCCTGTTTATCAGTATATTGTCCGGCAGATGGGATGGTAAATAAATAATGAACATCGAAAACATTCGGAATTTTTCCATTATTGCACATATTGATCACGGCAAATCGACCTTAGCGGACCGCCTTTTGGAAGCTACCGGGACCCTTGCGGAGCGGGAGATGAAGGAACAGGTCCTGGATAACATGGATCTGGAGCGGGAGCGGGGGATTACCATCAAAGCCCACGCCGTTCGTCTGGTCTATAGCGCCAAGGATGGCAAGGAGTATATCCTGAACCTCATCGATACGCCGGGACACGTGGATTTCTCCTATGAAGTCTCTCGCAGTCTGGCAGCTTGCGAAGGGGCTCTTCTGGTGGTAGACGCGGCCCAAGGGGTGGAAGCTCAGACCCTCGCCAACGTTTACCTGGCCATCGAGAACAATTTGGAGATCATCCCAGTCATTAATAAAATCGATTTACCCAACGCGGATATAGAGCGGACCAAGGCTCAAATTGAAGACATCCTGGGCATCGATGCCAACAACGCCCTTCTGATCAGCGCCAAACACGGGGTAGGAGTGGAGGAAGTGCTGGAGGCGATTATTCAGAGAATTCCGCCCCCCACGGGAGATCCCGCTGCGCCTTTGAAAGCCCTTATTTTTGATTCCTGGTTTGACTCCTACCAGGGGGCCGTAGCCTACATCAGACTCTATGATGGGGTCCTTAAGAAGGGAATGCAGATCCAAATGATGTCCAACCACAAGGTCTTTGAAGTCAGCCAGGTGGGGGTTCTCCGGCTGGATATGATCCCGACTTCTGAGTTATCGGCGGGTATGGTCGGGTACTTTGTTGCGGGGATTAAGCAGGTCAGCGATACCAAGGTGGGGGATACCGTGACGGAGGCAGGTAACCCGACCCCGGTGCCGCTTCCCGGGTTCAAGCACGTTAAACCCATGGTTTTTAGCGGACTCTACCCTGTGGATAGCCAGGATTATGAAGCCCTCCGCGATGCTTTGGAAAAACTCCGGCTCAACGATTCATCCTTTTCCTACGAACCTGAGACCTCCGCGGCCCTGGGCTTCGGGTTTCGTTGTGGATTTTTAGGACTCCTCCATATGGAGATCGTCCAGGAGCGCCTGGAACGGGAGTTCGATTTGACCCTGGTGACCACCGCCCCCAGTGTGGTCTACAGGGTCGTCATGAACGATGGAAGCGTTCTAGAGGTGGACAACCCGATAAAACTTCCTCCTCCCAATAAATTTCAATGGATTGAGGAGCCTTACGTAGAGGCGACGATCCTTGTCCCAACCGAGTTCGTGGGAAATGTATTGAAGCTGGCCCAAGAGCGAAGGGGTATCCAGAAGAAAATGGAATATCTGGATACGGCCAAAGTGATGATCACTTACGAGTTTCCCTTGAACGAAATCATCATGGATTTTTACGATAAGCTGAAGTCCTCGACGAAAGGGTACGCGTCCTTGGATTACGAACACGTCGGATACCGCAAATCTGACCTGGTTAAACTAGATATCTTATTAAATGGCGAGCCTGTGGACGCCCTTTCCGTGATCGTTCATAAGGAAAAGGCCTATTATCGTGGCAAGCAGTTAGTGGAAAAGATGCGGGAGATTATCCCCAGACAGCTTTTTGAAGTAGCCATTCAAGCGGCGATCGGCGGGCGCGTGATAGCCCGGGAGACGGTCCGACCCCTTCGGAAAAATGTCACAGCCAAATGTTACGGAGGAGACATTACCCGGAAACGAAAACTGCTGGAAAAGCAAAAGGAGGGAAAGAAACGTATGAAGCAAGTCGGACGGGTGGAAGTTCCTCAGGAGGCTTTCATGGCTGTGCTGAAAGTGGATTAGACGTAGATGACCCCCTTTGAAATCGCTATGGTTGCCCTCATAGCCATCGTAGCCTTGATCATTTTAAAATTAGTTTTATAAACAATCCCGATGGATCTTCTAGTCCTCAACGCTATAACTCAGGAATTACAAAGCGCCCTGATCGGTGCGAAAATTGTCGGCATTTCTCAGCCAACGGACTTGCTTCTGGTCCTTTTTCTAAGAAAAAAGGGGGAGGTGCATCGCCTCCTGATCTCTGCAAATCCTTCTGATCCCTGCATATATTTAACGTCTAAAGGCGCGGAATCCTCCTCCCTATCGGGTTTTGGGAAATCCCTTAAGCATCACATCCAGGGCGGTCAGATTGCGCAGATCGATAAACCGGCCTTGGAACGGGTAGTTCATATAGATACCTCCAAAAGAGAGCTGGATGGAAGTAAAGCTTCTCTACGACTGGTCGTAGAAATCATGGGGCGTCATAGTAATGTGATCCTGGTGGATGTAGAGACCGGAAAGATCCTGGATAGTATCAAGCACGTTACCGCTTCGATGACTTCCTACCGACGCATTGCGCCCGGAGCGGTCTATGTTCCTCCCCCCCAGCAGGAGAAACTGGACCCTTTAACTCTGATGAAGGAAGACTTTATCCACGTCCTCGGGACCAGACCTCAGGAGAAACCCCTGTGGCAGCATATGCTAGATACTTTTAAAGGGTTCAGCCCTCTGGCCGCTAAAGAGGTTCAAGAGGACCCTAATCCGGAGGTCGTCTGGAATTCTTTTAAAAGAATCGCAGATGCCTTAAAGTCCGGTCCGTATGAGCCGGCCATTATAACCCTTTCTGCCGGATCGGGGAAGAAAAATAAGGGAGCCAGGCCCGATCGCTCCTATCTCTCTCCGATCCGACTGACGCAATTTGACCCGGCACAGGCACAGGTTCAGGTCTTCGAGGGCATGTCTCAAGCTGCGGGGGTTTACTACGCTGAAATTCTGGCCGGTCAACAACGGGAAACCCTGCGATCTTCCCTCCTTCAGCTCCTATCCCGGCATCTGGCTAAAAATGAAAAAAAGCGACGGCATTTGGAAGAGGAACTGGCTCAGGCAGAAAAAGCCGAGGAGTTCAAGAGGCTGGGAGAGCTCATTATCGCGAATCTATCCAGGTTGAAAAAGGGAGAGGTGGAGGCGGAGGTGGTTGACTTCTACGACCCAGACCAAAAAAAGGTGAGGGTAAAACTGGACCCTCAACTCACGCCCTACCAGGTGGCACAGAAATACTTTAACCAGTATGCAAAACGTAAAAGGAGTATTCCCTTTGTTCGAGGGCGGTTGGACTCCGTCATGGCAGAAACGGCTTATCTGAAGGAACTCCAGTTTTTCGTCGAGGAGGCCACGTCTCCAGAAGAGCTCGAAACCCTGGAGAAAGAGGTCAAGAAATACGGAGAGAGGGAGAGAGGAAAGGAGGAGGAAAGGGAGGGCAAGAAAGAGAAGAAACGAGGGATAAAGGAACCTTCCTCCCCCCGCCCGTTTCCCCCTTCTCCCTTTCGTCGTTTCCTCTCTTCGGAGGGTTTTCCGATCTGGGTGGGGCGGAGCAGTCAGGAGAACGATTTATTAACCCTCAAGTTTGCTAAACCCGAGGACGTATGGCTTCATGCCCGAGGAGTTGCGGGTTCACATGTCCTGATTCTAAATCGAGCTCATTCGGAATCCGTCCCAGAGAAAACCCTAGAGGAAGCTGCTGCCCTGGCTGCCTATTACAGTAAAGGGCGGGGATTAGGAAAAGTTCCGGTGGATTATACCTTAAAAAAATATGTCAAAAAGCCAAAGGGAAGCCCTCCAGGTCTTGTAACCCTTATAAAGCACAAGACGATTTTAGTAACCCCTCGCAAGGAAATCTAGAGGATTGGGGATTGAAGAGGGAGGATCGCCCCTGCCAGAGAGATCTTCAATCCCTATATCTTCTCCCTTCTAGAAGGTGAGGGCTCGGCTCATTGTCGGTATATCGGGAGCAACCGGAAGCGTTTATGCCAGAAGGTTCTTGGAAGTGTTAAAGGTTTCGGGCCAGATCGAAACCCATCTTGTAATCACTAAGGCGGCCAAAAGAACTCTGGTAGAGGAGACGAGCTGGCGCCTTGAGGAACTCGAGGATCTGGCCGATGCCGTTTACGATATTAACCATGTGAATGCCTGTATTTCAAGCGGCGACTTCACAACAAAGGGGATGGTTATTATTCCTTGCTCCGTCAGGAGCATGGCGGCTATCGCTTTATCCCTGGATGATAATCTGCTGGTCAAGACGGCGACTACCACTCTCAGGACAGGTCGGAAGCTTGTGATGGTTATACGGGAGACGCCCTTGCATATCGGGCATATTAAAATTATGCTGCGCTTAGCTGAAGCAGGAGCTATCTTGCTTCCTCCAATACCGACCTTTGAACGGCGCCCCCGGACCTTACAAGATTTGGTAGATCAAATGGTCGATCGCGTGTTAGCGGAATTTCAGCTCTCGGCCCTCGGAGGGAAACCCCAGGGCTGAGAGCTGAGACAAAAATGTGATTCAAAATCGAAAAGAAGAACATCTACGTATTTGCCTGGAAGAGGATGTGGAAGTTCATCTCCACACCTCTGGATTCGAGAAGTTTCGGTTCATCCATCAAGCCCTCCCTGAGATTGATCGGGATGAGATAGATGTATCTTTAAACCTTTTTGGCAAAAAACTCCGTGCCCCGATCCTGATTTCCCCTATGACGGGGGGAAGCGAAACCGGTAAGAAGATTAACCGGAATTTAGCCCTGGCAGCTCAAAAAGTGGGTGTGGCCATGGGGGTAGGGTCCCAACGTATTGCCATAGAGTTTCCGGAACTGGCCCATACGTTTCAAGTTCGCGATCTTGCTCCGGATATCCTCCTCTTCGCCAATTTGGGAGCTGTTCAACTTAATTATGGGTACGGGCTCAACGAATGCCTCAAGGCCATAGAAATGATCGGAGCGGATGGACTCATTTTCCATCTCAATGCCTTGCAAGAGGCGTGTCAACTGGAAGGAAATCGAAACTTCAAGGGGCTGGTCTCTAAAATTAGGGACGCGTGTCGGGACCTACCCGTCCCGGTGCTGGTTAAGGAGTGCGGTTGGGGGATATCTCAGGAGGTCGCTCGGCGTTTGAAAGATACAGGTATCCAGGGCATCGATGTGGCCGGTGCAGGGGGAACCTCCTGGTTTTTTATCGAGAATTACCGGGCCAAAGCCAAAAAGAAAGCTTATTTGAGCGAGTCTTTTCGAGAATGGGGAATCCCCACGGTGGAATCCCTGCTATGGGTGCGAGAGGTTGCGCCGGACTTAACCCTTATCGCATCCGGGGGTATCCGAACGGGCCTGGATATAGCCAAGGCCATCTCCCTAGGTGCCACTATGGCAGGCCTGGCTTTGCCCATGCTGAAAGCTGCGGTTCACTCTGCCGATGCCGTCGCGGAAAAGCTAACTATGCTGATCGAAGAACTACGAACCGCTATGTTTTGTATAGGAGCTTCTAAGCTGGAGGAACTGCGAGATTCCCCCTACCTCCAACCGGTTCATAGGAATTATGTTAATGTGAAAGGGCCGTTAAGATAGCCTTTGCGTATCTTGACCCTGGTCCCTTGTAAAGTTAGTTCTGTGAGATTCTCTGCCCTCCCCCCAACCCCCTCTCCCACCGCGTGGGAGAGGGGCCGGGGGGGGGAGGGGAGAACCATGAAGTCAAAACTAAGTAAACGAGGTACTGGTAAATAGCGTACGGATTCCTCCCCCTTTGGGAGGGCGGAGGAAAATCTTCCCATCGAAGAAGGAGGAGCTGAGCGTTTGTCCGAGTTTAAATTAAACACCATTGAAGAAGCCATCGAAGATATTCGTGCCGGTAAAATGATCATCGTGGTAGATGACGAGGATAGGGAAAATGAGGGAGATTTGACGTGTGCGGCAGAGAAGGTCACCCCGGAGATCATTAATTTTATGGCCAAGTACGGTCGGGGTCTCATCTGTTTGCCCATGACCGAGGAGAGGTTACAGGAACTGCGGATTCCCCAGATGGTCTCGGAGAATACGGCAACTTTTGGAACCGCCTTTACCGTTTCCATCGATGCCAAACATAATGTTACCACCGGGATCTCCGCGGCAGATCGCGCTCGGACCATTTTGACGGCTATAGATCCTAAAACAAAGCCTGAAGATCTGGCCAGACCTGGGCATATATTCCCCCTCCTGGCGGTTAAGGGGGGAGTCTTACGACGCGCCGGGCAAACCGAGGCTGCCGTGGATCTTGCCCGTCTGGCCGGGTTATATCCGGCCGGAGTGATTTGCGAGATCATGAACGATGACGGAACCATGGCGCGGCTCCCTCAATTGCTTGAATTTAGAGAAAAATTTGGCCTGAAAGTCATCAGCATCGCAGACCTCATTAAATTCCGTCTAAAGATGGAGCGATTTGTCAGCCGGGTGGCCATAACCCGCATGCCGACGGAGCACGGAGAGTTCACCGCAATCTGCTACCAGAATGATTTGGATAATCTCCACCATGTGGCCCTGATCAAAGGCGATGTTACGTCCAAAGAAAGCGTCCTGGTTCGAGTTCACACCCAATGCCTCACAGGGGATGTGTTTGGGTCCCTACGATGCGACTGCGGCCCCCAGCTTCGAGGTGCGATGCGAATGATCGAGCAAGAAGGGGCGGGCGTTTTGCTCTACCTGAGGCAAGAAAGCCAGGGACCCCTCTTAATCAATCGATTTAAGGCGTATGAATTACAGGATCAGGGCCGAAACCCTCAGGAGATTGCCCAGGAGCTGGGCATCAAAATGGAGCTCCGGGATTACGGGGTTGGGGCGCAAATTTTGGTGGATATCGGTTTAAAAAATATTCGCCTGCTGACCAACAGCCCCCGAAGAGTTGTGGGCCTGGAAGGGTTCGGGCTGAGAATTACGGAGTGTGTGCCGATTCCCGTTCAGAAAGCAGAAGGCAGAAGGTCGTAGACAGCCCGGCTAACCTGTCTGCGGCTTTCTGCCTTCTGCCTTCTGCTTTCTACAATGGATCTCATCTCGGCTTTCAACGTAACCAAAGGGGATCTGGTCTCCGTGGTGGGAAGCGGAGGGAAGACGACCTTGATCACGGAGCTGGCCCGTCAACTGACCTCCATGGGGCTCAAAGTCTTAAGTACCAGCACCACCAACGCCCAGAAGCCGACGCCGCATCAAACGGAAAAATTGCTGATCGCGGAAGAGGAACCGGATCTCCTGGCGGCCATCCGGAATCATTTCAGAACCTGTCGGCACCTTACCGTGGTCGGACAGTATCTTCGTAAAGATAAGTTAAAAGGCCTGGACCCTGAATCGGTCTGCACCTTGTACGGTCACCACCTGGCGGATGTGATCCTGGTTCATGCCGATGGGGCCCGAAAGAAATCCTTTAAAGCTCCCAGGGAGGATGAACCTATCCTCCCTCCGTGCAGTACCCACTGTATTATTGTCGTCGGAAGTGATATTATCGGAAAGGCGCTCAACGAGGAGAACGTCCATCGCCCGGAGAGGGTCACCGAACTTACGTCTCTACAACCGGGTCAACCTATTACCCCGGAAACGGTCGCTCAGGTGATCAATCATCCCCGGGCTTACTTCCGTAAAGTTCCGCCTGGATGTCAGCTCATCCTTTATTTAAGCAAAGTCAGAGACTCTCAACGCCGGCAGTTCGTCGAAGAGATTCAGGCCAAAGTAGATAGAACCAAAATCACAAAAGTCTTAGGAGGGGACCTTCTTTGGAGACAGGATTAGCCGAGTTATAGAGACCGGGAGGGCAGGATTTTTATTTATCCTGTCCGTCCCGA
>Ga0073934_10010482_pt1 | contig 11498 bp, 11 predicted proteins | sample LarsenN4metaG_FD_76834 | JGI IMG/M metagenome (GOLD analysis project Ga0073934, IMG submission 76834) | Hot spring sediment bacterial and archeal communities from British Columbia, Canada, to study Microbial Dark Matter (Phase II) - Larsen... ...
CCATGAAAGATCCATCTGTGTTATCTGTGTTTATCGGTGTGTATCGGTGGTCGATTTCTAAAAAAACGTTTTTTACCAGGCGCAAGGAATATTGCGTCTCCATATTCAATTCACATCAGGCGTGAATTCTGAATTATGAATTCTCAATTCAGCAATTCATAATTCATCACTCATCATTCATAATTTCACAATGGATTTACTGCGATCGCTACCAATAGGTCTTTATCTAGAACAACCACAAACTTGGTTACACAAACTCGATCCGCGTATCAAGTTTATCTGGTTGATGAGCTTTCTAACTACCTACATTTTTGCTAACAACTTGTGGCGGGTTTTACTGGTTGTATTGTTGATTATTGCTACCTTAATCGCCAGAATTCCCAAGCGAGTTTGGCAGCAGCAGATGGGTTGGTTATTAATGCTATGCTTTTTTGTGTTAGTGATTGCTGCTATTAGCCCTGATGGTTTGGGTATAAGCTATCAACCCCGCCTACCAGAAAACGATCTTATCTCAACCGAACAATCAAATCCTGCTACTTCTACTACTCCAACTCCAACTATTGAAACTTCACCTACTCACGATCAGCAGAAATATAGTTACGTACTATTTGAAAAAGGGGCAATTAAAGTAACTCGTCGTTCTTTGGATTTAGCAATTAGCCTAAGTACAATATTATTTACTGTTATTTATAGTACAAATTTATACTTACTGACAACCGCAGCAGAAGAAATCACAGCTGCACTTGAAAGCTTGATGCAACCACTACAAAGGTTTAATATACCTGTCACTGAAATCACATTAATGTTAACATTGTCGTTACGTTTTATACCTTTAGTGCTAGAAGAAGTACAGAATTTAGTTCGCTCGATCATGACAAGAGCAATCAATTGGAAAAAATTAGGATTAAAAGGAGCAGTTAAAGTTTGGATGCTTGTAGCAGAGAGACTTTTGCAGAACCTGCTACTGAGAGCAGAACAAATGGCAAACGCCATGATGGTCAGAGGTTTTACTAGTCCTAATGAACATCGAGTCCAATGGCACGACTTACGCCTCAAAAGACGCGACTGGCTAGCGATCGCTACTTTAATTCTGTTTTGGGGAGTGCGGCTGGCGATAGGTAATGAAGTTTAGTGGAAGTAGTGGAGATGGGGTGGTGAGGAGTGTGAGGAGTGTGAGGAGTGTGAGGAGTGTGGAATAACTACTAACTACTAACCACTAACCAATGACAATTGAGAATTGACAATTGACCAATGACAAATAATCTTGCTTAGGAATGACCAGAAAATCCAGCAAAAAAGGCAAAATAACGAGACAGATAGGCTGTCGTGCTGGATTCTCCTAGCTTATGAAAATTAATTGGGTTCACTTTTACGTGGAAGATGCCAAAGCTTGGCGTGATTGGTTTGTCAGTCATCTTGGTTTTCAGGTGGTTGAAAGTTCGGCAGTTTTAACCCCCTTTATAAATACAAACAACGGGAGTTGTTTTCACACTTGTACAGAAGCAGTCAAAAGTGGTTCAGTTTGCTTTTTGTTATCTTCACCACTTTTACCCATCAGTCCAGTGGCAGATTTTCTGCATCAGCATCCCCCCGGTGTAGCAGATGTTGCTTTTGTCATTGAAGATGTAGAAGCTGTGATCGCTCGCGCTCAAGCATACGGTGCTAAAGTCTTACAACCCATCCAACACTATCAACAAGGAGACAGATACATTAAGTGGAGCAAAATAGCTGCTTGGGGTTCTCTGACACATACGTTGATAGAACAATGGGAAGATAGGGAGAAGATTTCACTCACCACCCCACCACCCCACCACCCGATCACCGCCATAGATCACATTGTCCTCAATGTTGCAGTGGGTGATCTTGAGCGTGCAGTGACTTGGTATGAAAAAATTCTGGATTTTCAACCCCAGCAGACATTTAAAATTCAAACCGATTACTCGTCTCTGTACAGCCAAGTGATGGTTTCTCGCCACGGTGATGTCCAATTTCCGATTAATGAACCTGCTTCAGCTAATTCCCAAATTCAGGAATTTCTCAATGTTAATCGAGGCCCAGGAATTCAACATATTGCTTTACGAACTGCAAATATTGTAAGTGCGATCGCTCAATTTCGTGGTTGTGGTTTATCTTTGCTCCCAGTTCCCCAAAGCTATTATTTACAGCTTAAAGAACGTCTAGAGTTTCCCCTTTCTAGTGCAGAACTAGAAGCGATCGCTCAACAAGAAATTTTGGTGGACTGGAACCAAAAAACTCCCGATGCTTTACTACTGCAAATTTTCACCCAGCCTATATTTGGACAACCCACTTTTTTCTTTGAATTTATAGAACGCCGTCGCCAAGCTCAAGGTTTCGGTGAAGGCAATTTTCAAGCTTTATTTGAAGCGATCGAACGAGAACAAATTAAACGGGGTAGCTTGTTAGAACCTAAGGAGTAGGGGAAGTGTAGTTCAGTTATCAGTTATCAAATTCTATTACTCACTGTGGCTCCTACTAACCAACCACTAACCACTAACTACTAACAGTCAATAACCAACAACCATCTGATTAGTAATTCTAAACACATTCATCAAATATTTAAAACTCAAACACCACTGCATCTGGGCTAGTCTGAAGGTAAATTTTAATGTTGTTTTTAAAAAAATGTTAAGACTTATTACAGACTTCGACGGCCCGATTATGGATGTCTCAGAACGATATTACCGCGTATATCAGTTCTGCCTAGAGGAGATCCGCCGTCCGGGTCAAAAAGTGCAAGAACTTTCTAAAGCAGAATTTTGGCAAATGAAGCGTGAACGTGTGCCAGAAACACAAATCGCTATAATTTCTGGTTTAGATGAGTTACAAGCACAAGAGTTTTCTAGCCTGCGTCGCAAAACAGTACATACAGAACCTTATTTCCAGTATGATTGCTTAGCAGTTGGCGCTGTGGATGCGCTGTTAAAAATTCAACAAGCTGGCGTTGATTTAGCGGTTATGACTATGCGCCGAGTTTGGGAGCTAGATTATGCTTTTAAACAGTATGATTTAGGTAAGTTTTTCCCCGAGAATCGCTGTTATTGTTTGAGTAATAACTATGTAAAAACCCGTGACATTGATGATAAACCCTTATTAATGACACGAGCATTAAAAGAACTACCAGCTGCTACAGATACATGGATGGTAGGAGACACAGAAGCGGATATTACTGCTGCCAAAAAACACGGTATAAAAGCGATCGCTGTGGAAAGTGGTATTCGCGATCACTCGCAGTTAAAACTTTATCAGCCAGATTTTATTGTTAAGGATTTCAGGGTAGCTGTTGATTTAGTTTTAGAGCAAGCGTTACAACTGGCTGGAACCTGGTAATAGGTAATGGTAATAGGCGCTCTACCAATTACCTATTACCTATTACTTAAGGAAACTACTAATCAACCACAATAATACAAAAGTCAATACCGTAGAAAACTGATTTGGTGTCAGACTCACAAATTGCTGTATTTGTGGTATTGCCCAACCAGCAATCATTCCTCCGGCAATTAAACCTGTGATTAAACCAAATAGGATAAATAAAACTGCTCTACCAAACTTACCTTCCTTGCGATTGATGAAGTAAATGCTAATACCTACGCCAACTACTAACGCCATCGATAAAACTTGATCGCCGCCACCTGGATAAAATACGCTGATCGCACTTAAACCCAGATACCAAATACCAGGTAAAAGTACATCGGTTGGTGTTGGTTTATCTAGAAATTTTTGCAGCCAGGTAGGTGACTGTTCGCGAGAGACAGGAGTTTCTTTAGGTGGTGCTTGTACAAGGCGTTCTGGAAATCGGATACGTTCTGGGACTTTAATCTTTCCTTCTTGGCGCATCCGCAAGCGATCCATCAAAATCGCATCGTAAGCTGCTTCGATGACTTCTACACGCTTGCTATCGCCGCTATATTGCTGCAAGAGGCGATTACGAACATCTTGAATTTCATCGAAGCTAGCTTCTTCAGATACCCCAAGTTTTTCGTAGGGACTTTGCTCGCTCATGGTGAGTTTATTAATTTAGCCTTACTCGGCAGCAGTCTTTAAATTTGCAGAAAAATAACTCGAGATTTTGTGTCAGTCGAAACCAATGTTTCGGTCGATTTATATATCATACCTGGATAGTAGCATGGGTAAGCAGAATCGACCTGGCAGTTTTAACTATAGACACTTTAACATATTGCCATAACTCCGTGTATCCCCTCATGTCGTTCATAATTTCAAGCTCTACTCTAGAATTCGAGTTAAAAATACCTAAAAGCCTTTCTTTTATGAAAGAAATACCTTTTATATTTCAAATTTGGTTGTTGACTGTACCTTGATTCAGTTTTAATTAGGAAGTCTGACATTCTCTTGTGTCATAAAGCCGCATATGGATTTAAAATTGATAGCGTTGAAAATACTAAGTAAGTGAAATACAAAAGTATTTTACTTGACTTAGCTTTGCGGCTGAAGTGAGAGCATCTACTTAACTATAAACCAAGGTTAACAACTATTAGCCTAAAACACTTCAGGGTGGCATTATGATAATATTCGCACTCTAGTTGTCGAAAATCCTGATTAACCTAATATTTGGATTATCAGGAAATTTATGCCTTAACCTTGTAGATTTAATTTTCTCCTAAGCAGGTAATGCGTTATTTAACGCAACCTGTTGTTTATCCTAATTAACTTTTTGTGCAAAGTGATGGTCATGGCTCCCGCCAAGATTCTTGTAGTTGATGACGACCCTGCGGTTCGGAATTTAATCCAACGCTTTTTGATGAAGCAGAACTATCAGGTGGAGGCTGCTGAAGATGGTAAAACTGCTCTAGCTCTGTTTGAGCAATTTAATCCAGATTTGGTCATTTTGGATGTTAATTTACCAGACGTAATCGGCTTTAACCTCTGCCAAGAAATGCAAAGCCGCAATGGTGTTTTTGTTCTGATGTTAACTAGCCGTGCAGATGAAGCTGACAAGATTCGCGGCTTTTCTAAAGGTGCTGATGACTATCTCACCAAGCCATTTGGTCTGGGAGAATTGGAAGTCAGAGTTGCAGCTATTTTGCGGCGTCAGAGGGTTGTAACCACAGCAGAACAAAAACGCCTCATCTTTGAAAAGTTGATGATTGACCCGGTGCGGCGAGAGGTGACGCTCAACCATGAACCAGTACCTTTAACCGCCCTAGAGTTTGACTTATTACATTTTTTGGCTAGTCATCCAGGTCGAGTTTGGCGAAGAGCTGAACTAATCCAGGAAGTGTGGGATTATGAATACGTCGGCGACCAACGGGTTGTGGATGTACACATAGGTCAAATTCGCAAGAAAATAGAAGCTGATGCTAGCCAACCAGCATTAATTCAGACTGTACGTGGTGTAGGCTATAAATTTGAATGTCCTCCTCAATCTCAACAGCCTGACAAGCCACAGTAGTCATTAGTTGTTAGTTGTTAGTTGGTAGTTGGTAGTTGGTAGTTGGTAGTTGGTAGTTGGTAGTTGGTAGTTAGTAGTTATTTGTCATCATAATCAACAATCAACAATGTATAAGCTGTGAGCGGCGGAAGCCGCCGCTCAATTATCAAATTTGTCTTTTTGGTAGATAGCTACATCTAAGCACTCTTAACGACATTTGGGTGATTGGCACTTGAATTTTACAGATACTTATACAGGTGCAATCAAAGAGTCAGTTGTTTTGCTACCTAAAGTAACTACTTGAAATTTCATACAGCTTTGCTTGGTTTTTTGGTTTCGATGCTTACCCTAAACCAATGGCCGCTTCTATTCACGAAAATCTAGCTTTTTTAGGATCCTAAGTGTTAAATGTGACCTAAAGAGCATAATCCATCTATAGCACTACTTATTGAAGCACCCATGATCAAGCTGTCTACTATATTAGCTTCTGGGCATACATTTAGTCAAAAATATTTCTACTTAGCAGTGATGGAATAAAGTTTCCAAGTATACACGAGCAGCGCGGCGATCGCTATCCCCATTTTGGAGCAAAAACAACGATAGCGCTGCCGTTAAGACTCGGTTTTGATCCCAATCAGGATGCTTTTCTAAGTAGATTTTGAGTGATTCGTGTAGTGTTTCAGGAATTTCTGTAAAAATGCTGACAGTTGTATTCATGAGGTTTTTCTCCTTGGCAGTGTCCATTGACTAGAAAATCTTGCTTTGAGTTAGAGCCACAGGATGAGAGTGTGTAGTCCTTTGCCTGTCCAATAATTCTGTTGTCAGGTCAATGGTCATTTCACACAGACATCAGAGCAGACTAAAAAGGTAAGCCGCATCATTTTGCGGCAAAGGGGGGTGGGGTTGTCAATGCTGCGAAATGTTAAAAATAAGTTTATGAAAAGTATATACTTACGAAAGTATAGGACTTTTAAGCATTTTTTTTTAAAGTTCTTAACATAAACTCAGTCTTATATATCTTCACCCGTTGTGAATAAACAATCCCCAGCCAAGAGTTAGGAAGCCCATACCATCGTCGAGTCTCTGTGGAAAACTAGGAAACAGCCTGTGGAAACTCTGTGGAATCAGTGAGGAAAATTTCATAGAATAATAAGAATTACAAAAAGATTAGATTAATTTATTTGGGTGATTACTTTTTAGTTATAGGTCTCTGACCAAAGGTGACTACGTAATTAGTGATCAGTGATCAATCATTTCACTGGTTAGCGACGACGCTCCTGTAACTTGCGATACACCGATTTCAAGTCAACTTGATGGTGAGCAAGAGCGACCAGGGTATGGTAAAACAAATCTGCAACTTCTGCTGCGATCGCATCGTCATCATGATCCTTAAACGCCATGACGACCTCTGCGCTTTCCTCGCCAATTTTTTTCAAAATCTTGTTATCACCACCTGCCAATAGTTTACAAGTGTAGGAACTTTCCTGAGGATGATCACGGCGATCGCAAATCACAGCAAATAATTGTGACAAAGTATCAGCAGGTGGTGGAGTGATTTTCCCTTCTACCTGATGAAAACAACTACGTTCACCAGTATGGCAGGCAATATCTCCCACCTGTTCAACTCCAATTAATAGTGCATCACTGTCACAGTCGTAACGAAGACTTTGCACCTTCTGAACGTGACCAGAAGTTCCTCCCTTGTGCCATAACTCCTGACGGGAACGACTCCAAAACCAAGTTTCCCCTGTTTCTAAGGTCTTTTGTAATGACTCCCGATTCATCCACGCCATCATCAAAACAGTGCCATCTAGATAGTCTTGGACAATTGCTGGGACAAGACCATGGGAATCGTAGCGAATTTGATCAACAGGGATAACTTGGTGTTCAGGATTGCTTGCAGAAAAAAACATACCAGCTGCTAAAAAAAGCGAGAATGATTCATGGGTTCACGATACCATTCTAAAGAGAGCAACTGGCATTGTTCGTCTGAAAATATTTTCTATTCAGCCTTAGACAACAGAACTCTTATGCACAGCAGACTGCATCTTAACAGCACTTAAAGCGACTTGATGAGCCTTTGTAGCTTCACCATACCAATGAATAGCCGAATTGTAAGCCGCCCGGTAAATATCCTGGTATGCCTCGGACAAGCGAGTGCGAATCTCCACAGGCAAGTCTTGGTTGGACTTGTATAACATATTGTTATTTTCTTGGTTCGGGTGATTTTATACGATATAAGTTCTGAGAAGACTTTACGCCTATCCCAAGACAGACCTTTATTATTTCCCACCGTTTAGGAGAGAACCTTGGTAAATACAACAATTAAAACAACAAAATCACAAGAAATCTTCGCTGCTGCTCAAAACCTCATGCCAGGAGGGGTAAACTCTCCAGTTCGCGCCTTTAAATCTGTGGGAGGACAACCGATAGTTTTTGATCATGTTAAAGGCGCATACATTTGGGATGTAGATGGTAATCAATACATCGACTATGTGGGTACTTGGGGACCAGCTATTTGTGGTCATGCTCACCCAGAGGTTATTGCAGCCCTGCATGAAGCCCTAGAAAAAGGCACCAGTTTTGGTGCGCCTTGTGTGCTGGAAAATGTCTTAGCAGAAATGGTGATCGATGCTGTTCCTAGCATTGAAATGGTAAGATTTGTTAACTCCGGCACTGAAGCTTGTATGGCAGTATTACGATTGATGCGGGCTTTTACCGGACGGGAAAAAGTTATCAAATTTGAAGGTTGCTACCACGGTCATGCTGATATGTTTCTGGTAAAAGCAGGTTCCGGTGTTGCAACCCTGGGTTTACCAGACTCCCCTGGTGTTCCCAAATCGGTAACAAGTAATACTCTAACTGCGCCGTTCAATGATTTAGAAGCCGTCAAAGCTTTATTTGAAGAAAACCGTGACCAAATCGCTGGAATCATTCTAGAACCAGTAGTAGGTAATGCTGGGTTCATTCCTCCTGATGCTGGATTTTTAGAAGGCTTACGGGAACTTACGCAGGAACATGGTGCTTTATTGGTATTCGATGAGGTAATGACAGGCTTCCGTATCGCCTACGGTGGCGCCCAAGAAAAGTTTGGTATTACCCCTGATCTGACAACCTTAGGCAAAGTTATCGGTGGTGGTTTACCCGTAGGAGCCTATGGTGGTCGTCGGGATATCATGTCAATGGTCGCCCCTGCTGGTCCGATGTATCAAGCAGGGACTCTTTCTGGTAACCCCTTAGCCATGACTGCGGGTATTAAGACCCTGGAATTACTGCAAAAATCTGGTACTTACGAGTACTTAGATAAGATTACCAAGAAGCTGGCAAACGGTTTGTTGCAAATTGCTCAAGAAACTGGTCATCCAGCTTGTGGCGGTTCCATCAGTGCTATGTTTGGTTTGTTCTTTACTGCTGGTCCGGTTCATAACTACGAAGATGCCAAGAAATCTGATCTGGCTAAATTTGCTCGTTTCCATCGCGGGATGTTAGAGCATGGTATCTACTTAGCACCATCACAATTTGAAGCTGGATTCACTTCTTTTGCGCACACAGAGGAAGATATTGACAGAACGCTAGAAGCGGCTAGGGATGTCATGTCTCAACTGTAAAAATATTCAACCCCGCCTACTAATGGGCGGGGTTGAAGTTTATATAGGCAGGAATAACAGCTAACTAACAGCCACAACCAGTGTGACCACAGCCTTTAGTGGTTTGATGACCGTCAGCGCAGGCTTCAGAGCAGTAGTATTTATTATCTTTTTGAATCGCATCTTCAATAGAAACGATGCATAGGCAAGATTCACAAGCACATTTCATTTGGGTTACGGTAGTCATTGCTCTCTCCTTTATGTCCTCTAGTCAATTATAGTACTATATCTGAACATATATTCATACATTTGCTTAATAAAAGTTTAATTGGTAACATAATCTACTTGGTGCAATAGATGTTTGATCTTAGGGCATGGGCAAATTACCTATCATATCATGTTCTGTTGAATACTTATACTGTCGCCTAGGCTGGTAATAGGTAATTGGTGAGACTACTTGCCGTCTTGGCTTATGCCGAGATGGCAAAGTAGCGAACCCGAAGGGTAATGGGGAAAAACCAATGACCAAAAGCGAAGCATAATCATAATATCGTAAGCAATTAGCCGAACTTGATATTACCCATTACCCGTTACCCATTACCTATTACCAAAGCGACGGGAAACACTATCCCCTCGTGAGTGGGGGGAAACCGTCCCGCCGCTTTTAATAAAATTACGTAAGTCTACTATTGCTTCACATCAGCTTAGCCTAGCTTTAGCAACTCTTCAAAGGATTTCCAGCAAAAATAACCTGGTGAAAGTAGCTTTTAATGTAAATAATTGAGATTGGAGTGAGTGTACCACTCCCCATGAATCTTCGTGCAGCGAGTTGACAGTGCATGAGCTACTGCGTAAATCCTAACTGTCCCAATCCAGAAAACTTGGCATATAGCGAGAGGTGCCAGTCTTGTGGCTCGCGATTGCTGCTACGTTCGCGCTACCGAATAGTGAAAGCTTTAGGCCAAGGTGGTTTTGGAGCAACCTTTTTAGCCAGCGACGAAGCTCTACCAGGCGAACCAAGTTGCGTAATCAAGCAATTACGTCCATCAGGAACCGCACCCCACGTTTTAAAAATGGCACGGGAGTTGTTTGAAAGAGAAGCAGTGACTTTAGGCAAGATTGGCAATCATCCGCAAGTGCCACGCTTGCTAGATTACTTTGAAGAGCGTGAACAATTCTATTTAGTTCAGGAATACATTAGCGGTTCCACCATACAGCAAGAGGTTAAACATACAGGAGTATTCACTGAAGCAGGAGTGAAGCAATTTTTGAGCGAGATTCTGCCATTACTGCAATATATACATGAACGCAAGGTAATACATCGCGATATCAAACCTGCTAATATAATCCGCCGTGCTCAAGATAGTAGACTAGTTCTCATAGACTTTGGTGCTGTTACCAATCAAGTCAGACAAGCTGTGGTAAATCAATCAGAACACACAGCATTAACTGCATATGCAATTGGTACTCCTGGTTTTGCCCCTCCCGAGCAAATGGCAATGCGTCCAGTCTACGCCAGTGATATTTATGCCTTGGGAATTACATGTATTTATCTACTAACTAGCAAATCTCCTAAAGATTTAGACTATAACCCCACAACAGGGGAAATTATGTGGGAACATCACGTACATGTGAGTAACCATCTAGCAGACGTTTTGCGGAAAATGCTGGAAGTTTCTGTACGCAATCGCTACCAAACAGCTGAAGAAGTACTCAGAGCATTAGAACTAGAACCGTATCTAGAGAGTTTGTCGAAAAGTTTGGTTTCTCAACCAAGCGGCGGCGTTAAAGAACGAACAGTTCACCGTTTAGAAGATTCTGGTATTTACAGCAGCAGTCCTTCCGGTGTTTCTGGTATGAGTGTGGCACAGGTAGCAGCAGCAATTCGAGCAAGACGGGCTAAAATCGCAGAAGTTGCTGGTGTTACCTATGCAGGGGAAACACGACGACGAATGCTAACAACAAAATCAACGACTTTGGCTAGTAGTTGTGGTAGTTCTCAAGGTCAAAAAGCTCAGGCTATGCGCCAATTAGATAGCCAAAATTTGATTGCAGCTTATCTAAAAGGGAGACGGGATTTTGCCCTACACAATTTAAATCTGCTTAACTTACAAGGTGCCAATTTATCAGAAACAAATTTCCATTCTTCTCAACTGCAAAGAGTCAATCTCCAAGGAGCTAATCTCCACAATAGTGACTTTGGCAGAGCTAGTCTCAATCGAGCGAATCTTAGAGATAGCAATTTAACCAAAGCTTACTTGAATAATGCTGATTTAGAAGGAGCAGACTTACGAGGCGCGGATCTCAGCTATGCTTATCTGCAAAACGCTAACTTGCGGGGAGCTAATTTGTGTGGCGCTAATTTGACTGGTGCGAAAATTTCTGAAGAACAACTAGCACTAGCCAAAACGAATTGGATGACGGTACGTCCCAATGGCAGACGAGGGTTGTTGTAAGTCCTCTGTTAAGAAAGAAGGCAGAGGGCAGAGGGCAGAAGGGAAGAA
>Ga0073934_10010484_pt1 | contig 11497 bp, 13 predicted proteins | sample LarsenN4metaG_FD_76834 | JGI IMG/M metagenome (GOLD analysis project Ga0073934, IMG submission 76834) | Hot spring sediment bacterial and archeal communities from British Columbia, Canada, to study Microbial Dark Matter (Phase II) - Larsen... ...
ACGCGCTTGGTTTCGGCGCTGAAGGGAATCTCCACCGAGGTCGACACCTTCTCGCGGAAGACAGTGCGCCCTTCGATTTCCTTACGGATGTTTTCCAGGGACAGATGCGAGCGCGCAAAAATCCGGCTCGTCAGCCCTTTGCCTTCTCGAATCAGCCCGAGAAGGAGATGCTCGGTCTCGATCGATACGCTGCCGAGCTGGCTGGCCTCATAGCGGGCAAAGAAGAGAACTCGTCGCGCCCGTTCCGTGTAACGTTCGAACATCCGGCCCGCCTTGGGGTTATGAGGTTGTTGACGACGACCTCGTTAACGTCATTATAAGGCAAAGCTTGCTTCCGACCAATGCCCCGGCAGGTGTAAGTCACTTACCTGCTAGGGTTTCGGCGTGCGCTTCGGGCAGATGCCTGCGGGTATCTGCCGATCCTCATCAACACGTTCGACGCCGCTCGACGGCCACAGGTCTCGCCGATATGCTCACATCTGCTTATCGGCGCATTCGGCGCCGGAGGCTAGGTGCCGTCTTTCAGCGCGCAACGCGCGACGGTCTTGTGGATCACCGCGTCTCGCGCAACAGCGTCGTAGGCAAGGAAGTGCGGTGACTGGCGATGCGCCAGATGCGACTCCGGCGCGTCGTACACCTCGTACAGCACCCAGCGGGTCGGATCGTCGACATGCTGGCTCACGTCGAAACGCAGACACCCGCGATCACGAGCGACCGACTCGCGCGCGTTGTGCAGCAACGACCGTTCGAACTCCTCCAACCTCTCGGCACGAACGGTCACCTGAACGAGGACCACGTACAACAACGGCACTCCCAACGGACGCCGCCCCTCGCCGCTCCCAAGTTTGGGTGTTGGGCAATGGGCGCTCCGCGCAAATATACTTCCCGCATGTCAGAAACCATCGGATTCATCGGGCTCGGTCTCATGGGCCGGCCCATGGCAAAGAACGTACTCAAGGCAGGTTATCCCCTCGTCGTCCACAGCCGCAGCCGCGGACCGGTCGATGATCTCGTCTCGGCGGGAGCAACCGCGGCCACGTCGCCGGCCGACGTTGCCCGTCGCGCCACACGCATCATCACGATGGTGCCCGATTCACCCGACGTCGAACTCGTTCTCGACGGCCCCGACGGGGTGTTCAAGGCGATTCAGCCGGGGACGATCATCATCGACATGAGCAGCATCGCGCCCGGACCGGCACGCCGCCTGGCCCAGCGCGCGCGCGCGCTGGGCGCCGCCATGCTCGATGCGCCGGTGAGCGGCGGGGACATCGGCGCCATCGCCGGAACGCTGTCGATCATGGTCGGTGGCGACCCGGACGCGTTCACGACCGTGAGGCCGCTGCTCGAGAAGATGGGGAACCCGGAGAAGATTGTGTACATCGGCGAGTCGGGCGCAGGGCAGCTCTGCAAACTGTGCAACCAGATGGTCATCGGCGGCACGCTCATCGCGGTGGCCGAAGCGCTCGCGCTGGCGCGGAAGGCTGGAGTGGACGCCTCGAAGGTTCGCGAAGCGCTGCTCGGGGGCTTCGCCGCGAGCCGGGTTCTCGAGGTCCACGGTGAACGCGCGCTCAAAGGCACCTACAAGCCGGGATTCAAGACGCATCTGTACGCGAAGGACATGCGCAACGTCGTGTCCACGCTCGACGAACACGATGCCGCAGCGCCGGTGACGGCCATCGTTCAGCAGCTGCTCCACGCGACCATGGCTGCGGGACGGGGGGAAGAGGACAACTCGATCATGGCGAAAACGGTGTTCGAGTTGGCGGGGCTCGAGTAGGCATGACACGCGGGGGCTGAAGCCTCCGCTCTACGGTACGGCCGTAGCTCTACGGTACGGCGGTAGAGCGCACGCTTCAGCGTGCGCGGATCTCGAAGCGCGGATCTCGAAGGAGGGCACGTCGATGGGAACACACTCGAAGTGGTGGATTGGCACGTTCATCGCCAGCGCTCTCCTGACGACCTCGGATCTTCGCGCCGAGGTCACGAAGGTGACAATCGCCACTCGCGCGATCGTTGCGGAGGGGCACGCGTTCGGCCAGGTGGGGCCGTACGAGAAGCTGACCGGCAGCATCGAGTTCGCGATCGATCCCGCCGACAAGCGCAACGCGAAGATCGTCGACCTGGAGCACGCGGCCAGGGGCGCTGACGGCCGCGTTCACTTCTCAGCCGATCTCTATGTGCTTCGGCCGGTGGATGAAGCCAAGGGCAATGGCGCCCTCCTGTTCGAGATCGCAAATCGGGGACGTAAAGGCCTGCTCGGGCGGTTCAACCGCGGCGCGGCAGCCAGCCAGGACCCGAGCGCGCTGGCCGACTTCGGCGACGGGTTCCTGATGAAGGAGGGTTACACGCTGGTCTGGGTCGGGTGGCAGTTCGACGTCCAGCCGCCACTCGTCAGAATCGAAGCACCCGCGGCCAACGTGCAGGGGCGCGTTCGCTACTCCTTCATCGTCGACGAAAAGCAGACAGAGACATCGCCCGCCGATCTTCCGTCGTATCTGCCGCTCGACGGGAACGATCGCACGGCGGTCCTGACCGTGCGCGACCGGTTCTGGGCAGCGGCGACTCCAGTCTCTCGGGACAAGTGGCGTTTCGGTACCGTGAACTCGCGCGTGCGGATTAGGTTGGAGGACGGCTTCGAGCCCGGACGCATCTACGAAGTCGACTACCCCGCCACGGGGGCCAGAGTCGCCGGCGTGGGGATGGCCGCCATCCGCGACGCGGCGTCGGCGTTCCGTTACCGCTCCGATCTGCCAATACGCGGACGCGCGGTATACATCTTCGGCGCGTCACAGAGCGGACGCTTCCTGCGGCAGTTCCTGCACGACGGCTTCAACGTGGACGAGAAAGACCGCCGCGCGTTCGATCTGGTCTGGCCGCACATTGCCGGCGCGGGCCAGGGATCGTTCAACGAGCGGTTCGCGGCGCCGGGCTACAACACGTTCTCCGCCACCCGCTTCCCGTTTGCCGATGCGGAGCAGGCCGGGCCTGACGGCACGCGCGACGGAGTCCTCGCGGCCTATCGACCCGAACACGCACCGAAAGTGATCTATACCAACACGTCGGTCGAGTACTGGGGGCTCGGGCGGTCCGCCGCGTTGACGCATCTGAACGCGGACGGCACTCGCGACGCACGTGTGCCCGACAACGTACGTATCTACCTGCTCGCCGGAACGCAACATGGCGAAGCGCCGTTCCCGCCGGCTCGCAGCACCGGACAGGCGCTCGCCAACCCCATGCCGCAGGGCAACGTGCTGCGCGCCATCCTCCGTGCCGGACATCAGTGGGCGACGTCGGGGACGCGTCCGCCGGACAGCCGTCATCCCGCGCTGCGCGATCAGAGCCTGGTCGCGCTCTCGGCCCTGAACTTCCCCAGGATCCCCGGCGTGAGCGATCCTCGCACGATCGAAGGTCCAGGACGCCTGCAGGCAGGTCACTTCCACGCCCTGCCCTTCCTGGTTCCGAGGGTTGACGCTGATGGCAACGAGACGTCCGGGATCCGCGTCCCCGAGCTCGCCGTACCTCTGGCGACGACGACTGGCTGGAACTTCCGCGCCGAACGCGTCGGCAATCCTTCGACGCTCTACGCGCTGCTCGGCTCGTACCTGCCGTTCGCACGGACGAAAGCCGAACGTGACGCGCGCCGCGATCCGCGGCCGTCGATCGAAGAACGCTACCGCGATCGCGACGACTACCTGCAGCGCATCCGCACGGCGGCAGCATCACTCGTCAAGGAGCGATTTCTTCTTCAGGAGGATGTCGGCGATGTGATCCAGCGCGCGAGGCGTCACTGGGAGCACGCGACGGCGGCATCGCAGAGCACCGCCGCCCGGTAATGCAGAATTCCAAGGATCTTCAATCCGCCCTCAACTGCCCACGCTCGAGCCTGAGGACGCGGTCGCACGCCGCGGCCAGCCGCGGGTTGTGAGTCGCGATGATCGACGTCAACCGCTGCTCGGCGTGCATGTCCCGCAGGAGCTGATGCAACGAGTCCGCGGTCGTCTCGTCGAGATCGCCGGTGGGCTCGTCCGCCAGCAGGAGCGCCGGCTTCATGGCCAACGCACGCGCGACCGCCACCCGCTGCTGCTCTCCACCTGACATTTCGCTCGGCCGATGTGTCAGCCGTTCCCCGAGACCGACCCGCGACAGCAGGTCGGCCGCGCGCCGGCGGGCGTCGGCGCCGTTCTGGCGCGCCACGCGCATCGGCATCTCGACGTTCTCGGTCGCATCGAATTCCGGCAGCAGGTGATGGAACTGAAAGACGAACCCGACGTTCCGGTTGCGGAACTGCACGAGGGCGTTGTCGTCGAGCGCCCGCACATCGACGTCGGCGACGACGATCCGGCCCGAGTCGGCGCGGTCCAGACCGCCCAGCACGTGCAGCAGCGTGCTCTTGCCAACGCCCGACGCTCCGACAATCGCCACCATCTCCCCGAAGCCCACGTGCAGTTCGAGATCCCGCAGCACGTGGATGCGTTGCGCGCCGAGGTGGTACACCTTGTTCAGGCCGAGAACGTCGACAAAGGCCACGTTATTCGAACCTGAGCGCCTGAACCGGATCGAGACGGGATGCCTGCCGTGATGGGTAGAGCGTGGCGAGAAAACAGATCGCGACGGTGGCCGTCACGACGATCAGAAACTCGACCGGCCGCACGATGAACGGAACGTGCGACACCTGGTAAACGTCCATCGGAATCTGAATCAGCTCGTAGGTGTCCAGCACCCAGCACAAGCCGAGTCCGCCCAGTCCACCAATCGTGGCGCCGACCACCCCGATGACGAGCCCCTGCATCATGAAGATGGTCATCACCCGTCTGGACGACGTTCCCATCGTTTTCAGGATCGCGATGTCGCGGCTCTTCTGCCGCACCAGCAGGATGAGCGACGAGATGATATTCAGCGCTCCGACGATGACGATCAGGCCGATCGTGATCGAGATGGCGATCTTCTCCAGCCACAGCGCCGAGAACAGCGACCGATTGAGCTCGGACCAATCCTCGCTGATGTACTCGGGGCCGAGACGCTCGGGTATCGATCGCGACACATCGGCCGCGGCCCAGATGTCGTCGACGCGCAGTTGAATGAGATCGGGCGTCTCCTTCGAGAGCAGCCGCTTCGCGAAGTCGAGGCTGACGAACCCGAACGCGGAGTCGTACTCGTACAGTCCGAGCTGGAAAAGACCAGCCACCCGGACGCGCCGATTGCGCGGGATCAGACCCATCGGCGACAGAGAGCCGCCTGGTGTGATGAGCGTGATCTCGTCACCGAGAGAGACGCCGAGCTTCATCGCGAGATCGGTGCCGAGCAGAATGCCCGGTCGGTCGTCCTCGCTCGTCAGGCCGGCAAGGCTCCCCTGCTTCATCGTCCGCTCGATGTCGGTTACCTGGCCTTCGAGGACGGGATCGACCCCTTTGAGCGTGATGAATTCGTCCGCGCGATCGGATGAGACGATGGCCTTGCCGAGAACGGCCGGACCGGCGCCCGCAACCCCCTCGAGGGAACGAAGGCGCGTGACCTCGGCCTCGTAGTCCGTGATGGCGCCAGCCTTGTAGACGTAGATGTGCGCCTGCGATCCGAGGATCCTGTCCCTGAGCTCACCCTGCAGTCCCGTCATCAGCGCCAAGGCAACGACGAGCGCGATCACGCCGACGGCCACACCAATGGTCGAGAACAGGGAGACCCTGGATATCGAGGAGTGCTGGCGACGCGCCAGCAAGTACCGCAGGGCGACGAACAACTCGAATGGCACGCTGGCGACCTCCTATATTATGAATCCGTCAAGGCGTTGCCCTGAGAGTCCATCAACAAGCATGAAAAGAGTCTGCCCAGCCGCGGACTTATTCCGGCCGGCTGTCGGAGATCTGGCCAATAAATACCTGCTGAGTTGGCACGCATCGAGCTAAATAACAAAATCGTGATACCTGATTCCGCCAGCCGCAAAACCGTCTCCTTTTTCCGCGCCCGGTCAGCCTCGAAGCGTACTCCGCCTCCCAAAGAGGATGCGACCTTCGAATTCGCGAGCGAATCCAAGACCGCTGACACGCGCACGGTATCGCCGGTGGTCATAAAGGTCCAGAAGCCGGTGATGCTGGTTGTCGGGGCGACCATCGCTGTTCTGGTGATTGCCGGCGCGGTCGGCGCTGCACTGGCGCTGCGTACGCCGGGCGAGGCGACCGGTTCACTCCAGGTCGAATCCGATCCGCCCGGCGCCGAGGTGCTCATCGACGGCACGCTGCGGGGGAGCACCCCGCTGTCGCTCGCGCTCCCGGCCGGCAGCTACAGGCTGGTCGTGCAGCGCGGTGCCGATGCCAAGCGGACGAACATCGACATCGCGAGCGGAGGCGCAAAGGCGTATCACGTCGCATGGGCCGAGCCGACCTCAGTCCTCAACGCCACCGGCAGTCTGTCGGTCGTGAGCGACCCGCCTGGAAGCGCCGTGATCGTCGATGGATCGGCGCGCGGGCAAACACCACTCACCGTCAATGGTCTTTCGCCCGGGCGTCACGAGGTCCTCGTGAGGAATACGGCAACGACCTACCGACGAACAGTGGACGTCGAAAGCGGCGCCACGACCTCACTCGTCGTCGGGGGTGCACCGGCCGCCGCACCCGCCTGGGGCTGGATCACCGTGAGCGCGCCGTTTACGGTTCAGATTCGCGAATACGGCCGATTGATCGGCACGAGCGAAATCGAGCGCGTGATGCTGTCACCGGGGGACCACCAACTCGAATTCGTGAACGACTCGCTTGGCTTTCATCAAAGTGCTGAGGTAACAGTATTGTCGGGACGCGGAGGGCCGATCTCGCTTACAATCCCACGCGTAGCGATTAACATCAACGCGTTGCCCTGGGCCGAAGTCTACGTGGACGGGACACGCATCGGCGATACACCTCTAGCCAACGTGATGCAACCAATCGGCGATCACGAGATCGTCTTTCGTCACCCGCAACTCGGCGAGAAGCGGCAGGTGGCCCGACTCACCGCTCGGGAGCCACTGCGCGTGTCCGTCGACATGAGATCGCGATGATCAGCAAGCTCCGCCGGCTTCTGGTCGCCTGCGGCTGCTTGATACTGACTTTCTGCTTCGCAAGCTCAGCGGCAGCGCAGGGATCGGACGTCGATTACAAATCACTGTACGCAGCCGCCGAGTACGACAAGGCGCTCATGGTGGTTGCTTCACTCGACACCATAGAGGCGCAGCAGTACAAGGCGCTGTGCCTGCTTGCTCTCGGACGGCAGGCAGATGCGAGCACTGCGATCGAAGCGCTCGTGACGTCGTCGCCGACCTTCGTCCCTTCGTCTGAAGACGCACCGCCCCGATTCGTGGAGCTGGTTACCAAAGTGCGTCAGAAGATGCTCCCCACGATTGCCCGCAAGCTGTTTGCCGAGGGCCGCGAGCACTACACGGAGAAGGAGCCCGAAGAAGCCGTGAGGCGGTTCTCGCTCGTGCTCACTCTGCTGTCCGATCCGGCGTTCAACGACGCGAACACGAAGCAGGATCTCGAAACGCTCGCCAAGGGCTTCATCGACCTCGCGAACGCCGCGGCCCCGCCGTCGAAGGCGACTCCGGCCGTGACCGAGAACGCGCCGCCTCCCCCGCAGCCGGCGCCGGCGGCAGAACCTCCCCCAGCGGCTCCTCCCAAGGTGACGCAGCCGGTCGCGCTGCTCCAGACGGTGCCGCCAATGCCAGCCGACGTTGCTTCACGCGTGGGGCCCAGGCTCGTACTCGTCGTGCTGATCGACGGCACGGGCAGGGTGACGAACGTGACGGTCAAGGAGTCGGCGCACCCGCGCTACGACATGCTGGTCACGCAGGCGGCGCGCAACTGGCGCTATACGCCGGCCACGCGGAACGGTGTGCCCATCCCGTCGGAGCAGGTCGTCACGATTCAAGTCGACCGCTGACCGCCGTCGCCCGGGCTGCGGCGGTCGGGACGCATCAGCGGAAACAGGATCACATCTCGAATCGACGGGCTGTTGGTCAGAACCATGACCAGCCTGTCGACGCCGATGCCTTCCCCGGCCGTCGGCGGCAGGCCGTACTCCAGCGCACGGATGTAATCCTCGTCCATGCCATGCGCTTCTTCGTTGCCGCCGGACCGCTCGCGTAACTGCTGCTCGAAGCGACGCCGCTGCTCGACTGGGTCGTTGAGCTCGCTGAACGCGTTGGCGACCTCGAAGCCGCCGATGTACAGCTCGAAGCGTTCGACTGTGTCAGGATCGTCCGGCCGCTGTTTCGAGAGCGGCGACACCTCGGTCGGAAAGTCGTAGACGAAGACCGGTTGAACCAGATCGCCTTCGCACAATGCTTCGAAGATATCGGCGGTGATCCTTCCAGGCCCGCTCGATGGCGCCACGTCGATGGCGAGGCGGGCGGCGAGGGCGGCTGCGCCGTCGCGCGACCGTAATTCCGTCTCACTCACCTCGACGCCAAGGCGCCGGCTCGCCGCGTCGCGCGCCGCGTCCCGCAGCGACAGGCGGCGGAACGGCGGCTTGAGCGAGATCGTGTGCTCGCCGAAGGCCACGCTGTCTGTGCCCGTTGCCGTAATCGCGACGTGCTGCAGCATCTCCTCGGTCAGCGTGATGAGGTCCTGATAGTCGGCATAGGTCCAGTAGAACTCCAGCATCGTGAACTCGGGATTGTGCTGCGTGGAGATCCCCTCGTTCCTGAAGTTCCGGTTGATTTCGAAGACCTTGTCGATCCCGCCGACGACCAGCCGTTTCAGGTACAACTCGGGCGCGACGCGCATGTAGAGCGGCATATCGAGCGCGTTGTGATGGGTGACGAACGGACGCGCCAGCGCCCCCCCCGCCATCGCCTGCATCATCGGGGTCTCGACCTCGAGGAAGTCACGCGCAATGAGGAACTCCCGGATCGCCGCGACGACCTTGCTGCGCACCTCGAACACCCGCCGGGAGTCCGGGTTGACGATGAGATCGAGATACCGCTGTCGATACCGGGTCTCGATGTCCTGGAGACCGTGCCACTTCTCCGGCAGCGGCAGCAGGCTCTTGGCGAGGAACTGCAGGTTCGACACGTGCACGCTGAACTCGTTCGTCTTGGTACGGAACAACCAACCAGCGACGCCGACCCAGTCGCCGATGTCGAGCAGCTTGAAGACGCGGAAGTCGAGCTCCGGGACCGAGTCCTGACGTACGTACACCTGAATCCGCGAGCGCCCGTCGGAGAGCTGGAGGAAGCCGGCCTTGCCGAACGTGCGAATCGCGAGGATCCGGCCGGCAGTTCTGGTGGTGATGTGTGCGGCGGTGAGCTCCTCGCTCGTCCTGGCGCCATGCTCCTCGACGAGGTGAGTGATCGGCACGGCGTTGTCGAAGCGCTGCGGATACGGATCGATCCCGAGTTGCTTCAGCGCCTCGAGATTGGCCCGCCGCTGAACGACCTGATCCGATTCCTCGTGGCTCATTCGCGACCGAGTGTGCGCCGGATGGCGTCCAGTATGCCGTTGATGAATCGTACGGACTCGTCGGTGCTGAAGGTGCGTCCGAGCTCCAGCGCTTCGTTGATGACCACCTTTCCTGGGGTGTCGGCTTCGTGCAGGAACTCGTACACGCCGAGCCGCAGGATCAGCCGGTCCATGACGTTCATCCGCTCGACGCGCCAGTGCTGAGCCGCTTCCGCAATCAACGGGTCGATCGTCGGCGCGTGCGCAGCGACACCACACGCAAGGAGCGCCGCAAACCGCCGGACGCTTTCAGCCGGCGGAGACCCGGCGGGGCCTCCCGTCCAGAACGTCCGGCACACCTCGTCGATCGGCGTGCGTCCGACCTCCCACTGATACAGCGTCTGGAGCGCGGCCTCGCGGGCGCGATGCCTCGCGTCAGCACCCATCTGCAGGGGGCGCTCGGCTTCAGCCATCATTCCGGATCCCGCCACTGAGCTGCTCGATGATCGTGGTCATCTCGACGGCCGCCAGGGCCGCTTCGCGCCCCTTGTTGTCCGATCCATCAGCCGCCCGCAACGCCGCCTGTTCCTCTGTGAGCGTCGTGAGCACGCCGAAGGTCACCGGGACTCCCGTGTCGGCGCTGACGCGCATGATGCCATGCGAAACTGCCTCCGCGATGTACTCGAAGTGCATCGTGTCGCCCTTGATGAGACAACCGAGACAGACGACCGCATGATAGCGACCGCTCGCCGCCAGGCGCCGGGCCGCGAGCGGAATCTCGAACGCGCCGGGGACACGGACAATGGATATGTCCGAGTCGTGAACCCCGGCTTCGGCCAGCGCGGCGCGCGCGCCACGCAGCAGTCCATCGGTGATGTCGCGATTGAAGCTGGAAACGACCAGGGCGAAACGGCGACCGCCGGCCTGACGCGAGCCTTGCAACTCCATGATGATTCGGATTCACGATTTCGGCGGCCGGATCATCTCCGCGTCCGGTGCAGGCAGGTCGAGGCGTTCAAACATCAGGACGAAACGCAATGATACCCCACAGCCAGCATGCGCCGATGCCAATCACCGCGCCGGTGACGTCTGCGTACCAGTCCTGGACGTCGGCGGATCGCCCCGGTACGAAGGACTGGTGGATCTCGTCGGTCAGGCCATATCCGCCGGCGATGGCAAGAGCAAGCAACGCGACTCGCACTCCAACAGTGCGCGGCAGACCACCTGCCAACGCGCGTACTGCGAGGATCCCGAGACCTGCATACGCGACGATGTGACCCGTCTTGTCGGACACCTGATCGGGAAGGGGTGCGACGTGCCACCCGGAGACGATGAAGATGGCGGCCATGTAGGCGAGGACAGGCGCCCACAGCGACAAACGACGCGCGCTGTTAGTACGAACGGACGGCGGGAGCGGCCTGGCGGGCGGTGAAAACAACGCGTTCTTCGTTCTTCGTCGAGCCACCCTCGCTAGAGTGGGAGCGGATACAAGAGCCAGCCGATTCCGATGCCAGCCGCGATGAACCCGCCAAACAGGCGCGCACCCAGCTTGAGCTGCTCTCTTGGATCGTCACGCGTGAGGACTGCGAACACGATCGACACGAACAACGAGAAGATCACCATCAGTGCGAGATGACTGGTCACTTCCGACCCTTGGCGATATCGAACGCGTCGAGGACGACGAGCATGTTCAGAAGACCGGCCGCGATGATGAAGGTGTTGCCGTATTCGTAGGTGATGGCCACGACATCGCCCGCGCCGGCCCCCAGGGCCTTCGCCACGAAATACGGCAAGCCGATGCCGACATCAGCAATGGCGGCGAGAGCGACCAGCGGATAGCTCACCTGGAACGGAAACAGCCGCCCTTCGAGCCATATCCCGAACGCGAACATCAGCGTCAGCGTGACGAGAAAAATGAGCCCCTTCTGGCGCCGGCCCAACCAGAGATGCCCTGCACCCGGCAGGAACCACGCGGCAGCGCAAATCAGATAGAGCGTTGCGGAGGTTTGGGTACGGTCGGCCGCGGCGGCGCGCATTGATCGTAGTGTAGCGTAGCCAGCGCGTTCATCACCACGAACGCCACGAGAACCCCGAGC
>Ga0073934_10010485_pt1 | contig 11497 bp, 10 predicted proteins | sample LarsenN4metaG_FD_76834 | JGI IMG/M metagenome (GOLD analysis project Ga0073934, IMG submission 76834) | Hot spring sediment bacterial and archeal communities from British Columbia, Canada, to study Microbial Dark Matter (Phase II) - Larsen... ...
CGCCGGACCAACCCAACGCCTGCGCGAACGTCGCACCGGCGATGTAGCCCGGGTAGCCGCAGCGCACGGTGTCGGCGCCGGAGATGAACTGGATGTCCTTCCAGGCAACGCCGGCATCGGCCAGTGCGTCGCGGCACGCCTTCAGTCCGTATTCGACGAAGTTCTTCCCCCACTTGCCCCACGGGTGCATGCCCACGCCCAGGATCGCGACTTCTTTGCTCATGGCGTCTCTCCCGATCCGGCCGTCAGGCCACCGGCTTCCACTTCCACACGAGGTACTCGGAGGCGTCGTCCGCGTAGAGCGTCTCGACGACCAGCTCCATTGCCGTACCCACTTTGAGCGCAGCCGGATCGACACCGGCCGCCACCTGCCCGAGCACGACCATCTTCTCCTCGGCCAGCTCCACCGCGGCGACACCGTAGGGCACGAACGGATCCGGCGAAACGTACGGCGCCGGCGGCTGGTAGTGGTTGGTGGTGTACGACCACAGCGTGCCCGTGCGGCTCAGCGGCACGGTTTCGAACTCGGTCCCGCCGCAGCCCGGGTTGCGGCAGAAGAGCGATTCCTTGGGAAAGAAATAACTCTTGCAGCCGGTGCAGCGGCTGCCGAGCAGGCGCGGTGGCGTGTCGGTGGTGAACCAGCCCTCGATGGCGGGAACCTGGGGTTTGCTCATGAAAACCTCGGATGGGGGGCCACAGATGAACACCGATGAACACGGATGGAGCTGGCTGAGGAACCGTCGTTTCTCTCGAGACGGGATTCCGTCGCGAGCACCGCTTCACTGCTCACAACCTGCGAACAGGACGGAAATCGGTGTTCATCTGTGTTCATCTGTGGCTCAGTTCTTCTTCAGAGAGGAGCGTTGTACCCGAACGTCGCCGCCGGCGCACTGCCGTCGATCACCGCCGCGGCGACGCGGGCGCGGTGCCAGGCGCTGGTGCCCCAGGCGGCTTCGAGGGCCCAGGCGCGCTTCATCCAGATGTGCAGGTCGCACTCCCAGGTGTAGCCCATGGCGCCGTGCACCTGGTGAACGGTCTTGGCCGCGAGCACCGCGGCATCGGCCGCCGCCACCTTGGCGTGGGAAACGTCGACCGCCCGCGCCGGCGTGTCGTGCGCGACGGAGTGGGCGGCGCGGTAGACGACCGGGCGGGCGAACTCCACCCGCACGGCGACGTTGGCGAGCAGGTGCTTGACGGCCTGGAAGGAGCCGATCGGCTTGCCGAACTGCTGGCGTTCGGTCGCGTAGCGCACGCCCATGTCGAGCATCTGCTGCGCGAGTCCGACCAGCTGCGCGGCGCAGGCGAGTGCACCGCGGTCGAGAGCCGAATCGAGAAGCCGTCCGGTTTCGGCGCCCTGCGCCAGGCGCGTTTCGGAACGCGGCGCCCAGTCGACGCGGAAGAGGCGCCGCGACGGATCGTTGCAGGGCTCGTGCACGAGCGACACGCGCGAGCGCGGCACCGCGTGCATCTCGTCCGCGTGCTGCAGCAGCAAGAGATCGGCGACGTGGGCGTCGGTGACGAAGGGGTTCAGCGGGTGCCCGACGGCGACGATCGCTTCGCCGGCGGCGAGCTTCGGCAACCACTCGGCGGCGAGCCGGGTTCCCGCCAGCAGGCGCGCGCCCAGCGCGGCGGTTTCGAGGACGGGCTCGGGCAGGGCGGCGCGCCCGGTTTCCTCGAGCAGCAGCACGAGGTCGACCTCGTTCATGCCGAGCCCGTCGTGCTCCTCGGGGATGAGCAGGCCTAACAATCCAAGCTCGGCGAGCTTCGCCCAGCGCTCGGTGGAGCGCCCGGTGTCGGTCTGCCACAGCGCCCGCACGTGCTCGGGCGTGCACTCCTTCTCGAGCGCTTTGCGCAGGCTGGCCTGCAAGCTGAGCTGATCTTCGGTGAAGCGGAAGTCCATGGTTGGTGCAGCTCTCAGGTGGAGGAAAGGACAGCAACGACGACAAGGACTGCAAGGACTGCTGGAAGTCGGAATGGCATCGGTTACCCTTTGGGCAGCTTCAGGAGGCGCTCGGCGATCACGTTGCGCTGGATCTCGTTGGTGCCGGCGTAGATCGGGCCGGCAAGGGCGAAGAGGAAGCCGTCGAGCCAGTGGCCGAGGTCGCCGGCGTCGGGGGCGCCGCGCAGCAGCTCGGCGCGCGGGCCGAGGAGAGCAAGCGCGGTTTCGTGCATGTGGAGGTCCATCTCGGACCAGAAAATCTTGTTGAGACTGGCCTCGGCGCCGATGCTGCCGCCGCTCATCAGGCGCGAGACCGTCCAGTAGGTGTTGAGCGTGTAGGTCTCGGCATTGAGCCAGGCGCGCGCCACGGCGTCGCGCAGGCAGGGGTCGGTGCCTTCGGCGTGGGCGCGGTAGAACTCGACCAGCTTGCGCGCCGTGTTCTGGTAGCGCGCCGGGCTGCGCAGCATGAGGCCGCGCTCGAAGCCTGCGGTCGCCATCGCCACCTTCCAGCCGCCGTTTTCGGGTCCGAGCCGGTTCTCGACCGCCACCCGCGCGTCGTCGAAAAACACCTCGGCGAAGCCGGTCTCGCCGTCGAGCTGCGCGATCGGGCGCACGGTCACGCCCGGGGTGTCGAGCGGGACCAGGATGAAGGTCAGGCCCTGGTGGCGTTCGGAGTCGGGATCGGTGCGGAAGATGCCGAACAGCCAGTCGGCGAAGGCGCCGCGCGAGCACCAGGTCTTCTGGCCGTTGATCACGTAGTGGTCGCCGTCCTTGCGTGCCGTCGAGCGGATCGCGGCCATGTCGCTGCCGGCGTTGGGCTCCGACCAGCCCTGCGCCCACACCTCTTCGCCCGAGGCCATCTTCGGCAGGAAGCGGGCCTTCTGTTCGGGCGTGCCGAATTCCATCAGCGTCGGCCCGAGCAGGAAGATGCCGTTCTGATTGACCCGCCCTGGTGCGCCGGCGCGAAAGTACTCTTCTTCGAAGATCAGCCACTGCAGCAGCGTGACGCCGCGGCCGCCGTACTCCACCGGCCAGTTGACCGCCGACCAGCGGCCCGAGTTGAGCGTGCGCTCCCACTGGCGGTGCTGTCGAAAGCCCTCGGCGGTGTCGAAAGAGGCGAGGGGCTCGCGCGGCACGTGCGCCTCGAGCCAGGTACGCACCTCGTGGCGGAAGGCCTGCTCTTGGGGAGTGTGGGTCAGTTGCATGGGTGGAAGGACTGCAAGGACGGCAACGACGTGGGAAACGTGGTCACGGTTTTTTCTTCTCGGTGAAGGTGGCGTCGCGTTTTTCGACGAAGGCGTCGCGCGCCTCCTGGGAATCCGGAGAGGTGTAGAGCTCGAGCGTGAAGCCCTGCTCGAAGCGGTAGTTCTTCTTGATGTCGATGGTGTCGATGCCGTTGAGCGCCCACTTGGCGAGGCGCACGGCACGCGGGCTCTTGGCGGCGATGTTCTCGGCGAGGGCGCGGGCGGCCGGCAGTACTTCTTCGCGCTTGACGACCGACTCGAGCGCACCGAGCCGATAGGCCTCGGCGGCGGTGATGGGCTGGCCGGTGAAGAACATGCGGCGCACCTTCTGCACCGGAAACATGCGCATCAGGTGGGTGGCGGCCCCCATTGCGCCGCGGTCGATCTCGGGCAGGCCGAAGGTGGCGTCCTCCGAGGCGATGACGATGTCCGAAGAGCCCGCCAGGCCGATGCCGCCACCCAGGCAGAAGCCGTGCACCGCCGCGATCACCGGCACCGGGCAGTCGTACACCGCCGCGAAGCTGTCGTAGCAACCGCGGTTGACCTTGGTGATCAGCGAACCGTCGCGGGCCAGCTCCTTGATGTCGACTCCCGCGCAAAAGCCGCGCCCGGTCCCGCCCAGCACCACCACGCGCACCTTCTCGTCTTCGCCGAGAGCGCGGATCGTCCGCGCCAGGTGCGCCCAGCCTTCGCTCGGCAACGCGTTCACCGGCGGGTGGTCGAGCAGGACCTCGGCAATTCCCTTCTCATCGACGTTGGCTTGAACGTACACGGCAGCTCCTCATCGGCCCATATCTGTGTTCATCTGTGTTCATCTGTGGTTGGTTTCTTCGGACCTGGCCTAACCATTGGCGGCAGAACGGGCGGCGGGTGAAGCGGCACTCAGCGCCGCCAGCGTTCGCTCGGCCTCCGCCATGATGCGCTCGATCAGCGCGGCGCAGGTGGGGCGGTCCTGAATCACCCCGGCAACCACTCCGCTCGGCAGCACGCCCTCGGCGGGGTGGCCTTCGACCATGGCGCGGCGGACGAACATCGGGGCGTTGGCGGCCATCAGTGTCTGCGTCGGCGTGAGCTCGTTGCCGCGCCGCATGGCCAGGGCCGCGCCGAACAGCTGGCCGAGCGAGGCGCCGCTCACCTTGCGGTAAGCAAGCCCGTTGCGCAGGGCCCAGACGAAGGCCTTCAACGGGTTCACCCCCTCGAGCTGGCGCAGCAGCTCGTTCACCACCACGCGCTGCGGCAGGCCGTCGATCTGCTTGGTGACGACGATGTCGTTGACGGTTGCCGCGAAGTAGCGCTCGGCGGTCGGAGCCGGCACCGGACTCTCCGCCGTGAGCAGGAAGCGGGTGCCCATGGCGATGCCGGCGGCGCCGAAGGCGAGGGCGGCCACCAGGCCGCGCCCGTCGCAGAAGCCGCCCGCGGCCACCACGGGGACCTTCACCGCGTCCACCACCTGCGGCACCAGGATCGAGGTCGGCACCGTGCCGGTGTGCCCGCCACCTTCGCCGCCCTGGCAGACGATGACGTCGGCGCCGAGCTGCACGGCCTTCTGGGCGTGGCGCACGGCGCCGACGGTGGGGATGCAGAGCACGCCGGCCGCCTTGAACTTCTCGATGAACTTCGCATTCGGCGAGCGGCTGTAGCTGGCGGCCTTGAGTCTGTGGCGGATGATCGCGTCGCAAATCTGCTCGGCACCCGGCTGCTCCATGAGGAAGTTCACGCCGAAGGACCGGTTGGTGAGCTGCTTGGTGCGCTCGATCAGGCCGTCGATCTCCGAAGCCTTGACGGTTGCGGCGGCGAGAAAGCCGAACGCCCCGGCGTTGCAGGAGCCCGCCACCAGCTCGGGCGTGGCCACCCAGCCCATCGCCGTCTGGATGATCGGGTAGCGGCAGTCGAGCAGCTCGCAGAGGCGTGTGTGCAGGACGGGGAGCATCGTGTTGCTAGGCCTTCACTTCCTGCAACCGCAGGCTCTTCGGATCGATGACCTCGCGGATCAGGCGCAGCTCCTCGCCGGTCGGCGTCCGCGTTTCCGGCACGCTGGCGGGAATGCTCAGCTCGAAGCCGGTGTTGGCGACGACCTGCTCGACGGTCGTGCCCGGGTGCACGGACACCAGACGCATACGATGGTCGGGCGTCTCGAAGTCGAAGACGCCGAGGTTCGACACCACGCGCCGGATCGAGTGGAAACGCGCCGCCCGGGCCCCGAGCGCCGCGGCGCGGTCGTAGCCGACGCCGGAGACGACGTCGACCTTGGGGACGAACGATTTCGGGCCGTGGTTGGGGACCCAGTAGCTGGTCGGGTGGTTGATGGTGTTGCCCGGCGCGCCGCGCATGCCGAGCAGCTGCGCCTTCGGTCGTTCGAACGGTCCGATGCAGGCGATGTTCTGGTTGCCGTAGCGGTCGATTTGGGTGGCGCCCATCATGACGTGGCGGCGGCCGGACCAAACCACGTCGAACACCAGCCGGTACGGCATCCAGCCCTCGACGACCGCTTCGGTGGCGGCGACGCCCACCGGCGGGACGCTGCCGAGCAGCGACGCGACGCCGTCGGTCATCAGCAGGTCGGGTTCGAAGGTCAGCTTCGCCAAGCGCACGCCGATCATCGGCAGGATGCCGATCGGGCTGGCGAGGATTTCGCCGTCGCCGCGAAAGGTCTCGGCGATGGCGACGGCACAGACGTCGGCGCGCGTGAAGTCGCTCATCGTGCGGCCACCGCCTTCTGGTATTCGTCCTCGCTGCCGAGCTCGAGGTAGCGCGCCTTGAACGCCTTCCACGCCTCGGGTTCGGCGGCGCTGGCGGCGTATTCCTTCTGGAACGCCTCGTCGCGGCCGTAGTCGGGCGGGCACTCGGTGAAGTGCGCGCCGCGCGGGGTCTCGATCACCGCGTCGGTCATCATGCGGTTGATTTTCAGCGTGTGCACCGAGCCTTCGCGCAGGAGCTCCTCGGTGGCAACGATCTTCTCGCAGGTCATGATGCGCCGGCGCGCCGCCATGCAGAACAGGTCGTCGAAGAACGGGTCGGGGCCGAGGAACTGGCCGTTGCCGCGCGCGTCGGCGCGGTTCATGTGAATCAGCGCCACGTCGAGCGGGATCGCCGGCACCGCGACCAGCTCCTCGCCGTCGTCGTACGGCGACTTCACCAGCCGCAGGTGGGGATTGACCTTCAGCACGTCCGAGCCGAGGCCGGCGCGCGTCGGCAGGAAGGGCAACCGCAGCGACGCGGCGTAGAGGCCCCACTGCAGCATGCCCTCGTCGAGCTCGACCGCTTCGATGGTGCCGTTCTGCCGCGCGGCGCGGAAGTGCGGTTCGAGCGGGATCGAGTCGAGCGAGACGAAGCCGTAGACGACCTTGCGAACCTTGCCCGCGGCGCACAGCAGGCCGACGTCCGGCCCGCCGTAGGAAACGATGGTGAGGTCCTTGAGCGGCGAGCGCAGCATCTCGCGCACCAGCGCCATCGGCTTGCGCCGCGAGCCCCAGCCGCCGATGCCGATGGTCATGCCGTCGCGCAGCCCGGCGACGGCCTCCCGAATGGTCGTGCGCTTATCCACGCCGCGGCTCCCTCATCCCAGGCACTCCAGCACGGTCGAAACGCCCATGCCGGCGCCGATGCACTGCGTGGCCAGGCCATAACGAAGGCGGCTGCGCCGCAGCTCCATGGCCACGGTCGCGACCAGACGCGCGCCGGTGGCACCGAGCGGGTGGCCGATCGCCAGCGAGCCGCCGTTGACGTTGACCTTCTCCGGCGCGATGCCGAGCTCGCGCACGGAGGGGATGACCTGGGCGGCGAACGCTTCGTTGAACTCGACCCGGTCGATCTGCGCGGCCTCGATGCCGGCCATGGCCAGCGCTTTCTTCGACGACACCACCGGTCCCAGGCCCATGAGCTGCGGCTTCACACCGCCCACGGCAAAGCCGGCGATGCGCGCCAGCGGCGTCAGCCGCAGCGCCAGCGCTTTCTCCTCGCTCATGAGCAGGGCGGCCGAAATCCCGTCGTTGGTCGGGCAGGAGTTGCCGGCGGTGACGACGATCTCCTTCTTGCCGAAGCTGACGACGCCGCCGAGCGGCTTGAGCCCGGCGAGCCTCTCGGCGGTGGTGTCGGGGCGCACGCACTCGTCGCGGTCGAAGGCCACCTTCTTGCCGGCTTCGTTCTCCAGCCAGTTGCCCTTGTCGTCGAAGACCGGGTCCTCGACCTCGAGCGGCACGATCTCGTCCTTGTAGACGCCCGCCTCGTAGGCGGCCGCCGTTCGAACGTGGCTGGCGGCCGAGTAGCGGTCGAGCTCTGCGCGCGTCAGGCCGTAGACCTCGGCGACGTTCTGCGCGGTCTGCGGCATGCTCTGAATCCACGGCGTATCCAGGATGTAGTCGGGGAAGGGCACCGAGAAGTAGCGGTCGTGGTCGGGCGCCATGCTGCGCTGCGCGGCGTTCTGCTCGGCGATGCGCGGGTTCATCCTGGTGATGCGGCTCGAACCCTCGCCGCCGCCCAGGGCGCGCCCCATGCGCTCGATGCCCATGGCCACGCCGCAGTCGATGGCGCCGACCGCGATCGCCATGGCGATGCGGTGGAGCACCTCCATGCTGGAGCCGCACTGGCGGTTGGTGTTGAACGCGCACACCTCGTGCGGCAGCCCGGCCAGGCGCGGCACGGTGCCGAGGTAGGTGAACTCGGCGCGGCCGGCGACGTTGCCGAGGCCGACGTCGTCGATCATCGAGTCGGCGACGGCCGGATTGCGGTCGAGCAGCGCCCGCAGCACCTGCGCGCCGGCGTCGTCGAGGCGCGTGGCCACGAGCTTGCCGCGGCCACCGCGCGCGAAGGCGGAGCGGACACCGTCGACCAGGACTACTTTTCTGAGCTGCATGCGGGCATCTCCATTGAGAAGGAGCGTTCAGAACTGCTCATCACGAAAACACGAATGAACGAAAGGCACGAAAGCGCTCCGCGGACAATTGACGTTGTGACGGAGCTCACGGGCATTCCCATGAAACTTTGGTTCAACGAAGTCTCCGTCACCTTCGTGCTCTTCGTCCTATCGTGTTTTCGTGATTGATCCTCTTCCTCATTCCGACTTCTGCTTGCGGGTTTTCCAAAACCTCGGCGGCCGCTTTTCGAGGAACGCCGCCGGGCCTTCTTTTGCTTCGGGGCCGTCGAACCAGTCCGGATACATGCGGCTCGAGATGATGCCCATCTCGGCGTAGCCCTCCATTTCCTGGTCGAAGGCGGCCTTGAGGATCTCGATGCAGCCGGGACTCACCTGCAGGATCTCCTCGCACCAGCGGTCTATTTCGGCCTCCAGCTCGGCGAGCGGGACGATCTTGTTGATCAGGCCCATCTCGAGCGCCTCGGGCGCCTTGTAGCGGCGGCAGAGCATCCACATTTCGCGGGCGCGTTTGGCGCCGACCACCTTGCAGAGGTACGGGACGAAGAAGCCGTCGGCGGGGCTGCCCACCTTGGGGCCGGCCTGGCCGAAGACGGCGTTGTCGGCGGCGATGGTGAAGTCGCAGCAATAGGCCATGTGGTTGTGGCCGCCGATGCAGTAGCCCTGCACCGCGGCGATGATCGGCTTGCGCGACATTCGCATCAGCCGGTTGTGCGGGTAGCGGTTGTAGAACGCCTCGCGCAGGCCCCACTTCTCCCACTCGACGTCGCCGCCGGCGCCGAAGTTCTTGCCGGCCCCCGCGATCACGATGACGCCGATCATCGGGTCGTGGTCGGCGTCGTAGAAGGCGCGGAACATCTGCTCGACCGTGCGCAGCGTCATCGCGTTGTACTTGTCGGGCTTGTTCATGAGGATGCGCGCCACGCCGCCCTCGAGCTCGTTGTGGTACTTCTTGGCGTAGACGATCTCGTCGAACTCGAGCCCGGCCTCGACCACCGGCTGCCATTCGCTCCAGCTCATGCCTGCGCTCCTTTGGAATTCCGTATCGTCGCCGGTGTGCCGGCCGCCGCCTCGCGCAGCAACGCGGCGATCTGCTCGCCGCCGTAACCGAGCTCACCGAGCAACTCCTCCGTGTGCTGGCCGTGCAGCGGCGGGCCGAGCCGCACGCTGCCGGGCGTGCCCTGCAGCTTGATGGGCACTCCGGTCACCGGAACGGGCCCGAGTTTGGCGTGCTCGGTGGTCACGATCATCTGGTTGTGCAGGATCTGCGGGTCGCGCGCCACTTCCGGGATCTCATTCACCGGCGCCACCAGCATGTCGGCCGCTATCAGCCGCGCCAGCAGCTCGTCGCGCGAGAAGTCCTTGCAGCGGGCGGCGAGCAGCCGGTCGAGCTCGTCCTCGTTCTCGAGCCGGCGCGCGATGGTTTCGAAGCGCGGCTCGTCGGCCCAGCTCACGTCGAGCGCGCCGCACAGGTTGCGGAAGAACTTCTCGGAAGGGCAGGTGAGGCAGAGCCGCTTTCCATCCTTGCAGGCGTAGATGCCGGAGGGCGCGAAGTACTGGCTGCGGTTGCCGGTGCGCGGCGGCGCTTCACCGCTGACGAAGTAGTAGCCGAGCCCGCTGCACTGCGCGTGCACCAGCGCGTCGAGCAGCGACACGTCGATCTGCTGGCCGCGCCCGGTCTGGCTGCGCACGTGCAGCGCGGCGAGCACGCCCGAGGTGACGAGCAGAGAGGTCATCACGTCGATCAGCGGCACGGTGACGCGCACCGGTTCGGCTCCCGGCTCGCCGTTCATCGCCAGCAGTCCGGCGTAACCCTGCGCGAGGAAGTCGATGCCGGGGCGCCCGGCGTAGGGGCCGTCGGGTCCGAATGCCGTCACGCCCACCCAGATGATGTCGGGGCGGTGGCGGCAAACCTGCTCGTAGCTGCTGCCGAGGCGCGACAGCGCCGGCTCGCGCACGTTGGTGATCAGCACGTCGGTGGTGGCGAGCAGGCGGGCGAATACTTCCTGCGCCGATGGCTTGCGCAGGTCGAGCACGATGGCGCGCTTGTTCCGGTTGAGGCTGAGAAACGGCGAGTGCTCGCCCTCGCGTTCGGGTCCGAGGTGGCGGCTGTCGTCGCCATAGAACGATTCGACCTTGATGACGTCCGCCCCGAGGTCGCCGAGCAGCGTCGCGCCGTAGGGGCCGGCGAGCATGGTGGCCATGTCGAGGACACGGATGCCGGCGAGGGGGTTCTGGGACTCGACCATGTCAGGGAATGACTCCCTGTTCCTTCAGCTCGCCGACCTCCTCCCACGAGTAGCCGAGGGTTTCGGTGAGGATCATCTCGGTGTCCTGGCCGAGCTCGGGGCCGAGGCTGCGCACCGTGCCGGGAGTCTTGGCGAGACCGATGGGCAGGCCGCGCACCTTCACCTGACGTCGAACTTCTTCGCAGTAAGTCTCCAGAAAATAATCGTTTTCCCATGCCTGCGGGTCGGCGCCGAGATCCGCCAGGTTGTGCACCGGGCTGGCGGTGATGCCGGCACGGTTCCAGACTTCCATCCACTCGGCGGCGGTCTTGCGTTGGATCGCGGCGTCGAGGCCGGCGATCAGGGCTGCGGCGTTGGCGTGGCGCTTGGCGGCGGAGTCGAAGCGCGGGTCGCCGGCGAGCGTGGTGTCACCGAGGGTTTCGGCGAGGCGTGACCAGTTGGCGTCGGTGTTGTGCAGGCAGAGGAAGAGCCACTTGTCCTTCGCTTGATAGGTGTTCCAGAGCGGGTTGGCGGCGTCTTTGCGCGACTGCTGCTTGGCGTACTTCGGGTTGCCGGTGGCGAGATAGGCCTGCAGGCTCGGCGCGGTGAGGAAGAGCTGCGCGCCGTAGAGCGAGGCGTCGAGCATCTGGCCTTTGCCGGTGCGCTGGCGGTGGTGGAGCGCGATCATGATGCCGAGCGCCGACATCAGCCCGCCGTACGCGTCGCCCGAGCCCATGCCGAGGTAGATCGGCGGCTGGCCGGGTTCGCCCAGACGCGCCATCAGGCCGGTGAGCGCTTGCACGGTCATGTCGAACGACGGCTTGCTCACCGCCCCGAAACGGCCGTAGCCGGTGTTGGTGGCGTAGACCAGACGCGGGTTGATCGAGCGCAGCTTCTCGTAGCCGAGGTCCCAGCTCTCGAGCAGCTCGACGCCCATGTTCGACAGGAACACGTCCGACTTTTCCACCAGCCGGTACATCACCTCGCGGCCGCGCTGCTTCTTGAGGTCGAGCGCCAGACTCTTCTTGTTGCGGTTGATCACCAGGAAGTACTGGTTCCAGTCGCCGACCGGCAGCGCCTTGATGCTGCGTACGCCGCGCCCCTGGTCGCCGCCCTGCGGGCGCTCGACCTTGATCACCTCGGCACCGAAGTCGGCGAGGTGCTGCGCGGCGACCGGCCCCTGGAACCAGACCGTCAGGTCGATCACGCGGATGCC
>Ga0073934_10010486_pt1 | contig 11496 bp, 9 predicted proteins | sample LarsenN4metaG_FD_76834 | JGI IMG/M metagenome (GOLD analysis project Ga0073934, IMG submission 76834) | Hot spring sediment bacterial and archeal communities from British Columbia, Canada, to study Microbial Dark Matter (Phase II) - Larsen... ...
CCCGCTCCGCCGGTGACGAGGATGTTCATGAAGTCTCCTGAGTGGAAGGATTATAAACGTAATGATTGCTCATGGATTATTCCATTGTTCTGCGTACCACCGAATGTATTCCTCCACATGCGCGGACCAGTATTCCTCCGTGTGGTCGCCGCTGTAGAGATGCCATTCGTGCGGGATATCGAACTGCGTGAAAATGGATTCGATCTGTTGTGTTGATACAAGTTCCTGGTCGTCCTCGCCGATATCCATGAAGATGCGTGGGCGGGAGGCGGGGGGAATGGCTTGAATCCAATCATCCACTTTGGAGGCGTCGCGTTGAAAGACCGCGAGGGAGTGCAAGCCGATGATGCTGAACAGATCCGGGCGGGTTAATCCCAGTTGCAATGCCCAGCCCGCGCCGCGTGACATGCCTCCGATGGCGCGGAAGCGCGGATCGGGAATCGTGCGGTAGGTTTGGTCAATGTATGGAATCAGTTCGCCCACGAGTCGTGACCCGAAGGTTGTCCCTGCCGGGGTGTACCAATAGTGGTCATCGGGGAAAACGATGATGAAGGGCATCGTCTCGCCGGAAAGAATCAGATCGTCGACCGCGTCCACAGCGCCGAGGCGAATCCATTGGTCGGCATCGTATGTTAACCCATGCAGGAGGTAGAGGACGGGATAGCGCTTGTCCGATCGTTCGGCATAACAGGGCGGGAGATAGATGAAATATGCCTGCGATGGGTTCGTAGATTCGAGAGCCCCCGCCTCCACGACGCCCGGCTGCGATAGGCAAGCCATCGGCGTAATCGTTGGGGTTTCGGTCGGAATCGCAAAAGTCGGCACTGGCGTCCGCGTGGTAGTTGGTGGAATAGGAGTTGAAGTCTGAATCGGCGGCGTGGAAGGCGAACAGGCTGTAAGCAACATGAGAACAAGGGGAAAAATTACAACTTGCATTGTTGCTTGACGGGTATTCATCCGACGCATTATACTCGTCACACGTAGTCCATTTCGGGGCGTAGCGCAGTCCGGTAGCGCACTTGCTTTGGGAGCAAGGGGCCCCGGGTTCAAATCCCGGCGCCCCGACAGTTGCAAGACCCTAAAGGTTTCCGAAACCTTTAGGGTCTTTATGTTAAAATACACGCGGAGTGGATAACGTATGGCAAAAAAAATGGACGGTGTGATCGAGGCGGTCCGATACAAGAATGGGCACATCCTGATGGTGCGCGCGTATGAACGGCGCGGCGCCTCGTTCTCAGACCACGTGCTCATCGAACGCAAAGACCTGTTGGAGCAACTCAAAAAAGGCAAGAAGTTCGTCACCGGCTCGCGCAGGGTATTGCTGGCAAGCACCTTCGTGTTTGGGAAACCGCTGCAGGTTGTGAACCGGGACGGCAGGGAGTTCATCGCCACGCGCGACACGGTCGAACGCGACGAATTGGAACAGGTTCCCGTTTTCTAAGGACCCATGAAGATCATCGACCAGACTCCATTCGTGGATGAAAAAGGCGAGTTGGGATTCTCCCAGCGGATTCAGGGCATGCTTCAATTCGGCTTCAATTGGCCCGCCGAGTTGAAGGCGCAACAGGTGATCGCCAATTATTTCGACCGCAACCTCGAAAAGGGATACACCCTCATCCGCAACCAGATGCTTGGGCAGAGCGGAATTTTGATCCCCATGATCCTGCTCGGGTCTGCCGGTGTGTTCGCCATCAACATCACATATTTACGCGGCAGGTACGAAGCGAAGGGCGACCAGTGGAACGTTGAATCGGGGAACCAGTTCAAGCCCGCACGCGAGAACCTGATCCAAAAGACCGCCACCATGGCACGCGCGCTGGGCGCCTTCATCGAAAGGCAGGGTGTGAACCTGCCGGTGCCCGTCGAACCGGTGTTGATCGCGGCAGAGCCCGGTTTGCACATCGATTCATCACAGCCCATCGTCAAAGTGTTGATGAGCGATGGGATTCGTACGTTTGTAGCGGGGTTAAAATCCGGCCCGCCAGCCTTGCGCGCCGATGCTGTGCTTGAATTCGTGGAGCGCATCACCAACCCACGTCCCGCACGCGTAAAGCCCTCCTCGACTCCACCTCCCTCGCCTGCAATAACTCCGCGCCCTTCGCAACCGCGTCCTCCACAGCCTCAACCGGAGGTGCAGAGTGTGTCGCGCGCACGCGCCATTTTCAACGCCGCCGATGAGGCAAAGCCATTCGACCCGTCTGATCTCGATTTTGCGCTGGCAGAGGATGAATCCGCTGCACGAGGGGTGCCGCACATGGGCGGCGAACCAATTTCCCCGGCGGAAACGAAGCGTGCCTCCCGCCGCATCCTGGGGATGACGATAAGACAGATCGCCATCCTTGCCGGGCTGGCGCTTGCCCTCGTCTGCATCCTGGCGGCGTTCGGATACGTGATCTTCGGAATGTCCTGAGTGCGTTCTTGTCAATTTTTCTATCTGTCATCATCCCCGCGCATAACGAAGAAAACCGCCTGCCCGATTCGCTCGAACAGGTGATTCGTTTTCTCGAAAAGCAGGATTTCTCCTCCGAGGTGATCGTCGTCGAGAACGGGAGCACGGATCGCACGTTGGATGTCGCTCAAGCATTTGCAAATGCTCACCAAAACATCCGCGTGATCCAAAGCGTGCGCGGCAAAGGCGCGGCAGTGAAACGCGGTATGCTCGAGGCGCGCGGGGAATATCGTTTCATGTGCGACGCTGACCTTTCGATGCCGGTGGGGGAGATCTCAAAATTCATCCCTCCGATTTCAAAGGATTTCGACATTGCCATCGCCTCGCGCGAAGCCAAAGGGTCGGTGCGTTACAACGAGCCGTCCTACCGTCACCTCGGCGGGCGTGGAATCAATTACATCATCCAAGCGTTGATCCTGCCGGGCTTGAACGACACGCAGTGCGGTTTCAAATGTTTCCGCGCGGATGTTGCGAACGATATTTTCAAGATTCAAACGTTAAGCGGCTGGTCGTTCGATATCGAACTGCTGTATGTTGCGCGCCGCCGCAGGTATTGCGTGCGCGAGATTCCCATCGATTGGTATTACCATCCCGAAACCAAAGTGAATGCGTTGCGCGATGCACTGCACATGATCGCCGACATCTTCCGCATCCATGCCAACGCGTTGCGGGGACTCTACGATGGCGCGCGTTAGCCCCAACCTCAAATTCGAATCGGACCTCTGGGATAGCGGCTTGCTCCACGTGGCAGGCTTGGACGAAGCCGGGCGCGGCGCGCTCGCGGGACCTGTCGCGGTAGGCGCGGTGATGTTGCCCGGTGAAGACAAAACGCGTCTTGCTCAGACGTTGAGCCGGGCACGCGACTCGAAGCAGTTGACCGCCCGTGCGCGCGAGTCGCTCGCGCCGCTCATCAAAGATACTGCCCTCGCGTGGAGCGTTGGCTTTGCTACAGCAGATGAGATCGATGCACAGGGAATCGTGCGCGCGACGCGGCTTGCCGCCATTCGCGCATTGCATCAGTTTTCGGTCACTCCGCAATATTTACTCACCGATTTTCGACTCGAACTTCCCCAGTTGAACATCCCACAGACGAGCATCGTCAAAGGCGACGCGCACTGCCTAAGCATTGCGTGCGCGTCCATCCTTGCCAAGACTGAACGCGACGCGTTGATGCGAGAACTCGATGAACGGCATCCCAGCTACGGGCTGGGAAAACATAAGGGATACGGCACGCAGGCTCACAGGTCCGCGATGAAGCGGTTGGGGTTGTCGGCGATTCATCGAAGGTCATTTCACGTTAAATAAATACGCAGTATGAAGTACATACTGCGTATTCCGTATTGACGTGCGGAAACGTTATGCCGGTTTACCCACGCGTAAAAAGAATTTCGTAATCTCTTCCGCAACTGCAGGGATGAGCGCCAGCCCGATGACCACGCCCCATTCACGGGCGGAGAGGAAATGCGTGTTGAAGATCGGCTGGAGGAAGGGCACATTGATGACCAGCAACAGCAACGCGATCGAAAGCCCCACAGCGTATTGCATGTAACGATTTGAAAAGATGCCAATGCTGAACAGCGAAGCGCGCTCCGAACGGACGGTGTAGGCGCGAAACAATTCGCACAGTGATAATGTGACGAACGCCATGGTCTCCGCGCTTTGCACATCCACGCCGCGCCAATCATGCTGGAGAATGTACGTGATGGGGTTGCCTGTCAGTGTTGCGCCTGCCTCGAGGTGCCAAAGCAGCCCCATAGCGAAGGCAGTAAGCACGGCGCCGGTCTGAGCGAACGTCTGCACGACCAAGCCCGCACGCATCGAACGGTTGACGATGGGTTCGTCTTTGGCGCGCGGCTTCTGAACCATGATGTCCGGATCGCCTTTTTCAACGGCGAGGGCGAGGGCTGGTGCACCATCTGTGATGAGGTTGAGCCACAGAAGTTGAATGGCGGTGAGCGGCGCGGGAAGTCCCGCCAGCGTGGCGATGAAGATGATCATGATCTCAGCAATGTTGGAGGAGAGCAGGAAGAAGACGAACTTGCGGATGTTCGAGTAGATGATGCGCCCCTGTTCAACGGCAGAGACAATGCTGGCGTAGTTATCATCGGTCAGCACCATGTCGGCGGTTTCCTTCGCCACGTCGGTGCCGGTGATTCCCATTGCCACGCCGATGTCGGCGCGCTTGATGGCGGGCGCGTCGTTCACACCATCACCGGTCATCGCGACAATCTCGCCGTTAGCCTGCAACGCGTCCACGATGCGCAGTTTGTGTTCGGGGGAGACCCGTGCAAAGACATCCGTTTCATCGATGATATTTTTAAGGTCATAATCGCTCAATGCATCGAGCTGTGCACCGGTCATTACCTTCCTGCCAGGTCTCAATAAGCCGATCGTTTCGGCAATCGCACGTGCGGTGTTCGGGTAATCGCCGGTGATCATGACGGTACGGATGCCCGCCTTGCGCGCCTCCTCCAGCGCGGGTTTAACCTCGGGGCGCGCCGGGTCGATCATGCCCATCAAGCCGACGAAGATCAAATCGTGTTCGAGTTCGTTGGTGATGATCTGCGCGGGGTTGTCCGGCACGTCGCGCACAAGGCGGTAGGCAACGCCAAGCACGCGCAGGGCATCCTTCGTCATCGCATCATTGGCAGACAGGATGCGGTCGCGCGAAGCCTGATCCATTGGCACGGGCTCGTCTTCGCTGTTTTGATATTGCGTACAAAGTTCGAGCACCACATCCGGCGCGCCCTTGACCGCGATCACATCCCAGGATTTGTGTTTTTCATCGGTGAACGGCGAGGGGTCGTCGGGCAACGGTGCAAAGACATCGTGGATCGTGACCATGCGCTTGCGTTCCGAATCGAACGGCACTTCGTTCTCGCGCGGGTAGGCTTCGCGTATCTTCATATGCATCGCACCGGCTTTGACCGCCGCGACAAGCAAGGCGCCTTCGGTGGGGTCGCCAACGATTCGATATGTGCGCTGGTCATCCTCCTCACCGGTGGTCTCGAGCAGGGCATCGTTATTCAACAGACCCAGCCACAGAGCCGTCTGTACGGCGGGATAATCCGCGATGTTGATCTTCTTGCCGTCGATCAGGAAATCCCCGATCGGCGCGTAACCTGTCCCCGCAATCTGGATGAACTGACCGTCCACCCACATGCTCGTGACCGTCATTTCGTTCTGCGTCAGCGTGCCGGTTTTATCGGAGCAGATTACCGTGGCGGATCCGAGCGTCTCGACGGAGGACAGTTTGCGGATGAGCGCGTGGCGTTTGATCATTTCACGCATACCCAGGGCAAGAGAAATCGTCACAACCGCAGGCAAACCTTCCGGTACGGCGGCAATCGCAAGGCTGATGGCGATGATGAAAACGTCTGTGATCTCTTCGGCAAATTTTGCAAAATACGCAAGCGGACCGGTGAACAACTCGTTGATGTCCGTCTGGTTGATGAGTGCGACTACGAACACAATCGCAACGAGGAGAAGCGCGGCAACGCTCAACGACTTGCCCAATTGATCGAGCCGCTTTTGCAGGGGCGTTTCCTCCGTCTCCACGTTTTGAAGCATCGAGGCGATCAACCCCAACTGGGTGTGCATGCCCGTGCTGGTGACCACACCGCGCCCGCGTCCATACGAAACGAGCGTACCCATGAACGCTGTGTTCTTGCGATCACCCAGCGGGACGTTCTTCTCGAGAACCGTCGCGGCGTTCTTCTGAACGGGGAGCGATTCGCCGGTCAGTGAAGCCTCCTCCACCCGCAGGTTGATCGCCTCGAGCAGGCGGATATCCGCTGGTATAAAATTCCCAGCCTCGAGGAATACGATATCGCCCGGCACCAGTTCATATGAAGGGATGGAAACCCGCTTCCCATCGCGGATCACTTGTGCGTCCGGCGCGGCAAGTTTCTTGAGCGCGGCAAGAGCTTCCTCCGCGCGGCGCTCCTGCACGAGTCCGAGGATCGCGTTGAGGACCACGATCGCCATGATCGCCGCCGCTTCCACATAATCGCCCAACAACGCCGAGATCAGGGATGCAACGATCAGCAGGATGACCACAAAATTATTCAATTGCTCCCACAACATTTGGAGGAAGGTCGGGCGCGGCGCCTCAAGCAGTTGATTGGGACCATATTGCGCAAGCCGTTCCCTCGCCTGTTCCGAGGTCAACCCCCGGTTTTCCACCCGCAAGTGATTTAACACCTCCTCGGCTTGCAACGCGTGCCAATCACCGACCTGGACTAAATTATCTTGTGCCATGAAACGTATCTCCTGTGATGAAATGGCTATGATGCTCTAACAATAAACGAGACCACCACGCCGGTTTCGTGATGGTCTCGCCAAACGCTGCAAGTGCGCGCTTCGGGTCACCGATGGTGCGATGCGCCATGTCCTGACGACGACCCGTTGGCATCATTGACGCCATGGCTACTCCCCAACCGAAACAAGTGTATTCCTCTGTTAAAGGGATGTCAAGCAAAAAGTCCTTTACAGCCGCGTTAGAGTTTTGAAAGAAACTACTCCGGCGTGATGCGGGTACCGGGAGGTATTTCCGTATCTTTAGCGATCACTACGATCCCATCGCGCACGAAATACCCATTGCCATCTACATCCTTATCGCGCGGAAACGGTTTGATCACCACACCGTCTCCGATCTGCACGTTCTTATCAAGGATCGCGGACTCGACATGACAGTTCGCACCAATGCCAATCGCCACCTTCCCGCGCTTCGCCTGATAATAATCTGCTCCCATCACAATGCTGTCCTTGATCACTGTTCCTTCCGAGATCTGACTGCGGATTCCCACGATGGAATGAGTGATCTCCGCTTTACGAATTCGGCATCCTTCTGCGATCAGCACATCCTGCAGTTTACTGTCTTCCACAATGGAGCCGGGTAAAAAACGAGCGTGTGTGTAGATCGGCGCCTTGGCATCGTAAAAATTGAACGGTGGGTTCGAACTCGCCAACTGCAGGTTCGTCTCGTAAAACGAACGGATCGTCCCGATATCCTCCCAATACCCGTCGAAATCGAAACCAAACACCTCATGCGATTTGATCGCTTCAGGGATGATATCGCCGCCGAAATCGTCATGCCGCGGGTGATACGTCAACAGGTCGAATAAAACCTTCGTGTTGAAAAAATAAATCCCCATCGAACCCAGGAACGGACGCACTTCATCGTCGCGGCTGACAAATCGTTTCTGAACTTCCGGATCCTTCGGCTTCTCGACAAAATCGGAGATGCGGCCGTCCGTTTCACGTTTGAGGATTCCGAACCGGGATGCCTCGCTTCGCGCGACGGGTTGAACTGCCACGGTGATGTCGGCTTTGCTCTCCCAGTGGAATTCCGCCATCTCGCGGTAATCCATACGGTAGAGATGATCGCCTGCGAGGATCAACACATAATCCGCACCGGAAGCCTGGATCTCGAACAACTGCTTGCGGACAGCATCCGCCGTGCCCTGATACCAGTCTGCGCTTTCGGTCGTTTGCTCCGCGGCGAGGATCTCCACCCAGCCGGTGTGGAAGGCGTCGAAATTGTATGATTGGGAAATATGACGGTGAAGAGAAACAGAATTGAACTGGGTCAGAATCGCCACGCGGTAGATCCCCGAATTGATGCAGTTGCTTATGGGGATGTCGATCAAACGGTACTTCCCCGCGATGGGCACGGCCGGCTTCGAGCGCATCGCCGTGAGCGGATACAACCGTGCACCGCGCCCGCCCCCCATGATGATACCCAACACATCGTTCATTGATGGCATGTCACGCCTCCGCGTTGCCTGATTGTTGAATCACTCATAGTATAAAACCCTGAACTAAAAAAGAGAAACGCCCGCCAGTGAAGGTGGGCGTTGGTATAATCCGAGTGCCGAAGGAGGGAATCGAACCCTCATTCCCGGAGGGAACACGATTTTGAGTCGTGCGCGTCTGCCTGTTCCGCCACTTCGGCTTGTTGGCGCCACAAAGTATACCACTCATAACTTGCAGTGCAAGATGGCATCTTGCACCGTGATAAGGAAAAGATGAAACTCGGAATTATTGGTTTACCCCAATCTGGCAAGACCACCATTTTCAACGCAGTGACGCGTGGCAACGCGCCGACCACGGCCTCAGCCGGGCGTTTTGAGGTGCACACGGCTGTCGTGGAGGTGCCCGACCCGCGTGTGGACGCCCTCTCAAAAATGTTCAACCCGAAGAAGACCATCTACGCCAAAATGACCTATGCGGATATTGCCGGGCTGGAGGCTGGGTCTGCCAAGAGCGGCATCTCCGGTCAATTGCTGAACCAACTCGCACAAATGGATGGGTTCCTGCTCGTTGTCCGCGCGTTCGAGAGCGATCTCGTGATGCACCCCAATGGAAGTGTGGATGCCAGACGCGATGTGGATTCCATGTTGAGCGAATTGCTCCTCAACGACCTGATCGCGGTGGAACGAAAACTCGAACGTCTAACCGACGAACGCAAAAAAGGCGGGACGGATAAAGCCTTGAACGAAAAACAAACTGTGTTGTTCAATCGCCTGCTCGAAGCCTTGAACAACGGCACACCACTCCGCAAATTGGAATATTCGCACGAAGATGTGAAGGAACTTTCTTCGTTCGGCTTGCTCACGCGGAAACCGGTACTGGTTGTGTTCAACCTAAGCGAGGGACAAACTGCCCCGCAAATGGCATTGGATGTTCCCTCTGTAGCATTGATGGGGAAACTTGAGATGGAGATCGCTCAACTTTCGGCGGAGGATGCCGAAATATTCATGCAGGAATACGGGATCAAGGAACTCAGTCTGAACAGGATGATTCGACTGTCGTATGATTTGCTCCAAGTACAGTCTTTCTTCACCGTCGGCGAGGACGAAGTGCGCGCGTGGGAGACGAAACGCGGCGCCACCGCGCAGGAAGCCGCGGGTGAGATCCACACCGACCTCGCGAAGGGATTCGTCCGGGCAGAGGTGGTGGCGTACGACGACCTCATCAGCCTCGGGGGGATGAATGAAGCGAAGTCAAAAGGGAAGTTGAGACTCGAGGGCAAGGAATATCCCGTCCAGGATGGGGATATCGTCCATATCCGGTCAAGTCTTTAAAATACATATTCGAAATACACCTTTCGTATCTTCGAGAACCAGGCAGTTAATGGTAAAAATATTTCAGGAGACTTTGAACCATGGCTTACAAAATCAAAAAATGGAATCTGGATGAACTCTTCACCGGCTTCGACAGCCCTGAATTGAACGCCGCGTTCGATAACGTGGAGGAACAGGTCGCCTCGTTCGAGGGTTTGCGCGGCAAACTCAAACCCGATATTGACACGGAAACTTTTCTCGAGGCGGTGCGCGCTTCCGAAGCGACATCGAAGATCGTGAACCGAATTTATGCGTTCGCGGGACTATCCTTCGCAGAGGATACGCAAAACCAACAGGCACAAAGCCTGCTGGGACGCGTGCAACAGTTCGTGGCAGAAATGCAGAACCGCACACTGTTCTTTAGCTTGTGGTGGAAGGATGTGGACGACGCAAATGCCGAACGCTTGATGAGCGCGTCAGGCGATTATCGTTATTATCTCGAAGAGATGCGTCACTTCAAACCACACACGTTGACTGAGCCGGAGGAAAAGGTTGTCAACCTTAAAGATGTGACCGGCTCGAACGCGCTGGTCAATTTATACGATGCCATCACGAATCGTTATGTGTTCAAGTTGAAAGTGAACGGCAAAGTCCAGGAGTTGACTCGCGCACAACTGCAACCCTATATTCAAGGACCCGACCCCAAACTGCGCGCGGCGGCATATCAGGAAATGTACCGCGTGTACGGAGAGGATGGACCTGTCCTTGGGCAGATGTACCAGACCCGCGCCCGCGACTGGCACAATGAAAATATCAACATGCGCAAGTTCAAGAGCGCCATGTCGGTTCGCAATCTGGCAAACGACGTGCCCGACGAAGCCGTGAACGCTTTACTTGAAGTGACGAAAAAGAACGCGAAGGTCTTTCAACGCTATTTCAAGATGAAGGCAAAACACCTCGGCGTCGAGAAACTCCGCCGCTACGATATTTATGCGCCTGTGGCAAAATCAGACAAGGCGTTCGATTTCAATTCCGCGGCGAACATGGTGATCGAGTCGTTCAACGCGTTCGACCCAAGAATCGGCGAACTCGCCAGACGCGTGTTCGACAAGGACCATCTCGATAGCGAAGTCCGCAAAGGAAAACAGGGTGGAGCGTTCTGCGCTTCGATCAACCCGGAAGACACGCCGTTCGTGTTGATGAACTACACCGGTCGCGCGCGCGACGTGGCGACTCTCGCGCACGAATTGGGACATGCCATCCACGCGATGCTTGCCTCACATCACACCACGTTCACATTTCACTCGTCTCTTCCTCTAGCCGAAACTGCCTCCACATTCGGCGAGATGATGCTCACCGAAAAATTGCTCTCGGAGGAAAAAGACGAATCGGTGCGACGGGACATCCTGTTCAAGCAAATGGATGACGCCTTCGCCACCATTTTGCGCCAGATCTATTTCGCGCTCTTTGAACGCGAGGCACATGAGATGGTGCAGAAGAACGCCTCGGTGGATGAAATCTCCGTTGCGTATATGGCGAATCTCAAAGAACAATTCGGCGACGCGGTGGAACTGAGCGATGAATTCAAATGGGAATGGGTTTCAATTCCCCACATCTATCACACCCCGTTCTATGTGTACGCGTATGCGTTTGGTCAACTGCTGGTGTTCTCACTCTACCAACAATATAAGGCAGAAGGTGAATCCTTCAAGCCGAAGTACCTCAAGATTCTCTCCGCTGGCGGATCGGAAGCCCCGGCAAAGATCCTTGCCGATGCGGGTGTGGATATTCGCGATCCCAAATTCTGGCAAGGCGGCTTCGATGTGTTGAGTCGCATGGTGGATGAGTTGGAGAAACTGCCGGTGGAGACATCGTCCCCGAAGGGGAAACAGTCCAAGGCGAAGAAGGCAACTGCAAAGCGCCGCCCTGAGCGTGCCGAAGGGAAGAAAGTTGCGAAGCCTGTCAAAAAGAAGACGAAGA